>Ga0099791_10001237_pt1 | contig 9979 bp, 7 predicted proteins | sample Rivendell_Oct201_7_FD_77318 | JGI IMG/M metagenome (GOLD analysis project Ga0099791, IMG submission 77318) | Vadose zone soil and rhizosphere microbial communities from the Eel River Critical Zone Observatory, Northern California to study diel... | ecosystem: Environmental > Terrestrial > Soil >... | reverse complement strand
TGGATCATCTTCGGCAACCGCCGCATCATCGGCCTCTCCCACTACGAGGCCGAGCACCTGCGCGGCGCGCTCGACATGATGGCCCGCACCCGCGGGCGCTATCCGTGAGACCGGATCATCTCGCACAAGTTCCCCCTGGAGGCGATCGAGGAGGCCTTCGTCCAGCAGGACAAGGGCCACGTCACCCGCGCCGCGATCATCCCCAACTGACCGGAGGCATCGCGCGCGGGGACTTTCGGCGCATGCGCATCCACACCGTCGACGCGATCGCCATCGACATCCCGCTGCGGCGCAACTTCGGCGGCAGCACCTACGCGGTCCTCAAGCGCTCCACCGTCGTCACCCGGCTCCGGACGGATGACGGCCTCGTCGGCCTGGTCTACAACGGGGACAACCGCGAGCACGGGCCCGAGATCGTCCGGCTGATCCGGGACGACCTGGCGCCGATCCTTAAGGAGCAGGATCCCGCCGAGGTCGAGCGCATCTGGAGCCGCCTCTTCGCCCTTTCCCACGCGAGCCGCGACCGGAAGCTCTTGATGGAAGCGATCGCCTGCGTGGACTGCGCGATCTGGGATGTCCTCGGCCGCGCCCGGGGCCAGAGCGTGTGCGCGATGCTCGGCGGCCAGCCGGGCCGGCGCCTGCCCATCATCTCGATCGGCGGCTACTACCGCGAGGGCAAGACCCTGGCCGACATCGGCCGCGAGATGGAGAGCTACCGCGAGGCGGGCATGGCCGGCTGCAAGTTCAAGGTGGGCGGCCTCGCCCCCGAGGCCGACGCGGAGCGCGTCCGGGCCGCGCGGGCCGCCGCCGGCCCCGGCTTCGTGCTGGCGGTGGACGCCAACCGGGGCTGGGCGGTGGAAGATGCGGCCCGCTTCGCACACCTGGTCGAGCCCCTCGACATCGCGTGGTTCGAGGAGCCGTGCCACTGGCACGACGACGCCCGCACGATGGCGGAGGTGCGGCGGGCGACGCGCATCCCGATCACTGCGGGCCAGTCCGAGATCACGAGCCACGCGGTGCGGCGGCTCCTCGACGCGGGCGCGGTGGACCTGGTCAACTTCGACGCCTCCGAGGGCGGCGGCGTGACCGAGTGGCAGCGCGCCGCGGCCCTGTGCGAGGCCGCGGGCGTGAAGATGGCGCACCACGAGGAGCCGCAGATCGCGGGCCAGCTGCTGGCCGCGGTGCCGCACGGCACCTACGTCGAGTGCTTCGCCGATCCGGAGCGCGACCCCGCCTGGCAGGCCCTCTGGGCCAACCGTCCCGCGGTCAAGGACGGCCTGTTTCCGATTCCCGACGGCCCCGGCTTCGGCCTCGTCCTCGACGAGGCGCTGATCCAGCGCTACCGCGTCTAGGCCCGACGAGGTCTCCCGCTACATCGAGATGGCGGCGCGGGAGACGCCGGCGGGGTCGCCGCCGCGCTGGGCCCAGTCGGCCTGGGTGAAGGCCTCCGAGATGCGCTCGAGCGGGAACACGTGCGAGATCACCCGGTCGAATGGGAAGCGCTTCAGGTTGCGCTTCATGAAGGAGAGCGACTGCTCGAGCGCCCACGGCGAGTAGTTGGAGGTCGCCACGAGCCGGGTGTTGCCGCGCACCAGCGCGGTGGCGTCGAACGAGAAGATGTTCCCCGGCGAGATGCTCCCCACCTCCAGGTAGCAGCCGCCGCCCCGCAGCATGCGCAGGCCCTCCGGGATCACGTCGGCGTAGCCCACGAAATCGGCGACCACGTCGGCCCCGAACCCGTCGGTGAGCGCCTTCACCGCGTCGACCCGCCTGTCCGCGGAGGAGATCTCGGTCGCGTTGATGGTGTGGTCGGCGCCGAAGGCCTTGGCGAGCGCGAGCCGCGGGGCGAGGCGGTCGACCACGATGACGGTCTCGGCCCCCATGTCGCGCGCCACCGCGACCGCGTTGATGCCGAGGCCGCCCGCCCCCTGCACCACCAGGGAGTGGCCGGCGCGGAACCCCGCCTTGCGCAGACCGTAGAGCACCTGCGAGAGCGCGCAGTTGACCGGCGTGGCCATGTCCTCCGCGATCTCGTCCGGCACCTTGAACACGAAGTGGTTCGGGCGCAGGTAGTAGTAGTCGCCGTAGGCGTTGTTGAAGTAGGGCGCGCTCCCCGCCACCCGGTTCGGCCGCACCTTCTGCGGGCAGCTCCCCATCTCGTCGTTCAGGCAGACCGGACAGCGGCCGCACGGGAAGAAGTAGCAGAAGGTCACGCGGTCGCCCTCGCGCAGCGGCCGCCCCATCGAGTCGGTGGTGACGCCCGCGCCCAGCCGCTCCACCCGCCCGGCCATCTCGTGGCCGAACGTGAGGTCCTTCGGCAGCGCGCCGTAGACCTCCTTCATCTCGCCTCGCCAGATGTGCAGGTCCGAGCCGCACACCCCGGCCCGCGTCAGCTTGATCAGGATCGCGCCGGGCTCCGGGTCCGGCACCGGATACTCGCGCAGCTCGAACTCGCCGCCGTACGCCTTCAGCACCGCCACCCGTCCCTTCATGGGGCTAGGGTCGCCGCCGCCGAGACCGTTGTCAACACCCCGGGCCGCGAGTAGGATGGGCCCGGCTCCGCAACTCCAGGTGACGAAGCTCCGCGCGACAAGGAGGACACCGTGAAACTGCTACTCTTCGACGATTTCCGGCTGGGCGTGCTCCGTGGCGATCAGGTGGTGGACGTCTCCGACGTCGTGAAGGACGTCCCCCACACCGGACCCGGCGACCTCATGAGCGAGCTCATCGCCCGCTTCGCCGACTACCGCAAGAAGATCGAGGAGGCGGCCGGCCGCGGCAAGCCTCACCCGGTGAGCGGGGTGCGCATCCGCCCGCCGCTGCCCAAGCCCACCAACATCGTGTGCATGGCGGTGAACTACATGGAGGACGGGACCCGCAGCGAGCCGGCCCCGATCAACGCCTTCATGAAGTCGCCAGGCGCGGTGATCGGGCACGGCGACACCATGGTGCTACCCGACGTGCCCGCCACCATCTTCGAGGGTGAGGCCGAGGTCGCGCTGATCATCGGCAAGCGCGCCACCGCGGTGCCGGCCGCGCGGGCGATGGAGTACATCTTCGGCTACTGCAACTTCATCGACGGCTCGGCCCGCGGGCTCCTGCCCACCGGCAACACCTTCTACCAGATGAAGTCACGCGATACCTTCGCCCCGATGGGCCCTTACCTGGTGACCGCCGACGAGATCAAGGATCCCCATCAGCTGGCGATCCGGCTCTCGGTCAACGGCACGGTCAAGCAATCGTTCAACACGAGCGACATGGCCCACAAGATCCCGCGCTGCATCGAGTGGGTGACCAGCATCCACACGCTGGAGCCGGGCGACGTGCTCGCCACCGGCACGAACCACCGCGGCCTCTCCGGCTTCCAGGACGGCGATCGCATCGAGCTCGAAACCGAGGGCCTGGGCAAGCTCCAGTTCAACATCCGGGACGAGCTCAAGCGGACGTGGTCGCGCGAGACGCGGCTCGACCGGCAGGAGAAGGGGCAGGAGGGCACCACGCCCCAGCTCACCGGCAAGTACAAAAAATGAAGATCAGCCACGTCACCACCCGCGTGCTCTCGACCCCGGCGGATAATCCATTGGTGATTGGTCTACCCGCTCCGGCCGACACGCGGGAGTTCGTGCTCCTCGAGCTGGGCACCGACCAGGGGCTGGTGGGCATCGGGCTCACCTTCTTCGGGGGCGCGCTCACCCCCGCGCTGCGGGCCGCGGTGGACGGCCTCGCGCGCCTCACCGTCGGCATGGACCCGAGCCAGGTCGAGGCGATCGCGGCGAAGTGCCGACGCCTGGCCGGCAGCTCGGGGCCGGGCGGCATCTTCTCCCTCGCGCTGTCCGCGGTGGACATGGCCTGCTGGGATCTCATGGGCAAGGCGGCGGGCCGCTCGGTGTGCGCCCTGCTCGGCGGCCTCCGCGACCGCGCGCCCACGTACGCGAGCGGCGCCCTGATGCGGCAGCACCCGGTGGACTACCTCGCCAAGGCCGGCCCGCGCCTGCGGGACATGGGCTTCCGCCAGATGAAGATGCAGTGCGGGAGCGAGCCCACCATCGCGGCCTCGGTGGAGCGGGTGCGAGTGATGCGCGAGTCAATCGGCACCGACGTGGACCTGATGTGCGACATCAACCAGCTCTGGAGCGTGCACCACGCCATCGACGTGGGCCAGCGCATCGCGGACTACCACCTCTACTGGCTGGAAGACCCCACCGCCCACGACGACTTCGCCGGCCTCGCCCGCATCGCCGACGCGCTCGACACCCCGATCGCGGCGGGCGAGTACCACTACGGCATCGTGCCGTTCCGCCATTTGCTGGAAGCGCGCTCGATCGACATCGTGATGATCGACCTGCTGCGGGTGGGCGGCATCACCCAGTGGATGAAGGTGGCGGGCATGGCCGAGGCCTTCAATCTACCCGTGGTGAGCCATCTGATTCCCGAGATCCACGTGCACCTGATCGCGGCCATCCCCAACGGCCTCACGGTGGAGTACATGCCGTGGACGCTGCGCCTCTACGAGGAGACGCCGAAGATCGAGAATGGCCAGCTCGTGGTGCCCGACAAGCCCGGCCTGGGCCTGGCGTTCGATCAGGCCGCCATCAAGCGCTTCCAGGTCGGGTAGGCGGGGTCAGACCTCGCCGGTCCACGAGGGCCTGGCGATCTCTCGCCAGCGCGCGCGGATCTGGTCGATCTCCGCGGCGGGGAGCGGCCCCGCCTGGAGCAGGCGCGCGTTCTCCGGCCACCGCTCCGGCCGCTTGGTGCCGACGATCGCGGTGTGCACGCCCGGAGCGGCGAGCGTGAAGCGCAGCGCGGTGGACACCGCGCGCTCCGCGTCGCGCAGGAACGGGTACTCCAGCGCGCGGAGCCGCTCCCAGTAGGGCTCGTAGTAGGGCTCGGACGGGCGGCGCGCGTAGCGCCACGCCGCGTTCGCGATCGGCCGCTTGGCGATCACGCCCATCCCCCGCTTCACCGCGAGCGGCAGCGTCCGCTCGATCGCCTCCTGGTCCGCGATGCTCACCGAGGTCTGCAGCGTGTCGAAGCGCCCGCACTCGACCGCGAAGCGCGCCGCCTCCCCGTCGCCGCTGTAGCCGATGTAGCGCGTCCACCCGCGCTCCCGCGCGCGCTCGAGGGCGGTGATGGCCTCCCCCTTGCGGAGGTCGGACAGCTCGCCGCTGTGGAGTTGTATCAGGTCGAGCCGGGCGGTGCGCAGGCGCTTGAGGCTCCGCTCGATGCTCGACAGGAGGGACGCCTCGCGCCAGTCGCCGCGGCCGTAGCCGCGCGGGTGGCCGCACTTGGTCAGGAGGTGGATCTCGTCCCGCCGGGATCCCAGCGCGGCGCCGATCAGCGATTCGCTGTCCTCGTAGCACTCGGCGGTGTCGATCACGTTGAGCCCGGCGTCGAGCGCTCCGCCGAGGAGGCGGGCCACCGTCCGCCCGCCGGCCCGCTCGTAGCCGATCTCGGAGCCGCCGAAGCCGAGCACGCTCACGTCCATGTCGGTCCGTCCCAGCCGGCGGCGTTCCATGACCGGACGCGGGTCAGGCCGTCCGAGACGCGGCCACCTCGTCACGCTCCATCCGCGCCCGCATCCGCGCGCGCAGGCCCTCCACGATGTGCGCGGGGGCGGTCGCGGGGGAGCCGGCCCGGAACGGCGGCTGCGGATCGTACTCGATGCTCAGCTGGATGGCTTGCGCCGCGTCGTCGCCCGCGATGTGGGCGGCCAGCGTGAGCGCCATGTCGATGCCCGAGGACACACCCGCCGCAGTGATCACCTTGCCCTGCTCCACCACGCGCCGGAGCGTCGGACGCGCACCGTAGGCGGGCAGGCGGTCGAGCGACATCCAGTGCGTGGTGGCCTCGAGCCCCTTCAAGATGCCCGCGGCGGCCAGCAGCATGGAGCCGGTGCAGACCGACGTGGTCCACTGGCTCGTCGCGTGGGCCGCGCGGATCCAGTCCAGCAGTGGGTTCGGCGCCTCGAGCGCGCGCGTCCCGAAGCCGCCCGGCACCATCACCACCTCCGGATGCGGCACCGCCGACAGCGGCTCGTCCGCCATCAGGGTGAGCTGGCGGTTGTCGGTGCGGTAGGGGCCCGCAGTCACCGCGACGAAGCGGACCCGGGCGCCGGGCAGGCGCGAGAGCACCTCGTAGGGGCCGATGGCGTCAAGTGCGGTGATGCCCTCGAAGAGCGGGATCGCGATGTCCATGGGGATGATCTCCTAGAGGCCGCGGGCCGCTTGCAGAATTTCCTCGTCGCTCGGGAACTTGGAGAGGTCCTCGAGGCGCTCGGCGCACTCGATGTGCTCCCACCGGATGATACCCTCCCGGTCAATGAGGAAGTGCCCGGTCATCTGGGTGCCGTGCGCGTGCGCGATCTGCCCGTCGATCTCGGTCATCTCGAACCCATCCTTCTTGTTCAGGGTCTCCATCGCCGCGAAGGGGTTCTGGGGCTCGGGCAGCTCCCCGGTGGGATCTATCTTCATCGCGAGCAGCTGGCCCATCGTGAGCTTCCCCTGGGCCCACGAGGCTTCCGATTCCTTCTCGACGACCACCCCGGCCGGCACCCCGAACGACCGGTGCGTCGCGGCCTCGGGGTCCGCGGTGAGCAACACGCGCGCGGGGCGGTACTTGAAGTAGAGCCGCGCGCGCTCCAGCGGAGTGTTGACCACCGCCATCGTCTCCACGCCGAACGCCTTGAGCTTGTCCTGCGTGGTGCCCAGCTGTACGAGCTGGCGACGACAGAAGGGGCAGTGCAGCCCGCGGAACAGGGCGATCAGGACCGGACTGCGCCCGCGATAGTCGTCGAGCGAGACCTGGCCCTCCCGGTTGACCGCGGGGAGCGTGACGGAGGGAGCGGAATCACCGGGACGAAGGCGTGTAGGCGCCATGAGCGGGCTGCCTTTCTTGTTCGGGTTGTGTTCGCGTCAATCCAGGAACGGCAGGACCACCAGCGCGTCGGGCTCGAGCCCGGCCCGCTCGCACACCGCCTGGGCCTTCACCATGAACTCCTCCGCCTGAACCTCGTCACCCAGGTCCAGGTGCACGGTCGCGAGGCCATCGTAGCAGGGAAACAGCAGCTGCGGCTCGTCGGCCTCCTCCGCGAGGACGAGCGCTTCGCGGTAGTGCGCGATCGCACGGATCGGCTCGCCGTGGCACTGGTAGATCTGCCCGAGCACGATGAGCGGCACCGCGAGGTGATCGAGCTGACCGAGGCGCCGGTCGAGATCGATGGCGGCATGCGCCGCGCCGATGCCCTGCTCGTCGCAGCGGTTGGTGAGCGCGCAGTAGGCCACCGCGAGATTCGTGTAGAGGCGCGACTGGAACCCGAGGTCGCCGATCTTCTTGGCCATCTCGAGGCCGGCGGCACAGGTCTCGATGGCCCGGGCCGGATCGAGCGTGCTGTAGAGCACGCTCAGGTTCGCGAGCCCGCGACAGGCGGCCTGGAGCAGGCCGGTCTCCTGGGCGAGAGCCACGCTCCGCTCGATGTGCTCGACCGCCTCCTCCAGCCGCCCCAGGCGGGCAAACGCGACCCCGAGCGTGTTGTGGCTCTGCGCGGCGGCGGTCATCGCCTCCACGCGCCCGTCCGCGTCGAGCGCGGGGTCGGCCGCGAGCCGCTCGGCATGGAGCCGTGCCTGCTCCGCCCAGTCGACGGCCCGCTGGCTGTCGCCGCTGCGGAAGGCCTGCCGGCCCATCTCCTGGTAGAGGTGCGCCTGCTCGATGTGCTCGCGATCGTCGCCGAGCAGGGCGAGCCCGGCCTCGAAGCACTGGAGCGCCCGGGCCCGCGCGCCCGCATCCCAGTGGAGGCCGCCCATCTTGCGAAGGATCCGGGCCTGGGCCGCCGCGTCTCCCGCGGCGCGGTATCCGGCCTCGACGATCTCGTACTCGCCGAGCGCGGCCGCCCGCCGCCCGGTCGGGCCGAGCAGGTCGGCCATCCGCTCCCGGGCCACGAGCCGCTCGGTCTCGATCTGGGCCGCCGCGGCCGGCTCGTCGCAGTGCTCGAGCGCCTCGAGGGCCCGCTGGTAGTGCTGGATGGCGTCCGCGTTGGCGTACATGCCACGGGCCCAGTCGGCGGCGGCTACCAGGTACCGCGCGCCCCGCCGCTTGTCGGCGCCGAGGGACCAGTGATGGCCGAGGGCCACCAGTCGCTCGAGGCTCTCGAGGTCGCCCGCCCCCTGGGCCTCGAGGGCGGTCCCCACGCGGGTGTGCAGCTCGGTGCGTCGAGCCACGAGGATGTTCTGGTACACGATCTCCTGGAGCAGGCCGTGGCGGAAGCGGTGATCCGGCCCCGGCGTCACCAGATCGGCCGAGGCGAGCGCGGCGAGCGCCGCGTCCACCGCACCGGGCTCGGCCGCGACCGCCTTCAGCAGCGGAACCTCGAAGCGGGGCCCGATCACGGCCGCCTCCTGGATGACCCGTCGCTCCGCGGCGGCGAGCCGGTCCAGGCGCGCCAGCAGCAGCCCGTGCAGCGTGGCGGGCACCTGCGCGGTCGCGGCCTCCGCGGTGCAGCGCCACGCCAGGCCGTCGCGGACCAGCACCCCCGCCGCGACCAGCGCGCGCACCACTTCCTCGAGGTACAGCGGGTTGCCCCCGGCCCGCTCCAGGATCAGCTCTCGCAGGTGCTCCGGGAACAGGTGCGTCGCGTCTCCGAACCACGCGGCCAGGAGGTCCTCGCTGCCGGACCGCGACAGCGGCGTGACCTCGATCGCGGTGTGCGGGGTGTGGCTCGTGCCGAGCGCGTCCGGCTCGAGCGTCGGCCGATACATCAGCAGGACCAGGAGCGGCCGATCGGCGAGCCGGTCCGCGACCGCGCCGATCAGCTCGATGGAGGCGGCGTCGGCCCAGTGCAGATCCTCGACGAGCAGCACCAGCGGGCCGGCGGCGAGCCGCCGCTCCACCAGGGTGCGGGTGGCCATGAAGATCTGGCGCTTGAGCTGCGCCGGCTCCAGATGGCGGATGCGCGCGTCGGCCTGCTCGAGCCCGAACAGGCGGGCGAGCGCGGCCACCATCGCGGCCCGATCCTCCGCGCCGACCCCGAGCGTCTCGAGGCCCGCCGCGAGCTTGCTCCGGGCGGCCTCGACGGAATCGCCGTGCTCCACCCCGTAGGCGTCGCGCAGGAGCGTGGCCACCGCCCCGTAGGTCTGCTCGCCCAGCGCCGAGCACGCCGCGCGCCGGATCGTGACGCCCTCGAGACGCCCGGCCGCTTCGAGGCGCGCGAAGAACTCCCGCTGCAGCCGCGACTTCCCGGCCCCGGGCTCCCCGATGAGGCTCAGCACCTGGGCGCGCCCCGCCCGCATGTCCGCGAAGGCCGCCTCCATCCGGGTGAGCTCGCGCTCGCGGCCCACGAGGGGCGCGGCCAGCCCGAGGCCCTCGAGGCCGCGCGCCGAGCGGGGCGCCGCGAGCGGGCCCAGCAGGCGATGCACCCCCACCGGCTCGCTCTTGCCCTTGAGCGCCACCTCCTCGCGCGGGGCGAAGGAGAAGGCGTGGTGGGTGAGCTGATACGTCGCGTCGCCGATCAGGATCTCGCCCGAGGGCGCCGCGCTCTGCAGGCGCGCGGCGGTGTTGACGGTGTCGCCGGTCACCGCGTAGGCGGCGTCGGCGGTCGAGCCGATCCGCCCCGCCACCACCGGACCGGTGTTGACCCCGATGTGCAGGGCGAGCGGCCTGCCCACCCGCCGCTCCCAGCGGCGGTTGAGCGTCTCCATCCGATCGCGCATCATGAGGGCCGCGCGCAGGCCGCGCTCGGGATCGTCCTCGTGCGCGGTGGGAGCGCCGAAGACGGCCATCACCGCGTCGCCGACGAACTTCTCGACGAACCCCTCGTACTGCTCGATCGACGCGGACATCTCGCGGAACAGGTCGGCCTGGATCCCGCGCACGTCCTCGGGGTCGAGTCCCTCGCTCAGCGCGGTGAAGCCGGCCAGGTCCGCGAAGAGCACGGTGACCGGGCGCCGGTCGCTGTCGGGCGCGGAGGGCGGCGAAGGCGGAGGCGCCG
>Ga0099791_10001235_pt1 | contig 9985 bp, 9 predicted proteins | sample Rivendell_Oct201_7_FD_77318 | JGI IMG/M metagenome (GOLD analysis project Ga0099791, IMG submission 77318) | Vadose zone soil and rhizosphere microbial communities from the Eel River Critical Zone Observatory, Northern California to study diel... | ecosystem: Environmental > Terrestrial > Soil >... | reverse complement strand
CTCTTCCCGGGCGTCGTCGCCGCGCTCGAGGCCCTCCGCGCCCGCGGAGTTCCGCTGGCCCTGGTCACCAACGGCGACGCGAGCCACCAGCGGCGCAAGATCGCCCAGCACGGCCTCGAGCGGTTTTTCGACGCGCTGGTGATAGAGGGGGAGATGGGCGTTGGCAAGCCCGACGAGATCGTCTATCGCTACGCCCTCTCGAAGCTCCGGGTCAAGGCGGAGGAGGCGTGGATGGTGGGCGACAATCTCGAGTGGGACGTCGCCGCTCCCCAGCGCCTGGGGCTTCGCGGGGTGTGGGTGGACGGCCCCGGCCAGGGCCTCCCCGAGGCCGCCGACGTGGTGCCCCATCGGATCATCCGGACCTTTCCGGAGCTCCTGGAGACCGGATAGAATTCGCTGGGTGATAAATCCCCGGTATGCAACACTGTGATTCCACGAGTATTTTGTGGAATCCGCCGGAGGGAAACGATCATGCGAGATCGCAACTGGCTGCCGATGGTGATGGCCCTCGTGCTCGTGTCGACCGGCTGCGCGACACAGCGCGAGTGGGGGGTCTGGCGATCGCATTCGACCCACTTCGCCACCGATGACCACCTGGGCTTCTCGGTGACCAACGCGGTCGCCGGGGCGCCGCGGATCACCCCCGAGCTGATGGACAGGGCCAAGGGCCAGGGCTGGTGGGGTCGCAACATTCCCTCGGACGTCCAGCCGGCCGACGTGGGCGGCAACTGGACGGGGACGTGGACCGGCAATGGGTTGCTGCGGAGCGACCGGTACGGGGTCGCCCAGGTGTCGATCACCCAGAAGGGGGCCACCGGCGAGGGCGTCCTGGTCCTTCAGGATTCACAGGCCACGGAAGGCGTGCCCGTCGCGCTGCGGGAGAACTCGTCCTTCGGCGCGCCGATCGAGGTGACGGTCTCGGAGAAGGAGATGTGGGTGAGCGGGACCCAGCGGAGTCGGCCGTTCGCGGCCACCTTCAAGGTGGACGGCGACCGGCTGGTCGGGACCTTCCTCTACACGCACTCGCCGGTCCGGATCGAGCTGACGCGGGACCGCTGAGCCGCACCACCCCGCCTCAGGGAGGGGTGGGCTGGACGATGATGGTGCGCATGACTGCCAGATAGCGCTGGGCCACCCGCTGGAGGTCGGCCGCAGTGACCGCGCGCACCACTCCCACGTAGCGATCCAGGAACTCGTAGCCCACTCCCGCTTCCTCGTACGCGGCCAGGTACCACGCCTGACGCGCGTTCGTCCGCCGATCCATCGCGAGGTTGCCCAGCACGTAGGCCTTGGCGACCCGCAGCTCCCCGTCGCCGACCCGCTCGCGCTGCACCCGCTCGAGCTGCTCGCGCAGCGCGGCCTCGGCCTTCGCCACGTTCTCCGGCGCGGTGCCGAGCTGGGCGAGGAAAAAGCTGGTGTCCACCCGCGCCGGGTACTGGGTCCCGGTGGTGTAGGCCAGGCCCTGCTTGTCGCGCAGCTCCGAGAAGAAGCGGCCCGCCATGCCGCCGCCCAACACCGTGCTCAACACCTTGACCGCCGGGTAGTCCGGATCGGTGAGGGCCGGCGCGAGGCTCCCCATCAGGATCTGCGCCTGGGCGCCGGGCACCACCCGCGTCTCGCGCCACGGCGCCGGCGGGGGTGGTGGCGCGGGCGCGGCCACCGGGACCGGCCCCGCGGCCATCGCCCCGAAGAGCCGCCCCGCCTGGGCGACCACCTCCGCGGTCTTCACCCGACCGCTCACCGCCAGCACCATCCCTCCCGGGACGTAGTGACGGCCGTAGTGGGCGAGGAGCGCCGGGCGGTCGAGCCGCTCGAGGCTTTCCTTGAGGCCGATGGGATCCCAAGCATAGGGATGGCGGCCGAAGAGGCGCGCGGTGAGCGTGTCGAATGCCACGTCGTAGGGCTTGTCGCCGCGGTTGCGGAGCTGGCGGATGAGGAAGTCACGCACCGCCTGGACCACGCCCTCGGGCATGGTGGGGTGGAGCGCGATGTCGGCGACCAGGTCCAGCATCTCCACCCAGTGACGCGCGAGCGCGGTGGCTGCGATCTCGGAGGCGTCCACGTCCCCGGTGGCCTCGATGCTGCCGCCCATGGCGTCGGCCTGCTCCACGATCTGCGTCCCGGTGCGCGTCGGCGTGCCGCGCACCGCCATCACCTGCACCAGGTTGGAGATGCCCGCGGTGTCGGCGGTCTCCCACCGCGTGCCCATCTTGACCATGAGCGAGATCGCCACCACCGGCGCGGTGGGGTTCTCGCGCACGAGCACGGTGAGGCCGTTGGCGAGACGGACGCGGCTGACCGAGGGGGCCGAGACCTGCGCCCCCGCGGGGGCGGCGGTCAGCCCCACCAGGAGCGCGGCGACGAGCGGACCGAATCGCCTCATGGCTTCGGCAGGAACGCCAGTCGCGCGTAGTCCGTGCGCGAGAGGTAGCGCCGCGCTGCATCGCGGATCTGCTCGCGCGTGATCCGGCGCAGTCGCTCCACGTAGCGCAGCTCTGCCTCGAGGTTCCAGGTGGTCTCGGCCAGGCCGTAGGCGTAGGCGAGGCCCTCGGAGGTCTCGGTGTCGAAGGCGTGCTGCGACTCGAATTTGGTCACCGCCAGCTGCCGCTCCTCCTCGGTGGGTCCGGTCTCCTGCATCCTGGCGATCTCCTCGAGCACGATCTGCTCCACGCGCTCGAGATCCTTGGCCTCGAGGTCCGCCCGCAGGCTCACGATCCCGCCGCCGACCAGGGCCGCGTAGCTCATGGTCACGCTCGAGACCAGCCGCTCGTCGTCGCGCAACCGCCGCGCGAGCCGCGAGCTCTCGGTGCCGGCCAGGATGGTGCTCAGCAGGTCCACCGCGTCGCCGGCGGCGTCGTCCGAGCGCGGGGCCTGCCAGCCGAGGGCCAGGTGGGCCTGCTGCTCCGCGCGCTCCACCGAGCGCCGCGCGTCTCTGCCGATGGGCCGGGGCGCCGGAGGCGGGGTCGGCTTGAAGCCCGCGGCCGGCCGGCTGAACGAGCGGTCCACCATCGCGCGCACCGCGGCCGGCTCGACCGGGCCCGCCACCACCAGCGTCATGTTCTCCGGCTGGTAGTACCGGCGGTTGAACGCGCGCAGCCGCTCCTGGGTGGCCGCCATCATGGTCTCGCGCGTACCGAGCACCGGCCGGCCGTAGGGATGGCCCGGGAACACCATGCCGTAGAGCTGCCGCAGGATCGCGGAGCGGGGATTGTCCTGCTCGATGCGCGCCTCCTCGAAGATCACCTCGCGCTCCCGGACGACCTCCTCGGGGGCGAAGGTGGAGCGAAAGGCCATGTCGGAGAGGAGCTGGATGCCGGTCGCGGCGGCCTCGGTGGGCAGGATCAGATAGAAGGTCGTGTAGTCGAACGAGGTCACCGCGTTAGACCGGCCGCCCACGCCCTCCACCACCCGGTCCACGTAGCCCGGCCCGAACTTGTCGGTGCCCTTGAAGAGCATGTGCTCCTGGAAGTGGGCGTAGCCGAGTTGGTCCGCGGTCTCGTGGCGGGTGCCCACGCCGACGAAGAGGTAGACCGCCACGATGTCGGCCGCGCGGTGCTCCTGCACGATCAGGCGCATGCCGTTGCGCAGCACCGAGCGGAGCGGCGCGGGCAGGTCCGGGGCGTCGGCGGAGGCGGACCGGCCGGAGCGGGCGGTCGAGCCCGCACAGCCGACGAGGAGGGCGGCGGCCATCAGCCAGAGGGCCGCGCGCCAGAGCGCCAGTGGAGTCACGGGCGCGATTCTACTACGCCTACGCCCTCGGGGGACTGCGCCATACCGTGCGGCCCGGGGCCGAAGGCCCGCAGCAGCCGCTCACCGTGACTCGGGTGCACCGAGAGCTGGCCCGCCACCAGGCCGGCGGGGACGCGCGAGCGCACCGCGAGGGCGCAGAGCTGGATCAGCTCCGCGGCGGCGGGGGAGACGATCTGCGCGCCGATGAGCCGCTGGGTGTCCTGATCGAAGACCAGCTTGAAGTAGTCCGCCTCCTCGCCGCTGGCCACGCTGTTGCTGGCGCCCCGTGCGTCGTGACGGCCCACCGCGGCCTGGATGCCGTGCGCGGGGGCCTCCGCGTACGAGAGCCCGACCATGCCCACCTCGGGCGTCGTGAAGAGGACCTGCGGGATCACCGCCTCGTCAGCCCGCTCCACGTCGCCTCGCAGGGCGTTGATCGCGGCGATCCGGCCCTCGTGGGCGGCCACCGGGGTGAGCTGGCGATTGCCGGCCGCGTCGCCCGCCGCGTAGATGTGGGGCACCGAGGTGGCCAGGTATGGGGTCGTGCGCAGCCCGAGCCGCCCCAACTCGAGCCCGATCCGCCCCGCGCCGACGGTGCGCGGGTGGAAGCGACGACCCACCGCCGCGCACACCTGGGTGCTCGTCATCCGGTTCGCCATCCCCGCGCTGTCGAACTCCATGCGCACGCCGGCCGGATCCGCCGCGAGCCGGGTCACGGTGGTCTGCAGGCGGAACGTGACCCCGCGCGCCTCCATCCGCTTGCGCAGCGTGCGCGCCACGTCGGGATCCACCCCGGGCAGGATCTCCGCGTCGCGCGCCAGCACCGTGACGCGCGAGCCCAGGTCGGTGTAGGCCCCCGCCAGCTCCATCGCCACCGGTCCGCCGCCGATGAAGGTGAGCGAGGCCGGGAACGAGGGCAGGAAGAGGAGCTGGTCCGAGGTGATGAGCCGCTCTCGTCCGGGTATCCCGGGAATCACCGGCTCCGAGCCGGCCGCGATGACGAAGCGCTCCGCGGCAAGCGGGGTCCCGTCCACCTCCACGATGTGGGGATCGCTGAACCGGGCGGTGCCGAGCGCCACCCGGATGCCGCGCTTCTCGAGGTCGCCGGCGGCGGGCCGGAGAGTTTCCACCACCTCCCGCTGGCGCCGCTGCACCGCATCCCAGTCGAGCTGCACGCTCCCCGGCACGGTGCCGAACGAGGCGGCCTCGCGCACCATGCGGTGGACGCGGCCGGCGGTGACGAGCGCCTTCTTGGGGATGCAGCCGCGGTTGATGCAGAGACCGCCCAGCGGGCCGCGGTCCGCGAGGGCGACGCGCGCGCCCAGCTCGGCGGCGGTCTTGGCCGCCGTGATCCCGGCAGCCCCGGCCCCGATGACCACGAGGTCGAAGCGGTCCATGGAGCGGGTCCCGCTCAGACGGTGAGGCTCGCGCCGGTGACGGCGGCTGCGCGGTCGGACAGCAGGAAGGCCACCACGCTCGCCACGTCGGCGGTGCTGACCCAGCCGGAGCGGTCGGCGTCGGGCATCGCGCGGCGGTTGGCCGGCGTGTCCATGGTGCTCGGCAGCACCGCGTTCACCGTGATCCGGTGCGGCCGCACTTCCTGGGCCAGGGCCTGGGTGAGGGTGATGACCGCGGCCTTGGAGACGGTGTAGGCGATGAAGCCGCCCTGGGGCGGCAGCACCGCGCGCGAGGCGATGTTGACGATGCGCCCGCCGCCCCCCGCGATCATGCCGGGCAGCACCGCGCGGCAGGCGATCACGGTGGAGGTGAGGTTGAGCTTCATCATCCGCTCCCACTCGGCGAGCGGCGTCCCGACCAGGTCCCCGCCCGCGAAGCCGCCCACCGCGTTGACCAGGCCGTCGACCCGGCTGTGCCGCTCGTGGACCGTCCGCACGAACTTGGCCACCGCCGCCTCGTCGGTCACGTCGGCGGCCACCGGCAGGAGCCGCGCGCGCAGCTCGGGCGCGAGCCGCCCCTCGAGCGCGGCGCGTTCCTCGGCCACCGCGTAGGGAATCGCGACGGTGGCGCCGGCCTCGAGCAGGGCCCCGGTGATCGCCTGGCCGAGCGCGCCGGTGCCGCCGGTGACGATCGCGACCCGACCGGTCATGGCGCGGGCCGGGCGCGGCGGGCGGCCAGATCCTCAACCCGCCGGGCCAGCTCGAAGTCGAGGGTGGTGATGCCGCCCGCGTCGTGGGTGTTGAGATCGATCACCACGCGGTTGTACACGTTGAACCACTCCGGATGGTGCTGGAGGGCCTCCGCTTCGCGGGCCACCTCGGTCATGAACCCGAAGGCCTGGGCGAAGTCCGCGAAGGTGAGCTCGCGGTGGAGCTTGCCGCCGGCGATCGACCAGCCGGGCAGCGCGGACAGGCGCGACGTGATCTCGGCCGCGGCGAGCTTGCTCGGGCGGGCCATCGGCTCAGCCGGCCGGGACGGCCATGATGGCCGAGCGCTGGATGTCCTCGTAGCGGACCTTGGAGACGTCGAAGGCCTCGATGTTGTCGACGAGCTTCCGGAACGTCTGCTCGAAGCCGGGGAGCGTCTTGCGTTGCCGGGTGAGCGGTGTGGTGCGGGCGAGGACGAAGTTCTTGACGTACGGGTGGCTGATCCCGCGCTTCTTGATCCGGGCCACCGCCCCCACCAGCGCCTCGTCGGCCTCCCGCACGAGCGCGGCCCGCTCCTCCCGCTCCTTGAGCGTCTTCGGGAAGTGGCCCTTCAGGAACTTGTCCACCCGGCGCAGGATCGGCGCGAAGGCGCCGCCCGCAAAGCGCTTGTTCTGCTCGTAGAGCAGGCCCAGGGTGATGAAGTGGGCCGACTCGAACTGGAAGGCGTAGCCCTCCTCGCCCGAGCTCGGCGCCTCGTCCACGAGCCCGCGATACATGCGGATCACCTCGAGCGACTTCTCCTTGAGGTTGTGCGCCTTCTCGGTGTTGAGCGCGAGGATCTGGAAGGCCACCTCGGCCTCGGGCACCAGGATCGCGGGGATGACCTTGGCTTTGAGCTTGCCGAGGACCACCCGCCGATGGTTGCCGTTGGGCGTCCAGTACACGCCGGGCCGGGGCGACATGACCACCACCGGATCGACGAAGCGATCGATCTTCTTGACCACGTCCTGCAGCTTCTTGGCGTGGGTGGGGGAGAGATCGCGCTGGTACGGGGTCGGCTCCACCTTGTCCATCGGGAGCAGCGCGAAGATCTGCCAGTGATCGCCGACCGGCTCCTGGTAGATCGTCAGCACCGTGCCGCCGTCGCGCTCGACCTGCTCCGCCAGCGCCTGCGCCTGCCGGCTCGGCTCCTCGTCGGGATGGACCCGCCACTTCGCCATGCGAGGGAGTATGAATCCGCTCCGGGAACCTGTCAACGTGACGCGTACTTACGAAGATTCCGCAATGAATTGGTCTGGCCGATTATCAATTCCGGCATAACTACCGGCCAGAAGGGGTGCGGGCTCAGATCAACGGGCTCGCGCCCCTCTCTCTTGCGGCGTGCCCTCGCCGGCTTTTCCCTAACTCTCTCCTTAGTTCTGCGTGCGCCGTCTCCGGCGCGCTAGCGCCAGTCCCGCCATTGTGGTGCCAAGCGCGACAGCTAGACCAATCTCCCGATCACGCGAGCGCGCGAATGCAGAGTCAGAAGCAGCCCGGATGGGCCGACAGAGACCGATTTCAACGTAATCCCTCCTGTGCCATCAAGCCCAGGGAGGTCGGGAGCGCTCAGGTCGAGAGCGGTCCGAGTGACACCACCGACCGACCCTCCATCCCAATCGGAGTCCCAGAAGAAGGTGAATAATTCATCGTAGGCTTGGCACGCCTCATGGAACCTGCACACCGTGGCGTCTGCCGGGCCCGTGTGAGAGCATTCCAGTTGACCCCAACGAGGCTCGTCTCAAACGACTTAAATTGTCCGCCATGCAACCTTGGGTCGCGAGGAGCATCCTCGAAACTTATCAGAGTGTCCCCCGAGATAAGACTATCGATGCGAATTGGAATGTTGCCGAACGGACTTGGGGTGATCCCCTTGAGGTCTGACGGCCAGTAAAATGGGTAGCGTCCGGCAAAGCCTCGTTGTTCTTCTGGCGAAGCACCTTCCGGCAAAAGAGGAGGATCTCTATAGGGCGCAGTCAATGCAGAGTTCAATGCAGCAGGGTACGGATTAACCGTGACCCATTGGACCCAGTTCAGACCTGCATACCCTCCATCGAAGAGCCGATGAAAATCGACATCCTTCGCCCCGGCGACGTTCTGGTCCACAACGAAGCTCGCGTAGATCGCGTGGTCATTCCGAAAGCACTTGACGCTAAAGCTCCCGGAGAAAAAGAAACCGTCTCCTCTCGGGAAGTACACACTTCGTGTTGCGTCACCGCACACACGCTCTGACTGGTCCAATGGCAGGGCAACAGCGACCTTCGCGCCAAGGATCGGAAGTGAGAGCGACAGGGCGAGTCCAACTCGCAGGGCCAGTCGCATGACGATTGGTGTCATCGTTCCAGTGAAGTCGCCATCGGCGACACACCCGCGACCAGTTGGTATCTTGCCGTAGGTCATAATCTCTCCCTCGGTCCTGAAGTGACTGTAAAGGGTTCGACTACGTAGCCCGCCTGCGCCTCCTCCAACTCATCCCAATCCCTGCCATTGCAGTGCCGAACAGCAGGAGCGTCGTCGGCTCGGGAACCGGACTCGGGGCAATGCTCAAATTGTCTATGTTGAACGAGCTCCCTTGACCTGCCCCGAACGATCCAATCACGGCACTCGTGAACGGTGTGTCAGAGATCAAGCCTGCAAAGTAGAGGTTGGAGATATCACGATTGCTCGCCGGGCCTCCGGTACCCACGAATCCAACCGGGGTTGCAATGAACAAGTCGCTACTGCCGGGAGTGACGTTGGCGTTGATGAAGACTCCCACTGCTGTTGAAGGGCTGAACGAAACGGTGAGCGTGTCGCCGGCAAAGAAAAACCCCCCGCTTGGGTTGCCCGGCCGACTAGCAGCTAGAGACTGATTCCCTATGCGATCGAAAAGGTTGTCAACACGACCCTGTACACCGGCAGGAAACGCACTGTAAGTAAACGGTCCGACGGTGGAACCTGCTGCAATCAAGCTGTTGAGCGGAAGACTCTCGTACGTCTCGGTCACGAGAGATACCCCGGCCAGACCCAGAGCTGAGAAGTAGTCAGACGAATGCGTGAACGCAGTCGTGATTGCATGCGACACTTCGACGGTAGCACTGAGGCAGAAGACGATAGCCAGTGCGAGGACCGCGAGGAACAGTTTGCGAGATCTCATCGTTCCCACCTCCATTGCGATTTGGGCGCTGAAGACCTTGCTGCGCCGCGTGGCACCCGACCTTCGAGGAACCAGCAGGTGCAGGTGGCGACTACTACCTACATCGGGAGCAGTCAGGTGGCTGGCTAACAATGGCTGCCCAGGGACCCGTTCTAGGGACATAGACACCTCCCAAGGGCCGGACAGTTCAGGACGGGAATTGACACGGCGACGCTAGGCGTCTTCAGATGCGCCGTCAAGTTAATTCTGCATAACATATCCATTTCTGCATGATCGCCCTCCACACAGTAAGGACAGCCCAGATGTCGGACGGACGCGTTGTACGGTTTGGGTGCAGATCGTCCACCCAATTAGCGCGCCTCCCCCCCAGCACCGGCACGAACGTAACCCGCCCATCCGCCAGCGGCATGGGGATGATCTCGTGCGCGTGTCCGCACCAGTTGACGTACGACGTCGGCTGAAAGAGTGCCCAGCCCAAGCGCCTAAGATTCTCGACCCGGAAGCCCCGAAATCGGCTGGGGACTTCGCGCCCACAGCGTCGGCAGGGATAGGTGGGGATCAGGCGGCCCTGCTCGTCAGGCCATCGAGGCGGGACCATCGTTTGATCGTAACCCAGTAACGACACCTAATTCGCCGATGCTCCCGATACCAGGTTGTATGATCCTGTCACCGGAGACAGTGATGGCTCACGAGACGAATCGGCGCGACAGCGACCATCTGATACGGCTGATCCTCAATCGGAATGCCGACCTCCCAAACTTCACCCTTCTTTTGGGCTCTGGGGCATCAGGCACGTCGAACGTCGTCACAGCGACGGACATGATCGAAGTCTGGCGGCAGCAGCTGTACGACTCCGCGAGGGCAGGCGTGGGCTTGATAGATTGGCTGAAGAGACAAGATTGGTTCGAGTCCGACGACGAGTACTCGCGACCTGCTCCCCGACGTTGGTCCAGTCAGGAAGTGAGAATCGGGCTAGGTG
>Ga0099791_10001234_pt1 | contig 9989 bp, 9 predicted proteins | sample Rivendell_Oct201_7_FD_77318 | JGI IMG/M metagenome (GOLD analysis project Ga0099791, IMG submission 77318) | Vadose zone soil and rhizosphere microbial communities from the Eel River Critical Zone Observatory, Northern California to study diel... | ecosystem: Environmental > Terrestrial > Soil >... | reverse complement strand
CTACGGGTGGCGGCGCAGCCAGCTCGACGCGGTGATGGCGCGCCTGCTGACGTAGGCCGCTCACCCCGCCCTCTCCCCTCTGGGGAGAGGGCCGGGGTAAGGGGGCCTCTACTTCGCGACGATCATGTAGGTGGCGCGGCCGACGGCCACGAGCTTGCCCGCCGCGTCGGTGATGGTCGCCTCGCCGAACGCGATCGTACGGCCCCGTCGCAGGATCCGGCCCTCCGCGAAGACGTCGCCCGTGCTGGCGCCGATGAAGCTCACGTTCATGTCCAGCGTGGCCTGCCCCACCCCGCCCGCGGAGGCCTCGTGCATGGTCGAGAGCGCGCCGCCCACCGCCATGTCCACCAGGGCCGAGAACACCCCGCCGTGCACCGGGGCGCCGGGCGCGTTGCGGATCTCGTCGCGCGCCCGCACCAGGAGCCGCACCCGTCCCTCGCTCGCCTCCGCCACCTCGACGCCCAGGTACCGCCAGAAGGCATTGTCGCGTGCGCGGGCGCGCACGCGCTCCAGCAGATCGTCGCTCATGGTCTCCCGCGGGGCATGTCGGGTTGAACCGCCTCGTCCAGGGTCAGCGGGGGCCGGCCCGTGAAGAGATCGCGGCGGATCACGCAGTCCTCGAGATCGCACATCCGGCAGTAGATACGATGGCAGGGATCGGTGTGGAGCGTCATCTCGCCCTCCGCGCCCAGCTCCTTCATCACGCGCTCGGCCAGGTCCTCGGCCAGCTCGTGCGAGCGCTCCACCGACCAGAACTCCGGCACCACCAGGTGGGCGTCCACGTGGTGGAAGCGGCCGGACCGGATCGCACGCAGGTGGTGGACGCGGATCACGCCCTGGCCCAGGTGCGGCTGCAGGACCCCGAGCAGGCGGTCCAGGAGACCGGTGTCCTCCTCGTCCAGGAGCCCGGCCGCGGCCTGGCGTACCAGGCGCACCCCGGTCCACATGAGGTTCAGCGCCACCACCGCCGCCACCACCGGATCGAGCCAGCCGATGCCGGTGGCGTAGACCAGGAGCAGCCCGACCACGATCCCCGCGCTGGTGTAGAAGTCGCTGAGGACGTGCCGCCCGTCGGCGACGAGAGCGAGCGACTCGTAGGTGCGCCCGGTGCGCACCAGGTAGAGCCCGAGGAGCAGGTTCACCACCCCCGCGCCCAGCACCACCGCCACCCCCAGGTCGAGCGATCGCAGGGTCACGCCCGCGAGCAGGCTCTGGACGACCTCGTAGACGATCAGGACCGCGGCGAACGCGATGAGGCCACCCTCGAAGGCCGCGCTCAGGAACTCCATCTTGCCGTGCCCGTACGGGTGGTTCCGGTCGGCGGGGCGGCCCGCGAAGATGAGCGCCCCGATGGCGAACACCGCGGCCACCACGTTGACGATGGACTCGAGCGCGTCGGAGAGGATCGCGGTGGAACCGGTCAGCCGGTAGGCGTAGAACTTCGCGGCGAGGAGCCCGAGCGACACCACCAGGGAGACCGCGATGGCGAAGAGCCGGACACCATGATCACCGCCGGACGACGCCGCGGGAGCCGTCATGGTCCAGATGATACCCGCGCGGCAACCGATTTGGACCGGGGCGTATCATAAGACTGTAAGGCAACCCTCACTCGAACAGGAGCGTGCGATGATCGTCAAGCGTCCCGCCGCGGAGCGCGGCCACTTCGACCACGGCTGGCTCGACACCTCGCACACCTTCTCGTTCTCCGACTACCACGACCCCACCCACATGGGCTTCCGCTCGCTCCGGGTCATCAACGAGGACCGGGTCGCGCCGGGCAAGGGCTTCGGCGCCCACTCGCACCGGGACATGGAGATCGTCACCTACGTGCTGGAGGGCGCCCTCGAGCACGCCGACAGCATGGGCACCCGGTCGGTGATCGTGCCGGGCGACGTCCAGCGCATGAGCGCGGGCACCGGCGTCACCCACAGCGAGTTCAACGGCAAGCGCGACCAGCCGGTGCACTTCCTCCAGATCTGGCTCCTGCCCGATCGCCGCGGACTCGCCCCCGGCTACGAGCAGAAGGCGATCCCGGAGGCGGAGGAGCGGGGCGTCCTCCGCCTGGTGGCCTCGCGCGACGGGCGGGAGGGCAGCGTGACCATCCACCAGGACGCGGATCTCTACGCCTCGCGCCTCCTGCCCGGCGAGCGGGTGAAGCACGCCCTCGCGGAGGGGCGGCACGCGTGGCTACAGATGGTGAGCGGGCGGATCGAGCTGAACGGCACCGCGCTGGCCGCGGGCGACGGCGCGGCGGTGAGCCAGGAGAGCGCGCTCGAGATGGTGGCGGTCGAGCCCGCCCACTTCCTCCTCTTCGACCTGGCCTGACTCCCGACCCCTCACCCTGCCCTCTCCCCTGAGGGGAGAGGGTTAGGGTGAGGGGTGGAGTGAGGGGTGGTTACCCCTGGCCGAGCTGCTGCTGGACGAACTGCTTCGCGTCGAACTCCTCGGCCACCCGGTTGTCGTTGTCCAGGATCGCGGCCGCGTCGACCTCCGCGAACTCCATCACGCCCATGTCCTCGTAGGCGCGCCGCACGCGGGGGCCCCAGAGCCCGATGTCCTTCACGGTGGGGACTATCCGAGTAAAAAGACGCCGTCTGAACTGCTTCATGGTGTCCGACTGGTCCACCGCCGCGATGCACTCCTGGACCGGGAGGTCGAGATTCTCCCAGACCTCCTTCTGGTTGAAGCGGTCGCGCATGTGGTAGCACGCCTCGACCACGAACTCCTCGCGCTCGTCCCGCTCCGCGTCGGTCAGCTGCGGGTAGTACTCGCGCAGCGCGAGGCGGCCGAAGGCGACGTGCCGCGCCTCGTCCTGCATGACGTAGGCGTTGACCGCCGCGCAGAGGTTGTTCGTCGAGTTGTCCCGGATGCGCTGGAAGGCGGCCAGCGCCAGCCCCTCGATCAGGATCTGCATGCCGAGGTAGGTCATGTCCCAGCGGCGGTCGGTGATGGTGGCCTCGAGCAGCTTGGCCAGGGTGCTCGTGATCGGGTAGGCCATCTTGAACTTCTCGTGCAGCAGCCGGGAGTAGGCCTCCACGTGCCGCGCCTCGTCCATCACCTGGGTGGCCGCGTAGAACTTGGCCTCGTAAGACGGCACCGTCTGCACGATCTTGGCGGTGGCGATGAGAGCGCCCTGCTCGCCGTGCATGAACTGCGAGAGCGAGTGGGCCTGGAGGTTCCGCCGGATGTGCACCCGTTCCTTCTCGGCGAGGCTGTTCCAGAGATCGGTCCCGTGGATCGCGATGGTCCGGTCCGACATGCCCATCGGGTTGTCGGGATCGACCTCCTGCGACCAGTCCAGCCGCTCGGCCGCGTCCCACTGCTGCTTCTTCCCCTTGGCGTAGAGGCGCAGGAGGTCGTCGCTGCCGTCCTCGTACTCCCAGGTGAAGGCGGTGGTGGTCTGGCCATCGACCTTCCACTCGGTCTGCTCGACGGGCAACCGGTAGAGGAACTGGCTCGACATTGGCCCTCTCCTTCGTGGCTCTGGGCGTGGCACCCGGCGGGGCCCGGGGGTGTGTCGGTTGCGGAAGGATAGCACTGAACCGCGGTTCAATGGAACCCCCCGCGCCGCAGCGCGGCGGACGGCGGGTCAGGCCGGCCCGCGCCCCGCGTCCCGCAGGGCGAGCGGGACCTCCTCGGCGAGCTGGGCCTGGCGCGCGTGGCGCGCCAGCGCGGTCCGCACCGCCTCCGGCGTGCGGAACAGGACGCCGACCGCGACCACCACCAGGGCGCCGACCATCGCCCACCAGGTGAACGCGACCTCGGGGATCCAGGCGGGCTGCTGGAGGGTCCCGGCCAGGCCGAGCCACGGGGCGAGCCCGTTCAGGATCGTGAGGTGGAGCTTGCCCACCACCACGGTGGCGAGGAGGCCGGCGGTGATGGCGAGCATGTTGCCGCGATCCGAGCCGCGGCCGGTGGTGAACATCCCGACCAGGAAGACCCCGAGCATGGGGCCCAGGATGAAACCCGCGATGCCGAGAACCACCGGGATGATCCGCACGTCGGGGCTCGTCACCTTGGCGTAGGCGAACAGGCCCGCGATCACGACCATCAGGCCCGCGAAGAGCACGGTGAACCAGCGGGCCGCCCGCACGTAGTGGCTCTCGCTCCGACGCGGAACCCAGCGGATGTACCAGTCGTTGGTGGCGCTGGTGGCGAGCGCGTTCAGCGCGGCCGAGAACGAGCCCATCGCGGTGGCGAAGACGCCGGCCACCACGAAACCGCGCACCCCGACCGGCATCACGTTCAGGATGTAGGAGACGAAGACGTCGGCGGTGGCGCGGGGCCGGAAGGTCGGATCTTGCTGGTAGTAGACGAAGAGCAGGATGCCGATGAACACGAAGGCCCCCGCCACCGGCAGGTCCATGAAGGCGGCGGTGATCAGGCTGCGGCGCGCCTTCTGGTGGGTCTCCGCGGTCAGCATGCGCTGGACCATGTCCTGGTCGGTGCCGAACGCGGCCATGTTGCCGAGCGTCGCCCCCACGATGGCCGAGAAGAGCGTGTAGTCGCTGGCCAGGACCAGCTTGACGTAGTCCCACGGGCCCATCGCGGCGAGGCCGTGCGCGTCCCGCCACTGCGCGACGCGATCCGCCTCGAAGCCGTGAAGGAAGTAGCCCTCGTGGGTGGCGAGCTGGGGGACGGCCCGCAGCACCTCGGAGAGCCCGCCCACGTGGGCGAGCAGGGTGCCGATGGCGACCAGGGCGCCGCCGAACATCAGGCCCGCCTGGATCACGTCGGTCCAGATCACCGCCTTGATCCCGCCCACCGCGGTGTAGAGGCAGGTGACGACGGTGAGGGCGATGATCGCCACCAGGTAGGGGCCGACGGTGGTGACGCCCTCGTCACCGAACCGCGGCGCGGTGCCGGAGACGAAGAGGCGGTAGGCCAGCACCATGAGCAGCGAGGGAATGAAGAGCCGCGTGCCGGAGGCGAGCGTGCGCATGAAGAGGAAGAGGGCCGAGACGTAGGCCTTGGTCCACGGGCCGAAGCGCACCCCGAGGTAGTCGTAGACGGTGTAGACCTTGAACGTGTAGTAGGGCTTGAGGAAGACGTGGCCGACCACCACGCGGCCGAGGATCAGGCCGACGATGATCTGCACGTAGGCGAAGCTGCGGGTCGTGTAGCCCTCGCCGGGCACGCCGAGGAAGGTGGCCGCGCTGGTCTCCGCCGCGATGATCGAGGCCATCACCGCCCACCACGGCACGCGGCGGCCCGCGAGCGCGAAGTCGCTCAGGCTCCGGTCGCGGCGCCCGAGACAGAGGCCGATGGCGGTGATCATCGCGAAGTAGGCGCAGACGATGCCACCGTCGATCAGCAGGTGCGCGTCGCTCATCGGCCCGGGCATGGCCCATTATCGCGGACGCGGCACCGGGAGCCGCCAATCTGCGGCGGCCACGCTTGCCGCCGGTCGCGGCGCCGGTCTATGATCGGCAACCGGGACCACGAGATGACGAGGCTTTCGGATCGGCGCCGGGGAGTGGGCCGCTGACCCTGGCGGGACGGGGATCCGGACCCGGCGCGCGGGTGCTGCGCGCGATGCTCGTCGGCCTGCTCGTCTCGGTGGCGGTGACCGCGCTCTCGCGCACCGGCGTGCTCGCGGGCTGGGAGACCCGCGCGGTCGACGCGTTCCTCCTCCTGCGCGAGCGGGTACCCGCCCCCGAGATCGTGATGGTCCTGATCGACGACGACGCGTTCCTGGCGCTCGGCCAGCGCCAGCCCCTCTCGCGCCGCTACGTCGCCGACCTCGCCGACTTCCTGCTGCGGAGCGGCGCGCGCGTGGTGGCCTTCGACCTGGTGATCACCGCTCCGTCCGCGCCCGCCGAGGACCAGGTGCTGCTCGCGGTCGCGCGGCGCTGGAGCGCCCAGCGCCCGGGCTCGCTGGTCTTCGCCTCGCTCGCGATACCCGAGGCCAAGAGCGGAGCGTTCACGCTACTACCGCCGTTCTCCCCCGAGCTGGCCGCGCTGAGCGGGTTCGCCAACGCCCCGCTCGGCGCCGACGGGGTGGTGCGCCGCTTCACCCCGATCCTCCCCGGGGCGGGCGGCGCGCGGCTGCCCGCGCTGGCCCTCGCCGCGCTCGCCGGCTCGAGCGGCCTGTCTCCGCGCGACCTCGCCGCGCGTCTGGCCGCCTCCCGCGGGGGCATCTCGCTCCCGGTGCGCGACGAACACGGCAAGATCACCCAAGCGGAGACCTCCCTCGCCCAGCTCGCGGGCCCGCCGTGGCGCATCGACTACACCGGGCCGCCGGGGGCCTTCACCTCGTTCCCGAGCGAGCCGCTCGTCGCGCTCGCGCGCAGCGGGACCGAGCCCGATCCGGACAACCCGTTCCGCGACCGCCTCGTGATGGTGGGCGCCACCTTCGTGGAGAGCCGCGACCTCTTCCCGACCCCGACCGGGCTCATGTCGGGCGTGGAGATCCAGGCCCACATGGTGAACACGCTGCTCTCGCGCCGGACGCTGCTGCCCCCGCCCTGGTACCTGAACGTGGCGCTGCTCACCGCGGTGTGCGTGTCGATCTCGGTGCTCTCGCTCTGGCTGCGGCCCGCGTGGCTCGCCCTGGTCGGGCTGGCCCTGGTGGGCGGCCTCGTCGCGGCGAGCTACGAAGCCTACACCCGCGGCGGCTACTGGCTCGACTTCCTGGCCCCCCTGCTCGGCACCCTCGCCTACCTGCAGGGCGCGCACTGGGTGCGTCGCCGGCGCCTGCGCTCCGCGTTCGGCCAGTACGTGAGCCCGCAGGTGATGGACCAGGTGCTGCGCACCGGGGCCTCGCTGGGCGGCGAGGTGCGCCGGGTCACCGTGCTGCTGTCGGACCTGCGCGGGTTCACCACCATCTCGGAGCACCTGCCCCCCGAGACGGTCTCCGAGATGATGAACGAGTACTTCACCGCGATGGTGGACGTGATCCTGGCCCACCGCGGCCTCGTGCAGGACTTCATCGGCGACGCGATCATGGCGATCTACGGGGCGCCCCTCGACGACCCCGAGCACTGCTGGCACGCCGCCCGCACCGCGGTCGGGATGCACGCGGCCCTCGCGGCACTCAACCACCGGTGGGAAGCGGAGGGCCGCGGGCCGCTGGCGATGGGGATCGCGGTGCACACCGGGCCCGCCTTCGCGGGCACCCTCGGCGCCCCGCGCAAGAAGAAGTACGCGGTCCTGGGCGACACCGTCAACCTGACCTCCCGCATGGAGGGGTTGAATCGCGACCTCGGCACCGGCATTCTGATCAGCGGCGCGGTACTGGCCGTGCTGCGTGACCGGATGGTAGTTCGGGACCGGGGCAGCGTGGCGGTGAAGGGGCGGAGCGAGCCGGTCGAGATCCACGAGCTGCTGAGCCTCGAGGAGGCGTGACGTGATGAGCCTGGCGATCAGACTGCTGCTACTCCTGTTGCTGGCGGCCCCTCTCGTGCCCGCCCTCCCCGCCCGCGCCCAGACGACGGAGACCGCCGCGGTCATCACCGAGCTGAAGCCGGGACGCGGCCGCGTGGAGGTCAAGCCGGCGGCGGGCGGCGACTGGAAGCCGGCGCGCCCGCTGCTCGCCCTGCGGGCCGGCGACGCGGTGCGCACCAGCGACAACGCGAGCGCGGTCGTGCTGCTCTCCGGCGGACGCGGCACGGTGCGGATCGAGGGGGCGAGCGGGAGCTTCACGGTGCCGGGCGCCGGGGCGGCGGGCCAGGGCCAGAAGGCCAGGGCGCTCGTGGAGGCGAGCCTCGGCTTCCTAGCCGGGACCACCAAGGAGTCGTCGCAGGCGGTGCTGGCCACCCGCAGCGCGGCGCGGCCGCCGATCATCGTGAGCCCGCGCAACGGGCGCGTGCTGCCGGAGGCTCTCGCGTTCGAGTGGCTGGGCAGCCGCTTCACCCGTTACTCGGTGCGCGTGACCGGTCCCGCCGGCCCCGTGGTCGAGCGGCGCGAGGTCACCGGCGCCCGCTGGGAGTATCCGGCCGACGCCCCCGCGCTCGCCCCCGGCGTGCGCTACACCCTGCAGGTCATCGCGGTCGGCCATCCGCCGCAGGAGGCGTGGTTCGAGCTGGTGGACGCGGAGCGGGCTCGCGAGGTCGCGGGAGACCTGGCCGGCCTCGAGCAGGCGCTGGGCTCCTCGGTCTCGCCGACCTCGCGCGCGGTGCTGCGGGCCGGGCTCCTCGCGCGCGAGGGGTTCATGCACGACGCACGGCGTGTGGTCGTGGCCGCGCTCGCGGCGGATCGGGACGAGCCCACCCTGCACCTGCTGCTGGGCGACCTCTACACCCGCACCGGGCTCACCGACCTCGCCGCCGAATCCTTCGACGAGGCGCAGTACCTCACCACCAAGTAAAAACCCTCTCCCCCGCAAGAGGGAGAGGGCAGGGTGAGGGGCTACCGCGCGTCGGCGACCTGCCCCTTCTCGCGCAGGCGCCGCAGCAGGTCCGCGAACGAGTCGGACTTGATGATCCGGTCGAACTGGCTGCGATAGGCGCCGACCAGGCTCACGTTCTCGATGAGCACGTCGTAGGCGGTCCAGTTCTCGTTGATCCGGTGCAGGCGGTACTCCACCGGGATCTGCGAGCCCTTCGCGGTGACCACCTGCGACCGCACGCTCGCCTCGTCGCCGTCGACGCGCTCCCCGGTGTAGGCGATGGCCTCACCCGCGTAGCGGTCGATCTTGCCGATGTACGAGCGTGCGATCAGGTCGGTGAAGAGCCGCACGAACTCGTCGCGCTCCGCGGCGGTGCGGTCCGCCCAGTGGCGGCCGAGCGCGCGACGGGACATCTCGGTGAAGTCGAAGAGCGAGTCGGCCGCGCGACGGATCTCCGTGCGACGGCGCTCGGCGGCCTCGGGGGTGGCACTCGTGGTCTGGCTGAGGCCCTGGAGGGCCTCGTCCACTCGGGACTTCACGGTCTCGGTCGGCGTCATGGCCTGCGCGGCGGTCGCCGCGACCAGGCCCACGAGCAGGGCCGCCGTCATGCTCATCAGGGCACGTCGCATAACGCCTCCTCGATCAGGGTCTCTACGAGTTCACGCTGCTGTCCGATAGGACGGGTTCAGCCGGGGTGTATTCCCACGATACCGTGCTTTCGTTTTGGATGCCCGCCGAGGGACAATAGTTCCCATGAATCGAGGTCTTGCAACGAGCGGATCCGGCCGGCCCGTCGTCGTGGTGGATCTCGGCGGCACGTGGGTCCGGGTGGTCGCGTCGGGACCCGGGCGCCGGGTCTTCCGGGCGCCGACACCGGGCGTGGCGGGACTGCCCGCGGTGCTGGACCGGCTCTGGCGTCGCTGGCAGCTTTCGCGTCGTGACGTCGCCGCGCTCGGCGTGGCCTCGCGCGGGATCTGGACGGCCGGCGAGCGCCGCGCGCTCGCGCGGCGACTGCGTCGATTCGCTCCCCGCGTCGTCGTGATCTCCGACGTCGAGGCCGCGTACCTCGGTGCGCTGGGAGCGACCGCGGGCGTGCTGCTGCTCGCGGGCACCGGCTCCATCGCGCTCGGCCGCGATCGCGGCGGGCGCTTCACCCGCGCCGGCGGTCTCGGTCCCTTGCTCGGCGACGACGGCTCCGCGTTCGCGATCGGCCGCGCCTGGCTCCGTGCCGGCTCGACGGCGCCCACCCGCGTCCGCCGGATCGTCACCGCGCCGAACGCGGTGGCGCGCGTCGCCGCGCTCGCGCCGGCGGTCCTGCGGCGGGCGCGGCGGGGCGACCGCGCGGCCCGCCGCGTGGTCGCGGACGCGCAGCGGGCCCTGGCCGATCTCGTCGTGCGCGCCGCGCCACGGCTCGGGCCACGAAGCGCGATCCCCGTCAGCTGGGCAGGCGGCCTGCTCGGCGACCGCCGGTTCCGGGCCGGCGTCTGGCGGGCGCTCCGTCAGCGGAACGTGGCCGTCACGCCAACACCCCCGGCGGCCACCGCCGCCACGCCCGCGGCCTGGCGCTCTCTGCTCTAGCAGGCTACGGAAAAACTAGGTGATCTGCGCATCTCTGTCCACATTCGGGTCGGGGGTTAGCGCGTCTCGTGGGCTTGACCCG
>Ga0099791_10001232_pt1 | contig 9992 bp, 10 predicted proteins | sample Rivendell_Oct201_7_FD_77318 | JGI IMG/M metagenome (GOLD analysis project Ga0099791, IMG submission 77318) | Vadose zone soil and rhizosphere microbial communities from the Eel River Critical Zone Observatory, Northern California to study diel... | ecosystem: Environmental > Terrestrial > Soil >... | reverse complement strand
TTGGCTCGGGCGGTCCAGGAAATCGGAAGAAATGTCACCGGCGTGCAAGGAGATGTATCGAACCTCGGCGATCTCGATCGGCTGTTCGCCCAGATCAAGCGCGAGAAGGGCAAGCTCGACATCGTGTTCGCCAATGCCGGTAGCGCGAAGTTCGCTCCTTTGGACGGTATTACCGAGGAGCACTACGACGCGCTGTTCGACAGCAACGTGAAAGGCGTGCTCTTCACGGTGCGAAAGGCGCTTCCGCTATTGCCGGATGGCGCCTCGATCATCCTGAATGCATCCATCGTCGCCAGTCGAGCGATCGCGCCGGAGTGGAGTGTGTATAGCGCCACAAAAGCCGCCGTGCGTTCGTTCGCGCGGACATGGACGACGGACCTGAAGGATCGACGCATTCGCGTGAACGCGGTGAGCCCGGGCTACACCGATACGCCCCCATGGCATTCCCTCGAAGCAGCCGATCAACGCATCAAGACCATTTCCAATGGTATTCCACTCGGCAGGTTCGGCACACCGGACGAGATCGCGAAGGCCGTGGTGTTCCTCGCCTCCGACGACAGCAGCTACGTCACGGGAACGGAATTGTTCGTGGATGGCGGCTTCGCCCAGGTGTAGGGCGTTTTCTAACGACCGCTGTCGATGAGCCGCTTGAGCTCGGCAGGCGTCCAGGCCAGCCGCTCCTGGGTCGCACGTGCGCACCAGCTCCGATCGGACTCGCAGGCCCAGAGAAACGCCTCCTTGGCCACGTCGAACCGGCCGGCCCGGGCGTCGACAGTGCCCACCGCATACCGCTGAAGACCGCAGAACGTGCGGTCGTCGGCCCGGCACCGATGCTCGGCGAGCACACGCGCCGCGCGCTCCTCCGCCGGCGTGGGCGGCGCGGAAGGCGCGCGCTCGGCTGACTCGAGGAGCGCGGTGGCGATCACGCCACAGGCCTGGTCATTCCCATTTCGGCACGGTCGGAGCCGCGCATCGTCGGCGACGAGCCACACGAGGCCGAGCACGAGCGCCGCGGCCAGTCCTCCGAGGGGCACAAGGTCGATCGCTCCGAACGCGGAGGCGCTGCGTGCGCGGCGCAGGAGAAGAAGGAGCACGACGACACCGGCCGCGGCAAGAGCGAAGCCGAACAGATAGAAGTGGGCGACCAGACGGTCGTCGGGGTGGTCACGCGCTCCGCTCGGGAGGTAGAGCCGGGCAATCATCACGATGATGGCGAGGAGGCCGGCGCCCAGCCCTGCCCTCGCGAGGAGGTGCGCTGTGCGCGCACGGACGCCCAGGCCCGCTCCGATCCCGATGAGCAGGACACCCAGAGCGAGAAACGGAGGCTCGCGCTCGAACACCGGGGCGCCGGCCCACACGTAACGAAGGCAAGCCACGCCGGCCAGCACGAGGAGCGAGCCAACAAATAGATGCATCGGGACGATTGTCCCTTAGAGTCTTCCTGATGCGGGCCATCCTTGTCGCGCTCGCGCTACCGCTCGCGGCCTGTTTCTGCGGCGCCGTCGGAGCCGCCGGTAACCGCGACCCGAGTGCTCGAGATCGCAGGTCTCCAGCCAGTGGTGAACGCGGTCGCGCTGAGTCCGAACGGCAGCCTGGTGGTCGTCGGCGACTTCGCCGACGACCTGATTGCCCGTGAGGTGCCGTCCGGCGTCGAGCGCTGGAAGGTTCGCGTGCAGCCGGGCCGGGAACGGCGTCGCATCGACGGAGTGTTCTTCTCGCCCGACGCATCTCTGGTCGTTACGACGGGGCACGAGGCCCAGACGCTCGAGGTGTGGGACGCTGCGACAGGGCGGTCGGTTGCGGTGCTCGACATCGCGAGGAGCCGAGGGGTTGCCTTCCACCCGTCCGAGCGCGTGTTGGCCGTTGCGGGGGCGGCCACCATCCACGTGGTCGACGTGGACCGCGGCCAGGTCGTCCGCACCCTGCCCAACGCGCACGCGGGCGATGCCATCTTCGCGATCGCCTTTTCCGCCGACGGGCAAACGCTGGCGACGATCTCCGGCGAAGGGTCCCTCAAGCTCTGGAACTGGCCGGCGCTCGTGCTGCGATCCTCGACGACGCTGTCGGGCGGGCTCGAGGCGATGTCGCCGGTCTCGCTCGCGCTGACCCGCGACGGGACACGCGCCGCCTCGAACGGCATTTACGGCCGCGTGCACGTGGTGCACACCGCGAAGGGGCGCGAGGAGCGCATCTTCGCCAACGTGGCCCAGGCGCCGAACCATGGCATGCACGCCGAGCTGCGCTACTCGCTGGCTTTCACGGATGATGGCAACTGGCTGTTCGCGCCCGACTCGCACGACCGCGGGCTGCGTCTCCTTCACGTGCCGAGCGGCAAGACCTATCCCGTCCTGCAGGGCGAGGGGCCGTTCTACAAAGCGGTGGCGCTCGCCTTGCCCGCGAGCATGGTGGCTTTCTTGCGGCCGGGAGACGATCAGGGCCGCGGGCCCTATGGTCTGGACGTGTGGCGCCTGAATTACCAGGCGGCGCCGCGATGAGCCGCGACGCCGCCTCCGGACCCGCGCCGCGCTTGCTTCAGTCCCGAGCGAGCTTCGTGGCGGCGGTCATCCGCCAGACCTCGACGGCGTAGCTCAACCTTCCCCCGTTTGCCGATGAAGTGACCGCCGCGAAGGCCGTCGCATCGTCGGTGATGGCCACGGTCCCGTAGGCCTTCGGGGCTGAGACCACGACTCGCGACGCCTTGCTCGACACGTCGATGCGTCGCATGCCGAAGCGGTCGCCCAGCGAAGTGATCAGCCCGCCGTCGCGTCCGAATCGCAGCGAGCCCAAGGGCGGGCCGCCGGCCTCGCGGTCTGCGTGGTCGAACAGCTTGTTACCCGTCGCGACGTCCCATACGTAGACCGTGCCTTCGATCGTGACGGCAGCGGCCCGCGCGCCGTCGCCCGAGAGCGCGACCACGACCGCCCAGACCTCCGGAGGCTCGAGGCCACGGGGCAGTGGCCCCGGCCGGCGCGATTGCCTCACGGAGAAGCTGCGCACCGGCGTCGCCGTGACTGCGTCCCGCACCGTGACCTCGCCGTCGTGCCCGGCGGTCACCAGGCGTCGCCCGTCCGCGGACAGGTCGAAGGCCGTCAACACTTCGCGGTGCGGGTTCGGCACGCGCGACACCTCCTGCACCGAGGCGACGTCGACGATCAGTACTTCGCTCTCGCACAGCACGGCGAGGCGCGCCCCCGAGCCGTCGAAGCGAAGCGCAAGACATCGGCCCATGGGCAGCGATGCCGCCTCCACCCACCGATCGTCGAATCGCCAGAGCCGCAGCGCGCCCTCGACATGGCGGCCGAGCGAGGCGAGCACGCGACCGCCGGGAGAAAACGCCAGGTCGGTAACCGCCTGCCGGTAGTCGCCAAGGGACACCGGTGTCAGCTCTCCGCCCGTGGCCCACACTCGGATCTGCCCTCCACGTTCCCCCGTGGCCACGAACGCCGCGTCGGGGGCCAGCGCGAGAGAGTCGACGTATCCGCGCTCCGACGAGTTCACGTCGTCGAGCGTCGCGATTCGCGTCGCCAGCGGCAATCCCGAGGGCGCATCGTGGCTGCACCCGACCGCCATCCCGCAGACAGCCAGGGCGAGGAGTGTCCGCACGAGAACCATTCTAGGTCGAAGGCCGCTCGCGGCTACAACTGATCGAGCACGCGCGTGGCGAAGCGCTGTCGCTCGACCCGGTCGGCGCGCAGGGCCTCGAACTTGAGAATCATCGCCGTTCCGCGCCTGTGCGCGACCACCACGACGGTCCAACCACTGGTCCCCAGAAGGCGTCGGCGCCGAGCGCGGGCTCCTCCTCGATCTGCATGTGGCGATTGGCGTTTGCCTCTCGCCGTGCCGCGCCGACATATGCGGGCCCTGCCGGTGGGCCGACGAGCGTGAGGGAGATCGCGCTGGAACCATCGGTACGATGGAGCGCGCAGGTCGAGCCGGGAGTGGACGCTCGGTGCTGCGCCGGCTGCGCCTGAGTCGGACCGCCGAGCAGGCGGTCGACACCGGCCACGCGCAGGATGCTGCACGGGTCGACGGCAGCCGTTGTCGGTGCAGCGCGCGCCGGCACGAGCGTCAGCACCACGAGCTTGTGCCGGGGACCGAAGTCCTCGGGGCGGCGGTCGACTCCGTCGTAGAAGGCCAGGCGTAGTTCGTCGCCTCGTCGCTCCCAGATGATCCAGAGCGGCCGCTCCCCCGGCGGATCGATCGGGGTGACGTGGAACGCCGGTGGCTCGGCGGTCGCATCAAAGGACAGCGCGGAGCGCAGGCGCTCGCCGTTCACGTTTTGCATGACGAGCTCGGGTCCGCGGAACGTCCATGTGGCGTTCAACACCTTGCCATCCGCCCGAAGCGCGCCGTTGACGGTGGCCTGGGCGACGGTCCAAGAACCCTCCAGGGCCGTCACGCTGTTCGCGCGGACCGGAGCGGCGACCGCTGCGAGCGCGAAACCCGCCAGCGCCGCGACGACGGCGTTACCCCTCACGATGATCATGTCGTGCGCAGCCTCTGATCCGATCCTATCCTCACCGGCCGACGTCCGGGAAATCTGGCCCAGCGCTCTCTCGCCGCGCCACGACTTTCACGGTGCGTCGCCCCGGCCATGGTGGAGTACCGCGGGAGAGGAAATCTCAGCCCGCCACAGACTCGACAGTGCCACACGGCCGGCGACCAAGCATGCCGTGCGGGCTCTCTCCGAAGGGCTGCGGCAGGAGGTAAAGCCCTATAACATCCGCACGACGATGATCCCGAGGATGTGGATGTGAACGAGATCCTGTTCCGGCCCACGCGCCAGCAGCTGTAAACCCCCCAGTCCTGGGTGGAGGAGAGACATGCAAACTGACGTCCGACGATCTCCGTGCGATTGATGGCGCCGCGTCGAGGATCACGGTGCAAGGCGCTCGCTATCCCGAAAGACTGCAGCGAATGACCGGTCTGTGACCGGCCAAAGAGGAGGGCAGCAAGATGTTACTCAAAGACAAAATCGCCATCGTCACCGGTGGGGGCGTTGGGATTGGGAAAGCCATCGCCTTGCGCTACGCCAAGGAGGGTGCACATGTGGTTGTGGCTGAGATCAATGAGACCACGGGACAGCAAACCTCGAAGGAGGTCAGCGCACACGACCGACGTGGACTCTTTGTGAAAACAGATATGAGCAATCTCAGTCATATCAACGCGATGGTCGCGAAGACTATCGAAACGTTTGGTCGCATCGACATCCTTATGAACAACGCCGGCGCCAACAAGCAGCTCAACTTCTTTGAAGTCACCGAGCGAGACTGGGATTGGATTCACTCGATCAATGCGAAAGGTCTTTTTTTCTGCATGCAGGCGGTGGCGCGTGAAATGGCCAAGAGCAACTATGGCAAGATCATCAACCTCGCCTCGATTGGTGGCAAAGGCTTTCGCGGCACCTCGAACATCGCGTATGCGGGCTCCAGGGGAGCGGTCATCACCATGACCCGCATCGGCGCCTCGCAGCTCGCCCCTTACAACATCAATGTGAACGCTATCTGTCCTGGCGCTACACACTCGGAGATGTATGACACGATCGTGCGCCAGATTGTGGAGCGAGACAAAATCACTGAAGCGGAAGCTATTTCTCGCATCGATGTGTCAATCCCCTTGCGCCGCTCGAATACCGGAGACGACATCGCCAACCTGGCGGCTTTTCTGGCCTCGGAAGAATCGCGGAATATCACCGGCCAATCGTTGAACGTCGACGGCGGATTGATGTGGGATTGAGGCCGACTCACCTTTCCATCTGCGAGCTGGAGCCTCCCACCCAGCGTCCTCGCCGAGTACGACCGTACGGCCCGGACATTCGAATCTCTTTCGCTCAGGAGCGCCGATGCTTGGCGAGCACGCGGCGATACTCCCCCATGGCCCAGTTGATCGCCTCGTCGGGGTTCATGCCGCGTGCGACCTTGGTGCACATGTCCGGGAACACGAACGTCGCGACGATCTCCTGCACCGGCGTCGTGAACGGCCCCGGGTAACCCGCAAAGCGAACGAAGTCCGGGAAGTCCTGGAGGATTTGGAGCTTGGGATCCGAGCCGATGATCGGCATCGGCTTGCGGTAGGCGTCGCGGAAGAAAGGCATGTTGTAGCCACGACTACCGACCATGGCGTCCTTCCAGTTGTCGGCCAGATGCTGGAGGAACTCTTTGGCAGCGGCCACGTTCTTGGAGAATTTCCAGACTGCGTAGGCGTTCGGGTTCGAGATCGACACCCGGAGCCCGGGCGTGCCCTCGAGCGCCAGCCCGACGTGGGTGTTCTGGAAGACCGGCGGGTTGGTGTCCTCGGTGGTCCGGTACGCGGAAATCGCGTCGTGCACCCAACAGGCGACGCCCGAGGCGAGATAGCGGTTGTCAGACGCGTCGTCCCAGGAGAACACCTCCGGCGTCATCGCCTCGTCGAACAGCGCCTTGAGGAACCGCAGCCCGTCCCGCGTCTCCTTCGAGTCGAGAAGAACGTTCTGCCCGGACGGATCGAACTCTTTTGCGCCGTGGCTGAAGAGCATCGTCCGGAGGAAGAGGTTCGCGTCGTTGCACTGCGACAAGGCGATCCCGCACGGGTGCCCCTTCGGCTTGAGCGTTCGCCCGGCCACCCGCGCGAGCTCCCATGTGGCCGGCGGCTTGAGGCCGTTCTGGTCGAAGAGATCCTTGCGCCAGAGCATCGGCGCCAGGATGTAGAAGTCCGGCATCGCGTGCCAGCGGCCTTCGACGCGCGCGATCGGCTCGGCGGAGGGCAGCCAGCCGCCCCATTTCTGGCCGATCTTGTCGACGATGTCACTCAAATCGACGAGATTCTTGTAATAGAGACCGGTGAGGATGGTGCCCACGAAGTAGATGACGTCGTGGCCAGACCCGGCCGCGTACTCCGCCGCGATGCGGGCGGGCAGCTCGAGATGAGGAATGCGGTCGACCCGGACCTGGACGCCGTTCTTGGCTCCCCACTCCTTGATGACCTTGTCGAACCACACGTCGTACGCCGGCACGAAGTGGCTCCACTGAAGGACACGCAGGACGGTGCCCCGGGTTTGGGCCGGGGCCCGGCGGGCGGCGAGCATGACGCCGAGCCCGGTCGCCCCGGCGACGGCGGACTTCAGGAATCGGCGACGCTCGGTGGTAGGGCCGCCGACGGCAGGCTGAACTGTGTTGGCCATGGTGATCTCCCGCGTCATGAGTAAGGGTCGGAGATCGATGCCCGCTTGCTGCCGTTACCCTACGTCTACACGCCCCGCGGGTCAAACGGGCCTCGGCTCGACGCGGCCAGCGCAACCCGCCCCTGACGTGCGCACGCGACGCCACTGTTCGATGGGCAGTTCAGCGGGATTCGCCCACCTAGCTATAGCTAGGGTCTTGTCGGCCCCGGAAGGCCCTCAAGCAATTCGAACAGCCAACGTGGAGAGTGTTGATCCTTCTCGACACTCTTGTTCTTCTTCCGAGAGATAGGCTGGGAAGTGGCTCGAGCCTGTGAAGCCCCGGCGTGCTTCATGTAGATCCCGAGGGAAGCAACGACAGCACATCCTCGAACCGTGACCAGCTCTATGCCGATCAGGGAGACGCGCATCCACCCATCGATGCTCCTCGCCAGACTTCCTGGCCGCTCGCGGTCACCGGTAACACGATCGCGCGAAGAGCAGTTCCCTCGTGCCTGATGCCAAAGACCGGGGTCGAAGGATCGCGGCGGAGCCGCGCGGTGAGCGCCTCGCCGAGGCGGCGTGTCGCTCGGTCGTCGTTGGACCACCTTGGGGTCACCATCAGATCCACACGGCCAAAGAGGTGGAGTTCGGTCATCGCGAGGCCACCTCGAGGGCTGCCGTTGGTCGGCGGCATCCGCTGTTGCGACTTCCACCGAAAGGACAAGGCCTCCACCCGATCGACGGTCTGCACGCAAGCCGCGTTCACCTCACGGACGACCCATTCCATGTCAACCGGGACGCTTTCCTTCTTCAGCCACTTGGCGATGGCCATGGCCTTCGCCAACTCTCGGAGCCGTGCAAACTCGGGCGCTTCGCGTGCGAATCTGGTCGTACCGCTCCGAGAAGAGTGCCGCCCATCTCGTCTCGATGCCGTCTCCAGGTGTATCGACATTGCGCAAGCCGGTCGGGCTCCGAGGATCAACCACTTGGCGGCGAGCCTTGCGCCGGGCACGCCCTTCGCTCAGAATTACTCGCTCACGGAGGAGTCACCCCCCGTAAGGGCGTAGCGTGTGGTGCTGTGGTTGAACCGGGGGCCTTGACCTCGTAAGCGCCCCTCAATAGACTCCCGTCAAGCTCGTCGACCCGGAGATCCCCAATCTGCGACGATCCGCAGTGCCCCCGAGGGAGGAAGCGATGGCCAAGCCAAAGGGTCCGACCAGCCCGTCCCGTCGCAGAGTGATCGTGGGCGCCGCCGCCGGTGCTGCCCTCCTCGGCGCGCCGGCGATTGTGCGCTCGCAGCAACCGAGGCGATTCCTGCGCCCGCTCGTCGCGGGGCTGAACGCCAAGGAAGGCGATCCGAGCTACGAGTCGATCTCCCGCATTCCAAAGATCCTGCGCGAGAAATACAATGTCCAGCTCGACATCCAGGTTCATCCGAGCTCGGTGCTCGGCACCGACATCCAGCAGATCGAGTCGGTGCAGACCGGCTTCATCGACATTGCTTCGAACGTCACCGCGCAGTGGGCCAGCTTTTCCGACGCGTTCACCTTCGTCGACCTGCCGTACGCGATCACGAGCTGGGAGATGTTCCTCAGACTCGCGAAGTCGGATCTCTGGCGCCAGCAGGCGGCGAAGTTCGAGGCAAAGACGCCCCTCAAGGTGCTGCCGCCGGTCGGCTCGGGCGGCTACCGGCTGCTCTGGAACAGAGCGCGGCCGACGCCGACGCCGGCGGCCGTCAAGGGGATCAAGTACCGCACGACCACCTCGAAGCTGGAGATCGAGCTGGTGCGCGCGTGGGGCGGCAACCCGACCCCGATGGCGTGGACCGAGACCTACAACGCGCTGTCGAGCGGCGTGGTCGAAGGCATTCACGTGCAGCCGATCTGGACCTTCCGGTTCAACATGCACGAGGTTCTCAAGTACGCGACCGAAGTCGATGCCATCTTCGCGGTCCAGTTCCAGGTGCTGAACAAGAACACCTGGAACCTGATGCCGCCCGATATCCAGACGGCATTCATGGCCGCGGCCCAGGAGGCCGCCGACCAGGGCAATCAGATCGACCGCGAAGGCGAGGTCACCTTCAAGCAGAAGCTGAGGGACGCCAAGATGGACATCTACGTGCCGAGCCGAGCCGAGAAAGCGCAGTGGCAAAAGATCGGTGAAGCAATCTGGGAAACGCAAGGCAAGGGGATCGATCCCGCCGTCATCAAGTCGATGATCGCGCTGCGCTGATGCCTCGATGAAGCAGTTGGACCGGCTGCTCGAGGTACTCGACGCTCTGGCGCGCTGGGTAGCGATGGCGCTCGCCACCATCATCATCGCCATCCTGTTCGTGCAGATCTTCTACCGCTACGTCCTCAATACCTCGATCGTCTGGTCCGAGGAGGTAGCGACCTGGTGCCTGGTGTGGCTGGTGTTTCTGGGATCGGCCGCGATCATGCGGCGCTGGGAGCATGTCCACATCCCGGTGCTGATCCGGCGGCTGCCGCTTGGCGCGCGGCCCGGTGTCATCATCTTCGCCAAGCTCGCGACCTGCCTCGCCGTGACGCTCGTCGCCTATTACGGATTGCGATGGGTGCTCGGGCCGGGCCATATCAGCTCGCAGACGAGCGGCATCAGCACGCACTGGATCAAGCTCGCGGTGCCGATCGGCGCGGGATTGATGGCGCTCTTCGCGCTGCGTGGCGCGCTCCAGGACGTCGGACGTTGGCGCAGGGGAGAAATGGAGTATTTCCGCACCTACGGAGACCTCGAGCTGGGAGACGCGGACGCGCAAGCTGGCGTCCGCGCCGCGGCGCCGGGCACCTAGCTAGGGCCTCCGGTGGACCTGGTCGCGTTCTACCTGCTCCTGCCG
>Ga0099791_10001228_pt1 | contig 10009 bp, 9 predicted proteins | sample Rivendell_Oct201_7_FD_77318 | JGI IMG/M metagenome (GOLD analysis project Ga0099791, IMG submission 77318) | Vadose zone soil and rhizosphere microbial communities from the Eel River Critical Zone Observatory, Northern California to study diel... | ecosystem: Environmental > Terrestrial > Soil >... | reverse complement strand
TGCTCCAGAAATATGCGCCGGTTACGGCCGCGCGGCTGCGCCAGCCGGAGGACGCCAACTGGTTGTTGTTCCGCCGCACCTATGACGGCTGGGGCTACAGTCCGCTGGCCCAGATCACTCCCGCCAATGTCGGCCGGCTCGAACTTGTCTGGAGCTTTGCGACCGGCCAGGTGGAAGGCCATCAGGCGCCGCCTATCGTCAACAACGGCGTGATGTTCGTGGCTACACCCGGTAACCAGATCATTGCGCTGGATGCGAAGATCGGCGATCTGCTGTGGCGCTACAAGCGACCGCTGCCTGAGGATTTGACGAACCTGCATCCGACCAGCCGTGGCGTCGGGCTCTACGGCGACAAGGTGTTTTTTGCCTCGGCCGATGCGATCCTCGTGGCGCTCGATGCCAAGACCGGCAAGGAAGTGTGGACAACGAAAGTCGCGGAATACAAGAACGGCTACTACACTTCGATCATGCCGCTCGTCGCCGACGGCAAGGTCATGATGGGTACGTCGGGCGGCGAACTGGGAATACGCGGTTTCGTTGCCGCATATGATGTGGAAACCGGCAAGGAGGCATGGCGAACCTTCATGGTTCCGGAACCGGGCCAGCCCGGCAGCGAAACCTGGCCGCGCGGCGACCAGTGGAAGACCGGCGGCGGCTCGGTGTGGGTGCCCGGCACCTACGATCCGGAAACCAATCTGGCTTTCTGGGGCACCGGCAATGGCGGCCCGTGGATGGGGGATCAACGCCCCGGCGACAATCTCTACACCGCCGCAACGGTCGCGCTGGACGGCAACACCGGACAGATCAAAGGACACTTCCAATATCACCAGAACGATTCCTGGGATTGGGATGAAGTCTCGCCGCCGATTCTTGTCGACTACAACTTCAATAACAGGACCGTGAAGGGGTTGGCCAACGTGGCGCGCAACGGTTATCTCTGGCAGCTTGAGCGCACCGCCGGAAAGATCAACTTCATCACGGCGCAGAACTACGTCAGTCACAACGTGTTCAAGGGTGTCGAACCCAACACCGGCCGTCCGATCGTCGATCCGGCTCACAAGCCCGGCACCAACAAGCTCGCAACGTTCTGTCCCAGTCTGTGGGGCGGCAAGGACTGGCCGCCGGCCGCCTACAGCCCGAAGACACGGCTGATCTACATCCCGGCGAACGAGAACCTTTGCACCGAGCTCAATGCCGAGGTGCCGAAATACGTGGCGGGCGAGCGCTACACCGGCGTCACCACCAACGTGCTGCGCATCCGTGCGGGCGCCGACCATATCGGCGAGGTGCAGGCGTGGAATCTCGACACCGGCAAACGCGTGTGGACGACTAACCTGCCGACTGAGAACTGGGGCCCGGTGCTGGCGACGGGCGGCGACTTGCTGTTCGCCGGTGGAACCGCCGATCGTCTGTTCCGCGCCTTTGATGCCCAGACCGGCAAAATTCTCTGGCAGTACCCGACGCTTTCGGGCGTCAACGGCGTGCCGGTATCGTTTGCGGTGGACGGTAAGCAATACATTGCGGTCCAGTCGGGCTGGGGCGTGGATGCGGCGCGCATGCAGGGGCGGCTGAACCTGCTGTTCCCCGGGAAGTATCTCGACGTGCCGCCGGGAGGCGCGGTGTACGTCTTTGCCGTGAAGTAGCGGCTGGACTTGGGAGAGCCGGCGAGGCGGGGGTGGGCGCGGCCCCGCTGCCGCCGCCCTCACTGCGATCCTTCGAGGCCAAGCTTCTTCACCAGCGCGCCCCATTTCTCCCGCTCGGAGGCGAGATAGCTGGTGATGCCTTCGACGGAAGGCGAAGCGAAGGGAATGAGCCCCAGATCCGTCGTGTGCTTCTGCATGGCCGGTTCCGCCATGATCCGCGCCATCTCGGCATGCAGCCTGTCGACAATGTTGCGCGGCGTCGCCGCGGGGGCGAACAATATGTGCCAGGAGACCGCTTCGAAATCGGGGGCATTGGCAGCCTCGGAGAACGGCGGCACGTCGGGAAGCAAAGGCAGGCGCGCCGAGGCCGACACCGCGAGCGCGCGCAGCTTGCCATCCTTGATCAAGGGCACCGAAGCGCCGGCCTCGGCAAAACCAAGGCTCACATGCCCGGCCGCGATATCGGTGATCGATTGACCCGTGTTGCGATAGGGCACATGGGTCATTTCGATCCCGAATTTCTGTTTCATGTATTCGCCCGAGAGGTGCTGCGCCACGCCGGCGCCGGGCGACGAAAAGGTGAGGGGATTGCCGCTTTTTTCCCGGGCATATTTGATGAGTTCGGGCACCGATTTTACCGGAAGCTCCGGATTGACGACCAGTATGAACGGCGACTTCACGTAGAACGAGATCGGCACGAAATCCTTCACCGGATCGTAGGCGATCTTTTTGTAAAGGACCGGATTGATCGCCATGGCCGAGCTCGTCGCCACCAAGAGGGTGTAGCCGTCGGGCGTCGCCCTGGCGACCGCGTCGGTTCCGATCATGGTCGCGGCGCCCGGACGGTTATCGACCACAACGGACTGGCCCAGCGACTTCGACAGTTCATCGCCGTAGAGGCGCACCACGGTGTCCATGCCGGTGCCGGCCGCGAGCGGCACGATGATCGTGATGGGCCGGGTCGGATAGGACTGGGCGCGCGCTCCGATCGGCGGATGCAGCGCCACGAGGGCCAGCGCGGCGATGATGCAATGTTTCGGGAGCTGCGTCATGTTTCCTCCATGATCCGCCCGCTTTTTTCGCAACCGCGTTCGGAGCGCGGATCGCCGGGGCTGCGTGATCTCGCCTTGAGCTTAGCAATCTATCGCGGCTTCTTGACCTCCGGTCCGAGGAAGCTCACAAGGTATTCAAGGATTTGCGCGCGTTCGTCTGGGGATACCTTCAAGCCATATCCGGCCATTTCTTCGATGGTGCCATTCCAGCCTTCCCGGGTCTGTCCGGCGGCATCGAACACCATGTCGAGGTCATGACATGAACTGCACGCGCGCGCCACGATGTCCTTGTTGGGCCCTGCCGGTAACTCCGCCGCGCCCGCTCCCGCACACCAAAGCAACGCGCCGACTACGCCGAATATCAGTCTCGCTTCGTTCATTCTGCTGCGTCTCCAATGCTCCGTACGCGGTAAAAATGGCACGCCAGCACCGGCTTCGTCATCAACTATTGTGCAATTGCCGACCTGGGGATGAGGTAGGGGCGAACCCTTGTGGTCACCCTGTTGCGGTGGTCAGGCAGACACGGTGCGCAAACCGGGCGACCACAAGGGTCGCCCCCATTGGCGCTAACTTAAGCGGTAGCCGGGCAGCCTCACCTCTCCCCGCTTGCGGGGAGGTCGGAATTTGCGCGCTCTTCGCGCAAATTCCGGGTGAGGGGGGCTCTAGGCATAGTCGTCAAACGAAACCAATGAGTGCGTTGCCACACCTGCGAGCCAAAGCTCTTGTCAAGGTTATTTTGCCAGCTCCGGACGTTCCCGCAATACAAATGACTTAGCTCATCGGCGCATGTCCGGTCCGATCATGAATTGGCATATTCGCCGGCGACTGTACTTCGACACAGTGAAATGCCGCTCGGTTGCGGTTGCGGCCTCCGTGCGAAAAGAAGGTACAGCAGGCTCAATCGCGGAATTTCATGTTCCGCTGGCTCCGGTCCTGCACATTTTCGGCAGCAGGTCGGGAATCTCGCATTTGCTGCATGCGCCCATCGCCAATCCAAGCGAGATCGCGATCAGAACCGTCCAGATTTTCCGCATGCGAGCGACTCCAGCCGAGACGGAGTGTGGCAAATTCTTTCGGATGCGGCGACCCGCCGCCTCCGGCTAAGTCAGTTTTTGTTTTGGCGCAGACGTTCTGTTCCCCGCGCCGTCAGCACGATTCGGGAGGAGTTCATGGCGCCGCCGTTTTCGATGCGCACCAACCCCTGGCGCACGGCGTCTTCCCAGATCGGCATGCGCGGGCAGGTGCTCCGCCACGCCTCCATGGTCTCCCCATAGGTGCGGCCGTCGGCGATGTAGTCGAGGAACTGCAGGGTCAGAGCCGCCGCGGCGGCTTGCTCGGAGGTCTCGGCGCTTGTTTTCGGCGGCCTGATGACCTGTGAGTCGCGATTAGGGCGGCGGCTGATGCTTGACCTCGGTTGCGGCATTCTTTCCCCGCACTTCCGGCACTCGTTGCCTGCCGCACCGCATTCGACCGCGAAACCCGCGGGATCAATGGCCCGCGCTGAACTACGGGCCAAGCGTAGCCTCGCCGGTGTCAGCGCCCAGCAGGGCGGTTCCGCCGCTGCTCAGCGCGGTGGGCGAGGCGCCCCTGCACCCGGACCGCCGCGGCCGGGCGGTCCGCCGGCACGCAGCAACGGCTTCGGCTTGCCCGGCAGGAGGCCCTCACGCTGAGCCCGCTTGCGGGCAAGCTTGCGGGCGCGCCGGATGGCTTCGGCCTTCTCACGCGCCTTTTTCTCTGAGGGTTTTTCGTAATGCCCGCGAAGCTTCATCTCGCGGAAAATCCCCTCGCGCTGCATCTTCTTTTTCAGCGCCTTGAGGGCCTGGTCGACATTGTTATCCCGAACGAGAACCTGCACGAGGCCTCCTCTTATGATCTGCGGTGGGGCTGGGGCTCGGCGGCCGCAATCAGCCCGCGTTTGCTCCCTGATTATGGGCGTTTAGCAGAGTCATCGTTCGGAGTCCAACGATTGTATCAGGCTACGGCCTCAACCTGCGCCAAATTTCGGCCGTCACGGCGCCCCACGACGGCACGCCCCTTTCCCGCTCATTGAAAGGTACGATCCCCGCGCAGTCGGACTTGGCGCCTGACAATTAGCCGCTTGGTAGGACACTCCGAAAAGCGTTGATATGTGTACACAAACATGTACATAAGAATGACGAGATGCGGATGTTGCAGTTCACCTGGCATGAAGACAAGCACGCTGCCAACGTCAAGAACCACAAGGTCTCGTTCTTGCGGGCTGCCCTGATCTTCGAGAATGAAATCGTCGAAGCGATCGATGATCGTGAGGATTACGGCGAGCTTCGCTACGTGGCGCTTGGGCACGTTCAGGCCACCGTGTACAGGGTTGTTTACACCCGGCCGGACGACAGGACCGTTCACATCATCAGCGCATGGAAGGCCAACAAGCATGACCAAAAAACCTACTTCCGTAAGATATACGCTGACAGAGATTAAGCAGCAGATCGCGCAGGGCAAAGACGAGACCCGCGCCGATGCGCCCGAAGGCCCAAAGGAAGATTCTAAGTTCTGGAAGCGTGCACGCGTTGTAGTGCCGCCAGGCAAAACGTCGGTTCATCTTCGTGTCGATAGCGACGTTTTGGAGTGGTTTAAGAAGCAAGGCGACGGGCATCTGACGCGCATGAATGCAGTATTGCGGTCCTACGTCGATGCGCACCGCCGCTAGCGTCATCGCAAGGGAAGGGACATCCAACATATGCGTGCGGCAGAAGGCGCTCAATAAGCGGCCATCACAAGAATATGGTCTATGGTGGCGATGGGCCAAAAGCTGCCGTTCCCCTTCTGGACCTTGCAATCGTGATAGCCTAAGACTTAATGCGATCAGCCGCCGAACATTCCAGTAATTGATTGAAGTGGTCTACGATGGACGCTGCGCCACGTGTCATCGTCCGCTACATTCTGGAGGGAACACCATGCAACTTCCCCGCCGACGATTTTTGAATCTGGCCGCTGGCACTGCCGCACTGTCAATCGTCCCTCGCATCGCGGGGGCCCAAGCCTACCCGACCAAGCCAATTCGCCTTGTCGTGCCTTTTCCTCCGGGCGGCGCATTCGACTTTGTTGGTCGTCCATGGGCGGACAAAATGAAGCCTCTCGTTGGAACGGTGGTGATCGAAAACATTGGCGGTGGTGGCTCTTCGCTTGGTGCAGCCGCCGTCGCTCGCGCTCGCCCCGATGGCTATACGATCCTGCTCGGGGGAACTCAGACGCACGTCAACGAGGCCTTGCTCAAGAGCCGGCCCCTCTATGACGCGGTCAAAGACTTGGATGCGATTGCGGGTGTTGCTGCCAATGCGCTTTGTATCGCAGTTCATCCTGCGGTGCCGGTGCAGAACCTAAAGGAGTTGATCGCTTACACGAAAGCCAATCCAGGCAAGCTCTCCTACGGCCACTCTGGTGTGGGCTCGATCCAGCACCTCATGGGCGAGTTGTTCAAGTCGCTCGCAGGAACACCCGACATCGTACAAGTGCCATACCGTGGTACTGGCCCGCTAATTACGGACTTGGTCAGCGGACAAGTTCCGATGGGTACGCCGGGAGTGACCGGTCAGGTGATCGAATTTCATCGATCGGGCAAGATGCGTGTGCTCGCGGTGACAAGTCCTGCACGTCTCGATGCAGCGCCCGAGCTTCCGACAGCCGCCGAACTAGGCTTTGCCGGCATGACTGTCATGGGCTCTATCGGGCTGCTCGCCCCGGCCGGAACACAAGTTGGGATCATCGAACAGATTGCACAGGCGACACGCACGATCATTGCTGAACCGGCCTTTAAGCGAATGTTGATCGAGGCGGGCATCGAACCCACTCTAAACTCAAGTCCCGAAAAATTCCGCCAGTCGCTCGCAGCCGATGTTGCTCTGTGGGGGCCTGTAGTCAAATCGCTGGGGTTGAAGATCGACTGAGCGTCGCCTTACCTTTCATAGCGTTTTGATAGCCAAATCCAACCAGCACAATGACCGCTTCGGGTCAATCACGTCACTTTTCGCGCCGCGGACTGCATGGCAGGTCTCCATCGGACAGCGGCCGTGCGCCGACAATTGCCGGAGCGCTATCCCCCCACCCCATGCCCCTTCAGGGCACTGCCGATTTCCCCCAGGATCGCTGGGTCATCGATGGTGGCAGGCATGGTCCACGGGTCGCCGTCGGCGATCTTCTTCATGGTGCCGCGTAAAATCTTGCCGGACCGCGTCTTCGGCAGCCGGGCCACCGTGATGGCGAGCTTGAAGGCCGCCACCGGGCCGATCTGCTCGCGCACCAGCGCCACGATCTCCTTCTCGATCTCGGCGGGCGGGCGGTTGACGCCGGCCTTGAGCACGATGAAACCGCACGGAGTCTCGCCCTTGAGCTCATCTTTCACCCCGATGACGGCGCATTCGGCGACATCCGGGTGGGAGGCGAGCACCTCCTCCATGCCGCCGGTTGACAGCCGGTGGCCGGCGACGTTGATGATGTCGTCGGTGCGGCCCATGATGTAGAGATAGCCGTCGTCATCCTTGAACCCGGCGTCGGCGGTCTTGTAGTAGCCGGGGAACTCGGCGAGGTAGCTCTCGCGCATGCGGTCGTCATGCTGCCACAGGGTCGGCAGGCAGGCGGGCGGCAGGGGCAGCTTGACCACGATCGAGCCCATGCGGTTGGGCGCCATCTCCCGGCAGCCTTCATCGACGATACGCACGTCGTAGCCCGGCATTGCGACGGTGGGCGAGCCGCGCTTGACGGGAAGCTGGCCGAGCCCGATCGGGTTGCCCGCGATCGCCCATCCGGTCTCGGTCTGCCACCAATGGTCGATCACCGGCACCTTGAGGATGTCCTCCGCCCATTTCACGGTGTCCGGGTCAGCGCGCTCCCCGGCGAGGAACAGGGCGCGGAAATTCGCCAGGTCATAGCGGGCGACATGCCTCCCTTGCGGGTCCTCCTTCTTGATGGCCCGGAATGCGGTCGGCGCAGTAAACAGCGCGACCGCGCCGTGCTCGGCGATGACCCGCCAGAATGCGCCGGCATCGGGGGTGCCGACCGGCTTGCCTTCGTAGAGGATCGAGGTGCAGCCATGAAGCAGCGGTGCATAGACGATATAGCTGTGGCCCACCACCCAGCCGACATCGGAGGCCGACCACCACACCTCGCCGGGGTTGACGCCATAGAGATTTTGCATCGACCATTTCAGCGCGACCATGTGGCCGCCATTGTCGCGCACGACGCCCTTCGGCTGGGCCGTGGTGCCCGACGTGTAGAGGATGTAGAGCGGATCGATAGCGGCTACGGGCACGCAGGCCGCCATCTTGCCGGCCGTGGCGGCGGCATCACACAGACTCGCCCAATCATGATCACGCCCGGGAACAAGGTCGGCCTCGGCTGGCGGCCGCTGAAGGATCAGGCAGGCCTCGGGCTTGGCGGTTGCAAGCTCGATCGCTTCGTCGAGCAGCGGTTTGTATCTCACGACCCGGCCGGGCTCGATGCCGCAACTCGCCGACAGAATGATTTTTGGCTTGGCATCGTCGATGCGGGTGGCGAGTTCCTTCGCCGCAAAGCCGCCGAACACCATCGAATGGATCGCCCCGATGCGGGCGCATGCCAGCATGGCGATCGCCGCTTCCGGAACCATGGGCATGTAGAGAACGACACGGTCGCCCTTACCGACGCCAAAGTCCCGCAGGATGGCGGCAAGGGTGCCCACTTCCGCGAGCAGCTCCGCATAGCTGATGGTGCGCTTTACGCCGGTGACCGGGGAATCGTAGATGATGGCGCTCTGCGCGCCGCGCCCACCCGCCACATGGCGGTCGACGGCATTGAAGCAGGTGTTGCAGGCGGCGCCCACGAACCAGCGGCCGTAAACGCCCATCGCGGGATCGAACACCTTGGTCGCCGGTTCATACCAGTCGATGTCCGCGGCGGCCTCCCCCCAGAACCCGACCGGGTCGCGCTGAGAGCGGGCATAGACGTCGTGATAGCGGCTCTTGCCGGCCTGCGGCTGCGATAGCGAAGCTGTGCTCACCTGAACCTCCCTCGCGGCCGGCTTTTCGTGCCGCCCTTTCTATCGCCGGCCCCGGTTATGGCGCGGGCGCAGCTTCACCCTAACCCATTCGTTAGGTGGCAGCGACACCGTGGTGTTCTACCGCATCGCCTGTATTTTGGTGTTCGTGATCTCATCGGCACTGCTGCGGCGAGGGGCGGCTGTCGGGTTAGCTGCTCAAGGCGCCTTCGCCGGCAAGCATGACGGGCAGACGATGACGTGGCGAGAACACGTGCGCAATCTCAAACGGGACGTGGTGGCGATCGCGCTCGCCGTGCGCGATCCGCGGGTGCCGTGGTACGCCAAGGTGGTGGGGGTCTGCGTCGTCGCCTATGCGCTGTCGCCGATCGATCTCATCCCGGACTTTGTGCCGGTGCTCGGCTATCTGGACGATCTGGTGCTGGTGCCGTTGGGGTTGCTGCTGGTGCTGCGCCTCATCCCCGCCGATGTTATGGCCGAGCATCGTGTGGCGGCGAGCGCGATTGCGGAGCGGCCGGTCAGCCGTGCCGGGGCTGCCGCGGTGATCGTCGTCTGGCTGGCAGCGGCGTTCCTGCTCGCGATCTGGCTCGTCGCCCCCTCCCTATCCTCCCCCGCATGCGGGGGAGGATAGGGAGGGGGGTTCTTGGGCGCTCCGGGCGTTCGGCATTAACCTATTCGGGGAGCTTACATTGCTATGACCATCACCATCTATGACGTGGGTCTTGACCGCAACCCGGCAAACTTTCAGCCGTTGACGCCGCTGTCGTTTCTGGAGCGCGCCGCGGCCGTGTTTCCGCAGCGCATCGCCATGGTGCATGGCGCTCGCAGCTGCACCTATGGGGAGTTCTACGCCCGCGCCCGCCGGCTCGCCTCGGCGCTCGCCAAGTATGGGATCTCGCGCGGCGACACCGTGTCGGTGATGCTTGCCAATACGCCCGCGATGCTCGATGCCCACTACGGCGTCGCCATGACCGGGGCGGTGCTCAACGCGCTCAATACCAGGCTTGACGCGGCGATCCTCGCCTTCACGCTCGACCACGCGCAAACCAAGTTGCTGATCACGGATCGCGAGTATGCGAAGGTCATCAAGGACGCGTTAGGGCTCGCCAAGGTGAAGCCGCGGATCGTCGACTATGACGATCCGGAATATTCCGGCCCCGGCGAGCGGCTGGGCGATATGGAATACGAAGATTTTCTTCAACAGGGCGACCCGGACCTCCCCTGTGCGATGCCGGCCGATGAGTGGGACGCCATTGCGCTCAACTATACGTCGGGCACCACCGGCGATCCCAAGGGCGTGGTCTATC
>Ga0099791_10001226_pt1 | contig 10026 bp, 7 predicted proteins | sample Rivendell_Oct201_7_FD_77318 | JGI IMG/M metagenome (GOLD analysis project Ga0099791, IMG submission 77318) | Vadose zone soil and rhizosphere microbial communities from the Eel River Critical Zone Observatory, Northern California to study diel... | ecosystem: Environmental > Terrestrial > Soil >... | reverse complement strand
CGAAGGCATTGACTCCCTGACCGGTCTCATCGCCTGCCGCCTTGTCGGAGACGAACCGGTAGAACGGGTGGCCGGCGTACGTGACCTGGGCGGTTCCATCCGCCCGTGTGATCGTGCCCAGCAATGAGGCATTCACGCCGGCGCCTTCTTTTGAGAGCAATTACGAACGCCGTTACATGGCAAGGCGCCTGAACCGCCGGGCGCGCGTTGGTAACGGCGAGCGGTATGAGGATTCGATGAGATTCGTTGAGCGCATGTCCCACTTCGGGGGTGCCGGTATCGTGGCGAGGTGAGCTCTCGAGCCGCGGGCCACGAGCAGATCAGCATGATGGCGCCGCTGGCGCGCGCCTTCGAGCGCTCTGTCCTGGAGCGCCCCAAGGACGGAGGGTTGTTCGGACCCCAAAGCATGGTCTGGCGCGTGCACCGCGACCGCAGCTTTCCGCTCGCGGCCATCCGCTCGCTGATGGTCCAGGCGCTTCATCCACTGGCCATGGCCGGGGTGGCCCAACACAGCGATTGGCAGCGCGATCCCTTCGGGCGCCTCGCTGCCACGGCAGGCTACGTTCTCACCGTCACCTACGGCGACACTGCCGCCGCCGAGAGCGCCGCGGCCCGTGTGCGCGCGGTTCACACCCACGTGCGCGGGACTGACTCCGTAACCGGGCTCGCGTACCGCGCCGAAGATCCGAACCTCTTGTTGTGGGTGCACGCCGGGATGGTGGATTCGATCGTCAACATCGTCCAGCGCTACGGCCGCTCGCTCGACGCGGCCGATGCGGACCGCTACGTGGCCGAGATGGCGCGCTTCGCGGAGATCATCGGGGTCCCCGCGACTCGGGTCCCCGCCAGCGTGGCTGCGCTCACTGATTACCTCGAGTCGGTCGAGCTGCGCCGGCTGACGCCCGCGGCGTCCGAGGCGATCGCCATCGTCCTCGATCCCCCCGGCCTGGACACCGCGACGCGAGAGCTATGGCACGACCTGGGCCAGGTGGCCGTCGGCACCCTGCCCGCCTGGGCGCGCTCGATGTACGGCTTCGACGAACCCGCTCCCGAGATGATGGAGCGTGAACCGGTCCGCCAGCTCATCGGCGCCCTTGATTTCGCATTCGAGTCGTTCCCGGGCGTGTTGGAGGCGCGAGAACGGATCGAGCTTCGGATGAGGGCATGAGCGCCAAACGGCGGCGAGGCCGCATGCTGCAGTCCCGATTCGGTCGGGGTGCAGGACTCGCAAAACTCGCGCTGCGCATCGGGGGCCGCTATGTGGCGCAGTCGCCGCGTTTGATCTTCGCCTCGGTGGACCGTCGCACCGAGCTTCGCCATCAGCTTGCCCTGCGTACGGCCGACGACGTGGCGGAGGAGCTCGGCTCCATGAAAGGCGCCCTCATGAAGCTTGGCCAGATGGCGAGCTACATCGACGAGGACATGCCCGAGTCCTTTCGCACCGCCATGGCGCGACTGCAGCACAACGCTCCGCCGATGACTCCGGAGCTGGCGAGCTCCGTGATTGTGGACGAGCTGGGCGCCGATCCCGAGCGAGTCTTTGCCAGGTGGGATCCGCTGCCGTTCGCCGCGGCTTCCATCGGACAGGTGCACCGGGCCATCACGCTTGAGGGCAGGGCGGTCGCGGTCAAAGTGCAGTACCCGGGCATCGCCCGCACGATTACGTCGGACGTTCGGAACGTCGCCTTGCTGCGGAGGGTCGCCGCCGCCGCCTTCCCGGGCCTGGACACGCGCTCGCTCATCGATGAGCTGGGCGAACGCCTGCGCGAGGAGATCGACTATCAGCTGGAAGCCGAGAACCAGGAGCTCTTCGCCCGGTATTACGAAGGCCACCCGGTCATCCACGTTCCGCACGTGGTCACCGAGCTGAGCACGGCGCGCGTGCTGACCAGCGAGCTGGTCGGCGGAGCCGGCTTCGACGAGGTGCTGCGCTGGAACCAGCGCGAGCGCGACATGGCGGCCGAAACGATCCATCGCTTCGTCTCCCGCAGCCTGTACCGCATTCACGCATTCAATGGGGACCCGCATCCAGGCAACTACCTGTTTCACGGACGGGGCAGGGTCACGTTTCTCGATTACGGTTTGACCAAGCGGTTCAGCGCCGAGGATCTCGCTCCGCTCGTCGAAGCGCTTCGTTCTCTTGTCATCGACGCAGACGGCAATCGCTTCCGCGCAGCGCTCGAGCGCGCCGGCTTCCTCCGGCCGGGCGCGCCGGTGTCGACCGACATGGTGGTCGATCGCTTCGGGCTCTTCTATGCGACCGTGCGGCGCGACGCGCCGATGACGATCACCCCGGCGTACGCATCGGAGATCGTGCGCCGGTTCTTCGATGCGAAAGGGCCGCTCGCCCCGTACAGCGACGTGCCCCGCGCCTACGTGGTCCTGCAGCGCATCAACCTCGGCCTCTACGCCGTCCTCGGCAGCCTTAACGCGACCGCCAACTGGCGGCGCATCTCCGAAGAGATCTGGCCCTTCGTCAGCGGACCACCTTCGACTCCCATCGGCGAGGCCGAGGCTCGTTGGGAGCACGAGGTCAAGACCCGTGGGCAGGCGCTGCAGGCCGTCTAACGATCCTGACCACGAAGCGCACCGCAAGCGCCAAACGTGCCCAAATGGATGACACGAAGCGCGCCGCAAGCGCCCAACGTGCCCAGATGGCGCCAAAACGTCTCGCAGGTTAAGCAACCTGGGTTGACATTCGCGAAATAAGCAACTACTGTTGCTTACATGCCAGCCACACCCTCTCCAGTGGGCGGTCCGGCTGACGGCCTGGCGGCTGCGTCGGCACTGCGAGCGATCGCCGATCGGCTCGAGGACGCCGAGGTCGAGAGGGCCATGCGGGCGGGCTGGTCGTGGTCGCAAGTGGCCGAGGCCCTTGGCGTCACACGCCAGGCCGTCCACAAGAAACACCTGAGGCGGCTCTTGATTGCTCAGATCGAGCTCCGGCGGCGGAACCATGAATAGGGTCTTCGAGCCCCCGAGACTCGCCCGCCTACTCGTTTCGTGGGAGATCGGGTCGAGCGTCGGCCGCCAGTTCGCGGTCGAGGCGAAGCGAGAAGGGGCGGAGTTCATCGAGGCGGAGCACATGCTGCTCGCCCTGGCGGCCAATGCCGACAGCGACGCCGCGAGGCTGCTGAACGAGTTCGGACTGGATCACGAGCAATTGGCCGCTGCTCTGCACGAAGAGCATCGCCAGACTCTGGCATTTGTAGGCATGACCGCTAAGAACACGAACCTTGCGGAGGCGACTGAGCTCGACCTCCCGCCGTCGATGGGAACGTCGGCGAAGGTCGCGTTCAGGCGCGCCTTGATCGGCTCGCGCCACGATCGGCGTCGAGCGCGGCTGCGCGGCACCGACCTCCTTGCCGGCATCCTCGAAGCCGAGTTCGGAACCGTGCCTCGTGCGCTCGTGATCGCCGGGATCGACCGCGCCGCACTGCTCGCCCGCGCCAGGCAGTCGGAGTGACGAGGGAACGATGCTGATCAAGCTGCTCCGCACGTACCTACGGCCCTACACCACGGCTTTGATCGCTGTGGTCGCGCTGCAGCTGGTGGCGACCATGGCCTCGCTGTACCTGCCCAGCCTGAACGCCGACATCATCGACAAAGGCGTGGCCAAAGGCGACACCGGATACATCGTCTCCACAGGTGGCTGGATGCTGCTGGTCACGCTGGTGCAGATCGCCTGCTCGATCGCGGCGGTTTATTTCGGCGCGCGTGCGGCGATGTCGTTCGGCCGGGATGTCCGGTCGGCGATCTTCCACAGGGTGGGCACGTTTTCCGCACGCGAGGTCGGCAAGTTCGGCGCGCCCTCGCTCATCACGCGCAACACCAACGATGTGCAGCAGGTGCAGATGCTCGTCCTCATGACCGCCACGCTGATGGTCTCCGCTCCGATCATGTGCGTCGGCGGCATCATCATGGCCCTCCGCCAGGACGTCGGGCTGTCCTGGCTGATGGCGGTCTCCATCCCGGTCCTGGTCATCGCGATCGGCCTGATCGTGGTCCGGATGGTGCCCCTGTTCCGCGCCATGCAGGCGCGCATCGACGTCGTCAACCGGGTCCTCCGAGAGCAGCTCTCCGGCATCCGCGTCGTGCGGGCGTTCGTGCGGGAACGGGATGAGGCGGAGCGTTTCGCCGAGGCGAACGCTTCGCTGACCTCGACCGCCCTGCAAGCCGGGCGGCTGATGGTCCTGATCTTTCCGACCGTGATGCTGATCCTCAACGCGTCCAGCGTCGCGGTGCTCTGGTTCGGCGCCGCGCGGGTCGACAGCGGCGAGATGCAGATCGGCGCGCTGACCGCATTCCTCATGTACCTGATGCTGATCTTGACGTCGGTGATGATGGCCACCTTCATGGCGATCATGATTCCGCGCGCCGCGGTCAGCTCTGATCGCATCACCGAAGTTCTGAACACCGAATCTTCTGTGATCCCGCCCGAGCACCCGGTCCGAGAGGTGCACTCTCGTGGTGAGCTCGAGCTTCGAAACGTCGAGTTTCGGTATCCAGGTGCCGCGGCGCCGGTGCTGCAGAACATCTCGTTTCGGGCCAGGGCCGGACAGACGACTGCCGTCATCGGCAGCACCGGAGCGGGCAAGACGACGCTGATATCCCTCGTGCCTCGGCTGTTCGACGCCACATCCGGAGACGTCCTGATCGACGGTGTGGGTGTGCGCGACCTCGATCCCGAGATGCTCTGGAATCGCATCGGCCTGGTCCCGCAGAGGCCATACCTGTTCTCGGGCACGGTCGCGAGCAATCTCCGCTACGGCAACCCCCAGGCGACGGACGCGGAGCTATGGCAGGCCCTGGAGGTGGCGCAAGCGGCCGATTTCGTTCGGGCCATGCCCCGTGCGCTCGAAGCTCCCATCGCGCAAGGGGGCACGAATGTGTCCGGCGGGCAGCGGCAGCGGCTGGCGATCGCGCGAGCGCTGGTTCGGCAGCCCGAGATTTATCTCTTCGATGATTCTTTCTCGGCGCTGGACCTGGCCACCGACGCGCGGCTGCGCGCTGCGCTCCGCCCGCACACGGCGCAGGCCACCGTGGTCATCGTCAGCCAGCGCGTCTCCACAGTCTCGGACGCGGATCAGATCCTCGTCCTTGACGACGGAGCCGTCGTCGGCCTGGGCAGCCACGAAGAGCTGCTGAGGAAATGTCCGACCTACGTCGAGATCGTCCAGTCGCAGCTGGCCGCGGAGCCTGCAGCATGAGCGATCGAGCGGCCGCCACTGCCCCGACGGAACCGGTCGCGCGGCCGCGCCCGCCTATGCGGGGCGGCTTCGGCGGCGGACCGTTTGGTGGCGCCGGCATGCCCGCTGAGAAACCGATGCGCTTCGGGCCGTCGGTGCGGCGTCTGCTGGCGCGATTGAAGCCTGAAGGCATGAGGCTCGCTGCAGTCATCGGGCTGGGCATCACCAGCGTCTCGTTCCTGGTGATCGGGCCCAAGATTCTCGGGCGCGCGACAGACCTCATCTTCGCCGGAGCCATCGGCAAGCGGCTCCCGGCGGGGCTGACCTCCGAGCAGGTGATCGCAGCTGCCCGCGCATCGGGCAATCAGAACCTCGCCGACCTCCTCGCCAGGATGCACGTGGTTCCGGGCCAGGGCATCGATTTCAATGCCTTGGGGAGTGTCCTGTTGTTGGCCCTGGGGCTCTACGTGGCCTCGTCGCTGTTCAGCTGGGCACAGGGCTATCTGCTCAACGATGTGGTCCAGCGGACGGTGTTTCTGCTTCGCTCGGACGTTGAGGACAAGTTGGGACGCCTGCCCCTGCAGTTCTTCGACAGACAGCCCCGGGGCGAGCTTCTCAGCCGGGTCACCAACGACATCGACAACGTCTCGGTCTCCCTGCAGCAGACGATCAGCCAGCTCCTGACCGGGGTGCTGACGGTGATCGGCGTCGTGGTGATGATGTTCGTGGTCTCGCCACTGCTGGCTGTGATCGCGCTCGTCACCGTCCCGGTGTCCATCGTCATCACCACTCAGGTCGCGAAACGTTCGCAGAAACTTTTCGCTGCGCAGTGGGCGCACACGGGTGCTTTGAACGGCCACATCGAGGAGGCCTACACCGGGCACGAGCTGGTGAAGGTTTTCGGGCGTCAGCGCGAAGTCGAGGAGGTGTTCCGCGATCGGAACGAGAAGCTGTTCCAGGCCAGCTTCGGGGCGCAGTTCATCTCGGGATTGATCCTGCCCTCGATGATGTTCATCGGCAACCTCAGCTATGTCGCCATCGCCGTCATCGGGGGCGTCCGTGTCGCCACCGGCGCGATGAGCCTCGGGGACGTGCAGGCATTCATCCAGTACTCGAGGCAGTTCACCCAACCCTTGACCCAGGTCGCATCAATGGCCAACCTGCTCCAGTCCGGAGTGGCGTCAGCCGAGCGCGTGTTCGACTTGCTCGACGCCGATGAGCAGATGGCCGATCCCGTTCGCCCGGCTCTGCCCACCAGCCGGCACGGCCGAGTCGAGTTCGAGAACGTGTCGTTCCGATATCTCGCGGACCAGCCCCTGATCGAGAACCTCTCCCTCGTGGCCGAGCCTGGGCACACGATCGCGATCGTGGGCCCGACAGGCGCCGGGAAGACCACCCTGGTCAACCTCATCATGAGGTTCTACGAGCTGGACGCGGGACGGATCACCCTCGACGGCGTTGACATCACCACCATGCGCCGCGACGACCTGCGGTCACAGATCGGGATGGTGCTGCAGGACACCTGGCTTTTCGGTGGAACCATTCGAGACAACATCGCCTACGGCAACCCGCGCGCAACCGAAGAGCAGATCCACGCCGCGGCGGAAGCAACCTTCGTCGACCGATTTGTGCGCAGCCTGCCGCTCGGCTATGACACGGTCATCGATGAGGAGGGGAGCAACATCAGCGCCGGCGAGAAGCAGCTGCTGACGATCGCACGCGCATTCTTGGCCGACCCGTCGCTGCTGATCCTCGACGAAGCCACCAGCTCGGTCGACACCCGGACAGAGGTACTCGTGCAGCGAGCGATGGCCGCCTTGCGCTCCGACCGCACGAGCTTTGTGATTGCGCACCGCCTCTCCACCATCCGCGACGCCGACCTGATCCTGGTGATGGAGTCCGGACGGATTGTCGAGCGCGGCACCCACGAGGAGCTGCTCGCCGCCCGCGGCGCCTATCACCGGCTCTATGCGGCGCAGTTCCGAGGCGTCGCCGAGGAGTCGGCGGAAGAGCCTTCCGGCGTGCCGACGGCCGCGGCGTAACTGTCGCCCGGTTAGACCGGCGGGAGCAGCACGTGGGCGAGCAGCCCGGCCAGCCACGTCTCGTACTCGGCGGGCGTCCAGCCTTCTCCTGCGACCAGCTCGGAGTAGATCTCGGCGCTGGTCAAAGCCCGAATGATCGCGCCGGCACGGTCGCCGTCGATTCCAGCGCGAAGGCTGGCCTCGACGCCGATCACGAGCGCGTGGAGGGAACGCGCGCGGTCGGCCTTCCAACCAGCGACCATCTTCGCCACATCTGCATCGGACGCGGCGGCGCCATCGAGCATCGACCTCACCCCGCGCTCTGATTCCCACTGGCGCCGGCTGGAGTGGGCGACGAGGGCAAGGCGCCGGCGCAGGTCGCGTGCCTCGAGGCCTTCGGCGATGGTTTGCATGACGCCCGCCTCGGTCAGCCACTCCTCGCAGATGGCGCCCAGGATCGCCTTTTTGGTGCCGAAGATGGCGTAAACAGTCCGCTCGGCCACTCCGGCCTGCGCGGCCACGACCTCGATGCTGGTGGCCGCATAGCCGCGCTCGGCGAACAGCAATCGTGCCGCGTGCGCGATCGCGCGGCGCGTCTCGAGCGCCTGGCGCTGCCGAAGCGGAACGCGAGGCGCCTTGACTTCCGTCATGACACCCACTACAGTAGCACCACACTGAATGCAGTAATGCTGTATTGAGTGCATTAATACTGAGGTGGACGATATGGGTGCCGTTGAGAAGCTGCAGGCAGTGATAGTCGGCGGGGGCCAGGCCGGCCTCGCCACCGCATACGAGCTGGCTCGTCGAGGCGTCGCCTTCGCGGTGCTCGAGGCCGATGAGCGCATCGGCGACCAGTGGCGCCATCGCTGGGATTCTCTCCGCCTCTTCACTCCCGCGCGCCACGACGCCCTGCCGGGGTCGAAATTCCCGGCACCTCTCGACACATTCCCAGGGAAGGACGAGATGGCCGACTACCTGGTGGCCTACGCGCGCGATGCTCGCCTCCCGGTCCGCACCGGCGTGCGCGCGCTGAGACTGGAGCGGGGCGAAGGCTCATACATGCTGGACACGACCATCGGCACGCTGGAAGCGAACCACGTGGTCGTGGCAACGGGGTACCAGCGGCCCAAGGTCCCCGCGTTCGCGGCCGGCATCGACCCTGCGGTTCGTCAGCTGCATGCGAGCCAGTATCGGAACCCTCCGCAGCTGGCCGGCGACGTCCTGGTCGTCGGCGCCGGCACGTCCGGCGTCGAGATCGCGATCGAGGCGGCACGCGCGGGTCACCACACTGTGCTGGCGGGACGCGGGACCGGCTCCATCCCGCCGATCTTCTACGCCTTCAAAGGCAAGGTGTTCTGGTTCTATGCCAACCGCATCGCTTCGGTGCGGACTCCAATCGGGCGCCGGATGAAGCCGTTGGTGCTCAGCCATGGAGCGCCGCTAATTCGGGTCAAGATGCGCGACGCCATTGCAGCCGGCGTGGAGCGCGCAGCCCGAGTCGTGGGGGTCGAGAAGGGAGTTCCAGTCTGCGAAGGTGGGCGCCCCGTCCACGCGGACACGATCGTGTGGTGCACCGGATTCGGCCGGGACTACTCGTGGATTCAATTCCCGGTGGCCGGCGCCGACGGTTATCCTCGCCACACCGGCGGGGTTGCGGACGGTGAGCGCGGACTGTACTTCGTGGGCCTGCCATATCAGACTCGCCTGGCGTCCGGGCTGATCGGTGGCGTCGGCGAAGACGCGAGCTCAGTGGCCGAGGTGATCGCCGGGCGGCTGCGCCAATCGGACGACCTGCACCACAACGATGTTCCGGGAATCGAGCTCGCCTTCGAACGGACTTAGCGGTTACCGCCCGGCGCCGGCCGGCACCGCATTCTTGAACGGTTCGAGCAGGTGTTTTGCGAACACGTCGAGCTGAGATAGGTCGGCGGTCATGGTGTGGAGAAACATGTGCTCCACGCCCGCGTCGATCCTCTTCTGGATCCGACCCTGGATCTCGTCGATAGTTCCGGTCAGATAGACCGCCTCGATGTATTCCCACGGCCGCTCGTCGGAGATGATCGCCAGCATGCGGGTCTTCTGCTCCGCGATCACGTCATTGCGTTTGGTCTTCTCGGTCAGCCAGACGAAGTTCTCGTGGGCGACGGTGAAACCCTTCGCCTTTCGCGAGGAGCCCTGCCGCGCGAGCTCATCGTCGATCTCCTTCATGTCCTCCACGATCTGGTCCGGAGCCGAGGTTGGGCGTGCTATCCAGCCATCCCACCGGCAGATGCGCTGAAGCACCTTGGGGTCCATAGCCGGCCGGTCGGGTGAGGCCTCGTGCGCGAGCTGGCGGCCGCCCGCAACCCAAACCGGCGGCACCTGCGCCAGCGGCTCGACCGTGATGTTCGAAAACTGATGGTAAGTGCCCGCATAGGTCTGGTCGGGTGCCCTGAGCACCTGCATCGACGCGTCCAGCACCTCGTCGGTCCGGCGCCCCCGCTGCTGACTGGTCCCGCCAGTCGCCTCGAACTCAGGTGGATACCACCCCGTCCCCACGCCGTAGATGAAGCGGCCGCCCGAGAGGTGCTGCAGGGTTGCGATTTCCTTCGCCAGGACCACCGGGTTGTGCGTCGGCAGCACGAGGGTCGAAGTCCCGAGCGCAATCCGAGTCGTCACCGCGGCCGCAAATGACAGCGTCACCATCGGCTCGGTCCAGCTAACCCTGTAGAAGCGCTGGGCGGTCAGGAGGTGGTCGGTCGCGAAAAGCGAATCGAATCCAAGCTCTTCTGCATGGATGGCAAACCGCCGGATCTGATCGCCGTGCCGATCTTGTT
>Ga0099791_10001225_pt1 | contig 10027 bp, 6 predicted proteins | sample Rivendell_Oct201_7_FD_77318 | JGI IMG/M metagenome (GOLD analysis project Ga0099791, IMG submission 77318) | Vadose zone soil and rhizosphere microbial communities from the Eel River Critical Zone Observatory, Northern California to study diel... | ecosystem: Environmental > Terrestrial > Soil >... | reverse complement strand
GTCGGCCTGATGTCTACGATGTTTGAGAAACTTGTCGCCGATGTCTCGACACATCAGTGACATCTCGGTCTCCGATGTCTCGACACATCACACTTGTGAGCCAGGAGGGATTCGAACCCACGACCAAGGGATTAAGAGTCCCCTGCTCTACCGCTGAGCTACTGGCCCGTTCAAATGGTAATGACCAACAGCCCACGTGGCGAACTCGGAAATGTTGTTCACGCTGTGGATATGTGGAGAACTGCGCGATAGATCAGCCGCGCGCGTGCGAACCTCGGCCGCTCTTCGGTTCGCTGATCCCCTTGATCGTCTCGCCGACCTCACGTGCGTTCCCGCGCCGGGCCAACTGCGCCGTCACGAGGATGCCGACGAGATGTCCGTCCTCGACTACCGGCAGGCGCCGGACCTGACGGTCGGCCATCACCTTCTCGGCTTCATCGGCGTTCGAATCGGGCGACAGCGTGACCGGATCGGCGCTCATCACCGCGGATACCGGCGTCGTCTTCGGGTCCTTACCCGCCGCCACGACGCGCACGACGATGTCACGGTCGGTGACGATGCCGACCAGCATCCCCGCGGCCGAGACGACCGGTATCGCCCCGCAGTCGTGCTGCTTCATGACCGTCGCCGCCTGGGATGCGGTGTCCTCAGGCCGGACGACGGTTGGGTTCGGGGTCATCAGATCCTTGACCTTCATTTTCACGCGCACCTCCGACCACGCGGTCGGCAGCAGGAACTAGGCCGCGCCGATCTTGAAGATCTTGGTGCCGCAGACCGGGCAAGAGCCCTGCGTGGCCGGCCGCCCGTTCTTCATCGTGATCTGCTTCGCGTCCTTGATCTCGCGCGAGGCCTTGCATTTGACGCAATAGCCGTTCGCCACGACGCACCTCCACGATGGTCTCGGAGCGAGGCATCGTACCCTAGGCCCCCCGACCACCTAGAGCCACAAAACCCCGCCTTTCGGCGGGGTCTCGTGGTGAGGAAGGGAAGGGTTGGGATTTCTTGAGTTGTCATCCATAGCGAGAGCAAGTGGCGTGCCAGCACCGCGAGCGAGGAGGTGAGTGAGTGAGTGCGCGCTGAGATCCTCTCCATCGGCACCGAGCTCCTTCTCGGTCAGATCGTCGACACGAACGCCCAGTACCTCGCGAGCCGCCTCGCGGACCTTGGCATCGATTGTCTCTACATCTCCACGGTCGGCGACAATCCAGCCCGGTTCCGCGAGACGCTGGAGCGAGCGCTTGGTCGGTCGGATGTCGTTATTTCCACTGGCGGCCTCGGACCGACCGAAGACGACCTGACGCGCGAGACGATCGCGGCCGTCCTCGGCGAGGAGCCGGTCGTCGACGCGACCCTCGAACGGGAGCTGCGTGAATGGTTCGCGGGCCGCGGCGTTCAGATGCCGGAGCGCAATCGCAAGCAGGCCTGGCTCATCCCGTCTGCGCGCGCGCTGCCGAATCCGAACGGCACCGCGCCGGGTTGGGACGTGCGGAGGGGCAACAAACGGATCGTCGCGATGCCGGGCGTGCCACGCGAGATGACCTACATGTGGGAGCACCACGTCGAGCCGACGCTCGCCGCGGACGCCGTGCTCCGCTCGCGAACACTAAAGCTGCTCGGCATCGGCGAGTCGCTGGCCGAGGAGGCGCTGGGCGAATTGGTGCGGTCGACGGCTCCGACGGTCGTGACGAAAGCGAAGAACGACGGCGTTCACGTGCGGATCACCGACAAGGATGCCGACGCCGCGGCCATGGACGCGCGCATCGCCGCTATGGAGGCGCTGGTCCGCGAGCGACTCGGTCAGTACGTGTGGGGCACCGATGGCGAGACGCTCGGCGGCGTCATCGGGCGCGGTCTGAGCGAACGTGGCTGGCATCTCGCGACGGCGGAGTCGCTATCAGGGGGCGACGTCGCACGCGCGCTCGCCGAGTCGCCGGGATCGGCCTCGTGGTATGCCCGCGGCTGCGTACGCCCGATGGCGGGGGCCCAGGAGCTCACGCGTCTTCTCGACGATGTCCGGCCAGCGCCCGAGGTGCGCCTCGTCGTGCCATACGGCGAGCAGAGTGCGGAGCTGCGGATCTGGACACCCGATCGTCCACGCAGCTCGACGATCCGTTTTGGATCGCCGGTGGAGGGACGCCGACGCGCGCTGCTCGCCGCTCTCGACCTACTGAGGAGAGCCGTCGGGGACGAGACGACGGAGAGACGAACTTAGACGACGACTTAGAGAAGGTGAGGAGCGGCGGCAGAGCTCGCGAGCCAGAGTGAGAAATGCAGCGGAGCGGGAGAGTTCTCGAGCAAGAGTCGAGACCGCGACAAATGGCTACGTGTCACAACGCGGAGGGGAGCGGGCCCGTTTTCGAGCGAGAGGACTCTCCCGCTTCGTCCGGTTTGAAGGTGCTCGGCTCAGTCGCGGTCGCCGCGCTCCTCGGTCGCCCTGTTATCGCCGTTCTTGTTCTTCGCGCTCTTCGCTTTCGCCCGATCCGCTGCCGCGCGCGCCTGCTCCGCGTTGCGTCGGACGACTTCGGCGGCTCGGAGCGCGCGCGGCTGCGGGCTGGCGCGCGGTGCTGCGACGAGAGTCGTTTGCGAGGCCAGATCCTCGGCCACGCCCGCGGCCGTCTCCGCGATGCGCTGCACGCCGAAGAGTCCCGGCGCGAGCGTTGGCGCGGCGACGACCTGGAGGATCTCGGAGGCGCGCACGGTGGCGGGATCGGCCGAAAGCTTGGTGGCGAGCAGCTGCACGCGCGAGCGCTGTTCGTTGAAGCGATCGTCCAGCTGGGCGACGAGCGCAACCACTTCGGGTTGCAGCGCCTCGAGCTCGGCCAGTTCTGCGGCGGCTTCGGCGATCTGCTGCGAGTACGTGCTGGAGGCTACGAGCGCGTCCACATCGCGGCCGCTCGTCGCGAGCGCTTCAGCCTCCGCGAGGCGATGCTCCGCGATAGAAAGCTGGACCGCGGCGCGATCGTTCGCACCGAACGCGAACGTGAGGCGTAGATCTTCGCCCGCGAGCTTGAAGGAATAGAGCGGGTCGTCGGGAAGTGTGTCCGCGCCCGCGACCGTCGCGCCGGCGATGGTCGCGATGCAGACCGCACCGATGGCGATCGCGCGCACCGCGTACGGCGCGGGCTTCGCGAGCAGTTCGAAAGCGACCATGGCGCGATCGGCGAACGTGGGTCGGCGTGGTCGCAGCGAACCGAGTACGCGGTCGCGCATCCGTTCTCGAGCGAGCGCATCGAGTCCGTTTTGCGCGTTCATGTGTATACGAAGCGCAACGCGCACGGCGTCGCGAAGTTTCGCGTCGTGGATCGACGCTAGTTCCCGCTCCCCACGTGCGACGCTCTCGATGAGGCGATCCAGCTTCTCTGGGCGGCTTGCTCCCACCACGGTCGTCTAACGGCTTGCTTGTCAGCCCGTTATCTCGGCCCGTCACCCAGACGGGGGACGTTTAGTCGCAGCGCGGTCGCGTGAGGCGGGCTAAGAAGCGTGCGCGAGCTAGTGCGGCGTTGTCGCCGAAGCCACCGGTACGGGTCCACCCCACACCGGCGCGTAATGGCTGAAGTACGTGTCTTGATGCAGGACCTTTGCGCCCTCGTACACCGTGCGCGTACGGATGACGTCACGTCCGGCGACCTTTGAACCGGGAATGAACGCGGGATCCGCGGGCTGGTCCGCGGGGACATCGACGAAGTTGCTCTGCACCGCGGCACTGAAGACGACGGTGCGACCGGTGGGCACGCTCCACACGTCGAAGCTCACGCTGTTCACATCGTTCCACGACCACAGGAAGACGGGCGCCTCCGTGTCGTTCTTCCACTTGAAGTCCACGCCAGGTTCGAACACCGCGGCGTCGAGCCCAAGTGGATAACGGTCAATGAGATAACCGTGCGCGTGACGCTCGACGATCTCGTAACCGAGCTTCGAGAGCGCGTTGAACATCGTCGTCGAGACCTGGCACAGGCCCCCGCCGATGACGTTCTCGTCGGACCGGTTGTTGATGATCGCGCCGGCGTACGCGTACCCGCGCTCGACTGTGACCGGCCCGAGCAGGGCCCAAAACGAGAATGTCTGGCCCGGCAGGATCACGATGCCGTCGAACTGCGATGACCCGGTCGAGATGTTCGCGTGCCGCGACGGGTTCGACGGGTAGTACGTCGTGAACTCGGAGGTACGCGAGATCTTCGGCAGCCAGGTATTCGCCTGTTCCGTCGAGAACGCGGGCGTCTCGATCGCCGCGGGTACGGCAACGTTGCGCGTGCCGACGGCGGGACGCAGAAGATCCGCCGAGAGCTGCGCGACGAGCTTGTCCTGCGTGACGCGGATCCCCGTTGCGCCCGGTACGACCGACGCGATCCCGTCAGGGTTGACGCTGTAGCGCGCGCTCAGCGCGGGACGATCGAGCTTCGCGGCGACCGCGGTCACCCAGTCCATCAAACGGTCCTGCTTCAGCGACACGACGTACTGATAGCGCGCGGCCGGAGCGATCGCGTCGACCGGTAGCGCGGGAAGCACGCCGGGTCGCGCCGCGACGCGCTCGATCGAGAGCAAAGTCGTGAGAGCCGCCGCGTCCTCGGCGATGCGCCGATCCTCGACCGTCACCTCGAGCGGTGTGGTGACCGCGACGGCGCGCGCGACCGCGTCGCGATAACCCGACTCGTCCACGGCGGGGTAGATCGAGCGAACGTGCAGATCGATTTCGCGGTCATCGAGCGTCCGCGCCGCGAGCACCGAGTCGGTCGCCGCGACGCGGTCCAGCGCGCGGCCGAGGACCGGGTCGGTGAACGTCAGACCCTTCGCGCCCAGCGCGATCTCGCCCGAGACGGCGCGGCGGTCGATGGCGCCGGCAACGCTCGCCACCCAGCGGTCGAGCGCGTCACCCTGCGCGCGCAGCGTGAGCGGGATCCTCGCCTCGCCGCGCAGGGCGTCGAGCCAGGGGGTGGCGCGCTCGGTGAACGAACCCGTCTTGCCGTACGCCAGAGCCATCGCGATGGCGGTGTCGGTGTCCGGGGACACGGCGAGATCTCCGTTCGTCGTGCGCCAGCTCTGGCCGTCGTAAAGGGCGACCACAGCTCGCTGGGCCCACGGACGCGCGAGCTCGATGTCGAGTCGATCGCGGATCGCCGCCGCGTCGAGAGAGCCGACCTGTGCGCCGGCGACGGTCACGCCCGGAAGCGCTCGCTCGGCGTAGAGGTACGGAGCCGCGAACACGATGGCCGCTGCGGCAGCCACGATCGAGAGCGGAAGCACTACGAACCTCAGCGAGAGGCTGCGGCTGCGTCGTGCGCCGCGCTCACTTTCTCGGGCGGCTACTGCCATGCGGAGAAGCCTCTCGATCTGGTGCCCACCAGCACCTTGCAATTCATTCTGAAGAGACGAACGAAAGAGTCGCTTCGTTCCTTTCAATCCGCGTCAGATTTGTAACCAACAACTCGTACGCAATTTGTGGTCCAGATGACAGTCGGGTCACAAAGGGCAAAAGAAGGCCCGGCACCCCAGGGGAGCAGGGAGTGCCGGGCCATCGAGGCGGACTGGCCAGCGGGCGGGCCGGCCAGAGCCTTTCTTAGGGAGTTATGAGCACCCGGTCGTTTCTCCGCAGTTCTCGCACTTGTGGCAGGTGCCGTTTCGCACGGTCAGCCAGCCACAGCGGGGACACGGCGGCGCATCGGGTGTCGAGTTGAGCCGCATCCCCCGAGCGGGGGACGGACTCGCGATGGTGAAGTTCTCGGTGATCGGCGGCGGCGTGATCGAGACGATCTGCTCGAGACGCTCCTGCTGCGCGACGGGGTCGGCGATTATCTCGCTCGTGCGCGTGAGGCCCATGTAGGTCTTTTCGTCCGCGCTGAGGAAGCGGTGACCGAGCCAGCGGAATACGTAATCGACGATGGACTTGGCCATCCCGATCTCGGGATTGCCGGTCCAGCCTGAGGGCTCGAAGCGCATGTAGCCGAACTTCTCGACCAGATGCGACAGCGGGACGCCGTACTGGAAGAGGAGCGAAACGCTCGTCGCGAACGCGTCCATCATCCCGGAGAGCGTCGAGCCCTCTTTCGCCATCGTGACGAAGAGCTCACCGGGCGTGCCGTCGTCGAACTTTCCGACGGTGATGTAGCCCTCGTGACCTTCGATCGAGAACTTGTGCGTCAGCGAGTCCCGCGTGTCGGGAAGCCGACGCCGCTGCGGCCGGTTCACCTCGACGATCCGTTCGACGGTGGCGACCGACTCCGCGACCTTCTTGCTGTTGCTCGCGTCGGCATTCACCGACAGCGGCTGCACCTTCTTGCTGCCGTCGCGGTAGATCGCGATCGCCTTGACGCCGTGCTTCCAGGCTTCGAGGTACGCCTCGGCGACGTCGTCGACGGTCGCGGTCTCTGGCAGGTTGACGGTCTTGCTGATCGCGCCCGAGATGAACGGCTGGACCGCACCCATCATCTTGATGTGGCCCATGTGGCCGATCGAGCGCTGACCGTTCTGCGGCTTGAACGCGCAGTCGAACACGTCGAGGTGCTCGTCCTTCACGCCAGGCGCGCCCTCGATCGTGCCCTGCTGCTCGATGTACGTCGTGATCGCCGATCCGGCGGTCTCGGTGTACCCCAGGCGCCGCAGCGCGGCGGGGACGGTACCGTTGACCAGCTTGAGCATCCCGCCGCCGACGAGGCGCTTGTACTTCACCAGCGCGATGTCCGGCTCAACGCCGGTGGTGTCGCAGTCCATCATGAAGCTGATCGTTCCCGTCGGCGCGAGCACCGATGCCTGCGCGTTGCGGTAGCCGCTCGTCTTCCCAAGGGACACGGCGTCGTCCCACGACTGACGAGCGGCGGACAGGAGCGTCGGCGGAACGAGATCAGCGATGATCCGGTACGCGGCCGCGCGGTGCTTCTCCATGACGCGGTCGTGCCCGGTCTTGTTCCGCGGGTATGCCTCGTACGGTCCGACCGCGGCGGCAAGGCGCGCGGACTGCGCGTAGGCCTCGCCGGTCATGAGCGCGGTGATCGACGCCGCGTACGCCCGACCCTCGTTCGAGTCGTAGGCGAGACCGCGCTGCATGAGCAGCGCGCCGAGGTTCGCGTAGCCGATGCCGAGCTGACGGTGGCTCTTCGCATTCACGGTGATCGCCGGCGTCGGGTAGTCCGAGAAGCCGACGAGGATCTCCTGCGCCGTGAAGACGACATCGACGGCACGCGCGAAGCGCGCGACGTCGAACTCGCCATCCGCGTGGAGGAAGCGCATGAGATTGAGTGACGCGAGGTTGCACGCCGAGTCGTCGATGCTCATGTACTCGGAGCAATTGGCGACGATGAAGCCGTCTACGAGATACGAGTGGTGAAGGGGCTCGGTCAGGTTGTAGACCACCGCTTGGCCGTCGGACTCTCGCGAGACAAGATGTGTTCCTGGCTTTGTCCGGTAGCGGGTGACGTCGTCGAGTAGTCTTTCGAGCTGCGCTTGCTTTCGCGGACTCGAGAATCCGATCCACTCTGCGAAGCGCTCCGCATCACTTCCTGTGATCCGGAGATCAAACGCATCGGTGGCGTCATACGACACCGTCTCACCTGAACGCCGAACGTAAGTGAACGCGTTATCCCGCGCGGCACCGGCGTGATAAATGCGGCCACGGATCCCGAACGCACTGAGCAGCTTCTGCACGTCTTTGAGCAGCAGCTCGCTGTGGCTACCGAGTCCCACATAACGATTCGCCTTGCCATCCTCCACACGCGATAAGCAACCGTCGGCCCCGTAGAGACCACGGAGGAAGGCGGCCTGTACTTCGACTGGTGCGGTGAAGAGCGCTACTGGAACGCGCTTCTGCGGCGACCGCGCCGACGTCACCCCGAGCGAGCGGAACAGCTCGCGCACGGCAGAGCTTCCGACACGGAGCTGAACGGTCCCGTTGTCCATGTCGGATCGGCTCGCCCCCCCGAAGGCCTCACGCAACATGCCCTCGTGTGATTCGAGAAGTCCGTTGGTGAGATCGTCGTCTCCGTAGACCCACTCGGTGCGCGCGTCCGTCAGATCGCCGTCACCGATCAAGTGACCGGTCAATTCAGCCAGGCCTTCGCTCCACCGCTCGGGCAGCTCGCGATACGTCACGTGCCCACCGCGGCTCCAGCTCTTGGCCGGCGCGGCGATCTTGAGCGGGAGCGCCCATGACGCGTCCGTCGCAGGAGTCGAGCTGTCATTGAGGAACACCTTGTCGTCCTCGGTGAGTGATCGCGCCTCGACCCATCCCCGATTCAGAGTCCAGATCCGATGGTTCGGCGTGCAACGCAACTCGCCGCCATTGCTGAACCGCAGGCGAACGATGTCCGAGGTCCCGTTCCGCATGACCGCGATCGGCTGAGAGGAAGTGACGCCGGCAGCCGGAGCCTCGGCGGTCGCGCGGTGGCTATACACACGAATCGCCTCGCCGGCCTTCGTTCGCTCGAAAAGGTCCGCGATCGGCAGAAGACCGTTCGTCGTGTGCACACGCGCATCGCCCGGGAAGCACGGGTTCGATCCGTTGATACGACCCGAGACGGGCGTGGTGTGCCAGTCATTGATCGTCGTGTCGAACTGCATGCCGGGATCGCCGCACGCCCAGGTGGCTTCGGCGATCTCACGCAGGAGCTCGCGGCCGGGCAGCGTCTCGAGCACCTGGCCGTCAGTCCGGGCCGTGAGGTTCCACGACTCGCCGGCGAGCGCGCTCTTCATGAAGTCATCGGTCGCGCGGACCGAGTTGTTGGCGTTCTGGAACTGGATCGACTGCCACGCCTCGCCGTTGAGGCTCATGTCGTAGCCCATCTCGCCCAGGGCCCAGGCCTTCTTCTCTTCCTTGGCCTTGCACCAGATGAAGTCGTGGATATCCGGGTGATCGCTGTCGAGCACGACCATCTTGGCTGCGCGACGCGTCGTACCACCGGACTTGATGGACCCCGCCACCGAGTCGGCGCCACGCATGAACGAGACGGGTCCTGAGGCATAGCCGCCGCCGGAGAGCTGCTCTTTGCTCGAACGGATGCGGGAGACGTTGATCCCGGACCCGGAGCCGCCCTTGAAGATCACGCCCTCGTTCTTGAACCAATCAAGGATCGAGTGCATGTCGTCGGCAACCGAGAGGATGAAGCACGCTGACGCCTGTTGCGGCACGCCCTCCACACCGATGTTGAACCACACCGGCGAGTTGAACGATGCGTGCTGGTGCACCATGAGGTACTTCAGCTCGTGGCTGAAGATCTCGGCGTCAGCTTCGGTGGCGAAGTACGCGCCCTCGATCCCCCACGTTGTGATCTGGTCGACGACGCGGTCGACCATCTGCTTCACGCTCCACTCGCGCTCCGGCGAAGTGAGCTTGCCGCGGAAGTACTTGGACGCGACGACGTTGGTCGCGGTCGCGGACCAGAACTTCGGGACCTCGACGCCCTTCTGCTCGAAGACGTTGCCGCCCTCGCCCGGGATCACCGCATCGCGCAGCTCCCATTCGATCTCGTCGTAGGGGTGCACGCCCTCGTGGGTGAAATAGCGCTCCAGACGCAAGCCCTTGCGTGGCGCCGGCGCGGAGACGGACTGCTGCGGTAGCGCGGTGATGGCCATGAGAAACCCCCCTTAACGGGCCGAGACGGCCGGTACGCGGTGCGGCGCGGTAAGAAGGAGAAGCACGACCACCTGAGCGCTTCGGGTCCCTGAGGCGCGCATCAGGACGGTCATACAGCCCACCTTCTCTCAATCCCCTACACCTTGTGGCGGCCCGCCCCGGCGCCACAACCTGTGGGGTGGTTGAACCTACGCCGGTGACTTGGGCGTGTCAAGACCGAAGTGTCATTAATGGATGGCAAGCACGTGTCGAAGCCGTTGTCCGCTAGTCCGCTACCGAGAGTGGACGCTGCCCGAATGGCTATTACGCGGGAACGACCGCCGCAACCGTGATCGGCCGGAGCACGTAACCGGAGCGTCGCACCGCGTGGATCTCTACACCGCCGCCGGCCGCCGCGATCTTGCGACGCAGGCGAGCGACGAGTACTTCCGTCACGTTCGAGCTCACGTCACGCTCTTGGTCTGGCCT
>Ga0099791_10001221_pt1 | contig 10035 bp, 8 predicted proteins | sample Rivendell_Oct201_7_FD_77318 | JGI IMG/M metagenome (GOLD analysis project Ga0099791, IMG submission 77318) | Vadose zone soil and rhizosphere microbial communities from the Eel River Critical Zone Observatory, Northern California to study diel... | ecosystem: Environmental > Terrestrial > Soil >... | reverse complement strand
GGCTTGCAGGATGCGCTCATCATCCGTGGCGACAATCACGCGGGAAATTTTTTTGGCGAGCCGCACGCGCGCCCACACCCGTTCGATCATGGGTTTTCCGGCCAGAGCCACCAGCGGCTTGCCCGGGAGCCGGGTGGCGGCGTATCGAGCGGGAATAATAGCGAGGGCCATGAGTCTACTCTAATGGGATGTCCGCGAGTTAACGATCCACCCGGCGGAACTTCGAAATGCTATCACAGGAGTCTCCAAGTGGAATGCAATGTGAGTTTCTGTGAATCGACATGCGCAAGCCACACCCAAAAGTAAACATATTGTCAAAAAAGACGATAAGGTATTGCGCAGAATTTGCCGAATGGTAGAATGGATCAATGGTTCGAGGCTTGAACCAGCCGTAACCGCCCAGCGGCGCCGGAGAAGGCAGGCAATGCGGTGAAGGCCGTACGCATCCAGGGTTGCCTAAAGGTCGTAGTTCTTGCCGGGCTCGCTCTGATTGTGGCTAGGGCGTTCGCCCAATCCCAGGGCCCCGTTCAACCTTCCAAACCAGAAGGAACCACTGATAAAAAACCGGGAGAAGGCATTAAAGTCGACGTGAACCTGGCGCTCGTAAACGTCACGGTGACCGACCCCTTGAACCGTCTGGTCACCGGCCTGGAAAGAGAAAATTTCCGTGTTTACGAAGATGGGACCGAGCAGGAAATCGTAACCTTATCGAGCGAAGACGTCCCGGTTTCCATTGGATTGGTTTTTGATATGAGCGGCAGCATGTCCGACAAGGTGGACAAAGCGCGCCAGGCCGCGGTGCAATTCATGCGCACGGCGAATCCGCTCGATCAGTTCTTCCTGGTGAGCTTCAACGATCGAGCCGAGCTGACCAGCGGCTTCACCAGCAGTGTGGAGGAGTTGCAAACCCGAATGATGTTTACGGCTTCTCGCGGGCGCACCGCTTTGCTCGATGCGGTCTATTTGGGTCTCAGCCAGATGAGGGGTGCACATAACGCCAAACGGGCCTTGCTCATCATATCCGATGGGGGTGATAATCATAGTAGGTACAATGAGAACGACGTAAAGAACTTCCTGAAAGAAGCCGACTGCCAGCTTTACGCAATCGGTATTTACGACCCGATCGGGATTCGTTCTCGAACAGCCGAGGAACTCAATGGTCCTTCGCTGCTGTCGGAAATGACCGAGATGACCGGAGGACGAGTTTTTCCCGTTGCCAATATCGGCGACTTACCCGATATTGCCGCAAAAATCGGGATGGAGCTCCGTAACCAATATGTCCTTGGATACAAACCGAGCAACGCGCAGCGCAACGGTATCTGGCGAAAAATCAAGGTCAAGCTCAAGCCACCTAAAGGGCTTCCTCCCCTTAACGTATTTGCGAAGACCGGCTACTACGCACCTAACCAGTAGCCGCGGCCGATGGACGGCTCATCTCCTGACATTTTTAATTGCGGGGATCGTGGTGTGTCTCGCCACCGGGGCGCTCGCCCAGCAATCCCAGCCGCAAGTTTCGCCATCGACCCAGCCGCCAGCTCCGACCGCCCCGGTGGAAAGTCAGCTGGGGCAGTATAAGATTCAGACCCAGGTCAGCCTGGTCGTGTTGCATGCTTCCGTGCTGAATGATCGGAGCGTGTTTGTTCCGGGGTTGAAACAGGAAAATTTCCGGGTCCTTGAGGATAAGGTCGAGCAGAAACTTTCCGTCTTCAAACAAGAAGACGTGCCGGTCAGCTTCGGCCTGGTGATCGACAACAGCGGCAGCATGCGGGACAAGCGTCCGCAGGTGAACGCAGCCGCGCTTACCTTCGTGAAGACCTCGAATTCCCAGGATGAGGGCTTCGTCGTGAACTTCAACGACGACTACTACCTCGATACTGAGCACGATTTCACGAGCGACCTGACTGAATTGAAAACGGCACTCGAGCGCATCGATGCGCGCGGCAGCACTGCGCTCTACGACGCTGTGATCGGTTCGCTCGATCACCTGAAGAAAGGCACGCGCGACAAAAAGGTGATTCTTGTTGTGACCGACGGCGAAGACAACGCCAGCCGTCATAGCCTGGAGAATGCCGTCGAACAGGCGCAGCGGAACGACGCGGTGATTTATGCGGTAGGCGTATTCGGCGATGACGACCTCAAGCACAACCGGCGCGCCATGAAGAAAGCCCGGACCGCCCTGTCCCAACTCGCCAATGCCACTGGCGGCCTGGCATTTTTTCCTGAAGATGCCAAGGACACAGAGACCATCTGCGCGCAGATTGCCCACGACATCCGCAATCAATATACGCTGGCCTACTATCCGACCAACGTAGCCCGCGACGGCTCGTTCCGCAGCGTCCAAGTCGAGGTGCTGCCCCCACACGGCCCCGGAAAACTCAGCGTGCGAACGCGAACGGGATATTACGCGCCCCGCGCACCGTCTTCGGGAAATTAGACTTCGCTGCACAATCTACTTTCAATAGCTGCTAACCCTCCTGCCTGACGAAAGGTATGAAATATCGCGGCACTATTTCTGAATGAAACATTCCCGCGCGATCTCGTGGCGCCGGCGTCTGGCCGGCGTTCTTGCGTTATGCAATCTGATTCAGAAATCACCGGCGAGACGCCGGCGCCACGAAGACCCTGCGTCCAGCGACAAGATTCGTGGATTCCATCCCGCCCAATCACATCGTTACGAGAAATAAAGACTAATCCGCCGTGAGTACCGACAGGAAACTCTTGCCGTGAGGAATTGTTCCGCCAAAATTTTCGGCGACGGTCTGGCCCATATCGGCCAACGTGTCACGGACACCGAGGCTGACGCCGTGCTTTCCTCCGGAACTGTACGTCACGATCGGTACATATTCGCGCGAATGATCCGTCGATGGCCACCCGGGATCGGGATCACAACCGTGGTCCGCGGTGATCATCAGCAAGTCGCACGGCATTATGGCTAACAATAACGGCGCGAGTAGCTCATCGAATTCTTCCAGCGATTTTGCGAATCCCTCCACGTCCTTCCGATGCCCGTAGAGCATGTCGAAATCCACAAGGTTCGCAAAAATGAGGCCAGCGCTTTGGTCAGCGAGTATCATCCGCAGCTGCCGCATGCCATCCGTGTTGTTCTTGGTCGTGACGTGGCGCTCGATGCCCCGGCCGTTGTAGATGTCGTGAATCTTGCCGATGCCGAAGACTGGCACCTTGTGCTCTACCAGCACATCCAGCAACATGGGACGCGGCGGCTCGACCGCATAATCGTGGCGGCGCTCGGTGCGCCGGAAATTTCCTGGCGTGCCGGTGAAGGGACGCGCGATGACCCTGCCGACTTTGTGCGGTCCGTCGAGCAATTTGCGCGCGATCTCGCACATGCGGTAAAGCTCCGCGATGGGGATCACGTCTTCGTGCGCCGCAATCTGGAATACGCTGTCGCCCGAAGTGTAAACAATCGGGAACCCCGTGCGCATATGCTCCTCGCCCAGTTCTTTGATGATCTCGGTGCCGGAGGCGGGCTTGTTGCCGATCGTTTTGCGGCCAATCTCGCGCTCAAACTGCGCGATCAGCTCGCGCGGGAAACCCTGTTTGTAGACAGGAAACGCCTGGGGAAGCCATATGCCCGCCATTTCCCAATGTCCGGTGGTCGTGTCCTTCCCCGGCGAATGCGTTGCACCCTTGCCGTAGCATCCTTCCGGGCTGGCAGTAGGCGTCAGGTGATCGAGCGGAGCGATATTGGCCAGACCGAGCCGCACCAAATTGGGCAGCGCAAGTGCCCTAGACGCAGCAATGTGGCCGAGCGTGTTCCGGCCTGTGTCTCCATATTCAGCGGCGTCGGGCAGTTCGCCGATCCCCACGCTGTCCAAGACGATCCAGATGATCCGTTCGAACGCCGCCATCGCACGCCTCGATGGAAAGTATACAGCTTGGCATTGAATGGGCAAGCGGCAGGCATTAGAAGCCGATAGACGCCCGCATCGTGTTTTCCGATGGGGGCTCTATCGGGAATAGTCCTTCTCTATGAGCAGCGGTGCATGGGCGGAGGAACCCATTCACCAAGGTCTACGGGGGCAGGCCCGCCGGTCGGCGTCAAACTCATGGGGTCGCGCTTGGAAAGTTATTCAGTTGGATCTTTGCTTGCCCCCGCGTTTAGGCTGAGTTGCGATTCGCACCTTTGGTTACCGGCGACCAACGGTCTGATGTCTTCAGGGAGACACGCATGTGGGACACAAGCGAATACTGCTGGGTGGTAATCTGCAAAAACCATAAGTTCCATCACCAAAAAAATCAACTTTATGGCCATAGAATCCCCCTCGGCGTGACAGATGCCTTCACGCCTCGGCCTGCCCTCACCGGGCCCCTGGTGGTTCGGTGTGATGAATGCGGCGAGGAACATTCCTATGAGCCCGCCGAGGTGTTGAGATACGAAGAATTTTTCCCTGAATCCCTCACTCCGCATCCACTATTTCGATAGGTCTTTAGACGCTGTCTCACTGGTTCCAGGCAGACTCAAGCTGGGCGCTCAGATACTGGGGTCCAAGCCGCGTGCGGCATCCCTCGCCCGCCACAGTCTAATTGCCCGCTTTCCAACAACGACGTATAATTTTAAGTTTAGACCGGCGCCGCCAGACGCGCCGGGGAGTGGGGTTGCGTGCCCGAAAGAGAATTCAGCGCCTCGGAGCAAGCGGTAGCGAAGCCGGTGGTAGGTCTTGCGGAACAGGACTCGATCCGTGTGCGAGGAGCGCGCGTTCATAACCTGAAAAACATCAGCTTCGATATTCCGCACAATGCCATAACCTTGATCACTGGGGTCTCCGGATCGGGAAAATCGAGCCTGGCGTTTGACACAATTTATGCGGAAGGACAAAGGCGCTACATCGAGTCTCTCTCGGCCTATGCGCGCCAGTTCCTGGAACGAATCGAAAAGCCGGACGTGGATGAAATTACCGGCATTGCTCCGGCCATTGCGATCAAGCAGAAAAATTCAACCCGCAACCCGCGGTCAACCGTCGCTACTGCCACGGAAATCTACGACTATCTCCGCCTGCTCTACGCGCGCGCCGGCCGCACCTATTGCACGAATTGCGGACACCAAGTTCGCAAAGATACGATGGACGAAATCGCAGCGCGCGTTCTGGCGCTGCCGGAGGGCCGTCGGTTCTATGTCCTCTACGCGCTTGAAATCGCGGCGCCCCCAGCAGGAACAACGCGTCGCGTCACGGCAAAGAAGCCGGCCAAGGTATCGCCCGAAGCGATCCGGCAGGCGCTTGCGGCTTTGCAGCGGCGCGGTTTCCAGCGCCTGTACCAGGCGGGCCGGATGCATGAATTTTCTTCCCCGGAAACGCTGCTCGACATTGATTTCTCGCAGCCCGTCTACGTGGTCGTGGACCGCCTCGCGATCGGTTCTGACATGCGCTCGCGGCTCATCGATTCGGTCGAGATCTGCTATCGCGAGGGGCGGGGAGAGGCGATCCTCGAATTCGTTCCCGATGCCGCCGACGGCGAGGCGGAGCGGCTGGTTTTCAACGAGCGATTCGAGTGCAAGACATGCGGCGCTGTGTATCAGGAGCCCGAACCGCGATTGTTTTCGTTCAACAGCCCTTACGGCGCGTGCCCTCGCTGCCAGGGCTTCGGAAATACGGTCGATTTCGATATCAATCTGGTGATTCCCGACCGCGGAAAATCTCTGAACGAAGGCGCGATCCAACCGTGGACGACGCCACGCTATCGCGTCCTGCTGAACGAGCTGAAGAAATTTGCACGCGTTAAAAATATTCCTCTGGATGTTCCCTTCCGCGATCTTGCTGCGCCACAGCAGGATTTGGTGATCGAAGGCGAACCCAAGTCCGGGTACCACGGCATCAATGGCTTCTTCAAATGGCTCGAACGGAAAAAATACAGACTTCACGTCCGGGTTTTTCTGAGCCGCTATCGCGGCTACGCGATCTGCCCTGATTGTCATGGCACACGGCTTCGTGTGGAGGCGCGCGCGGTTCGCCTCTCGGGCAAATCCATTACGGAAGTTTGCGCGATGACTGTTACCGAGGCCCGGCAATTTGTGGAGAACCTCGAATTGAGCGCCGAGCAGGCGGCCATCGCCGAGAAGATTCTTGAAGAGATTCGCCAGCGCCTCCGTTTCCTTGACGAAGTGGGGTTGGAGTATCTTTCGCTCGATCGCCTCTCGTCGACTCTTTCGGGCGGCGAGGCTCAGCGCATTCAACTGGCGACTTCGCTGGGCTCGCACTTGGTTGGGGCGCTGTACGTTTTGGATGAGCCTTCGATTGGGCTCCATCCCCGCGACACGCATCGTTTGATCGGCATCCTGAAAAGCCTGCGTGACTTGGGTAACACGATTCTCGTGGTCGAGCACGATCCGGACGCGATTGCCGCCGCTGATTACGTGATCGACCTGGGGCCTGGCGCAGGCGAAAATGGCGGGAAACTGCTCTACGCCGGGCCCCGCAGCGAGCTAACGCAAAGCCGCGAATCGCTGACCGCGCGATATCTAAACGGCGAGCTGCGAATACCTGTCCCGTCGATGCGGCATAAGCCAATGGGCCGCTTTTTGCGAATTTATGGCGCCCGCGCCCACAATTTGCAGAATATCGATTTGATGATTCCGCTGGGAATGCTCGTCGCGGTCACGGGCGTGTCGGGCTCGGGCAAGTCCACCGTCGTGCACGATGTTCTGTACAAGGCCATCGAAGCGCGCAACGTCGGAGGCACATTCAAGGAATTGTGCGATCGAATCGAGGGCGACCATAATCTTCAAGGTATCGTTTTGGTGGATCAATCGCCGATCGGCCGCACGCCGCGGTCGAATCCCTCGACCTATTTGAAGGCGTTTGACGCGATCCGCGAATTGTTCGCCGCTACACCGGACGCGAAAAAACGCGGCTACTCACCCGGACATTTCTCGTTCAACATTCCCGGCGGGCGCTGCGAAGCGTGCCAGGGCGAAGGCATCGTGACGGTAGAAATGCAGTTCCTAGCGGACGTCGAATTGATCTGCGAAGAATGCCGCGGGACGCGCTTTAAAAGCGGCGTGCTCGAAGTGCGCTACCGGGAAAAGAACGTTCATGAGGTGCTGCAACTCACGGTTCGCGAGGCTCTGGCATTTTTTGCGGGAGTTCCAAAGATCACTTCGAAGCTGAGAATTCTCGAAGAGGTGGGTTTGGGCTACCTGCGCCTGGGGCAGTCCGCGACGACACTTTCCGGCGGCGAGGCGCAACGCCTCAAGCTTGCCGCGCATCTCACAACGCAGGCAAACGAGGGTATCTTGTATATCTTCGACGAACCTACGACGGGCCTCCACTTCGACGACATACAGAAGCTCCTCACCGCGTTCCGCAAGTTGATCGACGGCGGGGCGTCGCTTCTGGTCATCGAACACAACCTCGACATTATCAAATCCGCGGACTGGATCATCGACCTTGGCCCGGAAGGCGGGGAACAGGGCGGGCGCATCGTTGCCACGGGGACGCCGGAGCAGGTCGCGCGCAACGCGCATTCGCACACCGGGAAATTTCTTGCGCGCGTGCTCAATGGTCATCACCCGAATGACAACCACGGCGCACAAAAAAAGGGCGCGCGCCGCAAATCATAGCGATGAATCGCGTATCACATTCCACGCCGCGATGGTTTCGAGCCGCGCTCCTCCTCGCCGCTCTCGCCATGATGGGGAATCCCTTCTCCGCGCAGTCGCAGCGCAAATCTCCCGTGAAGCCACCGCAATCATCATCTCCGCCAAAAGAAGACCCTCTCGGTGCGCTTCTTCAGCAAGCAATGGAGGCCATCGACAAGAATGATTTCTCTGCCGCCCTGGACCCGCTTCAAAAATACATCGCCGAACGCCCCGGCGAACCCTACGCACATTTTCAGCTTGGTTATGCGTACGCCGGACTAAAACGCTGGGAAGAGGCCAAAGGTGAATTCTCCCGCGCGATTGCTCTCGACCCGAAAATGGCGGCCGCCCATTTGAACCTCGGCCTGGTGCTAATGGATTCCGACCCGGGGGGAGCCGCGGAGGCATTTCGTCGCGCGGCTGACCTGCAACCCACCGAAAGCCGCCCGCGATATCTGGCCGGACTTGCGCTGGAACATGCCGGAACATTCACCGAGGCCATCGACCAGTATCGCGCAGCGCTCGTGATTTCTCCCAAGGATTACGAGTGCCATTTCGCGCTGGGCCGCGCACTCCTTCGCACGAACGACGCATCTGGCGCCGAAGAACAGTTCCGCGAGGCGATCGCGGCGCATGACGATTCCGCGCCCGCGCGCCTGGGTTTCGCCAACGCATTGCTGGCGCAAAAGAAATATGAAGCGGGGACCGATGCACTGGCCGAATACTTGAAACTTAATCCAGGCGATCGAGCCGAGCACTTCGAGCGCGCTTCCGCGTTAATGGAAATCGATCGCTACGATGACGCGCTTGCCGAACTCGATCGCGCCGAAACCGGTGCCGCGCCCACTGCCGAAGGACTCAAGATGCGAGGCGACATTTATCTGCACCTGGAAAAATGGAAGGAAGCCAGCGACACCCTCGCGCAGGCGATCCGGCAAACGCCGCAGGACCAGCAATTGCTCGAGTGGTTGGGCCACGTCGAAATCGAATTGCACGACTACCCCACGGCGATCAACCTCCTGGGCAAGATCGTCGCGAGCGATCCACAAGCCGCCGGGCCCCTGAGTGATTTGGTGAATGCATTTTTCCTGAATGGAGATTACGCCGCGACGATTGGGGCGATGGACCGCCTTGCCAAGCTGGAAACGCCGAAGACGATCTCCTGGTTTGTTCGCGCCATCTGTTACGATAAGCTTTCAAAGAAGCCCGAAGCCATCGAGGCCTATCAGAAGTTCCTCGACCTGGACAACGGCCAGAATGATACACAGGATTTTCAGGCACGCCGCCGTGCGCTTACCCTGCAGAGCGAACTGGGGCAGTCGCCGAAGAAACAGAAACACTAAATTGATGTGTCTTTCCCCAATATTGAGAGTGTGTGTTGCGGCGATTGCCTCCCTGGCGCTGACCGCGCCGCTTGCCGCACAAAGCCGCCTGGCTGCGGATCTGGCCCGCTACGAGCAAGATTCGGATCCGGTTCACAAGTCCCGCGATTTGGTGAAACTCGGTGACGATCAGATCGAAGAGTCGCGGAAGCAACTAAAGGCTGGCGACGATGTGGGTTCGCTGCACACTCTTGAGCAGTACCGGGACGAAATTCGGCACATGGCCGAGGCGCTTAAGTCCACGGGCGTTGACGCGGAAAAAAAGCCGGCAGGATTTAAGGAACTCCAGATCAGCATCCGCGAAAACGTCAGGCGTATCGACGATTTGATCCTCTCGCTGCCTGTCGACAAACGCCCCTTCTTCCGCGAAGTCCGGACGGATCTGGTGAAAACGCAGAATGAGCTTATCGATGCGCTTTTCCCGCGCAAACCGGATCGGAATTCCAAGACGCCGGGATCGTGAGGTGCCCTATGCGATGGATCATCATCCCTGGAACTCTCCTGCTGCTGGCCGCAGTCGTGTCTGCCGCGCCTCTCGCGCGGCCGGCTGCCCCGCAGAAAAAAGAGTACCTGAGCGAAACCGAAAGCGAAAAGATTCGCGACGCCGGGACGACGGGCCCGCGGATCGTGCTATACGCGGCATTCGCGGCGGACCGCATCAAGAAACTCCAATATGAATGCGCGCACATGGACCCGGCGGACCAGAAGCGGACCGAGCGCTTGAACAACTTGATTAACGCCTATACCGGCTGTGTTGACGACGCAGCCGACCTGGTCGATATCGGCATCGAGAAACAGCAAGACATCCGCGATGGCGTGAAAGCATTGCAGACGCAGATCAAGGATGCTTTGCCCTACCTTCAGGATCTCGCGGTCAAAGGTCCGGAGCGGGAAACATACAAGGACAATCTGGACGATGCCATCGAGGCGACGCAAGACGCTGCCAAGGATGTCGACAAAGCCATGAAGGAGATGGCGCCACCTCCCGTGCGGCGCAAAGCGTCGTGATGGGAATCGGGCATACAAAAAGAAAACGTCCTCTCGCCGCGTCGTTCCCGG
>Ga0099791_10001219_pt1 | contig 10039 bp, 10 predicted proteins | sample Rivendell_Oct201_7_FD_77318 | JGI IMG/M metagenome (GOLD analysis project Ga0099791, IMG submission 77318) | Vadose zone soil and rhizosphere microbial communities from the Eel River Critical Zone Observatory, Northern California to study diel... | ecosystem: Environmental > Terrestrial > Soil... | reverse complement strand
CGCGACGAAGTTCGGCGCCGAGGCGCTCGGGCTGCAGAAAGATCTCGGGTCGATCGAAAGCGGCAAACTTGCGGATCTGCTCGTGCTCGACAAGAACCCGCTGACCGACATCCACAACACGCTGACGATCAAGTACGTGATGAAGAACGGCGAACTGTACGAAGGGGACACGCTGGATCGGATCTGGCCGTCGCCGAAGAAGCTCGAACGGCAATACTGGTGGAACGGCGCGCCGGCAACGCGATCCTCGACGCCCGCCGGGCAGCCCTAAAGCCGCGTTGCAGAATTACAACTCGCCACCGGTGGAGAGGTTGCGGCCTAAGGCCGTCGCGATCATCGCGCTGGCGTGGCTGGTCTACGTGGCGAAACAAACGCAACCGCGGAGCTCGCGGAGATCGCAGAGAACAACTCGCTCTGCGCTCTCTGCGTGCTCAGCGGTTGCTTTTGCCGCCCTGTCGATCGCGGCGATTGGCCAGCATCCTCGGATTGACGCGAACGTCACGGTCAGCAAGACGATGACGGGCGCCGTCGCGTATTCGAATCCGGCGCTGCGCATCAGCGGCACCATCGAAGCGGCGCCGGGCCATCGGCTGTACCTCGTGGAGCTCGCGGTCGGCGAGAGCGACGTCGCGGCGGAGCTCGCCACGTTCCGGCTGGCGGTGGACGGCGGCGCGGAGTACGTCGCGCTCGCAGCCGGCGGCGGCGGCGATTTGCTGTTTCCGGTCGACAAGATCCCGATGGGACAGGAGATGACGCAGATTCTGCCGACCGACGGCATCATCGCCGTCACCCGCAACAGTCCGACGAGCGTGATCGTCGAGACGACGACCCACGCCACGCTGGCGTTGCTCTACGAAATCCCAGAGACCGCGTCCGTCAACGCGCTGAAGCTGCCCGACGGCACCGCGCGCGCGATCAGATGGGCGAAGGAGAGATCATGACTGCAGGATTCGATCAGTTGTTGCGCAGGTACGAGAACGGCCACATGACACGCCGCGAATTGCTGACGGCGCTCACGGGCGTCGCCGTCGCACCGGCGGCTTCAGTCGCCGCGGCGCCAGCCGCGGCGTGGCAGCTTGCCGCGCCGCTCGGCCCCGTGAAGCAGTTGAATCACGTCAGCATCTTCGTGCCCGACGTGAAGAAGTCGACGCAGTTCTATCAGGATCTCTTCGGCATGCCGGTGCTGACGCACCAGGATCCGGGCATCAACCTGAATGCGGGCGCCGGGTTCCTCGGCATTTATCCCGCGCCGCAGAACGCGACGCAAGGATCGATCAATCACCTGTGCCTGGCTGTCGAGAACTTCGACGCGGACAAAGTCCTGAAGACGCTGACCGATCGCGGCGTTCGCGCGCGCATCCGCCAGCGCGGCGACACAAAAGAGCTGTACCTCACGGACCCCGACGGGATTTCCGTGCAGCTGCAGGATCCGAGCTACATCGGAGGCACCGGACTGTTAGGAAACAAGAAACCCTGACAGATCAAACGCTCCACCACGGAGGACACCGAGGACGCTGAGGTTCAATCCTCACGAGGCTTATCCTCCGTGTCCCCGGTGTCCTCTGTGGTGGAGCGTTTCGATACCGATTCACCAACTCGCCAATCCCGTTACGGGAGTACCGCGGTGGTGTTGCGCTTTGGTACCTGACCCACCGGGATCTGCGTGATCTCTTTGTGCGTCGCGACGTCGACGACCGATACCGAATTCGATCCCGCGTTGGCGACGTAGACGCGCTTGCCGTCGGGCGTGAACGTCAGCCAGTCCGGATGGTGGCCCACCTTCGATTCGCCGAGCATCTTCAGGTCCGGCAGCGAGAAGAAATAGATGCGCGTGTTCATCTTGCTCAGCACGCCGAGCGTCTTGCCGTCGGAGGTGACGGCGAGGCCGTGCGCCGGCGCGCCCTGCAGTCCTTCGGTCACCTTCTCGGCCTTGGGCAGCTCGGGCAGCTTGATCTCGTCCCCGAGCTCGTGCGTCGCGAAATCGACGGTCGTGAAGCCGTTGAAGCCGGAGAGCTGCACGAAGATCCGTTTGGTCGAGCCGTCCGCGTTCGTGTCGAACGTCATCGGGCGCACGCCTTCTCTTGTCGGGACGGTCCAGAGGATTTCTTCCGTCTTCTGATCGATCACGCTGATCTTGCGGCCCGGAATCGAGCCGGCGACCACGAACTTGCCGTCCGGCGTCACGTAGACGTTGTGAATCCCGCCTTCGGTCCGGATGCTCTTCACGCGCGTCAGTGTCCCCGTGTCGATGACGTCGACCGCGCCGGCGCCGGCGACGATGGCGACGTAGACGCGCTTGCCGTCTTTGCTGACGGCGACGTTGTTCGGGTGGTTCGTCAGCGGGATGTGCTTGGTGACCTTCAGCGTCTTCAGGTCCGCGACGTCGAGCGTCGATTCGGCCTCGTTGGTGACGTAGAGGCGGCTGCCGTCGGGCGCGGCCGTGGCGCCGTGGTTCACCTCGATGTCCTTGATCTCGCCGACCACCTTGTTCGTCGCCGGATCAATCAGCATCACGCTGTCGCCGGCGGAGTTGGTCTGGACAATCCGGACCGTGGACGCCTGCAGCGTGAGGGTTGTCAGGATGGCAAGGGCGAGCACAGCAGAAAGTTTGGTCGTCATTATATTTATTCTCTCGCGGGGCCCCATTTCTTTCACGGCGCCGGGGCCCCACCCCCGGCGCGGTTGGCTCAAGGCTGCCGCTCGCGGATACCTCCCACGCGGCGCGCCGGGCGCTGGCGTGCGGGGTATAGCCGCAGGCGCCCGACACACTTTAAACTACACGGCCATGTGGCTGATCCTGTTTTTGACGCTGATCCCTCAACCGTCCTCGACCCTCGATTTCGACTACTTCAAGACGAAGGTGCAGCCGCTGCTCCTCGAGAAGCGGCCGGGGCACGCCCGCTGCTCGACGTGCCACTCGCGAAGCACGGCCTTCAGGCTGCAGGAGCTGCCGAAAGGGCGCACCGCGTACACCGAGGAGGAGTCGCGTAAGAATTTCGAGGCGGCGAGCCGCATGGTGTTGCCGGGCGTGCCGCTGAAAAGCCGGCTGCTGACCATGCCGCTGGCGCACGAGGCGGGCGGCACCGAGTTCCATCCGGGCGGCAAGCATTGGGAGTCGCAGAACGATCCGGAGTGGAAAGCGCTGGCCGATTGGGTCAAGAACGCGGCGCAAGCCCCCGGCGCGAACCGCTGAACGAAACTCGCGAAACGCAACCACGAAGGCACGAGGACACGAAGAAGACTTTCTTGTACTGGAGGTTCTTCGTGTCTTCGCGTCTTCGTGGTTGCATTTTTCAGCAAGAAGTAGACTAACACCCCGGTATGAGCCCGTTTCGGTACTATCTGCGCGTCCGCTACATCGAGTGCGACGCGCAGCAAGTCGTCTTCAACTCGCGGTACGTCGAATACGTGGACGTGTCGGTGACCGAGTTCCTGCGCGCCGCCGGCATCCAGCACGAGTTCGTCCACGGCGACCTCGATTTTCAGCTCGTCAAACAGACGGTGGAATGCAAAGCGCCGGCGCGCTACGACCAGGTGCTCGAGCTGTCGGTGGACGCGAAGCACCTCGGCAACACGTCCTTCACGCTGCTCACCGAATTCCGGATCGCCGATCCAGAGGTCTGGACCTCCCGTCCTCCGTGTCCTCCGTGGTGGCGAGGTGAATCGATGACGCGTGCCGCCGAAGTGATCGACACCCGACGCCTCGTGCTCCGCCGCGCGCGACCAGCTGATGCCGAGGCGATCTTCAGGCGCTACGGGGCGGATCCGGACGTGACGAAGTACGTGGGCTGGCCCGCGCATCAAACCGTCGAAGACACGCGCGGGTTTCTCGCCTTCAGCGAGAGTCACTGGGAGCAATGGCCCGCCGGTTCGTACCTCGCCTGGTCGCGTGAGACCGGCGCGCTCCTCGGCAGCACCGGGCTGTTGTTCGAGACGCCGCTGCGCGCGATGACCGGGTACGTGTTCGCGCGAGACGCCTGGGGTCGCGGCTACGCGACTGAAGCGTTGGCCGCCATGGTCGGCGTCGCCCGGACGGTCGGCGTGCTGCGCCTCTTCGCGTTGTGCCACGCGGACCATCGCGCCTCGGCGCGCGTGCTCGAAAAGTGCGGATTCTCCCTCGAGGGCACGCTCCGCCGGTACGCGGAGTTCCCGAATCTGCAGCCCGGCGACCCGCAGGACGTCCTCTGCTACGCGACGATCTTCGAAAATGCCTCTGGTACTCAGAGGGAAAACTGTTCATAATAGAGCCCACCCGAACCACGAGCGCGGCGCCCCTTCGGGCGTCCCTGACTAAGGAGACGACATGGCGAAGAAAGCGACGAGCAAGCGGAAACCCAATGCGGCCTTCATGAAGCCCGTCACGCCGGATGCCGCGCTGTCGGAGGTCGTCGGCTCGAAGCCGCTCCCGCGCACCGAGCTGACCAAGAAGCTGTGGGCGTACATCAAGAAGAACAAGCTGCAGGATCAGAAGAACAAGCGGATGATCAAATCCGACGACACGCTGAAGGCGGTGTTCGGCGGCAAGCCGCAGGTCAACATGTTCGAGATGACCAAGCTGGTGAGCAAGCACGTCAAGTAGCGCCAGCCAATCGGACGAACGCGGGCGGTGGTCGACGAGACTGCCGCCCTTTTTTTTAATGCTCGCGGGCACGTCTTTCACGCGCGTTGCCCCACCCCCACGCGTTTGGCTCAAGGCTGTCCCCGCTCGCTCTCACTCGGCGGCGGGCGGACCACCCCAACGCGGCTGCCGCGTTGGGGACCCGGCGCCTCGCTCGGGCCGCAGGCGCTTTTCATGATTGCCGACATCAACGGCTGCCAGATCTCGTACGACGCGCGCGGCGACGGTGATCCGCTGCTGCTGCTCCACGGCGGGATGGGCGCGGGCGCCGATTGGAAGTACGTCTTTCCGACCGGCCCGATCGGATTTCGCGCGATCGTGCCCGACATGCGCGGACACGGCGGATCGACCAACCCGTCGGGCGCATTCACGTTCCGGCAGGCGGCGCTCGACGTCTTCGCGCTCCTCGATCATCTCGGCGTCGACAAAGTCAAAGCGATCGGCTTGAGCGGCGGCGGCATCACGCTGCTCCACATGGCGACGCTGCAGCCGGCTCGCGTCGACTCGATGATCGTCGTGAGCGCCCCGCCGTACTTTCCCGCCCAGGCCCGCGCGATCCAGGCGGCGTTCTCGGAAGAGATGCTGTCGGAGACCGAGCGGCGCGCGATGCGCCAGCGCCACGTCCACGGCGAAGATCAGATCCGGATGCTCGTGGCGCAGTGCCACGGGTTCGCGCAGAACTTCGACGATGTGAACTTCACGCCGCCGCTGTTGTCGACGATTTCGGCCGACACGCTGATCGTCTTTGGCGATCGCGATTTCCTCTATCCGGTCTCGATCGCCTTCGAGCTGCACGCCGCGATCCCGCGATCGTTTCTGTGGATCGTGCCCAACGGCGGCCACGGCCCGATCTTCGGACCGCATGCACCGGCGTTCGTCGCGACAGCGACCGCGTTTCTCCGCGGCGACTGGCGCACACGCTAAACCACGAACCGCGAAAACACGAAAGCCCGAAACGCAGGAAATTACCGATTATCCTTGCTACCATCCCATCGCATCATGAGCTCACGCCGTTATCTTCCCGCGCTCATTCTGTTGTTCATCGGCAGTGGCTGCGCTGCGTTGATCTATGAGATCGTCTGGTTCCAGCTGCTGCAGCTCGTCATCGGATCGTCGTCCATCTCGCTCGGCATTCTGCTCGGCACGTTCATGGGCGGCATGTGCCTCGGCAGCCTGCTGCTGCCGCGCGTGATCTCGGCGCGCCAGCATCCGCTGCGCGTCTACGCGTTTCTCGAGCTGGGCATCGGCGCGCTGGCGATCCTGATTCTGTTCGGCATGCCGCTCGTCGGTGGTCTCTACATCGCCGGAGCAGGCTCGGGCGTGACAGGCATCGTGTTCCGCGGCATCGTCACGGGGATCTGTCTCCTGCCCCCGACAATGCTGATGGGCGCGACGCTGCCGGCCATCTCGCGCTGGGTCAAGGCGACGCCGGAGGGGATCGCGTGGCTCGGCTTTTTCTACGGCGGCAATATCGCCGGCGGCGTCATCGGCAGCCTCGCAGCCGGCTTCTATCTGCTGCGCGTGTACGATGTCATGACCGCAACGTTCACCGCGGTCGCGCTCAACATCCTCATCGGCCTGATCGCGCTGGCGTTCTCGGCCGTCGCGCCGTATGAACCATCGCCGATAGCGTCCGGCTCGAGCCGGACACCACCAGCGGAACCATCTTCGGTGGAGTCCGGCTTTACGGAACGATCGCCAGTGGTGTCCGGCTTCAGCCGGACCGCCGTATCGCCGGTGGCGTCCGGCTTCAGCCGGACTACTGTTTACGTCACGATCGCGCTGTCGGGGATGACCGCGCTCGGCGCCGAAGTCATCTGGACGCGGATCCTGTCGCTGCTGTTTGGCGGCACGGTCTACACCTTCGCGCTGATCCTCGCCGTCTTCCTCGTCGGCCTCGGCATCGGCAGCACGCTCGCGTCCGCGCTCATTCGCGGCGCCGTCAATCCGCGGCGCGCGCTCGGCTGGTGTCAGCTGCTCCTGTGCGGCACGTTCGGATGGGCGGCGTATCAACTGAATGTGTCGCTGCCGTACTGGCCGATCAATCCTTCGATCGCGACGACGCCATGGTTCACGTTTCAGCTCGATCTGGTCCGTTGTCTGTGGGTCGTGCTGCCAGGCGCGATCCTCTGGGGCGCGAGCTTTCCGCTCGCGCTCGCGTCGCTTGCCCCGGGGACAATGACTGGCGACGATGCGGCCGTGCTCGCCGGCGGCGTGTACGCGGCGAACACGGTCGGCGCCATCGTCGGATCGATGGTCGCGAGCTTCGTCCTGATCCCGTGGATCGGCAGTCAGCACGCGCAGCAGGTGCTGGTCATCGTGTCGGCGGTGGCCGCGCTGCTGATGCTCGAGCCGTCCTACGCAAAAGCAACCGCGGAGGTCGCTGAGAGCGCAGAACAAAAAGGCTCGGCGGCCTCTGCGCGCTCGGCGGTTGCTTCCTGGAATATCGGCGGCACCGCAGTGCTGGCGATCGCGATGGTCGCAGCCGGACTGCTGGCTCGCAGCATCCCCCCGTTGCCCGGCCTGCTGGTCGCCTACGGCCGCTACGCCGCCACACGCGTCGGGCAGGCGGACATTATTTATGTCGGCGAGGGCATCAACGCATCGGTCGCCGTGTCCGAGCTGTCGAACGGCGTTCGCAATTACCACAACGCCGGCAAGGTGCAGGCGTCGAGCGAGCCACAGGACATGCGGCTGCAGCGGATGCTCGGTCACCTGACGACCCTCATTCCCGAGAATCCGACGAAGGTGCTCGTCATCGGCTGCGGCGCCGGCGTCACCGCGGGCGCCGTGTCGATCGATCCCGCGGTCGAGCACGAGACCATCGCCGAGATCGAGCCGCTGGTGCCACGTGTCGTCTCCACCTATTTCGCCCAGCACAACTTCGACGTCGTCCGGAATCCCAAGGTCCACGTGCGCATCGATGACGCGCGGCATTTCGTCGAGACGACCCACGAGAAGTTCGACGCGATCACGTCCGACCCGCTCGATCCGTGGGTGAAGGGCGCGGCCATGCTCTACACGCAGGAGTTCTTCGAGATGGCGAAGCAGCATCTCAATCCGGGCGGCGCCGTGACGCTGTTCGTGCAGCTCTACGAGAGCAACACGGCAGCGGTGAAGAGCGAGATCGCGACGTTTCTCGAAGCCTTTCCGAACGGCATCGTCTGGGGCAACACGAACGAGGGCAAGGGCTACGACCTGGTGCTGCTCGGCCAGGTGAACCCGACGAAGATCGACGTCGACACAGTTCAGAGCAAGCTCCAGCGGCCCGAGTACGCGGCCATGGCGCAGTCGCTGCGCGAGATCGGCATGAGCTCCGCGGTCGATCTCTTCTCGACCTACGCGGGCCGCAAGCCGGATCTGCAGGCGTGGCTGAAGGATGCGCAGATCAATCACGACAGCAACCTGCGGCTGCAGTACCTCGCGGGCCTCGGTTTGAATCTCTATCAGGCCGACGCGATCTACGCCGACATGCTGCGCTACGTCTCGAAGATGCCGGAAGATCTCTTCATCGCGTCGGACGCAACCAAACAGCGCTTGTTCAGCGCGATCATGACCGCGCAGGGAAAATAGTCAAAGGAGGCCTCATGTCGTTCTCGAAGCGCCTCGCGCCGGGTTTCTGTCTCTTCTTGATGTTCGCGATTGCAGCCGTCTGCGACGCGCAGACGTTTCGCGGCGGCATCTCGGGCCGGATCGCCGATTCGAGCGGCGGCGTGCTGCCTGGCGTCACCGTGACGGCGACCAACAATGTTTCACGGGAGCACCTTCTACTTCAATCGCCACGAGAAGCTGTCGGCGACCTCGCCCGTGGCGGCGCCCGGCACGCCGAAGCGTCCGATTCGCAACAACCAGTACGGCTTCTCGCTCGGCGGCCCGATCGTGCACAACAAGACGTTCTTCTTCTCGACGCTCGAAGTCCAGAAGCTGACCGCCGGCAACACGACGCCGACGACCGCGCCGTCCGCTGACTGGGTGGCGAGCGCGACGCAGCTCCTGAATCAGTTTGGTGTGGCCGTCAACCCGACGTCGAGAAACCTGCTGGCGCTGTGGCCCCAGGACAGCCGCACCGGATCGGCGACCGCGCAGAACTTCGTCAGCACCGACCCGAACTCGTACAGCAGCTACAACGGCATTGCGAAAGTCGTTCACCAGTTCAACTCCGTCTTCAACGTGTCGGCGCGCTATTTCGGCGGCGGCGGCGATCAGGTGGCGCAGACCGGCTCGCCGTACCTCGCGTACTACCAGGCGGTGCCGAGCCGGATGCACAACGTCTCGGTGGTGTCGACCGGCGTCTTCACCGCTCACCTCGTCAACCAGCTGGTCGTCGGGTACAACTATTTCAAGCAGACGTTCAATTCGCAGGATCACTCCGCCGATCCGATCGCGATGGGCCTGAACGATCTTCAACGTGTTCAACATCACCAACTGGGCGAACCCTGGCAGCACGCTCTCGAGCTCGACGAGTTTCGGTCTGCTCACGAACACACGCAACGGCAACAGCGCGCCGGGCATCGGTTCTGGTGAGCCGCGGAACGTGCAGCTGGCGGCAAAAATTCTGTTCTAGGCAACGGAGGGGACGGAGGTAACGGATTCACAAACGGAGGAACGGAGGAAACGGAGGACGAACGGAGGTGCGAGTTCGACGCGCGCCGCGCTGCGGCGCCAATGGCGGGAATCAACCGCGGACACGAATCGCAGAACATCCGACAGCGACTCGTGTCCGCGGTTGATTCCCGCCATCCGGTGGGCCTGCGAAGCAGGCCCACGCGTCGAACCCTCCGTTCTTGCCCGTTACCTGCCGGCGGCGGCGTTGATCAAGCGCTGTACACCGTCAACCAACAGCGGCACATTGAAGTTGATCAGCAGACCGGCCGGGCAACCCGTCAATCGCATGTACGTCAGGCCCTGCGCTTCGTGGATCGGCGCGAGCGCCGCAACGGCCTTCACTTCCACCACGACAAGATCTTCGACGATGAGGTCGACCCGATAGCTCGCGTCAAGCGCCATGCCTTTGTAGACGATCGGAATCGGTCGTTGTGCGACGAATCGGATCTTTCTCGAGGCCAGCTCCAATTCGAGGCATGGCTGGTAGATCGATTCCAACAGCCCGGGACCGAGCGTGCGGTGGACCTCGATGGCTGCGCCGATGATTTTCCGCGTCACATGACTGAACGTCGAAGGATCGATGAACATGCGCCCATAGCGTGCAATGTCGGCACCGCCGAGAATTTCCCACGATCTCGAAGCTCACGCGCCGAAATGTTGCACTTTCTGCAGCATCGAATTGATCGATGGAGGGCAAGGATTGCAGCGGTTCGACGCGCGCCGCATAGCGGCGCCGATGGCGGGTATCGATCGCGGATGCGAGTCGCACCGGATCGAACAGCGATTCGCATCCGCGATCGATCCCCGCCATTGCGT
>Ga0099791_10001214_pt1 | contig 10048 bp, 6 predicted proteins | sample Rivendell_Oct201_7_FD_77318 | JGI IMG/M metagenome (GOLD analysis project Ga0099791, IMG submission 77318) | Vadose zone soil and rhizosphere microbial communities from the Eel River Critical Zone Observatory, Northern California to study diel... | ecosystem: Environmental > Terrestrial > Soil >... | reverse complement strand
TGTAGACCACCTCACCTTGAGAATTGAGTCCGAGCGCGAAGGCATGTCGCACCGGCGAAGGTTGGAGCAGCGTGGGCAAGCGATCAACGATCTTTCTCAGCCCCGGGTGGGGCATGATCGCATCGACGACTTGGCTGCGCGGCGCGAAAAGAGCCAGCCAATAGATGCCCCGTTCGCGGGAAAGGGTGATGTTGTCCGGGAAGCCGGGAAGATTGTCGATGAAGATGTCGGTGAGTCCCTTCTTCGCTCCGCTTCTCCAATAACGCCGGACGCGGTAGCTGGCCGTCTCGCAAACCAGCACGAACGACTGGTCCGCGCTCACTGCGACCCCGTTGGCGAAATACAGGCCCCCCAGCGCAAGGCTCACTCGTTTGGTCTCGGGGTCGTACTCGAGCAGACGCCCGTTCGGTCGATGCTCCAGGATATCTTCCCGATATTGGTGGAGGCCGTACCGCCACGAGGCGTCCGTGAAGTAGATCTTTCCGTCGGCGGCGATATCGACATCATCGGCAAAACCGAAGGGCACCCCTCCCTGCTGCTGCGCGAGAACGTCGATCTTCCGCTGTGGAGAGATCGACAGGAGCCCGCGCAGCCCGTCCGCGGTGATCACATTTCCCTTCGCGTCGATGGCCATCCCCAGCGGCCTGCCGCCGGTGTTGACGAGCGTCTCCACCTGCTGGCCGTCCGGGCTCAAGCGCAGAATCCGGCCGTCGCGCAGGCCGGTGTAAATCGTTCCCTCGGCGTCCACCGCCGTGGCTTCCGGACCGAGCGCAATTCCCTTCGCCAACCAGACTGTATGGGCGAGATACGCGTTGGGCTGGTACACGCCGGTTAGACCGGGCGCTGGGGATGGCGACCAGGCCTCCGGATTCACCGAGACCGGCCAAAACAACAGATACGCTGCGAAAGCGCACAGCGCGAGGAGAAGTCCCCGGAGCCATCTCTTTCCCACGGCAGCGGTATATCCGAGTTCAGACGCCCAGCCTGTCCAAAGAGCTCAGCGCCGCTTCAACTTTGCTCTCACGACGGCGGTTTCGCCCCCGGAAAACTTGCTCTTCCACGGATAATAGCCGCTGAGCGACAGCCGAATCTCGATCTCGCTGCGCGGATAGATGTTCTCGGTATACAGAGGAGTCTTTCCAATTCGCTCCTCCCCGATGTGAATCAGCGCGCCCGGCGGATCGCTTTCGATCTGCAACACCGGAAACGAGCGCTCGGGTAAGCTCTCTTTCAGTTTTTCGCCTGTCCGGACGAGCGATTTCGACCACACCGTGAGATGAGCGAGGTCAAACATCGCAGACGCGTATCGTTTACGCGCCAAACGGTAGGTCGCCATCGAAGCCACGCAAGCCGCGACCGCCAGCAGCGCGATTACCGCCGATTTGGTCGCCCGCCGGCGTTTGGGTGGCGGTGGATCGAAAATGACAGGCGAAGCGACTGGAACCGCAATCGGAGTCGCCAGCTCCAATAGGCTTGGCGCCAAATTGCTCGGCAGATGCGCAGCGGCCGCACGGGCGCCCGGAGCTTGGTGGATCCGTCCCTCCGCATCGACCGTAGGACCGGTCGGCGTCCACTCCTGCTGAAGGTCCTCGGTTTGACCGGCGTAGGGGGATGGGTTCAATGGGGCAATCCGAGGGGGAGCGGCCACTTTGGGCAGCAGCGAAGGCACTTGCTGCAGCGAGAACGACCCGGTGAATCCGCCACGGACCATTGTGTCCTGGGAAGAGAACTCGGAGGGCCGGCGCGGCAACTTCAAGCCGCGAAGGAACTCCGCCAACTCGTTGGTGGTGGTTGGGGTACCGGTGGAGGCGAGAAACTGCGCCAATTCTTTGGCGAAACTCTCGGGCGACGTGGATCGGTCAGTCGGTGATTTGGAGAGGGCCCGATCGACAATCTCGGCGAGCGCAGGGGGCGCTTCGGACAGCGAAGGGGCGGGGCGGTTTAGGATCGGCTCGACGTACGACATCGCATTTTCAAAATGCCCGAACGGATGCCGGCCGCTGAGCATCTCGTAGAGGACCACTCCGAGCGAGAACTGATCGCTCCTTGCGGTGGCGGGCTCGCCTCGAAGGACCTCCGGGGCGGAGTAGGCCACCTTGCCTTTGAAAGTTCCGGGCTCCGTCTTATGGAATGCCTCCAGACGCGCGATGCCGAAGTCCCCGACCTTCACCTCGCCTTCCGCCGATACCAGAAGGTTGGAGGGCGATAGATCGCGATGCGCTACGATGATCCGCTGAGCCTGGTGGGTTTGCCGGTAGGCGTAACAGAGTCCAGCCATCGCCTGCGAAGCAATAAACGCCGCGAGCGAAGGCGGAATTGGCCGGTTCTGCTTGGCAGCTTGGTCGATGATCACCCCAAGATCCCACCCGTCAACCAGCTCCATCACGATGAACAGCCCATCAGGACCTCGCCCGACGTCGAATATCTGGATGACGTTCTGGTGATTCAAATAGGTCGCAAGCTTTGCCTCGGCGAGGAACATCCGCGCCACCTCCGGGTCCTCCGCGAGGTGGGGAAGTATTCGTTTGATTGCCACCCGCTTCTCGAAACCCTCGGCGCCGGCGGCGGTCCCTAAATAGAGCTCCGCCATGCCTCCGCGCGAGAACAGGCGAGTCAGTCGGTAGCGCTCGTCCATCGCCCAATTCTAGATGCAACATGAGCAGTCGGCGCGTTACAGATATGGGCATGCCGGCGTCGCACATGCGCCGTTGTGGGCAAGGTGAGCCCTTGCAAATCGAGAAAGGTCGCGGGCGAAACCCGCGCAAGTGCCGGATCCCCGAACCTCGTGCAAGCGGCCGGGCTGATCAGGTAGGGCCCCGAAACCGCGGCTCGGCGCTTCTCATAAGCGTTCGCGCTTTCGATCTGTAATTTCGGGCCGAAAACGACCCGATCTCGCCCGAGAAGTCACCGGCCGGCGGTTACGTTGATTAACTCGCCGAATGAGATAAGCAAATAAGTGGAGATGAAGAAGACAGTTGCAATCACGGCGCGGCGTCGAACCAACTTCTTGACAGAAATCGTCGAGGCCGACCTTGCCGCCGGAAGAAACGGGGGTCGGGTGGTGACCCGATTTCCACCCGAGCCCAATGGATTTCTACATATCGGCCACGCGAAATCGATATTTCTCAACTATGGGCTCGCCCAACAATACGGCGGGCGGATGCACTTGCGTTTCGACGACACCAATCCCACCACCGAAGATCTTCAGTACGTGGAGTCAATTCAACGCGACGTTCACTGGCTGGGATGCGACTGGGGTGGGCACCTGTATTTCGCGTCGGACTATTTCGAGCGGATGTACGACTGTGCCGTCCGGCTGATCCGCGAAGGGAAGGCCTTTGTGGACAGCCAGAGCGTAGATGCGATTCGTGAGCAGCGCGGGAGCTTCGAACGACCTGGCACGCCCAGTCCTTTTCGGGACCGCAGCATTTCCGAAAACCTGGATTTGTTTCAACGAATGCGCGCCGGCGAATTCCCGGATGGCACCTGCGTGCTTCGGGCTCGGATCGACATGTCACATCCGAATCTCCTGATGCGAGACCCGCTTCTCTACCGGATTCGACACGTGCAACATTATCGAAGGGGCAATGCCTGGTGCATCTACCCAATGTATGACTTTGCCCATCCGCTAGAGGACGCTTTCGAGGGGGTGACCCACTCGATCTGCACGCTCGAATTCGAGTCCAACTGCGAGCTGTACGACTGGGTGCTGGACAACCTGGGACCTTGGGATCCGCGACCGCACCAATATGAGTTTGCGCGGTTGGAGCTGGGTTACACGGTGATGTCAAAGCGCAAGCTGCTGCAGCTGGTTTCGGAGAATCATGTCGCGGGGTGGGATGATCCGCGGATGCCGACGATTGCCGGCCTGCGCCGCCGAGGTGTGACACCGGAAGCCTTGCGCGATTTCGCCGACATGATCGGCGTGGCCAAGAACAACAGCGTCGTCGACATTGGAAAGCTCGAGTTCGCCCTCCGGAATGACCTGGAGAAGCGTTCCCCGCGCGCCCTGGCCGTCCTCAATCCTCTCAAGTTGGTGATCACCAATTGGCCCAAAGGGCGCGTCGAAGATCTCGAGATTGCGTGGTGGCCGGGTGAACCGAAGCGCGGTGGATCGCGCAAGGTCCCGTTTGGAGCCGAGGTGCTGATCGAGCGAGAGGACTTCGACGAGAATCCGCCCAAGGACTGGAAACGGCTGGCGCCGGGTCGGGAAGTTCGTCTGATGGGGGCGTTCGTGATCCGCTGCGACGAGGTGATCCGCGACTCCTCGGGCCAAATCCAGGAGCTGCGCTGCAGGTACGATCCGGAATCGATCGGCGGCAATCCGAAGGATGGGAGGAAGGTGTCAGGAACGCTGCACTGGGTGCACGCCACCCGCTCTGTTCCGGCCGTGGTCCGGATCTACGATCGGCTCTTCAAGGTGGAGCAACCCGATGCCGACGAGGATTTTGTCCAACATCTCAATCCAAATTCGCTCATCGTCCTTGATTCAGCTCGGGTGGAGCCGGCGCTGATCGAGGCACCAAGCGAAAGCCGTTTTCAGTTCTTAAGACAGGGGTATTTCTTCGTCGATCCGCTCGACTCCCGCCCCGGCGCGCCGGTCTTCAATCGGATTATCGACCTGAAGGATACCTGGACCAAGCCGGCGGAAAAGCCCAAGCAGCGGCGGGGCGAGCAGAAGCCGCAGCCCAACAAGCCGGCGGCGCCGAAGAAGAGTCGGTTGGAGGCCCGACGGACTCTTCGGGCGGGCACGCCCGGTCTGGAGGAGCGGTTTCAGCGTTACCAGCAGCAGCTTGGCCTTTCTCCCGAGGATGCGGATCTGCTGACCGGCGATCTCGATCTGGCGAGTTATTTCGACGCCGCGGTTGCCGCACACCCGGAGGCGAAGTCGGTGGCCAAGTGGCTTGTGAATGATCTGCTTGGGTTGGTGCCAGAAGGCGACTTCCAGAAGCTGCCCCTTTCCGGCTCAGACTTTGGCCGATTCGTCGCTCTGGTCGATTCGGGCCGGTTAACGACCGGCGCGGGCAAGGCACTGCTAACCAATTTGGTCGAATCCGGAGGAGATCCGGAAAAGCGGGCCGACGAGCTCGGTCTTGAGCGGCTCACGAGCGACAAGGCGATCGAGGCCGCGGTGAAGAAGGTCTTGGCCGCTCAGAAGAGCGAGGTCCAGCGCTACCGCGCGGGCGAGAAGAAACTGATCGGTGTGCTGATCGGAGCGGTGATGCGGGAAACCCAAGGCGCCGCCGACGCGACCAGCGTTCGCAAGGTGCTCACCCGGATGTTGGGCTGACAGCTAGTGACCGAAGAGCCCTTTCAAGCGCTTCTTGGCCTCTTCCTCAATATTTTTCGCTGGGTCTGGCGAGGGTTGCTGAGCCTTGTCCTGCGGCTGCCCGCTTCCGCCGGTGGAGGATCCGAAGAAGCGACCGAGTGCGCTCGTGGCGGCCTGCTTGGCGATGCTCGCCACCGCACCACTGAGGTCCATATCCGTGATCACTGGCTTCCAGGCTGCACCACCGATTTTTAGGTTCACCGGAATCGGTTCGCGAGGACTTACTTTTCCGTTCGTCAGTGCGGAAACCGTCGCGGGGGCGAGCGTAACCACTCCCGCCAGATCGAGTGTGCCATCGAGCCGAAAGCCGCCTCCGAGGCTGATTTGCCCCTCCGGGAGATTTATTTTGATCGGTGCGTTGAGCTTGGCGTAGCCCTTGTCGACCGAGACTGACAGTGCCAGGTCCTTGCCAAGGCTGGTGGTGCCGTCATCAGACTTGCCGCTCGCCAGTCCGCGCGGCAATGCCTTGGCGAGGGGACCGGAAACGGAGCCGATCAAATCCTTGGACAGGAGTTTCCCGTCGAGCAGGTGGCCCTGCAGCGATCCGGAAAGCGAATGAATCAAATCCTCCTTGTCGGTCCCAGTGCCGGAGAAGTTGAAGTCGCCGCCAAACGCTCCAGAGAGCACCTTGCGGTCGGTCGCTAGAGTCAGCGCTTGGGCCACTTCAATGTTCTGTGCTCGGGCGGTGAGCCGGAACGGTGTCTTCGGCCCCGCAAGCCGGATGGTCGTTCCGTTGGCGGAAACCTTCCCACCGAATGCGTCGAAGGAAAGCACCTGAAGGGTGACTTCGTCTTCGACGAGTTTGGCATCCGCGACCAGGTTCTTGAAGTCGACGTTTGATTTCCGCAAGTCGTCGATCTTCGCGACCACATGGCCATGCAGCCCGGCGAAGGTGGCCGGATCCAGTGGCGTGGACTTCTGCTTGCTCTGGGAAGGCAACAACAGCTTGTCCAGGTCTAGGTGCGGACTATGAATGGATGCCTCGAAGTCCGTTCTCTTGCTTTTGCCCGAATGGTTGAGCTCGGCCGAAGCATTGCCGGTGAACACAGCATCCTGCAGATGCGCGGTGATCTTCTCCAGATTCACCTTGAGCGGACCCGCCAGATCTCCACTCTTCGTGCCCGACAGAGCGAGATCCAATGGCTGGCCCGGAGCCTTGTTCAACGAGCGCCCAGGCCGCAAGTCCACTCCGGTGAGATCCGCCTCGAAGTCGAACCGCGCCGCTCCCGCGGGCGCACCACCCAGATGGGCGGTCGCAGTCATCGGCGCACCTGCGGCCTTGGCAAGCATCTCCGGGATCGCCAGTCGAACCGGCGTGAGGTCGACCTTTAGCTCGATGGTTTGCGTCGCCTGGCTACCGGATCCCCGAAGCACCAGCCCGATCGGCCCTGCGACCTGGCCCTTGAGTTGTTTCCGCAGCGGGGGAAACACCGCCGCAATCTGCGCCGGATCGAAATTGTGGGTGGTCACCTCGAGCCCCTCGACCCGCGGTTTGTCGGTCGTGAGCCCGAGCGCCCGACCCTTCCCGGTGATTTCTGCCGGCCCGAGGCCCAGCTTCAAGCGGTCGATCTGCACATCGCCCTTGTGAGCATCGGCCTGCAGTGCGGCATCGAGAACGACGTCGAATGGCTTGGAACCCTCGGCCCCAGCGAATAGAAGACCTAACGCATTCAATGTGCCGTGAATCTTGGTTTCTCCCTTTCCGCCTGGGACCGCGGCACCCAGATCAGCGGTGAGATCCGCGGCGAAGCGCCCCTCCTGCAACCCAACTGATTTCGGCATGTATGGCGCAATCGGTCGCAGGTCGGTGGGCTGGATCTTGAGCTTGATCTCCTTGGGGGTGGGAATCAACGTGCTGGGCAGCGGCGCGGAGACGAGGTGCAACTCGAAGTTCTGCTGATTCCCCAGGACCGCGGCTTGGACCAGGACGTCCAATGGTTTGCCCGCGCGTAGATCGTGCAAATCGATGTGGAGGTGCTGAATATTCAGCTCCGGGGAACGCCCTGTGCCCTTCTCTTGAGTGATTAAGTGGATGCTTCCTTCATTGAGGCTGAAGTGACCCACTTGCAAGGCTGACAGATCGGATGGCTGCTGCCCCTGTTCAGCTTGGGATCCGGACGTTTGGGAGACCTTCGTCTGCACCCTTTCGAGGTTCGTCGTCCCATCGGGAAAGCGAACCAGGTTGATCGTCAATCCGTCGATTCGAACCGACTGAATCTCTACGTGCTTTCCGCCTGAAGCCACCAACTTAAGGAGCGCGGCACGCACTTCGAGCCTGGGGAGGACCAGCAGCGGCTCGGTCTCTCCGCGTCCCGGTCCGATTTCGACTCCGGACACGCGAACCGCGAGTCCGGAGAGAACTTTGGTCGAGACATCGCCGACGACGATCCGTCGGCCGAGCTTCTGGCTATACGCGTCTGCTTGAGCGCGGGCCTGTTTGAGCAGAAATGAATCGAGGAACGAGAGCCCTACCGCTCCGGCGACGACCACCAGGATCGCAACCACAGCGAGGACGATGAGCAACTTTTTGCGAGAACTTGGCATGGACATGTCTGAGCCACCCCGGCCAACAGTCGGTATGGAATTTGCTTAGGCACGGGGACGGAGAAAAGCAATCCCGCGTCAGCTCAAATTCAAGCGAAGTGTAGGTCGCCAGAATGCCATTCGCGCAGCGTCGCCGCGGCAATCTGGCTCGGCAAGCCCTGGGAGCTCATCAGCTTATCGAGTACGGGCTCCGCCAACTCCGGCGCGAATTCGAGCGCATGGGCCGCGGCCCACAGCCGAACTCCAAACTCAATGTGATTTAGCAGAGGCAGCAGGGCGCGCTGATCTTCGGCACCGCGCTCGCGAAGCGCCAGATATAGCTCAGAGATGCGATCGGCTTGGCGGTTGGCTTCTTTGAAATTGTAAGACTTAAGGGCGCGCCCGTAGCGCGTCCCGGCGTCCGCGTACGCGGTCACCAGCTTCCTTGCGCTCAAATTTCTGAGGCGCACTTCCCGCGAACCTGCCCGTCCGACAGCTTTCGCGAGGGTCATGTATGAGCCTCCTCGCCTACCGCTTGCTCAGTGGTCTGTGCTCGGTGCCTAAGCAAGAGGAGTGCCGTTGTGTGGTATTTGGGCTTGAGAGTTGGCCGGTGCCGCTAAGACCGTGAATAGAGACGCGCCACTGAAGTAAGATTGCTGAGAACGCCCCGGCCGCATGGTGGTTCCACTGCCTAGCTTTTGCTCAATTAGCCTGAATCTTGCGCAACGTGAATAGCTCATCGATTGCGTGCGGCTCCCAGTTCAGGCAACGGCTATTTAGACGTTACGGCTGAGCTTTTTCACAGCGCGAGAAATCATAGAAGTGCCGTAGTGTGAAGAGCCCTAGAACGGGGCGTTAGATCTTCCCCGGCACGAACCGCGCACATCGAGCACCAACTGCCCGTCATTCGCAGGCGTGTGCGGTTCGGCTGCGACTCCCGCCGACATCGTTGAGACAAGTTCGTTGCTCGGTCTCTGGGAGATGCACAACTTCGCGTCGATGCGCCCGAGCCCGCACATCCTGGTTTTCTTGTGGCTCTTCTGCGCTTGCAAAGGCTCGGTCGACGGTTCCCGACGCATAACTCGCTCTCCACAGAGCGTGGCCTGGGTTTCACAACAAGAGAGCTTTGCGGTTTGGGAAAGCGGGCAGGACGATGCGTGGGTTTCGCAGCGAGAAGGGTTGCTCCACTGGGACGGTAGCTCGCTGGAGCTCGTATTTCCAAGCAAGCGGCTCTACGCGTCGCTGTGGGGCGCCTCGGCAACGGACATCTGGGCGGCGGGGTACCAACGGCTCGCTCATTGGGATGGACAGAGTTGGTATCCAATCGAGGGGGACTGGCCTCTGTACGGCGTGGGCGGAAGTGGCCCGTCCGACGTATGGGCGGTGGGGTGCGAATCGCCGGAGCCGGGTCGAGATCTCGCAGCGGTATTTCATTGGAATGGCACAAAATGGTCGCAGGTAATCCTCGATGATGACCTGCTCCAATCGTGTCCGCGCCGCGTCTGGGGAAGCGGTCCGGACGATTTTTGGATGGCCGGGGTTGGGATTGTCGCCCACTGGGATGGCAAGGCCTGGTCGAGAGCGTCCCTGCCGCTCCAGGACGCGCTGTTTACGGGCCTTTGGGGGACCTCTGCCACGGATGTCTGGACGATTAGCGACCACGAGCGCGAAGGAGACGTACACCCGTGGCACTGGGACGGGAAAAGCTGGACTCGCTTCGATCTGGATACCCGACGCGGATTCGAGATGTGGGGTCCGTCGCCCAACGACTACTTCAGCGGGGGTGACTCCCTCTTTCATTGGAATGGGAACGCGTGGCTGCCGATCAGGGAGTTGCCGTTTCAGTCACCGATCAACGCAATCCACGGCGGCGGGAGCGACATCTGGGTGGTCGGCTTCGAGGGAGCATTAAGGCTGGTTGAATAGGTCTCAGGCCCCACAGTCCGATTTCCATTAGGTACAGGGAGGAATGGATTTGGTATCTCCCCAGTTCAGCCGACTGGGGACAAGGAGCGAGCGATGCGCGACATGCGGGATCTTCAACCGTCGATGCGGGAAGGCGCGGACAGAAAGCTCGTTATTGCAATTAGCGTGGCGGTGCTGCTCTTGGGTGCGGCGATCGCCGCCTTTTGGTTTTGGAAGCAGGGTCAGCATCGGCCCAGCGCGCCGATTACAGAGCAAGCTCCCGCAGCACCC
>Ga0099791_10001213_pt1 | contig 10048 bp, 11 predicted proteins | sample Rivendell_Oct201_7_FD_77318 | JGI IMG/M metagenome (GOLD analysis project Ga0099791, IMG submission 77318) | Vadose zone soil and rhizosphere microbial communities from the Eel River Critical Zone Observatory, Northern California to study diel... | ecosystem: Environmental > Terrestrial > Soil... | reverse complement strand
CAGGACGCGTGGGAGATCGGTGGCCCGGGCGGCCGCGGCTGTACCTGGGACAACCGGAACCGCTTCGCGGCGTACGCCCACGAGCCCGATCGCCGCATCGACTACATCCTCGTCGGCGTTCCCGACGCCCGTGGACGCGGCGTGGTCTCGAGCGCACGGCTCGTGTTCGACGACCCCGCGGGCGACGTGTTCGCCAGCGACCATTTCGGCGTCCTCGCCGAGATCCGGGTCTGAGGGCGCCGTCAGGCGCCGCCCGGACCACGCCAGCGCTCCCAGTATGCCCGGTAGCGCTGCCGCTCGACGTCCGCGTCGAGTCCGAACTGCGCCAGCGAGTAGACGTGGGGGCCGTGCGTATCCTTCGGGCTGGTTGCAACGAACCGCCGCATGCGCGCCTCCGCCTCGGCCGACAGCGGCAGGTCGAAGTGTCGATAGATGCGCCGCGCGACCGCGAGCGGATCGTCCATGAGCTCCGGATAGCGGACGTCGACGAACCGCTCCGGGGGCGCACAGCCGTCGTCGCGTATCTCGAAGCCGCGCCGGATGTCGCCGGCCAGCATCCCCGTCACCTCGGCGCCCACCGCGTGCGAGTCGACGACGTCGCTGAACGTGCGCCGGAGGACCAGGTGGAGGCTCGCGACCGACGCGACGACCTCGAGCGGGTCCCGATGCGTCATGACGACGTTCGCGTCGGGGTAGGTCGCGAAGAGGGCGCGCAGACCGGGAAGATGGGGCGGCGCCTTCAGGACCCAGCGCTCGCCCGGGCAGCCCCACTGCAGCTGCTGGAGGAACTGCCGGTGGTACCGGTAGGCCGGGCGGAGATCCTGGCGCTCGAGCCAGCTCTGGTACGAGGGGACGAACCACGTCGACGAGAACTGGAAGCTCAGGAACGAGTGGCTCAAGATGACGACGCATTCCTCGGGCAGCTGCGCGCCGACCGTGTGGACCTTCCGGAACTCGGGCGCGAAGTGGAGGAACCACCGGATGTCGCGTGCGGCGCGCTCGATGCGGCGGTCGGTCTCATGCGTCGCCCGCTCCGGAGGCGGGGATGGGCTGCGCAGCTCCCAGTGAAGCGGGACCCGGTTCGCGGGATCCTGCGCGAGGAGCCCGTGTAGGAACGTCGAGCCGCTGCGCGGCAGGCCGGTGATGAACAGCGGGCGTCGGATGTCTTCCGCCGCGATGCCGGGATGCCGGCGGCGATCCCGTTCCATCCTGAGCCGGTTCATCAGCATGCCGGTCAGGTCTTCGCGCGCCGCGACGCGCCCGACGAGATTCAGACGGGCTTCGGCCTCGAGCGATCGCAGGAGACGGTCCAGGGGCTCACGGAACGCGGGGTCTCCGAAGTCGTCGAGACCGGTACGCCGACGAGCCGCCGCGACGACGCTTCGCGAATTCAGTCGAACAAGGTGCCGGCCGGCGCCCTCGAGGATGCGGGCACCCCGCCGGATGAACGTGAGCCACGCCGGCTGCTCCGGTGTCGGCGGCTTCACCGCTCGGCTCGTGCCCGTGCCGCGCCGGATGCGGTCTCCAGCTGCCAGGCGATCAGCCCCGGGACACCCAGGCAGAGCTCGCGCAGGCGCTTCGTGAGCGAGAGCGCGATCGAGAGATCCGGTCCGAATCCGAACACGCTTCCGAGCACCACGAAGCCGCCTTCCTGAACGCCGAGTGCGCCGGGGATCGCGAACGCCGCGGTGCGAAGCGCCTCGCCGAGGCTCTCGATGACGACGGCCGTCGCGATCGAGACCGGGTGCCCGAGAAGACGCAGCGCGAGCCAGATCTCGCTCGCGCCGAGGAGCCAGCTGAGGACGTGCCAGGCCCCGGAGAGACAGATGTCCCGCCGCTCACGATAGAGACGGTCGATCCACCCGTCCATGGCCTCGGCGCGCGACGACAGCGAAGCCCAGTCGGAAGAGCGCACCACGCGCGCGAGCGCGCGTGCCATCGCGCCCAAGACGCCCCGGCGCTGGACGAGGTAGAACGCGGCGACCGCGGCGACCGTCACGAGGAGGCCCGCGATCACCGCCCCGGCCAGCGGTGGACTGCCGACGAGGAGGAGCAGCAGACCGACGCCGAGCACGGTGAAGACGAGCTGCGCCAGGAGGTGCAGCGTAATGTCGACCACCACGCTCGCGCCCGCGAGCGGGCCGGGCACGCCGCGTCGCGCGACGAGCCGCGCGCGGACGAGATTGCCGCCGAGCTGGAGCGCCGGGAGGAGCTGGTTGATCGACTCCGCGATCCATCGTGCCCGGACGAAGGTGCGGAGCGGGAGGCGCGTCTTCGGCCCGAGCAACGTGTGCCAGCCGATGGCGCTGGCGGAGAGCGGCGCGAGGTGGAGGAGCGCGATCCAGAGGAGTCCCGGGCCTGCGGACGCGAGCCGCTGCGCGATCTCCCGGAGGCCGTGGTAGGCGACGAGCGCCGTGAAGAGCGTAACCCCGGCGACCAGTCCGACACGCGCGAAGGAGGCGAGCCGCTTCGTGCCCGGGCCGACCGAATTTCGCAGGGCGACCGAGATGAGTCAGCCTCCGCGCACGAACATCCAACCGCACACGTGGCGCTTTTGTCGCAAGCGGCCGGGCGGCGCAAGACTTCGACGTTGGACCTTCGTCCCATAGCGACCGTCCTGCGCCGATGCGACGCGCGTCTGCCATGAGCGCGAGCAAGCAGACTGGCTCGTGGGGCGCTGCGTGCTACCTCGGTGCGGGCTTCAGTCTCTGCTCCTCGTCGAAGGATCACGGAGTGAGGCGGGCGGGGAGCCGCGCGAGGGGGAGCCCGCGGTGCTGATCACCTTCGGCGCTGCCGGGGGTGACCTGCCCCCGCCGCGCCTCTTGACGCAGAGCGGCGTTCCGGGGCTTCGTATCGACGTATCCTTGCGAGGATGGGATGGTTGCCGAGGTCGCCGACGGATTTCCGCCATTACTCTTGATCGGCGCTCAATCCCTGTCGCCTACGGCGGTCACTCGCCGAGGCAGCTCCAGTTCCCGCTGCGCGACATACATGTGAACCACCTGCCGCCAGTCGATCCCGTTCTGGCGCAGCGCGAGTTCCGCGCGCGCTGCGTTGAGCCATGCCTCCGGGCCGAGCACGTAGGGAAGGCAGCTACCGGTCACGGCGATGTCGTCCGGGTGCGACCAACCGCCGGAGAAGAGAACGCCGCTCGCGTAGCAGCCGAAGCCGAGCCGTTCCTCGGTGTAGATCCGGTGCACCTTCTTGCGCGGCGGCCGAGCCTCGCGACGCACGTCGTGGGCGTCGATCACCATCCCGTCATCCATGACGAGGTCGGGGGCGCCGGGAAGGCTCTTGGCTTCCACGATCAGGCGCGTCTTGACCGGCTCGGCGTCCCGCGGCGCGATCGCGGCCCGGTTCGAGTAGCACAGCGTGCCGTTGGCGTCCCTCCAGCGCCAGACCTCCTCGGCGCTGGCGAGCGGGGGCAGTGCGGCGAGCACGAGCAACGCGGCGAGGATCTTCATCTGTCGTCTCCTTCTTCGTCGTTCGGGGCCGGCCCGTGGGCGCCCCTGCCGAGCGCTACAGCGTTCGCAGCAGGATGTCCATCTTTTTCGGCCATGCGGTCTCGCATGGCATCATCCCGGGCGACTTGCGATGAACGCGGGAAGACGACCGGAATCCGGACGACGGTGTTCGTGAGCGTCGACGGCAGCGGCTCCACCTCGCCGGCCAGCTCGACGTGCCGGTCACGTGACGAACATCCGTGTGTGGTCGAGGGCCATGAGGATCATCACGACGCCGCGCAGCACGTCGATGGTCTCGTTTCGCGGAGCACGGGCGCTCGTCACCATGCACAGCCAACCCGAGCGTCGAAGCCCGATGCCACCGCGACCGTGATCGCGGGTCGGGCGCCGCGGCGACCGGCTCGCGGGCGGCTTGTAAGCCGTCTAGGGACCGACTAGAGCGCGGGCAACACCGGCTCCACGAGGGAGGGGGACCGTCGATGATGCTGGCTCCGTCCGTGGTTGGTACTCGCGTGGGCAGAGCTTCGATCACGACGCTGCTCGTCATCGGCGTGCCGTTGCCCGCTGCGTGCGCGACGCAGGGTGGACGCGCCACGGCCGCTCCGGCCGCGCGTCCTCAGGTGGTCACGGTCCCGTATCTCAAGACCATGGTGCAGAACGGCGACGCCGTCTCGGTGATCATCAGCGAGATCGAAGGCTCCGGGACGGTCTACCGTCTCACGCCAGAGCGGCGGGCGGGCCTGCGCGCCGACGGCATGCCGGTGTCGATTCTCGGCCTCATGCAGGACACCTCCGACCGCGCCATCCAGAAGAATCCCGCTCTCGCCAAGTCCGACGAGCATTGGATCCAGATGGGCGACTCCTGGTACGGCGGGCTGCCGGCTGTCCCCGCGACTGGCTCGTGCCCTGAGCGGACCCCATTTCGCGAGTTGCCGAACGAAAGGAGCGTTACATGACGTTGCGTCACAAGACGGCGATCGCCGCTGCTCTCACCCTGGTGCTCTCATGGACCGGCGTGGGCCGCGCGGATCCGCCTTGTCTCGGCGACATCCAGAAGTTCTGCTCCAAGGTCGGGGCCGGGAATGGGATGATCCAAGCCTGCTTGAAGGCGCACGAAGCCGAGCTCTCGGCGAGGTGCAAGCCGAACGTCGACGAGCTCAAGAAGATCGCCGGAGAGCTGGCTGGCATTTGCGCCTTCGACATCCAGCGGTTCTGCTCGAACGAAGGGCCAGGAGGCGGTAGGATCGCCACCTGTCTTCAGCAGAATCGGGACGACCTCTCGCCCGAGTGCAAGGCGCAGTTCAGCTCGGGCAAGACGCCGTAGCCGTCAGGGGCCGGTGCGATCCGCCAGCGCATCGGCGCGTGCTTGATGGCGCCGATGAAGCTCGCGCGTGCTCGACCGAACCTCGACCGCCGGCCGAAGCTCGAATTCCACGGCGCCAGCGTCACCTCCGACGCCGGCCTGCTCGCGTTCCGGGAACTCGACGACGCCCTCGGCCTAAGCGAGCTGGCCGGGGACGTGCTCGCTAGCGTAGGGGGGGCAGCGAGAGAGACGACGGTTCTCAGGGGCTTCCCCCTAACGTCTGAAAATGGCGGATTCTGTCGACCACGGCCTTATGGTGCTTACGCCCCAAGCCGCCCCTCGAGCACGAGATCGGGCCCGATGCGTGCCAGCGCGAGGTCGGACACCCGCACGGCGTCACGCACGCGCCTGAGACCGAGCGCCCCCACGGCCGCCACCGCATCACCCCCCAGGAGCGTCGGCGCCACGAACAGCACCAGCCGGTCGACGGCCCGCGCGCGCAGCGCCTCCGCCGCCACCGTGCCGCCGCCCTCGACCAGCAGCGAGGTGAGGCCACGCGCACCGAGGAGCCGCACGACCGCGCCGAACGGCACCCGCCCGCGCCGCCCGGGCACGAGGAGCACCTCGACGCCGCGGCGGCGGAGCGCGGCCACGCGCGCCGCCGGCGCGCCGTGCGGCGCGACCACCCACGTGGGCGGGCCGCCGCGCGCGAGCACGCGTGCGCGCGCCGGCAGGCGGAGCGCGGAGCCCGCGAGCACGATGCGCACCGGGTCATGGCCGCCGGGCAGGCGGCAGGTGAGCTGCGGATCGTCGGCGCGCACCGTCCCCGCGCCTACCAGCACCGCATCCGAGACGTCGCGCAGCGCGTGCGCGAGGCGGCGCGCGGCGAGGCCGGTGATCCAGCGCGCGTCGCCGCTCGCGGCCGCGATGCGGCCGTCGAGCGTGGTGGCGAGCTTGAGCGTGACCAGCGGCCGCCCGCGGAGCACGCGCGAGCGATAGCCGGCGGTCAGGAGCCTGGCCTCCTCCGCACCCGGCCCGACCACCACTCGGATGCCCGCCCGGCGGAGCTTCGCGATGCCCCGGCCGCGCACGCGCGGGTTCGGGTCGACCATGGCGACGACGATGCGTCGGAGCCCGAGACCGAGCAGCGCGTCCGCGCAGGGCGGCGTGCGCCCGTGGTGCGAGCACGGCTCGAGGGTCACGTAGAGGGTCGCGCCGCGCACCCGTCCGCCGGCGGCGCGGAGGGCCTCGATCTCCGCGTGCGGCGCGCCGGCGCGGTGGTGGAAGCCCTCGCCCACGACGCGCCCGCCGCGCACGAAGACGGCGCCCACCGGCGGGTTCGGGAAGGTGCGCCCGAGGCCCTCGGCCGCGAGCGCGAGCGCGCGCGCCATGAAGCGCGCGTCGGCCGCGGCGGTCACGATGCGCGCTTCCGGCGACGCCGGGCGGCGGCCCGGGGACGCGGCTTCCCGCGGCGCTCCGAGATCAGGTCCTCCAGCTCACGCATGAACTCGTGCACGTCGCGGAACGAGCGGTACACCGAGGCGAAGCGCACGTACGCGACGGCGTCGAGCGCGTGCAGCTCGCGCATCACGGTCTCACCGATCGCGCGGCTGGTGACCTCCCGCTCGCCGCCCTCCTGGAGCTGGCGCTCGATCTTGTCGACCAGGGCCTCGATGGTGTCGACCGGGACCGGGCGCTTCTCGCAGGCGCGCTTGAGCCCGTTCACGATCTTGGCGCGCTCGAACGGCTCCCGCCGGCCGTCCTTCTTGACCACCATGGGGAGCGATTCCTCGACCCGCTCGTAGGTGGTGAAGCGCCGGCCGCAGTGCTCGCAGTGGCGCCGGCGGCGGATCGCGTCCCCCTCCTTGCCGAGGCGCGAGTCCACGACCCGGTTCTCCAGGTCGTGGCAGAACGGGCAGCGCATGCGGGCGGGCTACGCCAGCCGGTGGCGGTAGATGGGGAAACGCCGGCAGAGCTCCCGCACTTCGTCGCCCAGGCGTGCGAGCGCGCCGTCGTCGCCCACGTGCTCGAGGCCGCGGCGGACGAGCTCGGCGATCGTCTCCATCTCGGCTTCCTTCATTCCGCGCGAGGTCACCGCCGGCGTCCCGAGGCGCACGCCGCTGGTCACGAAGGGCGAGCGCGGGTCGTTGGGGACCGCGTTCTTGTTGACCGTGATGCGCGCCTTGTCGAGCGTCTCCTCGGCGAGCTTGCCGGTGAACTCGGTGCCGCGCAGGTCGAGCATCATGAGGTGGTTGTCGGTGCCGCCGGAGAGGAGGCGGAAGCCGCGGCGGAGGAGCCCCTCGGCGAGCGCCTTCGCGTTGGCGAGGATCTGCCGCTGGTAGTCGCGGAACGCGGGCGTGGCGGCCTCGTGCAGGGCGACGGCCTTGGCGGCGATCACGTGCATCAGGGGCCCGCCCTGGTTGCCCGGGAAGACGGAGGAGTTGATCGACTTCTCGTAGGCCTGGCGACAGAGGATCATGCCGCCGCGCGGGCCGCGCAGCGTCTTGTGGGTGGTGGTGGTGACGAACTCGGCGTGCGGCACGGGCGAGGGGTGGAGCCCGGCGGCCACCAGGCCGGCGAAGTGCGCCATGTCCGCGAACACGACGGCGCCGACCTCGTCGGCGATGGCGCGGAAGGGCGCGAAGTCGATGGCGCGCGGATAGGCCGAGTGGCCGACCACGATCATCTTCGGGCGCTCGCGGCGTGCGAGGTCGCGCACCTGCTCCAGGTCGATGCGGCTGTCCGACTCGCGCACCCCGTAGGGCACGACGCGGAAGTACTTGCCCGAGAAGTTGACCGGGCTGCCGTGCGTCAGGTGGCCGCCGTGGGCGAGGTTCATGGAGAGGATGGTGGCGCCCATCTCGAGCTGCGAGAAGTAGACGCACATGTTCGCCTGCGAGCCGGAGTGCGGCTGGACGTTGGCCGCCTCGGCGCCGAAGAGCGCCTTGGCGCGCGCGATGGCGAGCGTCTCGACCTCGTCGACGAACTGGCAGCCGCCGTAATAGCGCCTGCCCGGGTAGCCCTCGGCGTACTTGTTGGTGAGGATCGAGCCCTGGGCCTCGAGCACCGCCTCGCTCACCACGTTCTCCGAGGCGATCAGCTCCAGGTTGTACTCCTGCCGCTCCGTCTCGCGCTGGAGGGAGGCGAAGACCTCCGGGTCGGTGCGCTCGAGGGCCGAGCTCATCTGAGGGCTCCCTTCGCTGGTCCGAGTCCGATCTCGCGCTCGATGTCGGCGATCTTGTCCACCCGCCGCTGGTGCCGCCCCCCGGCGAAGGGGGTCTCCAGGAAGATGCGCAGCAGCTCGCGGGCGTGGAACTTCCCCGTCATGCCGCCGCCGAAGACGAGCACATTGGCGTCGTTGTGCTCGCGCGCCATGCGCGCCGCCGTGGCGTCGGCGACCAGCGCGGCGCGCACGCCCGGGAACTTGTTGGCGGCGATGCTCATGCCGATGCCGCTGGTGCAGACGAGGACGCCGCGCGCCGCCTCGCCGCGCGACACCCGCTCGGCCACCGCGCGCGCGTAGTCGGTGTAGTCGACCGAGGCCGGGCCGCTGGTGCCCACGTCGAGCACCTCCTCGCCCCGCGCGCGGAGCTCGGCGACGAGCGCATCCTTCAGCTCCACCCCGCCGTGGTCGGCCCCGATGATGATTAGCACCTGGGGGCCCGTCCAGTGCTCGGGCGCTTCGCGCCCTGCGCGCTTCCGATGCCCCCAGACCCCGTCGGCCAAGACGAGCGCTTCCGCGCTCGGCCTCCCTCCTCATCGAACGGGCGGTGCTGGTGCATGTCTATTTGTGGCTCTCGATGTAGTTGACGACGTCTTGGACGGTGCGGATCTTCTCCGCCTCCTCGTCCGAGATCTCCATGTCGTACTCCTCCTCGAGCGCCATCACCAGCTCCACGATGTCGAGCGAGTCCGCGCCGAGATCCTCGATGAAGGAGGCCTGCGGCGTGACTTCCTCCTCGCTCACGCCGAGCTGCTCGCAGATGATCTCCTTCACCTTCTGCTCCACGCTGGATCCCATTACTCCTCCTTGAACTCTCGCGCCCGACCTGGCGCGTGTCACATGTAGAGGCCGCCGTTCACGTGCAGTACCTGCCCGGTGATGTAGCCCGCCTCCGGCGAGACGAGGAACGCGACCGCTGCGGCGACCTCCTCGGGCGTGGCGATGCGGCCCGCCGGAATCACGTTCGTGTAAAATGCTCTCTGCTGGTCGTCGAGCCCCGCCGTCATGTCCGTCTCGACCAGGCCCGGGGCGACCGCGTTCACGGTGACGCCACGCGCCGCCACCTCGCGCGCCAGCGATTTCGTGAAGCCGATCACGCCCGCCTTCGCCGCCGCGTACGCCACCTGCCCCGCGTTGCCCATCTCCGCCACCACCGAGGTGAGATTCACGATCCTCCCGTACCGGGCGCGGACCATGGCACGGACGGCGGCCTTGGTACAATGGAAGACGCCGGTCAGGTTGGTGCGCAGGACCCGCTCCCAGTCCTCCTCCTTGAGGCGCAGGAGGAGCGCATCCACTGCCAGGCCCGCATTGTTGACCAGGAGGTCGAGCCGCCCGTGTTCGTCAACGATGTTTTGCACCCCGATGCGCACCGCCTCCGCGTCACCGACATCGAAGCGGGCCGCGCATGCGCGGCCGCCGGCGGCAGCGATCAGGCGCGCCGTCTCCTCGGCGGCGGGCGCGTTCTCGCGGTAGTTGACCACCACCGTCGCCCCGGCGGCCGCCAGGCGGAGCGCGATGGCGCGCCCGATGCCGCGCGACCCGCCGGTCACGAGCGCGACCTGGCCGGCGAGCGTCTCGCTCATGCGGCGAGCACCTCCCGCGCGCGCGCGATGCCGTCCACGTCGCCCGCCGGCACGCTCACGAGCGCCGGCGCAATCCGCCTGCTGAGCCCGGAGAGGACGCGACCCGGGCCGGTCTCGAGGGCGAGCGTGGCGCCGAGTGCGGCGAGTGCCCGCACCGTCTCCTCCCAGCGCACGGGCGCGGTCACCTGCTTCACGAGGAGCCCGGGCAGCTCCGCCGCGCCGCGCACCGGGCGCGCCTCGACGCTGCTCACGACCGGCAGCCGGGGCGCGTGGAACGTCACCCCGGCCAGATGCCGCGCCAGGCCGGCGGCCGCGGGCTCCATGAGCGGGCAGTGAAACGGCGCGCTCACCGCGAGGAGCTGCGCCCGCGCGCCGCGGGCGGCGGCGAGCGGCAGGAGCCGGTCCACCGCGCGCGCGTGCCCGGCAACGACGACCTGGCCGCCGCCGTTCAGGTTTGCCGGGACGAGCACGT
>Ga0099791_10001211_pt1 | contig 10065 bp, 5 predicted proteins | sample Rivendell_Oct201_7_FD_77318 | JGI IMG/M metagenome (GOLD analysis project Ga0099791, IMG submission 77318) | Vadose zone soil and rhizosphere microbial communities from the Eel River Critical Zone Observatory, Northern California to study diel... | ecosystem: Environmental > Terrestrial > Soil >... | reverse complement strand
TCGTGTCCTTTGTGTCCATTGTGTTGAAGCAGCCAGCGCGCCTCCTCGATCTTCCAAAGCCCGTTTGGCTCCTCGGCTGGGTCAGTCTCGCGACTGATTCCGCGACCGAGGCCATCTACCCGCTCCTCCCGTTTTTTCTGACGCGTGTGCTCGGTGCCGGCGCCGTTTCGCTCGGCATCGTCGAGGGCGCCGCCGAAGCCGTCAATAGCTTCCTCAAGATTATTTCGGGCCGCATCGCCGACCGTTCGCGCAGGAAGCGGCCGCTCGTGCTGTTCGGGTACAGCGTGTCGTCGATCGCGCGGCCGTTCATCGCCGTCACGACGACCTGGACGCAGGTGTTCGTGGTGCGTGTGCTGGATCGGGTGGGGAAGGGAGTGCGCGGCGCGCCGCGCGACGCGATGCTCGCGATGTGGGCGACGCCGACGACGCGCGGCAAAGTGTTCGGATTTCATCGCGCGATGGATCACCTCGGCGCGGTGGTCGGCCCGGCGCTCGCGTCCGTGTTCTTGTTCTTCCATCCCGGCGAGTACCGGACGCTGTTCGCGCTGACGATCATCCCCGGCGCGATTGCGGTCGCGCTGATCTTTTTCGTCCCGGAGGCCGAGACGGTCCGGCTGAAGCCGGACACTACAGAAGACCCGCACGAGGTCCGGCTAAAGCCGGACACCACAGAAGACAGGACGACGGCGCTACCGCGTGAGTTCACGCTGTACATGCTCGTGCTGACGCTGTTCACGCTCGGGAATTCGACCGACGCGTTTCTGCTGTTGAAGCTGACCGACGCCGCCGGCAGCGTGCAATTCATCCCGCTCATGTGGGCCGCGCTGCACGTGGTGAAAGCGGTCGTCTCGGTGGTCGGCGGGAGTTGGTCCGACCGCATCGGCCGGCGATCGGTGATCGCGATCGGCTGGCTGATCTACGCCACCGTGTACGCGGGGTTCGCGCTGAGCCAGACGCTGACCGTGTTGATCGCGTGGTTTCTCGTCTACGGGTTCTACTTCGGGTTCGCCGAAGGTACCGAGAAGGCGCTCGTCGCCGATCTCGCGCCCGCGTCGAGACGCGGGTTCGCGTTCGGTATGTACACGGCGGTCCAGGGACTTGGTGCGCTGGCGGCGAGCGTGCTCTTCGGCATCATCTGGAACGCATACGGTGTGGCCGCGGCATTCGGCGTCGGCGCGGCGCTGGCACTCGTCGCGACCGCGTTGCTGTTCGCTATAATTAAGCCGCTTCATGCCACGGATTCTGGTTACGAATGATGATGGCTACCGTTCCGACGGGATTCGCGTGCTCGCCGACGCGCTCCGCGCCGTCGGCGACGTCACCATCGTCGCGCCCGTCGAGGAGGCGAGCGCCATCGGTCACGCGCTCACGCTTCGGCACCCGCTCCGCCTCGAACACATCGACGCCCACACCTTCGCGGTCGACGGCACGCCGACCGACTGCGTCAACATCGCGGTGACGCAGGTGTTCAAGGGACTGCCGGACCTCGTCGTCTCGGGTATCAATAAAGGATACAACCTCGGCGACGACATCACGTACTCGGGCACGGTCGCCGGCGCGCTCGAGGGCGCGCTGCTGGGTGTTCCGAGCATCGCCGTCTCGTTGCGCGCGACGCGCGGGAGCTACGATTTCACGCACGCCGCGCGCGCGGCCGCGACCATGGCGGACGCGATTCTCCGGCGGCCGCTGCCGTCGCGCACCTTCCTCAACCTCAACGTGCCGAAAGGGCCGCCGAAGGGCTATCGCGTCACCGTGCAGGCCAAGCGCAATCACGTGACGTCGGTCGCCGAGCGGCACGATCCCAAGGGGCGTCCGTATTACTGGATCGAGGAAGGGCAGAACGAATGGGAACCGCACGATCGCTCCGATTACCAGGCGGTGCGTGACGGCTATGTCTCGGTCACGCCGCTACAGCCGGACCTCACGGCGTACGATGCGCTCCTGGACGTCGAAAACTTGCCGATCGAAAAAGAAGCTGGGGTAAGGTAAGCGCGGGAGGCGCGCCATGCGCGGCCGTCGTTTCGTCGCGATTACGATCGTGCTCGCGTGGTCGGCGGCGCCCGGCGCTGCCGACCCGCCGCGGCGCAAACCGCTCGATCCGAATCAGCGCGCGGCCCTCGTCGTGCTGATGAACGCTGTTGACGTGGCGCAGCAGCGCGACGCCGATGCCGACGCCTCCGTCACCTGGGACAACCACATTCTCAAGTCGCGCGATCAGACCGCCTACGTGCCGTTCAGGGTGACGCTCACCGCATCAACCGATGCGTTCAAGTCGACCGCCATGTACGTGCGCGCCGTCTCGCGCCACGACGGCGCTCGCACGGCCGAAGAGCATTCGGCGGTGCGCGACTGGCTGGCGCGCGGCGGCGATGCGCCGCCGCCGCGGATCGAGACGGTCTTCGTGGGGCCCGGCGAGTTGCCCGTCGGTGGACCGGCGGCCAGCTCCGCGCGGCGGTCGACGCAGGCGCCGGCCGAGGCGTCGGCGATTCTCGGGCTGCAGCAGCGCGAGTACGAAAAGCAGAAGGCGGCGGACGAAGCGGCGAAGAAGAAAGCGGAGAAACGTGAGCGCGATCCGTACCTCTTTCCGTTCGAGGAATACTACTTCTTCGATCTCAAGCCGTCGCGCGCCAGCGATCCGCGGCTCGTGGAGCGTGCGCTCGCGCTGCCGCCTGGCGAGTACGACGTGTATGTCGCGCTCCTCGATCGCGCGCGTCAGAAAGCCAGCCGTCCCGCGATTCTGCGGCGCACGGTCACGATTCCCGATTACTGGAACGATCGCCTGGCGCTGAGCAGCCTGATTCTCGTCAGCCGCATCAACACGCTGAAAGCGCCGCTCTCGCACGAGCATCAGATCGAGAGTCCCTACACGCTCGGTCAGGCCGAAGTCGTTCCGGTCGCGACTCATGCCTTCACGTCGAGCGACGTGCTGTCGGTGGTATTCCAGATTTGCAACTACGGCGCGCCCGATGCCGATCTGACTGCGGAGTACAACTTCTTTCACGAGGTCAACGGCACGCGACGACTGTTCAACCGGACACCGCCGCAGCACATGACGGACGATGATTTGCCGCCGCCGTCTCCGTGGGAGACGCAGGCGTTCACCAGTCAGTCGGTCCCGCTCCACTCGTTTCCACCCGGCAAGTACGAGCTCGAGGTCACCGTGCGCGACCGCTTGACGCGATCGACCGCGAAAGAAACCGTTGCCTTCACCGTTCGATGAGCGATAGAACGGTTGCAGAATCGAGCTCTCCACCACGCAGGACACGGGGGACGCTCTCCTCCGTGTCCCCCGTGGCGGCGAGGTCATGTTGAAAGGCACACTTACATTTCAGGAGAGGAGATTCCGTGAGAATTGTCGCTGTCGTAGGCGCGGTCGTGGCGTCGCTGACGATCTCAGTCGCGGGGCAATCGGGCGCGAAGAACGGTGAGTGGCGCCACTACGGCGCCGACATTGGCAACACGCGCTACTCGCCGCTGGATCAAATCAACGCGACGAACTTCGGCAAGCTCGAGCTCGCCTGGCGGTTCAAGACCGACTCGCTCGGCCCGCGGCCCGAATATCAGTTCGAGGGCACGCCGCTGATGGCCGGCGGCATGGTGTACTCGACCGGCGGCACGCGGCGCGCGGTCGTGGCGCTCGATGCGGCGACCGGCGAGATGATCTGGATGCACAGCGAGCGCGAAGGTTCGCGCGGCGCCAACGCGCCGCGCCAGTTGTCCGGCCGCGGCTTGTCGTACTGGACCGACGGCGCGAACGACGCCCGCATTCTGTACGTCACGCCCGGCTACCGGTTGATCGCGCTCGATGCCAAGACCGGCGTGCCGGTCGCCAGCTTCGGCGATCACGGCGTCGTCGATCTGAAAAAAGACGACGACCAGGAAATCGATCTCGTCACTGGTGAGATCGGTCTCCATTCGACGCCGGCGATCGCGCGCGACGTCGTCATCGTCGGCGCCGCGCACAAGTCGGGCGGCGTGCCCCGCAGCCGCATGAACGTCAAAGGGTACGTGCGCGGCTTCGACGTCCGCACCGGCAAGCGACTGTGGATCTTCCACACGATTCCATCGCCCGGCGAGTACGGCAACGACTCGTGGGAGAAAGACTCGTGGACCTACACCGGCAATACCGGCGTGTGGGCACAGATCTCCGTCGACGAGGAGCTGGGCATTGCGTATCTACCGGTCGAAATGCCAACCGGCGATTATTACGGCGGTCATCGACCCGGAAACAATCTGTTCGGCGAGAGCCTCGTGGCCGTCGATCTCAGAACCGGGCAACGCAAGTGGCACTATCAGCTCGTGCACCATCCCATCTGGGACTTCGACATCCCGTGCGCGCCGATTCTCGCCGACATCACCGTCAATGGCCGGACGATCAAAGCGGTTGCGCAGCCGACGAAACAGGCGAGGTTGTACGTGTTCGATCGCGTCACCGGGCAGCCGATCTGGCCGATCGAGGAGCGGCCGGTGCCGAAAGGCGATGTGCCTGGCGAATGGTATGCGTCGACGCAGCCGTTCGTCACCAAGCCGCCGCCGTACGATCTGCAAGGCATCGCGATTGACGATCTGATCAACTTCACGCCGGAGCTGCGCGCGGAGGCGGTGAAGCTGGTCTCGAAGTACAAGATTGGTCCGATCTTCACGCCGCCGGTCGTCAGCAAGATCGAAGGGCCGCTCGCGATGCTCATGCAATCGTTTGCGACCAATTGGCCGGGCGGCTCGTTCGATCCCGAGACGCACAACGTCTACATCTATTCGCTGTCGGGCGTGACCGCGCTCGGGCTGGTGCCGCCCGCCGATCCGAAGATCGATCTCAACTACGTACAGGGATCCGCGGCGACCGGCATGCGAACCACGCTGGGGTCGGGCGGCGGCGCCGGCGCCGACGCTTCGCCGGCGGATCGCGCCGCGGCGGCCGCACGGGCAGCAGCGGCAGCGCCGACAGCGGCGGCGGCTGAAGGGGGAGGTGGCGGTCTGACAGTTCAGGGTCTGCCGCTCATCAAACCGCCGTACGGCCGCATCAGCGCGATCGATCTCGACAAAGGCGAAATCCGGTGGCAGGTCCCGCACGGCGAGACGCCGGACAACGTCAAGAATCATCCCGCGCTGAAAGGGTTGAACATCCCGCGCACCGGTCAGGCCGGCAACACGGGCGTGGTCGTGACCAAGACGCTCGTCGTCGCCGGCGAGCCACGCTTCACGACGACGTCAACCGGACAACGTGGGGCGATGCTGCGAGCCTACGATAAGAGCGACGGCCACGAAGTCGGCGCCGTGTACATGCCGGCGCCGCAAAGCGGCTCGCCGATGACGTATTTGCACAACGGCAGGCAGTACATCGTCGTCGCGATCAGCGGTGGCAATTACCCCGGCGAGTTGCTAGCATTTCGACTGCCGAACCAGTAGGGTCGTCTCGACACCTTGGTGACGTCTGTGCTGGATACGCGCGAGGGCTCCGGCTGGGCCGCATCAGCGACCGGAGTCGGCCCGCGGTGACATTCTGTTCTGGATACGCGCGAGCGGTTTACGCCGCGAAGCGCGTCAGGCGTGGGGTAAGGCCCGGCGGCGACGTTCTGTTCTAGATACGCGCGAGCGCCACGGCGCGAGCGCGTCAGGCGTGGGGGTGGGGCCCCACGCAGGAGTAAAAGATGAAACGCGCGGCTCTCACGCTTCTCGTCGTCGGTGCGCTGTATCCGGCGACTTCAGCGCAGCAACCCGCGTCCTCTCCGACGGTGACCTTCACCAAAGACGTCGCGCCGATCCTGCAGAAATCGTGTCAGAACTGCCATCGCGCCGGCGCGATCGCGCCGATGTCGCTGCTCACGTATCAGGACGTGCGGCCATGGGCGCGATCGATCAAGTCGAAGGTCGTCGCGCGTGAGATGCCGCCGTGGTACATCGATCGCCACATCGGCATCACCAAGTTCAAGGACGATCCGTCGCTCACCGATGCCGAGATCGCGACGATCACCAGGTGGGTGGACTCGGGCGCGCCGCAGGGCAATCCGGCTGACATGCCGAAGCCGCGCGTGTTCGCGGACGTCGACAAGTGGCACATCGGCAAGCCGGACATGATCGTCTCGCTGCCGAAGCCGTACGAGCTCCGCGCCAACGGCCCCGACGAGTTCTACGACGCCGACGTGGATCCGGAATTCACGGAAGACATGTACATCGCGGCGGTTGAAACCAAGCCTGAGGCGTACAGCTTCAAAGTGGTCCACCACGCGACGGCCAACATGATCGAAGACGAGGAAGAGGATCCGGTCGGCTTCTTCTTCAACGAGTACGCGCTCGGCAAGAACGGCGACATCTTTCCCGAGAATTCAGGCCGCCTGATCAAAGCGGGATCGAAGATCCACTTCAATCTGCATCTGCATCCGAGCGGCGAGAAGGCGCTCGTCAACGTGTCGATCGGCTTCAAGCTGTATCCGAAGGGGCAGGTCCCGAAGTACGTCGCGTTCACGCAGCACATGGGCGACAACACCGATCTCGATATTCCGCCGGGTGAAGTCGCGCGCACCGACGGCTATTTCCGCCTGCCAAAACCGGCGGTTATTTCCGCGTTTCAACCGCACATGCACAATCGCGGCAAGGCGCAGTGCATGGAGGCGATCTATCCGGACATCCGCCCCGACTCCGCGCGTCCCGGTCCGGCGCGGACCGAGACCCTCAGCTGCGTGAGCAACTATCAGTTCGGCTGGCACATCACGTATCCGTATGCGGACGACGTGCAGCCGATCCTGCCGGCGGGGACGATCATTCACATCACCGCGTGGCACGACAACACGCCGGCCAACAAGTACAACCCGAACCCGCGCAACTGGGTCGGCTACGGCCAGCGGACGATCGACGAGATGAGCTTCGCGTGGGTGAGCCTGTTCTACATCGACGAAGCGGATTACCAGCAGCGCGTCGAAGCGCGTAAAAAGACCCATGAGTAGTCGCCACGTTCAACCGCGGAGCTCGCGGAGAACGCAGAGCAAGTATTTCTCTGCGTCCTCTGTGTTCTCTGCGGTGATCGTCGTAATCTTGGGCGTGTGGATCCAGGCCCAGCAACTTCCAACGGCAATCCCGCAGACCAAGTGGGCGAGCGGTCAGGACGTCGTGCCGTACTTCGAAGGCTGGATCAGAAATCCGGACGGCAGCTTCGACATGGTCTTCGGCTACTTCAACCGGAACTGGGAAGAGCAGCTCGCGATTCCGCCCGGCGCAGAGAACAGCGTGGAGCCGGGCGGGCCCGATCGCGGTCAGCCGACGTACTTCTTGCCGCGGCGTCAAGGGTGGGTGTATCGCGTCCGCGTGCCAAAGGATTTCGGCAAGCAGGCCGTCACCTGGACGATCACCGCGAACGGCAAGACGCAGAAAGCGTACGGCGAGCTGCTGCCGGTGCAAGAGATCACCGAGCGCATCGTCATGACGCGCGGCAACCTGAATCCGGGTGAAGGGGATCCGAACAAGCCGCCGTCGCTCACGATCGCGACGGTGCCGAGCGCCAGCGTTGGCGAGCCGGTGAAGCTCACGGCGAGCGTCGCGGACGATGGGTTGCCGAAGCCGCGCGAAGCGGCGCCGCGACGAACGACCGCGACCGACGCCACGCGGATTCAGGCGCAGACCAACTCGAACGCCGCACCGCGGCCGCGCGGTCTGACCGTCTCGTGGATGCAGATTCGTGGTCCCGCGAAGGTGAATGTCGAGCCGGCGGGATCGACGCCGGTGACCGACGGGAAGGCCTCAATCACCGCGCGATTCCAGCAGCCGGGCACCTACGTCCTGCGCGTGACGGCGAACGATGGTGCGCTGTCGACGAAGACCGACGTCACCATCACCGTCAGCGCCGCTTCGTCAACGCCGTAGCCAGGTCTTCAAGTATCCCGACGATCAACGCAGAAACCGCAGAAACCGCAGAGCAATCATCTCTGCGGATTCCGCGCGTTCTGCGTTGAACGTCGTGATCACGTCGCCGACGACCACGCGCCTGGCGCGAGCAAGCCCGCCATCCGTTCGGGATTGACCACGTGCTGATCGGTGAACCATCGATCGGCGTCTTCCACGAGCGCCCGTCCCTCGCGCCCCCTGACGAGCTCACCGCGGCGGCGACGGCACGCGGTCGCGACGTGTGAGAGATCGCTGGCCGAGAGACGCGGCTCGGCGTCGGCGAGTTGTGCCGCCGCCTCGCGAGCGTCGCCGCGCATGGACGCGACGCCCGCGCGAATGAGACACGCCAGCCCTTCGGCCCAGGGCGCGCGCGTTCGCTCGAGACGCTGCGCGTCGCGCGCGGCGAGACGCAGCATCCGCGTCTGACCCTGGAGCGCGGCGGTGATCGCCGCGCGTGCGTGCAGGCACAGGAATTCGATGCGCACCGCCTGGAGGCGCATCAACATCGATCGCCTGAGGTCGGTCGCGCTCCGCGCGAGGCGATCGATGCCGGCGGCGCCATCGCCGGAGTAGAGATCCGCATCCACCTGAGAGAAGAGCGCGTTGTAGTGCTGCAGATGGAATCCCTGCGCGGACCACCGCGCGATCGCGTGCCGCGCTTCATCGCGGGCTTCGTCCGGCCGATCCTGCGCGAGCCACTGCATCGGCAGAATGCGCACGCGCATGTAGGTCGCGCCATACACGTCGCCCCGAGCCTCTGCCTCCTGCAGGAACTCCGGCAGACGCTGGAACATGTCCTTCCACTCGCCGAGCCAGAGCAGATTCTCCAACGTCATGATGCGGGCGCCCTCGAGCTCCCACGTGACGCCGGTGCACCGGTCCTGGAGGATGGCGGCGCCGCGCTCGATGTGGTCCAGGCTCTGACGATACCGCCCGTGCAATCGGTACGCGATGCCGACGTTCATCATCGCGAGGCCGAGCGCGTGCGGATGGTTCATGCGCTCGGCCAGCTGCATGATGTTCTGCCCGAGTCGCTCGGTGCGCGCGAGCCGGCGCGCCCCGCCCGCGAACGACGTGTTCGGAATCTGCATGGCCAGCGCCAGTGCGGCGCGATACGGCTCACCGGCGCGGAGCGCCAGCAACAGGTTGCGCTGCTGGAAATCGGTGCCGCGAATCGTGTCGACCATCGACAAGCCGACGGCAGCCGTCCAGCAGGCGTCGAGTCTCCTCAGAATGGCCGGCGGCACGTCGCTGGCCGGACGATTGCGGAACCCGAGACCGCGCAGGCCGATGAGCGCGCGATGGGCGACGATCGACAGCAGGGCCGTTGCGGGCGTCGGTGCGATCTTCAGACCCACGCGGCCCAGCACCGTTCGGAGCACGGCGAGACCTTCGTCGATCTTGCCAATGCGAAGGAGTTGCTCGGCGGCACGACGTTCGAGATCCGCCGCCTCGTCGGCGGGCGCGTGTTGTGCCGCGGCGAGAAACGCGTTGGCGGCCTGATCGCCGCGTCCCGCGTTGGCGAGCGCGTGTCCCAACTTCGTCCGCAGCCGTCGCTTCTCCTCCGGCGCATGCTCGCCCAGATCGATCACCCAGCGATACAACCGCGCCGCACGATCGAACGCGAGGGCGTCCTCGGCGCGGATTGCGGCAAGGCTGGCGAAGTGCGCGGCGCGATCGGCGCGGCCGGCCGCCTCGTGATGGGTCGCCACGACTTCAGGATCGCCGCGGCCGGAGGCTTCCCACGCCTCGGCGAGCCGCCGGTGATACGAGCGCGCCATGTCCTGCGGAATGTGCGCCGCCACCGATTCCCGAATCCGATCGTGGTAGATCTCGAGTGCCGGCCATTCGGTCCCGCGCGTCCGAGCCAGACGGCGCACGTGCAGCAACCGGAGCATCTGCTGTTGATCGCCTTCAGCCGTGGAGGCCGCCGCCGCCACCCGCAGATCGAGCGGCTGGCCGGTGAGGGCGGCGAGCTCCAGCAGGTGCTTCGCGGCGTACGGAAGCTGCGACACGCGCGCATCGATGACCTGCTCGAGCCGCACGGCGCCGCCGCCTTCATCCGCGTAGCGTGCCAGGCCGTCGATGAAAAACGGGCTGCCGCCCGATTCTTCCGCAATCACGCGGGCGCGGGCCGCGGCCGCCGAATCGTTTCCCCGCGTGATCGCGAGCGCCAGTCGCAGCGATTCG
>Ga0099791_10001208_pt1 | contig 10074 bp, 22 predicted proteins | sample Rivendell_Oct201_7_FD_77318 | JGI IMG/M metagenome (GOLD analysis project Ga0099791, IMG submission 77318) | Vadose zone soil and rhizosphere microbial communities from the Eel River Critical Zone Observatory, Northern California to study diel... | ecosystem: Environmental > Terrestrial > Soil... | reverse complement strand
TGCGGGGCACGTCGCCCGATACGCCGGTGAACGGCCTCGGCGTGCTCCCGCTGATTCCGATCGCCGTCGTCGCGGCCGCGCTCGCGCTGATGACCAAATGGCTGACCGACGCTTACGCGCTCGCGAGCCGCATCGGCGAGCAGAAACGCCTCGAGGCCGCCGGCGTGGACCCCGCGCGCGCGGCCGATATCGTCTCGCGCACGACCGGCGCCGGCGGCGGATTCTTCGCCAGCGTCGGCAAGGCGGGCACCGTGCTTGGGCTCGCGGCCGCCGGGCTCGCGGGCTACCTCTACTGGCGCAATCATGGCTAAGCGCAAAAAGCGCCCGAGCCTGCTGCGCCGCGCTCGCTCGCTAGCGAAGCGCGCCTTTAGCGGCCGCGCCGCCGACGTGCGGCGCGCTCGAGCGCTCGCGGCGGGCTTCCACGGCTCGCTGCATGGCGCGCAGACACTGCGCGTACGCGCGCCGCGCCTGGGCGGCGCCGCGATCGTCGTCGGCCAGCTCGACGCGGTGCTCTACACCACGCCGCAAGGCGAGCGCTTCAAGCACAGCTTCCGGCCGCGCTCGCGCCCGACGCTGATCGCATCGGGCGACGGCTCGCAGCTCGCCATCGTCAAGGGCCGCTACCGCTTCACCGCGCGCGGCATCGTCGACAACTGAGAAAGGAGAAACACCGCCATGAAACGCAAAGCCAACCCCGCCGAGCTGCTGCTCATCAACCCCAAGGGCCGCAAGCCCCGCAAAAAACGCCTGAGCGGCAAGCACCGCTCGCGGCCGCGCGGCAAGGGCGGGCGCTTCCTGAAAAGCGTTCGCCACCTCGGCCACCCGGCCCGCGCGAGCACGTTCCACGCCATGGGCTACGCACGCAACCCGCGCCGGCGCCGGCGTAACCCGTCGCTGCTCTCCCGCGGCTTCGTGTCGACGCTTGGCGGCGGCGCGGTGGGCGCGCTCGGCGGCGTCGCGCTGGACTTGGCGATGAAGCCCTTGCCGATCGGCCTCAAGGTCGGGCCCATCAATCACCTGGTGCGCGGCGTCGGCGCGGTCGCGCTCGGCCTGCTCGCGTCGCTGGTCAAGATCCCCGGCGCGGCCGACGTCGCGAAGGGCGCGCTAGCGATCACGGTCTACAACGCGGCGCGCCAGTACGTCACGGTGCCTTACGGCCTGGGCGAGATGAGCGACGGCGACATCGCCGACCTCGCGGCGGCGGGCTACGCGCAGAACTACGAGGGCCAGCCGGGCGACTCGTCCATGGGTGAGTTCATGCCGGGCGTTCCGACCACGAGCGGCGCGCTCGCCGAATACCTCGGCGACCTCGCGCGCAGCGGTCACGGCGGCCGGGGCGCCGGCCTGCGCGGCTTCGCACAGGTGCCCGTGCCGGCGCTCGACTACTTCAGCGACGCCGATCTGAGCGGCTTCGACGGCGACTACTCCTGACCCCCCCCTTTCATCAATCGCTAGCTACGCAAGGGCATTCACCGCGCCACGAGCGCGTGCCGCGAATACCCTTGCGTCGCTAGCGGGCCAACCCAACCAAGGAGACACATCCTCATGGCTCGCGATTACAGAGCACTCTATGCAAAACGGCTGACGGACCCGAACTACAAAGAAGCGCTGCGCCAGCCGCTGTACGACACGCAGGTGTTCGTCTCGAACACCACGGCGCAGCTCCGCTTCTTCACCAGCCCCGTCGGCGGCACGCGCACGTTCGAGGATACCAACATGCAGCTCGCGGGCCAGTTGCCCAAGGGCCACAAGTTCGTGGCCGACGGCATCGAGGTTCACGTCATGCCGGGCTCCGTCGTCGGCGCGGCCTACACGCGGCAGCAGCCATTTCTGCAGAGCGCGGCCGTAGCGACGCCCAACTTCGCCAACGACGTTTGGGCGCTGGGCGAGCGCGGGTACCTGGAGGTGATCGTCAACAGCAAGCCCTACCTGGACGACGGCCCGCTGTATCGCTTCGCGCCGGCGCAAGGCCTGGTGATGGCGCCGGGGGCGGACCAGAACCTCGCGGCGGCCGCGGCGCAGACGATCTCATGCGACTACGCGCGCTTTGCCGGGCGGCCCTACCTGCTGCTTCCCGAGCTGCCCATCGACGAGAACACCGCGTTCAGCCTGACGCTCAACTGGGCGGCCGCGTTCGCGCTGCCCTCGACGTTCACGGCAAAAATCAAGGTGATTCTGCTCGGCACCTACTTCCGCAACTAAAACCAAGCGACAGCGTCGCTAGCGGTCAGGCTCGAGCTTGACCGCTAGCGAGGCTCCCGCGCCAGAGGAGCTTTGCATGGCTGCTGATCTTCGACGCTTCCACGATTACCCGCTGACGTTCGGCCCGCTCGCGTTCGCCGGCGGCAACGACATCAAGAGCTTCCAGGTTGAGACCGGCTACGACTTCGCCTGGCTCAAGGCCTCGGCGTTCGTGTTCGACGCGAACGGCCTCGGGGTTGCGCCCGACAGTTGGCCGCGCCTCACCTGCCTGCTCTCCGACGGCTCGACGCAGTTGCAAATCTCGACCGGCGAGCAGGCGATCGGCAATCTGTTCGGCGCCGGCCGCTATCCGTACATCCTGCCGATTCCGCATATCCTGCGCGGCGGGCAGACGCTGACCGCGCAGGTGTTCAACCGGCACACGGCGACGGCCTACAGCGTCACGCTGAGCTTCTCGGGCGTGTTCGGCCCGGTGGGCTCGGGCGCAGAGCTGCAGGTTGGCTCGCGCCGCAGGCTCGTTCGCCCGGGGCGCGCGTAATGTTCCCCCGCCGGCGCGTTGCGCCGGGGCGAGGGCTCGGCGATCTGCTCACGCAGGAGCGCGAGCTCGTGACGACGGGCAACGTCGCGGCGCGCGCGCTCAGCCGCAGCGGCAGCGGCGCCGCCGGTGGCCTCGTGATCCCGGCGCGCGTGCGCGTGCTCACGCGCGTGTACAAGACCGTCGCCGGCAGCTTCGGCGTCATCACCGCGCGCTCCGATCGCGCGTTCCTCGCGCTCCAGAACCAAAGCACGCTGCAAAACCTTTACTACCAGTTCGCCGCCGACGCGGGCTTGAATGCCGGCTGGCAACTGCCGCCCGGCGCGATCGATCTCTACGACATCACCGTGCCAATCGACGGCGTCTACGTCTGGTGCGCGGTGGCGGGCGAGTTCTTCGCGCTCGCGGAGGGCGTGCCCGCCTGATGGGCTTCGCTAGTCATCGCTACTTCGTCTGTCGCCGCGGCCGGCGCTGGCAGCGCGGCGAGGTGCCCGCGCAAACGGACGAAATCACGCCGCTCGACCTCGCGCTGCACGCGGCTGCGTACTCGCCGAGCCTCGATCTATTCCTGGTCGCTGGCGATGGTCAGGGCGCGAATCCGTACTTGGCGAGCACGCCCGGCGCCGGCGGCGCGTGGACGCAGCGCGGCGCCGCCGTCGCCTTCAATGCCGTCCTCAACGGGTTGCTCTGGACCGGAGCGGCTTTCGTCGCCTGCGGCATCCGCCCGGCGTCGGCGTGCTTCCTGCGCTCGGCTGACGGCGTGGCGTTCACAGATCAGTCAAATTCAGGCCAGGGCATCGAGTGCAAGGCGCTTGCGTACAACGCCGCAGGCAACGTGCTGGTCGGCGCCGGCGGGCCGTGGAATGCGTTTGGCTGCTCGGCGACGTTTAAGAGCATCGACGGTGGCCTGTCTTGGGGGGCCAACCGTTCCGACCTGACGGGGCAGGGCGCGAGGTGGCTCTATGCGATCTGCTGGACCGGGACAAACTTCATTGCCGCCGGCGAGCCGGCTGCCGACGGGCACACGAATATCACCTACTCGCCCAATGGGACACAGGGCAACTGGACGCGCGTGCAGCCGCCGAACAATCTCGGCGCGACGTGCTACTCGCTCGGTTTCGGCAACGGCAAAGCCGTTGGCGCGTGCTCGGGCAACCAATTCCTCGTCTCATCGGACAACGGGCTGACGTGGGCGATCGTCGCCGGGCCGGCGGGCGCGGGCCAGTTCAACGCGGTGCTCTACACGGGCCGGCAATGGCTCGTCACGACGGCCGCCGGCGAGCTCTACGCGGGGAGAGACATCTCCGACCTGGCGCTGCTGCGCACCTGGGGCGGCGCGCTTAACGCGATCGCCTACAACGCGGCGATCGGCCGCGCGATCCTCGCCGGCGCGCCGACAGGAGCCGGCGCACGCGCGGTGCGGCTTGCCGGGCTCGCGTGAGCCCATGGCGCGCAAACACTGGCTATGGCTCGCCGCAGGAGCGGCCGCAACGCTCGGCCTGGGCACGACGGGCGTTGCGATCATGACTAGCGATCGCATGAAGGGGCCGCGCTGGGACAATCTCCTGCCCGAGGCGAAGGGCAAGGCGCTGCGGCTGATCGAGGCAGCCAAGCGCGGAGGCCTCGACGTCATGTTCTGGGAGGGCTGGCGAGATCCCGCCCAAGAGGCCGCCGACATCGCGCGCGGCACGTCGCACCTGAAAGACCCGTTCAACTCGCTGCATACCTGGGGCGCGGCGTTCGACCTGGTGTTCCGCTCGGCGCTCGGCATGCCGTCATGGCCGCCGATCTCCGATAAGCGCTGGCGCTATCTCGCGGATCTCGGCAACCAGTTGGGGCTCCGAAGCGGGCTTCTCATGTGGGGCTGGGACGCGCCTCACTTCCAGATCGCTAGCGTCAACGTCGCGCAGCTCCGTAGGCGCTTCGGCAACGACTACCTCGCCTTCATCCAGGGCGAGGGCCAATCAATCGCATAGGGGGGACCATGGCAAAACTCAAGCTGTACCTGCTCATCGAATCCGACGAGGCGGCCGCGCGCACCGTCCACCAGGTGGCCGTGTTCGGCCATCACGTCGAGCTCGTCGCCGGCGGCGACACGGTCCACGAGTTCGAGATTCCCGACGACGTCGAGGCCTTCGCCGTCGTCGCCGATCGCTGGCCGCACCCCGACGCGCACTTGCTCACCGCGCTGGCGGACGAAACCGGCGCGCTCGCGCTCGCGCTCTGCATCGGCAGCGCCGGCGGCGCGATCGCCGTCGGCGAGATCTCGGTCGACCAGGCGGCCGAGCAGATCAGGGCGTTCTTCCCCGACGTGCCGCTCGATGCGCTCGCGCGCGAGCTCGAGGCGGCCGCCGCCGGCTACGTCGAGGCGCTCAACGCGCGCGCCGCGGCCGCGCTCGTCGGCGCCGCTAACGACGATGCATATATGCAACCGAAGGCTTCGGCCGAGATCTCGCCGGCGCGCTCGAGCGTTCCTCCAGGTGGCACCGACGTCGACCAGGTCGACGTGCTCGAATGGACCGGGAAGGGCTGGCGGCCGCGCGCCTTCGCCGCGCCGGCAAGTAAACACACTACGGAGGCGTGAACCCCCATGGGCATTCTCGAAAAACTCGTCGGCTCGCTGTTCGGCGGCTCCGGCGTCGCTAGCGGTTTCGCCAACATCGCCAAGGGCCTCGCGCTCGCGCCGGTGCTGCTGTGGCTGCTCGAGCACAAGGAGGGCCACGCGGTGACGCTCACCTACGGCTACGCCGGGATCCTGGTCCTGTTCGTGCTCGCGCTCTTGCACGTCGCTCACCACGCCGAGCCGGGCGAGCTGCTCATCGACCCGGCGCCCGGGCGCGTCGCGTCGGTGGTCGTTACCGTCGTCAAGTTCGTGCTGGTCGCGTTGTGCCTGTGGATCATCACGCGCCACAAGGCGGACGTGCTCTATGCGCTCACCTGGGGCGAGCTCGCCCTGGGCGGCGCCGTCGTCTACGCGCTGGTCAGCATGGCGCACCTCGCGACGCCGCCGTCATGGCACTACGGCGGCGGGCCCGGCGAATGAAAAACGCTGCCGGCCTGCTCGTCGCCATCGCCGGCCTGGTGCTCACGGCGATGCTCGCGATCCAGGGCGCCACGCTGCGCTACGTGGTCGACATCGAGCACCGCATGACGCGGCTCGAGACGCTGCAGGACGCGCGGGCGCGCCCAACCGAGCCGCCGACCGTGCCAGCGCGGCGGGCACCGCGCAGGATCCTTGCGGAGGGGCAAACGTGAAACGACGACGCAGCAAGGACAAAATGCGCGGCAGTGAAGCGATCGCGATGGCGGCCGCCGTGGGCCTGTGGGGCTGGTGGCTGTGGCGCCGGCGCCGCGCGGCCGCTGGTGGCGCGCGCGGGGCGACGCCCGCGGCCGCAGGCGCGTCGGCGCCGGCGTCTGCCATCGTAATCGCCGCGCCGCTGACGAGCAGCGGCGGCAGCTATACCGTTGCCGCCGGCAATTCGCTCTCGCAGATCGCGCGCGACGTCATGGGCAACATGAGCCGCTGGCCCGAGCTCGCGGCCGCGAACGGCATCAGCGCGCCCTTCGTGATCTTCCCCGGCCAGGTGCTGACGCTGCCGGCCTGATCGCGTGGCACGTCACCGGCGCATCGCCTGCAGCCTCGAGGGCACCGCGCTCGACTCGGAGGAGCGCGAGCTGGTCGACGAGCTGCTCGCCCGAGGCTGCGCCGTGCTGCTCGTGCCGGTCGGCGACCAGGTGCTCGTAAGCGTGACGGATCTCGAAAAGCTCGCCGGGCTCATCGACCCGAACTGAGGCGCCGCGCGCGCACGGCGGCCGCCAGGTCGACGGCTGCCGCGAGCTTGAACGGCGGCGGCTCGTGGGTGCTGCTGATGATCGCGTCGAATCTGCCGGCTAGCTTCGCCGCGCGGATCTTGCCGACGACGTCGTACCAGCGCACGTAGTAGCCAAAGCGCGGCGAGCTCGGCGCGATGCCGGGGACGGCCAGCATCCAGGCGAGCACGTCGGCCAGCGTTACCGGGATCTCGCCGAACAGGTCGCGCGCCTCGGGCCGCATGCTCGAGCAACGCGCCCGCCGCTGTATGGTTATACAGTAGCGGCGGATTACTTCATGAGCAGCAGCCCGACAACGCCGGCGGCCGCCAACAGCGCGCCCGCGACCAGCACCGGCCAGCCGTACGCGATCGCTAGCGCGGCGATGATGCCGCCGTAGAACACGAGGACCAGCACCCCGATTGCAAAATGCCACCGCTTCACGGTGTCACCGATGCTGCCCCGCGCGCGCTGTCGTACTGCGCGGGCGTCGTTATCGCGGCGTCCCGATCTCGCTGCGCTGGTGCGTTCGCGCACACTTACCCGCCCGCCGCGTCGCGCGCGTCGCGCAGCTTGCGGCGAATGCGGTTTAGGGACTCCCGATCGCCAGTCCCTAAACCGCTGCAGAAGGTGACGGCGGACTCGGCCGGGCGCTCGCGGCCGACATAGATCGATCGCCACACGGTCGGGCTGAATGCGCCGCGCGGCTTGTGCGGCACGCGCAGGTACCAGTACCGATAGACGCGGCCCTTCACGGGCACGCTCTTGAATTCCCAGCACGGCCGAAAGTGCCGGCTCACAAAAACTACCCGCCGTCGTTCGCCGCGCTCGCGCTCGGCGCCGCGCATCGCCCGGAGCGCAGGACCGCGCCGCCGAGTCGGTCGACGCCGTGCAGCTCGATCTCGCGCTGCGCAAGTGGCGTCGTGTAGCCTGCTGGCACAGCGGAGCGCGCGAAATTGGCCGGGCTCGGCGTCGGCGCCCAAAACTCGACGCCCTGGGCGTAGGTCCAAACGAGACCACCGAGGCGGATCACAAAAACTACCCGGGTCGCCGCGCGAAGTGCGGGCAGTGGCGCCACGTCTCGACGTGGCGGAATTGCCCGACGGTCGGGCACCAGGTGACGCCCTTCGATGAAATCGAGCGCGTCTGATGCGTGCACGAGATGCACTGCACGCTCGGCTTAGTGATCGGGCTCTGCGGCCAGCGCCGACGCGCGGCGAGCGGCACCGGCATGAAGCGTGCGCGATAGAGCGCGCTCACGGCGCGCCCCCGGCGCTCGCTAGCGGCGTAGCGATCGCCAGACCGCTAGCGATCCAGCGGGCGATTTTACATAATACACAGGCCAGCCCCCGCGCCGCAGCATCGGCGAGCGAGGGCAGGGCCGTGTATGCGGCTCCTGTCGTGAGTAGAAGAAGTGCGACGGCGCGGCGAATGCCCTTCCACAGCGCCTCATCGGCGCCGCGCTCGAGCTCCATGTCTGCGATCACGCGCATCGGATCGACGCCGATCAGGATCGCGACGCGCGCCGCCGTGGTCGGGCTCATTGTTCGCTCGCCGCTCAGCAGGCGGCTGATCGCCTGCCGCGAGACATCAAGGCGCTTCGCGAGGCGGTAATCGCTGACGCCGCCGAGCGCCCGGCGCGCGGCCTCGAGGTACTCGACTGTGCGCGTCATCATGTGAGGTGGTGAGGCCGTTCCATCGCTAGCGACAGCGTACCCCTGTCGTCCACAACGGGCAACGTAACCATCGGTTGACACGTCACCAGGTGGTGACGGATCATGGCGCCGCTGCCGGCCGCCCGGCTCGTCCTACTCCCTTGTCCGGTGTAACGAGACGGTGCTGCCGGCGGCTCCTTGGACAAGGGGACAGCGCTATGGGCACAGACAGCACGCCGGCCGCGCGGCCACCAGGCCCCGGCGGCGCAGCGTTCGTGGTCGAGTGGGAAACCCGGATCCGGCCGGGCAGGGCGTTTCACTCCGGAGCCCGCCCCGTAAACGCACCGACCGAACGCCAAGCGATCCGGCGCGCGCGCGAGGACATCGCTAGCACGTTCGGCGTCGACCAGGCCGACGTCGTCATCCTCAAAGTCAGCGGCTGGGTTCGCTAGCGTGGACGAGATCGGCGCGCCCATCATCTTCACCGTCGACCAGTACATGGCCGAGCGGCGCCGCTGCAGGCGGTACGCATCGCTGGCGTTCGCCTGCGGTGTCTCCGCTGGCGCCGGCCTTCGTCGCGCTCGCTGTATTCCTGTCCCGGTGGCTGGCGCTGTGGGCCTGACGCCGATCGGCGTACTGCGGATCTCGGCGCGCGCGGCGTTGCGGCGGCGCTTCGGCTACGCCGGCCTGCGCGTCATGCGGCGCGGGGTGCGCCGCGCGATCAAGCTGCACCGCGAGCGCACGCTCGACGTGTCGCGGCCGTACTCGACCAGCATCGGGGATCTGCGGCAAACCTACTTCGCCGCGATGGCGCGCATTCGCCGGCGCTGGCCGCGCCTCGATCCAAGCGACCCGCGAGCCGAGCCGTGAGCGACGGCGAGCAATTCGAGGGCCTGGACGAAGTGATCGCCTATCTCGAAACGTGCAGGCAGAACAGGACCGCCGTGGGCCTCGGGTACGACCTTCGGAACATGCTCTTACGCATGGCCGAGGAAATCCGCGCGATGAAAAAACGCGCGAACGAGCGCGCCGAGCCGTGACGACGCCGATCGACGCGCTGCGCGACGCCACGCTTCGCCTCGAGCATGCGCTGCTCGTCATGCGCCAAATGCGCGTGTTGTTCACTGACCACGTAGAGGGGCGAGCGCTCGCCGTCGCGATCACCGAGGCCGAAACCGCATTGCTCTGGCTAAAGAGCGTGCGCCCGGAGGCGACCGAAAAGCCGCTAGCGACCGATGGCCGCCGCCCCCGCCTCTCCTAGGCTTCCGCGCGCTCGCGCGCTGTGGCTGATCTGGAGTCAGGAGCACGGCGCGTTCTGGCTGCCGGTGCGTCGCTGGGCGTGCCCGACCGCTTGCCACGGCTCGCCGCCAGTCGAGACGCAGGGCTACACGCGCGACATTGACGCGGCCGGCCGCTGGACTTCTGACCAGGCTTGGAAGCTGTGCGAGCGCGAGATTGCGCGCGCGCTCAACGCCGGGCAGCAAGAGCCCGACGTACTCGTGCTCGCGCCAGAGACAAAGCCGCGCGACGTGCTGCTCGATTCGCTCGCGGCGCTCGCCGCGTCGTACTTCTCCGACCCCAGCCGAAAGGATCGCTAGCTATGGCCGCCATCGTGTTCAGTCTCACCACGCGCCAAGTGAAGGCGCTCGCCGCCGCCGGCGGCCGCACAAAGTTCATCGTCGGCGCTCACGACACGCGCACGCTCCAGGACCTGCGCTTGCGCGACTGGATCAGCTATGACGGCTACTCGCGCTGGAGCGTGCGCCGCGTCAAGGTGCGCCCGAAGGGGCGCGCGGTGCTCGCGATGATCCGCGCGCTGCAATTGCACAAGACCGTCAAGCACGAGCGGAAAACCCGCGCGTGAAACGCGCC
>Ga0099791_10001207_pt1 | contig 10081 bp, 9 predicted proteins | sample Rivendell_Oct201_7_FD_77318 | JGI IMG/M metagenome (GOLD analysis project Ga0099791, IMG submission 77318) | Vadose zone soil and rhizosphere microbial communities from the Eel River Critical Zone Observatory, Northern California to study diel... | ecosystem: Environmental > Terrestrial > Soil >... | reverse complement strand
GGCTGTCTGTTTGAAGTATTCTAGAATCCTGGGCATTGCTCGTGAATAGTCGGCTTCCGTTTTGAACTCGATAATTGTGCCTTGCCAGCGAGGCTTGTTGGTTCGGGTCCTGTTCTTGACAATTACGGGTTTGTTCTGTTGGATGTCTATTCGAAGAACTACCTCAGCTATACGAGATTTTGATCCCGTGCTTGAGGTTATAGCTGCTTCAGAGTGGGTAGTAATCTGCCCATAGAGCAGAGCCATCTTTCCCCCGAGACCAAAAGTGCCTCTTGTCTGTCGGAGTTTGTACTTCGACCCGTAGAGGACCTGACCGAAGGCAGATGGGATGACGTTTGCTGGTATTCCTATCCCGTTGTCTTCGACCCTTACGATGTAGGTTCCTGGTCCATCGAGAGGCCCTAATTCATGGGACAATCGTACATAGATGTCGGGGGGGATTCCCCCTGTCTCGCAGGCGTCGAGGGAATTTTCTACAAGCTCGCGAACCGTGGAGTATATTGATCTTGATGGGCTTGTGAATCCTGCGATGTCTCGGTTGCGATAGAAGAAGTCGGCGGCGCTTATTTCTTGGAAGACCTCGGCCACTGTCATGGGGCCCAGTCCGTGAGGTCCGCTTTGATCATGGTTTCTTTGCTGTAGGGACTTGGCCTTCCCACAGTCCTAAAGCTTTCTCCTTCTTTAATTCCTGTCGTCTTCTTCTTAGGAACTTGTAAACTGTCCCGTGTTGTCGGCCCTTGATCAGTTTTTCTAGCGCATCTTTCGCCATCGAAACCGCTTCATAGCTACCGATTATCGATACTGTGTGTCCGCTGACGGAGATCGCAGCTCCTGTTAATTCTTCGAGAATTCTCCTCGTTTTTCCTTCTTTGCCAATGATTCGGCCATCAACCCTTCGAATCTCGGCTTCATTCTTGCCGAAAAAATCGTGAAGATCGATAATGTCCAGTGCGGTGTCCTCGTTGAAGAGTCTGAAGGCTCGTTCAGGTGAAAAACCTCTTCCAATCGCGAGAACGATATCTTTTGCTTGAAGGGCTCCTGACGGATCGGGCGCATTCGGCTTTACTCCAATCTCGACAGCGCCCGAAGGGCTGTCTATCTTGAGATCCACGAACAGTCTCTCTTCGATGGTTGACTTCACGGTTCCGCCTAGACCAACAAGTACTCCTACCCTGTCCTTCGGAATCATCGCCGTCATTCTCGTCTCCGCCAAGTGTTATCGAGCTCCTATGACTCTCGCTGGAGATTGAGTCCTGACGTTGAGGCCGGCAAAATAATGATTGATGTTTTCGATGTCCCTCTTGAGGAAGGCTCGGGCTTCAGGGTGCTCCGTGGTTACTGCCTGCCCGAAGTCGATTAAGACTGGGTATCCGTCGGGAATCATGATATTGTACTCGCTAAGGTCCCCGTGAACGAGTTTCGCCTTATCGTATAGTTGCTTGATTAACTCGATGACTTTCTTGTACCAATCCGCCGCCGCCTGAAGGCGAACCTCCCTAAGGACTGGAGCAGGAATTCCATCCTTCCCGATAAATCCGAGGATCAGAACATTCTTCTCCACGTGGATTGGTTTCGGAACGGATATTCCTGCCCTGTCTGCCAGTTCGAGATTCTTGAACTCTTTCGATGCCCATTGATCTACAAGGGACGAGGTATCATGCGGAATATCCTTGAATCGAGGGTCTCCAAGGATGTACTTCAATCGGCCGTGTCGGAATATGTTTGATGTGGTTAGAAAAATCTTCACGGCTACTTCTTTCCCCTTAGGGTCTATCCCGTGGTAGATCTTGCTCTCCTTCCCCGATTTCATTGCACCATGGAGTTCTTTCAAGATACCAGTGTTCAGCATCTTGAGAACTGTCATGATCGTTCGTCGATCAAAAACCTCCTCGAGCGACTCTGTATCCTCGCTCCACTTTATCCTCACTCTGCGTTCTCTATCGTACCGTACCTCTCGCCTTCGAACATTTTCGTCGACCTTGTCGCTCAACGCGACCTAGCGTTTTCCAAGAGAAGGCTAAGAGGATATCTACTTCATCGCAAGTCGACTGTTTTACCTCGGGGCGCAGGGCAGTCAGTGTTTCAAACCGGACTTCTCTATCTTCGTTTCGCACAACTGACAAGCACTTTGGCATGATTTCGGTCCTAGCATAGCTCGACCCTTATGTCGTTAAGGTCTTGATCCTAACACGATATTGTCATATTCTTCCCCAGAAGCCATTTTCGAAGCTATTGCAAAGTGTTAAATTGACAACGGGGCGGAAATTAGCCCTTCTAACGAGCTACCTTGGCAGAAGAGAAGTTATTCGTTCGAAAAGCGACAGGACTAGTCCGCGAGATCGGGGCCGTAACTGCCGTCATTATTGTCCTAGCCAATACGATCGGACTCGGTTGGCAGAAGAGGGTTTTCCAATACACGGGTAAAGCACCGCTCCCTGAGAACATGTACTTCGCAGGCATTCCGCCTATGGCGATGGCTTTCATCATAGGAGGCATCGCTATTCTTCTCTCGGTCTTGGCGGTGTCAGTTCTTTCCGCGGCGATGCCCCGTTCGGGTGGCGGCTACGTCGTGATATCTCGAGTCTTAGGACCTGTGTGGGGTTTCTTGGGCGCTTGGCTCGAATTTCTGAGCATCGCGTGGTCTTTTGGAATCATTGCGGTTGCAGTATTCGAAGGGCTCTATTTCATCATGGGCCCAATAGCGTTCGGACTGAATTTCACGACACCGGGCGGTATTCCACAGGATGTTTTCCTATTCCTGGTTGGCATCGTCCTTGTCGTGGTGTTCACTGTGATAGGCGTCTTCGGCATCAAACTCACAGGGTTGCTTCTGCAGGGGATGTTTTGGATTCCCGCAGTGTTAACTTTCTACGTTTTTGGCCTTCTCAGTCAAGCCACCACCGCAAATGTTCAGCTTGGTATGACGAACGTCCTTGGTCATGCTCCAAGCGAGTATGTGACTGCGGCATTGAATCAGGGGCTGGATGCCAAAGGGATGAGTGCAGGAGGATATGTCGGGGCAGTTCAAACAGCCCTAATCGGTGCCTATTTTGCCTACATAGGTTATGCCGCGTCGACATTTGTTGCTGGCGAGATAAAAGAGGCGAACAAGTCCCTCCCCAGAACTCTAATTCTAGCTTCGCTTCTCATCATCGCTCTCTACGTGAGCATCTCATTGGTGGCAGCCAACGCTATCAAGGGTATTGCACCACAGACCGTCAATGGGAACACGTACTCGTTGCTTTCGGCATGGAGCTACCTATCATACGGGGGCGGAGACTTCGCGAAAGCTGTTCCTATTCTTCCAAACGTATCTCTCTGGACGACAACATTAGCTGGATTGACCGGCAACGCAATCGGCTTGGGAGGGGCTAACTTCTTGCTCGTAGTCTTCGGGATCCTCTGGATCGCTAACGACATTCCCCCATTCATTCTAACAGGGTCTAGGATACTTTTTGCAATGTCTTTTGATCGCGTCCTCCCAACACGTCTTTCCAATATCAACGACCGGTTCCATTCGCCAATTAACGCCGTGATCATAACAGGCATCATCGCAATCCTTGGATGCTTCTCAGAGTCACAGATCCTGGACGTAGGACATACTCTAAACCAGGGCGGAAATACGCTGATCAGCAACGTTCTTGGTAGCGGAGGTGGAGTCCAGATCACAGACTTCTATGACTCCTTCTTCTTCACCCTATTCACCCTCTCGTTGGTCATCCTACCCTTGAGAGCGAGCAGACGTCAGATTTTCGAAACCGCGCCCTACAAACCCGGCGGGAAATGGGGAATGGTCCTCATCGGTATAGGAGGATTTGCCGCTAATCTTGTGGTGGATTACTTCTTCGCCGTCGCGCCAGGAGGCGACTTCGGGCTCGGCTCGATAAACTGGTCGTCACCGACACTCTTCAATGATCTGTTTGCGGTGATCTTCACAATCATTGTGGCCATTCTAGGGATAGTCGTCTTCTTCGTTCACAGGAACCGTCGGGGCATCAACTACTCGACGATCTTCGCCCAGATCCCACCCGAATAGCGAATAGAGGGGAGGTTCTCCGTTGAGAACGCTTTCCCCAAGGCGATGATTCGTCCTAGTTCGACGCGTGATTGATGGCGCAGAAAGTGGGGATCTTCTTATGTGCAACGATTGTTTCCAAATCTAGAGCTTGAAGTCATCAACTCCGAGCGAATCTGCAGTTGACCTATTCGAGTCAAGGCTGATTCGAGGCGGTACTCGGCTAATAGCTGACCTGACGGAGTTTTTCAGGGACTACCGAGTTGACGACACCACTTTCACCATCTATGCCAAAGGAGCTACTAGAAACAAGGGCTTCCTATTGTCCAGATTTCTTGCTTGGACCGTTCTTCCAAACTATTCTGTCTCGCTGTTCTGCGTAGATGAAGGAAGTGCCCTCCTCACAACTGAGAAGGTCCGGAAAAACATAGATGCCGTAACGAGGATCACAAAGGATGAGGATCTGAAGTGGGCGTGGCTGGTTTTCTTCTCCGATAGGGATTTGCCACCTCCGATTGTGTCATTCATCTCGAGGTATGACAAGAAGGAGCTCGGACTTGGAGCGGCAAGCACATCTTCTCGTCAGGTTGTCCTGAGCAATAATCAAGTTGGAAGAAGCATAGGGAAGCAGTTGAAACTAGGAAAGACTATAGGGTCAAACCGTACATGGAAAAACTGACCAAGACCCAAGTTTCGATTCTTGCATCGTATAGCATGCCCTTGGTTCTTCTCTCAGCGTTCGTGATCAACGCTCTATTGGTCACCTTCCACATTTCTGGGGGAACCCTAAGGCTTGTGCTTCTTGCGGGATCGTTTCCCATTGGCTTCATACTTGGTCGTATGATCTACACCAGACGGTCTCACGTTGAAATTCAATTCGACAATTCCACCTTTCGTGTGATCAAGGGATCGAAGGAAGTTGTAACCGGTTTTTGGAGGAGCTATAGGATGGTGTCCCTCGTACTTGATCAGTTTGGGAAGCCGAACCTTCGACTCTATAAGACGAAAGGAGGCGATCATGTAGATCTGCCGATCTCACGCACTAACGCAGAACCTCAGCGATTTCGGGACTATGCCCAGTCCCTCGTGACAGGGCAACGTCCAAGAGGAGCTAGCCCTCAAGTCGCTGAAGTCGCTTAGCTTTTCCATCCTCTAACTCGATAATGTAGGCCCTGAGGATACCCTCCGAGTACTCGCTTCCGGGATTGATGCACTGGGTCCTACCGATCTTCACGAGACCAGGGCTCTCGTGTATGTGGCCATGAAGCCCCAAGAGGGGTTGGTACTTCTCAATCACCTTACGAACCGATGTGGATCCCACGGGAATGAAAGCGGGTCTTCCCCCCTCATAGACTGGCCGAAGCGTCGCGTCAAGTTTCGGAGCCATGTCAATGGTGGAATTGTAAGGAGGCACGTGAAAGCAGAAGCACGACGTCTCAACGGACTTCAACTGTGAAACAGTCTTCTCCAATTTTTCCAAGAGTTGCGCTTCAGTGCACTCTCGTGGACTGTGCCATGGAGTTGGATTCGACCAACCAACGCACGCCCCCTCGTGGAAATCATCGAAACGGACAACCGATTCCTCTGCAAAGACCACATTCGCAGAATTCTTCAGAACATCGTCGAGAACGAACTTATCGTCATTTCCCGGATGTATGATGACCTTTGCATCTGGAGCTTTCTTTGGGATTAGAGCTAGCCAGTCTCTTACCATCTCGACCTCCAAGTCTTCGAAGACCTTTTCAACGTACTCTTGATCATGGCTTAGCTTTTCGACCTCAGCACTTGAACAAACATAGGGAAGGTAACAATGTTGGCGAATTTGCTTCTTGAGGTCGGGAAGACCATCTTCCGAAATTTTCATCTGTTTGCCTAGGAAGTTAGCTGTGTAACCAACCTCAGGCTCACGTACAATGGGAATCATGACCTTGCTCGTCATGTCTCCACCCATCAACAGAACATTCGCCTTGAACATAGAGGCGGAGTTCAGAAACTTTCTCCAAACTACGTCACTTCCATGAAAGTCCGAAGAGAAAATTATTCTGGTCTTGGGCAAACTCAAAGAAAGGAGATCTCTAACCCTTTAAATTGTCTAGGGTAGTTGTTAGCGTACTATCCCGGGTTCTACGAAATTTAAGTACGGAACGGACCAGTTTCCCTGGCATAGGGTGGAAGAAGCTACTAACTCATGCTCTCCGCAATATCTGACGAAGCAAAACGGATACTGGATGAGGCAAGGAACAGGGGAATAATTCTAAGACTATTCGGCGGAGTTGCAGTAAAGTATCATTGTCCAAGTGCAACGCACAGGTCACTTCAGCGATCTTATCCAGATCTAGATTTCTTTGGAAGAGGAAAGCACGGGCGGGAAATCAGGAAGCTTTTCTTGGATCTGGGCTATGAGCCCAATCAACGGTTCAACGCGCTCCACGGCGCCACGAGGTTGATCTTCGAAGACGCGAAGAATCAGAGGGTTGTAGACCTGTTCCTAGATGTTTTTAGAATGTGCCATACGCTTCATTTCGGAGACAGGCTTACACTTGATGACTATACTATACCTATCTCTGACTTGTTGTTGACGAAACTTCAGGTTGTGGAAATTAACGAGAAGGACATCCGCGATCTAATCGCGATTCTAAAGGACCATGATGTAGTCGATCATGCGGCTTCTGGGGACAAGGAGGTAATTGATGCTAGTTATATCTCGTCTTTGTGTGCAGACAATTGGGGATTATGCAAGACCATCTCTCTAACACTAAGGAAGCTCCTGAACTTTCTTCAGAAATACGAACTAGAACCCGAAGCTAAAGAGATCCTCGAAACACGAATCAACAAGCTCCTCCACGCGATTGAGACGGTTTCGAAATCGTTCAAATGGAAACTGCGTGACAAGGTCGGGGAAAAGAAGCGCTGGTATGATCTCCCAGAGGTACCCATACGAACGCAGTCTGTATCGTCAGCCTGACAATTGAAGGTTGAAGGGTTTACCCTCCCTCAACACTTGAGGCGGTGCGTTCTCTTTCCACTTGCGCAGCCAAGACAGTTCATCTCTCTGTTCCCGCAAATCGTCGGGAAGCAGCTGGGGTATCTCGTCCATGATTGGATACCAACGGCCGCACTCTGAACACACAAGTAATCCTTCGACGATCTCGTCCTTCTCTTCGAACACGTGTAGATCCAGCGGGTAATGCTTGTCGATCGGACAAGCGAGGATATCCATCAGCCGTCTCTTCATCGCTATTCCCTGGATCTTCTATGTCTAAGCCTTCCCGGATAAGGGTAACTATGAGGGTAGATTGAATTCTTCAGAATCAGCTGTTGAGTTGGCTTCCTTCTTCCGAAGCAAGAGGATTTCTATGGTCGTCCTGTTGCGAGGTAAGTGAACCCGGCTTCCTCGCTCTCGCTCCTAGTTCGAAGATTTCTCGTATCGAATAGGATGGGATTATTACGCATGAGGCTCTTTACTTTCGAAAGATCGAAACTTCGAAACGCGTTGTGTGCTGTTGCTATGATTAATGCGTCCGCGTTGCGGACAGATTCTATTTCGGAGCCATTGGACTCGTATTCTTTGCCTCCCACCGTCACGCGTGGGACGTAAGGGTCAAAGACCCGGATATTCGCTCTGGATTGTTTGAGGAGCTTGAGAAGCTCTAAGCTCGGGCTCCTTCGAGTATCTTTGACCTCGCCTTTGTAGGCCAGACCCCATACAACCACGGTCACGTTTGGCAGACTCTTCTTAACGGCTTTTAGTGCCAAAGCGAGCCTTTCGATTGTATGAACGGGCATCATCTTGTTAACGGCTTTGGACGCAGATACTAGGCGTAGTGGGAATCCGGCCTGTTTTGCTTTGTAGACGAGATAAAACGGGTCCTTCGGAATACAGTGACCCCCGACCCCAGGACCTGGATAGTGTGGCATGAATCCGAATGGCTTTGTGGCTGCTGCATTGATCGCTTCGACAAAGTCAACGCCTAAGGTTTCATGGAGGACCGCTAGCTCGTTTACCAGCGCGATATTCACGTAGCGGAATATGTTCTCGAGCATCTTTGTTGCTTCTGCGACCGAAGGGCCGCCAACCGTGACAACGGGGGCGTCCAAGATTGACTTGTAAAATTCAGCACCTAGTTGAGTCGACTCGTCGTTAATGCCTCCTACCACCTTTGGAATGTTCCTGACCCCAAATTTTGCGTTGCCATAGTCAATTCGCTCCGGGGAGTAGACGAGGGCGAAATCTCTCTCAGGTTTCTTCCCGCTTCGCTCCAGTAAGGGTTGGAAAATGTCTGTCGTGGTCCCTGGAAAGCTTGTGCTTTCAACGATAACTAGCTTGAATCCGGATAGGTTCTTCGATAAGTCCCTTGCGACCGATTTGAGGAACGAGAGGTCTGGCTCCCCCTTGGCGTCGAGAGGAGTTGGCACACACACGATTACTACGTCGGAAGATGTAGCTGCCTCGGATAGGTTCTTTGTGGCGCTGATCGATCCCGCTTTCACAAGTTCGGGGAGATGTCTTTCGCTGTAAGCATCTTCCACATAGCAAATGCCTTTGTTGATCATGGAAACTTTGTCTTTTTCCACATCGACACCAATTACGCGAAAGCCAGCTTGGGCAGAAGCGACAGCCAGTGGGACCCCGACATAACCGAGGCCCACCACACATACTCTAGCCTTTCTTGACTTTATCTTATCCAGCAAGGCAACTGCATCGGCGCTCAATGCCCTGTCTCCTTCCCTGCGAGCTCTACCGTGCTAAGAATCTTGGCGACTGGATCTTCCATTTTCGCTAGAAGCTGTTTTCCCTTTTTCTTCTGACTTTCGAAGGCTTCCGGCTCGTTTAGAATTCGTTGGACATTGGTCGTGATCTCTCGAGGAGATTTGATTGTTTTGACTAAGCGGAGCCGCTCCAGATACTGGATGTACAAGGGTTTCGGCCCTGGAAAACACGAAATTGATGGAATCCCCAAGAGTGCAGCCTCCACAGTCATCGTGCCACCCGATCCGACGAAAGCCGACGAATACGAAAGCAGGCTGGCAGCATCAATTATCCTATCAACCACAGTGACCTTTTCGCCAAATCGCTTCCTTATCACGGGAGCTTGCATTCCGTACCTAGTCGAGACAACCACTTGGCATTCCAATCCTCTCTTCAACAACTCGTCAATAATAGGCCCCACGACAGGCTCCTTGTCGCTAGCTTTCCCCATGAGGTAGGATGCGAATGCTTCCTCAGTTCTGAAAACAACAATCGGCCGGTCCTTCTTCAAGCCTAATTGTCCTAAGACCCTATCATCGGGATGATGACGTTTGAGCCAAGCGGCTGGGTCTAAAGCCCTGTAAAGGATGACTTTTCGCATAGGTCCGCCGAACTCTTCCCAGACTGATCGACCGATGATCCATGGACAGCAAAGGAAATTCGTCAAAGGTATTGTCAGCCGGGCTACCATCCAAGAGTGCGGCGAATCATTAGCCGCAACATGGGGAATGCCCAGGCCGAACGCCACCCGAGATGCCTCGACTGAGGAGAAGGAGACCGCTACGCTCGGCGTCCAATTCTGAATCAGATTTGCGAGTTTTGTGATTCGCTCAGCGCTAGCGATGAGCTTCCCAAAAGCCGTTCCCCCGCCGTGGCTTCCTACTACCGAAAATCGCAGCTTCTTCAATCCCAGGGTTTGTTCGGCTTCGCGATAGACACGCGTCGTGATCAATGCCTCATGTCCCCGCCCTCTCAAAGCGCGATACAGCGGCTCGAAGAAGAGTGCCTGTTTGGGGGTGAGGACTTCAATCCAGACTTTCATAAGCTATTTTCCGAGCGCCCATCGAAGGCCAACGACAAGTAGATAAAAGATGCAAAGAATTAGGGCCTCCAATTCTTTCCATGAGGACTGCTTTCGCTATTCGTGCTAACTGGCTATTGACGCCCTCTCGTAGCGACGGCAACTTCTCTTTGTTGGCCTGCTGATATTGTAACAGATTGGTATCAATTCGTTAACCCGCTGAACCGACTATCAGCCGTTTCCCGCAAGATTATGGGTGGTTTCGAACGAACAATCAACATTCCGAATCCAAGAT
>Ga0099791_10001204_pt1 | contig 10099 bp, 9 predicted proteins | sample Rivendell_Oct201_7_FD_77318 | JGI IMG/M metagenome (GOLD analysis project Ga0099791, IMG submission 77318) | Vadose zone soil and rhizosphere microbial communities from the Eel River Critical Zone Observatory, Northern California to study diel... | ecosystem: Environmental > Terrestrial > Soil >... | reverse complement strand
GTGCTCCTTTCTGTAGGTCAAGATGCGAACGATCAAAACCTACTCCAAGGGGCGCCCTTTTATAATGCGTTTGTCGGTACTAATCCGACGGACGAGCTGATAACTTCGGGGATGCCCGTCATTGCCATCAATTGGCCGAACGAGCCCGCGCGTTTCCTACTTCGCGTCCACCCAAGTGTCCGACCCCGCTACCTTGACGGCCACATTCGTAAAGAAAATTCGCGCCGGCTTGCCGTCCGCCGTTCCGCGGTGGTCCGTCGAGAAGAGCAGAGGGCCAGCCTTCTTGTAGCCCGCCCAGGTGGTTGTGACGTTGCTCGGTGGTTTGGGTCCGCCGCGATGATAGATGAATTGCACGACTCGCCCATCCGACCCGATGTAAAGATCCCAAGTGTCTCCCGGCGTGTAGCCACCGACCTCCGCAGGATATTTCACCGAGACAAGCTTCGCCGTACCCTTTCCGATCGGCAATTTTTGGTTGTCCTTCTCCACCACGTTCGCGCTGGTGTCCCAGTAAACATGGAAAGGGAAGATCGCCCAATAATTGTCGTTGACGAAGGCCGGCTCAATTTCATCCTTCACGTTGGCAGGCGCGGTGTTGAGCTGAGAGCGGAGATAGGTAACCTTGACCGGCTTGCCGTCCTTGTCTTTTCCTTCGTGGGAGACTTTTCCAGTCTTGGGCTCCCACTCCCAGGAACGAGACAGATCCAACTTCAAGGCTGGGAGTTGCAGGTTGAACGTATAGCGGATCGCTTCAACTTGCCCATACGAATCAAGGCCATAGGTTTTGGCGAGCTGTTCGACAATAGGCGGGCGCGTCTGGGCCCGGGAGGTGCTCTCAAGTAGCAGTGCCCCTGAGAGCAGGCAGTAGATCGTCATGGAACGGCGCAACTTTTTCATGAAGGTCCTCCTCAGTGAAACGAACGTCGTCTTGGATGGCGTGCAATGGGCCCTAGATGCATAAATCGCATGTGGTGCAGCTGCGTTCACTCTACCCGGTCAGCTGAGCATTGGAGTGCGGTCGATCGCGTGGTCCTACGCAAAGCGATCATGGCAGCAGCGACTGCCACGGATCCGTATTCCAGAATCACAATCCAATCAGGAACTAACCATGGGCGCCCAACGGTCCGCAGGTGCCACACATAATAAGTAGGAAGGATGCTCAAAGTCCAGACAAGGATGGGAAGTGTTGAGGTCGACCTTAGGAACGGCAGTATCCATAGCAGGTACCACGGATAGACAACCGGCGCGCAGAAAAGCGATGCCGCCATTGGCCAGGCGAACGCCTCCGCGGACCCTTCCGCGGGCTTTTTTCTCATCCAGATTGCGGTAAGAAAGCCGACGAGCAATGCCAGTCCGGCGACGAACTGCGGAGCGGCCACTCGCTCCAGTGTTGCGAAGACCGGATCATTAAAGCGAAATCTCTGCACGTAAGTGCCGAGCGAGCCGATTGGAATCCGCCCGTGGTTGAGAAATGGTACGTAGAGAAGTGCGATCCCGATCGCGGCCAGCGCGGCGTCGCGCAGACGGACGCGCTTCCAGTAGAGCGGCAGCAGCACGATCGGGAGGAATTTCACCGCAACCGCAAGCCCAAATGATATGGCCGCGACGGCGCGCCAGCGTCTTACCAGCGAGGCCGCGGAGACCAAGAGCAATAGCACGCCGACGATATCGACGTGACCGCTGCCCGCCACCTCAATCGCCAGCAGTGGGTGCCAGGCATACGCCAGGACCCAGTGCTCTCCCTGGCGCGTACGACGCAAGATATCGAGCAACACAAACACGATCGCGAAATCGCAAATTACAAATGCTACTTTCAGGGCGAATGTAGACTCGTGAATGGACGTCACGGCGCGAAAGAATAGCTGCGCCCCCGCTGGATACGGGCTTGGCACTTCTGGATTGTTCAGCGTACGCGTCTCTGGTGTGTGCAAGCCGGCAAGGGCAGGGTCGCTCGGAACCACGATATATGGGTTATAGCCCAGCCGCTGCACGCGGCCGTCCCAAACATATCGATGAATGTCATCGTCTACACCCGGCGGCATTCGCAGGAATTGAAAATGCCACAGTGCGGAGACGGCGAGGCCGAAGAGAATGACGTGCTTCGGAAATTCTGGTGCGGAAAAGAGCTCGCGGATGGTGAGGAGGTAGGCGAGACCAGCAACCGCCAGAGGAATGAAGAACGACGGCTCACCCCTGCGGCTGAAGTTTTGCGAACAGATCGTCAGCGACAGAAGCAAGATGGCGGCGAGTCCGTACAGTCTGTGCGAGGGTGTAAGCTTCACTCGCCTCCCTAACGATGATGAAGTTGCGCGACTGCTTGCTGCCATTCGCCGAACCAGCCCGCAGTCCTTGGCGCCTTCGCGGGAGCAAGCCGCAGTTCCCGAGCCAGCAGAATCAAATCGTTTGCGACGTCGATGTCATAGAAGGCCTCCGTGAAGCCGGTTGAGAGTTCAAGGACCTTTGTACGCGTCAGCAATCTGTCTAGCGCGCTCCTTGTTCCCATGCCATCGCCTTCGAAGAGTGACGGGTAAGCTGCCTTGGCGCCAACGAGGTAGTAGCCTCCATCGTGGGTTGGCCCGATAACCACGTCATGCGTGGCGAGTATTTCGAACGCGCCCTCCAGAACCGACGGTGCGAGGTGTGGACTGTCGCTATTAAATGCGATGACGTGCTGCCGGCCAGCGGCAGTGAAATGTCGAAAAACAGAGACTAGTCCTGCTGCGAGACCTTCGCCTTTTTGCCCCACGACCTGCACTGTATTACCTAATAGGTGTGCCAATTCGTCCTGATCCGACTCAGGGCACATTACCGCGACATCCACGCTCGTCAGTGACGTTGCCAACGCGAGGGTGTCCTCTAAAAGACACCGATACAGCGCTGCCACTGCGGGAGAAGGAAGGCTCTCCGTGAGACGCGTCTTAACCATGCCGGGCTTTGGGGCTTTCGCCATAATGACCAATGTGCGGTTCGGGTGAGAAAAACATACAGCAGTCTGGCTAGAGGATTCCATGAAAGTCCATCTATCGGGAATTACGCTGGTCGCGGGATCCCGTTCTTCGATGTCGAAAATAATAGCGCACGATCCGGCTCAGGATGAACCACGCTGCTCCTATCGTGCCCTTCACCGTACCGCCAATTTTGGACTTCCCAATTCGCGGGTAATAGCTCACAGGGACTTCGATGATGCGAAATCCCGCGATGGCCCCTTTCAAGATCATTTCAACTGCCCAGCCGTAGGTAGCCTCTTCAAGGGCGAGTGCGCGCAGCACATCGGCGCGGGCGGCGCGAAACGGACCGAGGTCACTGACTTTGACACCATACAAAAGCCTGATCAGGCCGGCGGCGAGGCGATTGCCGAACGATTGGTGCCACGGTAGCGCACCGGGGTTGCTTTTGCCGCCGAAGCGCGAACCGAGCGTAATGTCAGCGCGCCCCTCGATAATCGGAGCCAAGACAATCGGCAACTCTGAAGGGCGGTCGCTGTAGTCTCCGTCGAGGAAAACGACCACATCAGGATCTTCCGTATTCGCAAGGCCTGTCAAACAAGCGCGCCCGTATCCTCGGCGAGGCTCCAAGATGACTTGCGCGCCCATCTTTCGGGCGAGATCCGGTGTTCCGTCAGTCGAATTGCTGTCGACAACGATGACCTCAGTGACGAGATTGGAAGGGAGATCGGCAAGCACACGGCCAATGGCCTGCGCTTCGTTATGGGTAGGAATAATGACCGACACTCGCACCCAGATTCGCTCATCACCACCACGGGGACGACGGCCGCCGTCGTGCCAGCAACGCGTCGATGCCCCAGGTACGACCTGCGCGTCCCACCGCGAGTCCGAGCGATGCGACCACCGGAACCAGTAGTTCCCAAATCCATGACGTACCCCATTCCGAGATCCAAAGACTGCCGAGGAAGAGGAATGCGACAAAGGCCGCTGGACGCGTAAACAGACCAATGAGCAGCAGGATTCCCAGCGAGATCTCCGTCGCCGCCTGCACGGGACCTGCCATGGCCGCATGGCTTGCCATCAGTCCCATAACCCACTTCCATGCCGCCGGCGAATGGCTCGCCTTGATGTAGTAATTGATCACCCCCGCGTAGCCTGCTGGGGTGTAGCCGCCCTTTCCCAGATTCTCAAAGAAAACCCACACGAACATCGCGCCAATCGTCAACCGGACGAGGGCGAGTCCGATTCGCGCATTCGGTTGGTCGGGCGCCTGGGATATTGTGTCTCGTGTCCCGAGAGAGTTCGTCATCATGACCCCTCAGTACGGTTTGCCGAACAGGCCCAAGAACCGTGTGGGCAGCGCTATAATATGCGCTTAGTTCGAATGAAGGCAAACATCGAGATCGACGCTGGAGGCAAGACGTTTGCCGCCGGACTGCTGCCCGACTTAATCGCAGCGCTGCGGCACAGTGAACCTGGCGATCTCCTGGCCATCACTAGCAGCGAGGCAAGTGTGGGTGCCGACCTCGAGACGTGGTGCCGCTTCACGCGTAACACACTAATCGATTCCAGCTCCGAGGCGGGCCGCACTCGCTGGGTGATCAGATGCGGCGCGCCCCCCCAAGATCCTGACGGTTCCCGCCCTATCGGCACGCGTCTTTGGCTGTACACGAATTTCGACTGCAACCTAGAGTGCGACTACTGCTGTGTGCGCTCGTCGCCCACCGCACCGCGGCGAGCGCTTGGCCTTGAACGGGTGCAACGGATCGCTGCCGAAGCGGCCCAGCTCGGCGTGAGAGAAATCTTCGTGACCGGCGGTGAGCCCTTCCTGCTCGTGGATATCGCTGGGATCTTGACTGCGTGCGCCGCTGCAGCGCTAACGACAGTGCTCACGAACGGTATGCTGTTCACGGGGCACCGGGTCGAAGCGCTTCGCTCTCTCCCGCGTGATCGCGTCACGTTGCAGATCAGCCTCGATAGCCCCACACCGGAACTCCACGACCGCCATCGCGGGCGAGGCACATGGGCTCGGGCATGGGAAGGAATAGAGCGCGCTCGCGCCGAAGGATTTCGCGTTCGACTGGCGGCGACCGTGTCCTCCGACGCGGAGGCCGAGGAGTTCCGCCGCTTCCTCGATGCGCATCGGATCACCGAAGAAAACCGGGTTATCCGCCACATCGCGCTGCGGGGCTTCGCGGCGGAGGGCATCGCCCTTGCGCGCGCTGACTTGGTGCCCGAAGTCACGATCACCGCTGGAGGTGTCTATTGGCACCCGGTCGGGGCTGAGGATGCAGACTTGCTCGTCACCTCTGAGATTTTCCCGCTCGCCGAATCCTTCGCTGCCGTGCGCCGCGATTTTGATCGGGAACGTGAACATGCGCGTCGGCTGGCGACCATCTTCAACTGCGCCTGACCTTCGGCGCACTTTGTGTCCCAGCTTTACCCGCAACGAGAACTGTGGCTTCTCCTCGCATTACTGATTGGCTGACTTCGCAGCCAACCGTCTAAAAAAACCCTGTCGGCCCGATCCTTGTCGCAACGCCTCATATCCCTCGAGTTGTGGCAACACCCACTGTTTGAGTCCTTCTGCTTCGAGCACGACCCGGTGCGCCGGATTGTCGTAACTCATTCCCAACAGAGCTTCTGCGAACTGACGCTCGACTGCCAGATTGAGATCGTGCCGAGCGGTGAACATACAGTGATTGTATGGCGGCGACGTCCAGATCTCCGTGAGCGCGCCTCCAGGCACTAAGCCCTCGCTGTCCAGCGTCTTCCAAAATGGGCTGCCGATCGCTCCGGCATCTGCCCGGCCGTCGAGAACTGCGCGCACGACTTCGACTTCACTCTTGCCCGTGTCACCATGCTTGCCGACGTCGCTATCAAAGCGCAACGACCGGTAGTCACGCCCTTCCACGAAATCCTGTTGCTCAAGAAAGTGAACCGGCAATATCGCGGCGTGGCCACTGTCACGGCTTCCGAGCGCCAGCGTGCGATTCTTGAGATCGCCGAGAGCTGCGACCGAACCTCCGGCGACGGCGACGATTTTAGTGGTCCACCCAACATCCGTGTCGCGCATGGCTATCGGCCGGCACCGATGGCCGCTCCATTCATCGGCCTGTAGAAATGCGAGATTTGTGTTCCACGCGATATCAATGCGCGGCCGAACATCGTTCGGTGAGGCCAGAAGTGCCATAACTTGGGCTTCGTAGTTCTGAAACAGCACTACCTCCACGGGCAAACGCGCCTCTTCATGAAAGTAGCGTCGCATGCCTTCCCAGATCGTAACCACTTTCGGATCGTACGCAACGACTCCGACCCAGATCGTTTGGCCCGGGATTCTCTCCTCGCTAATGTTCGTCATTCCCCCTCCATTTTCTTCATCGGGGTTTCGCAGTCAGAACAGAGGCATTCCCAGCATAGCTCTCGCGATGAACTCGCGCAGCACGTCGCCGGTAGGCGCCATGACCGCGCCTGCATGAGCATCGCGGAACAGGCGTTCGATGATCATATTCTTTGAGAACGCCGCGCCGCCGCATGTGCGCATCCCGGCGGAGGTGACGCTAATCGCTATCTCACCGGCGGCGGCTTTTGTTTCGAGCACGCGAAGTAGCGTCGTTTCCCGGGGCCGCTCAAGATGATCAATCAAATCATCGACGCGCGCCGAGAGGCCATCGGTGTCGATCTGCATAGTTGCGAGCTGCGCGCGCAGCGTCGGCAGACTCTCGCCGAGGCTCTGACCCAGATGCTCGAACCGAGCGCTCTTGAGATGTGCTGCCGTGGCAGCGACCGTGGCTCGACACAGGCCCAGCGCTACGGCTGACGTTCCCAGATTAAACAGCGGGAGCACGACGTTCAGCATTACCTGAAACCCTGCTCCATCCTCTGTGATCTGAAGTCCGGATGGTGCCTCGCAGTTATCAAGAATCATCGGCGCGGAGGCGTTCGCGCGCAGCCCCAAGCCGTCCCAAGGGCCTGACACGGACAGGCCAGGAGTTCCAGCGGGAACGAGGTAAAGGGTCGAATCAGTTGGACCTGTGCCTTCGGGTGCAAGCGACGAAACAATATAGCTCTGCGCGTGCCCTGCGCTCGTCACCCAAGATTTTTTGGCCGTAATTCGCACGCCCGAGCCATTCCGACGTGCTCGAGAGATTGGCGTCCAAAAGTGACTGCGCGAACCAGCCTCACTGAACGCGAGCGTGGTCAAGTGCCGTCCAGCACCAATCGCCCGCAGCGCCGCGGCGACGTCTGCGCCCGGACGCGCTGCGGCAATTGTCGCGGCACCGAGCACGTGCATGAGATAGACCATCGCTGTCGATGCGTCGGCTTCGGCAAGCGCCGCGGTGACGGCTGCGAATGTGCGCGGTCCCAGACCTGAACCGCCTGCGTCGGGCGATACCATCAACCCGAGCAGTCCCCCGCGACCCAGAGCATCGACAGCCTCGGTCGAAAACCGCCCTGCCTTGTCGTTCTGCGCAGCGACAGGCGCAAGTACACGATCTGCAATCTCTCGCGCACGCGAAACAGCGGTCTCATGAGTCAGTGTGCCCATCGGTATCTGCACGCTCACAGACAGTAGAGGATTGTCCCCGACAATGCCGCAACTGGTCAAAACATTTTTGCCGTTTTTCAAATCCACAATTCGTCCGTGTGTCCTCATACTGCTAACGGCCACCATCGGTAGGTGGAAGACCACCCATTGGATGAAGCTGTCAATCTCGAGTGGGTGGTCGGCGATTCGGAGGTAATCCAGATGGCATCGTGCGGATGAGTACCGACAAGTCGGCTTGTGGGAAGTGTGGGATGCGTCGCACTCCCGGTGTTTTTTTTGGTGTCTTTGGTGTCTGTTTCGGCCCGAAATTGGTGCTATTTATGCGAAAGGATTGAAAGAGTTGAAAAAGGCGAGACCGTAGAAATCGCCAATGTTCATGCGGGTGTCATGCATGTTGCTGAAAACATGCTAGGATAGCCAATAGGCCAGGGTGAGTATCCCACCCTCTCCGCCATTTCTGCAACTCCTTTATTTAGTTGATCTTATATTTTTGGTGGCTGTCCTGGTGGCTTCGATCTGAATCTTGTCACCAAACGCTTCGGCTAAAAAAATCTCCTCAAACCTCCAAAAGCCCTTGTTTATGAGGCATTTGTGAGTGGGTATCGCGAAGTCTCCATTCTCGGCATAGGCATGGGTGAGAGGGGTACCCTCTCACCCATATCTCGTTTTTGCCGAGGGGGCGCAAGCGATATGGTTTGGCATTGGGAGACCAAGAGAGGGAGCACGGAGCGGATACATCTCAAGATAGTCTTTTGCGCCGTCTAGGCTTCAGATGTCGTCACGCGGTCTAAGGCTTTATTGTCATTCTCGAAGTGCTCGAAGGTTTCACGTATTACAGCCTCAAGTGCCGTCACTTCATCGTCCGTGAGCTTGCTGAATTCATGGCTTCGGCGCCTTTTTGGTAGCGCTCCGTAATTCTGTTGCACGAACATGATGAAATCCTTGGCGAGTCTATCGGGCATGTCGACCGTGTCCATGATACGTCTGAGCGCTTCATCATGCCGGCGGAGGAACTCTATTTCGCGCGGCAAGTCAAACTGCACTGTCCGCTGGACGCAGGCATAGAGGAACTCTGCTGTATCAGTGCAGTCAAAATAGCGGTAGAGGTCAGCAGTGTCGTTCAGAACCTCGATATTCCGGTGAGGTGTTGGACGCCAATCAATGAATCTCATCAGCGCTCCAGAATGGGATTGCAGAGCTGTGCGGTACTGATCGATGCGGTCGAGCATGACGGACGAGACCGGAAAAACCATGCCTGATGGTGCGAATTTTCGCTCGGCTAGAACGTGGTGGATAAGGCAGCGGTGCAAGCGGCCGTTCCCGTCTTGGAGAGGGTGAACATAAACAAACCCGAAGGCCGTGGCCGCGGACTGCAAAACAGGATCGAGCTCATCGGCCATCATGCGATCGTTTGCTTCAAGTAATGCTGACATCAGGCCAGTAAGATCTCCAGGCCGCGCGCCGATGAATTCGGGCAGCGGATCGCCGTTGTGATCTCTCTCGCCTAGAAACACACCGTCGGGTCGGAGACCTACGCGGACAAATCGATTGTCTTCGACGAGAACGCGGTGAAGACGAACGATTTCATCGAGAGTGAGTTTGTTCTTCCCTGCCTGTAGCACCGCGCGTCCCCACCGCTCAAGCCTGTTGCGCGGCGGCCGCTCTCCTTCAATTTCGAAACTCGCCCGGCTATCAGCGAGTAGCATGAAGCTCGCCGCACGAGCAGCCAAATGCGCGCTGGTGCGACCAATTATTTCACTCGCCTTTTTCGCAAAGTCCTGCGTTATGAACTCGGTAAGCAGCTTGGTTCGGCGGATTATGGGGCAAAACCGGCCGATCCCCAGAAGATTGTCTCGCACGCGGTGCCGACGGGACAGCCGCGGTTTGCCTGTAAAATATGCCTCTGCGTCGAGCACATCGATTGCTGTGACGTCTTTCGCATCGGGCACCTTTTTTAGGTTGCGGCCAGTCAGCAATTCGTAGAGAAACCATGCGCGCCGATTCGGTATCCCGTTAGGTGCCTCGCGGACAAATTCCGCCATGGAGGCTGCTGGTATGGTCTCGAAGATGCGCTTCAAGACGAGCAGGTCAATTCGCTCGTGCCGCAGCGCAAAACTCAGGTGATCACCGAAGGTGTCTCCGGGCCAATATCTGCGATCAAAAACAGTCCAGAGAGCTTCCTCCCGATGGCTGCCGCGGATATGCTTGTCCGAGACACAAGACGGACGACGCACGGGCGCTTCGATGGAAAGAGTATTTACAAGCGCAGCAAATCCGGCAAGCTTTGAGGCTTCAGGAATGCTTTGTTCCTGAAAGCCTGTTGGTTTCTTGAAGTTCAGCCGCATGTCGAAATCCGCTCAGTTATGTCGAAAATAGGTCCGATACTCGACATCATGTCGAAAAGCTATATTACTTCACTTCAGATGCCGAAATCCACTGTATTCCTGTCGAAGGTAACCCAGTTAGTGGTTGAGATGCGGAAAACTGTCCACGGCTACAAGGGCTAAGAACCGCGGCGTTCTTGTTGACACCGGAAACCGGCAAAAAGATCGGCAATCCAATTCCAACGCTATGGACCAACAGCCTTCGTTTCATTGACTTATAG
>Ga0099791_10001203_pt1 | contig 10101 bp, 10 predicted proteins | sample Rivendell_Oct201_7_FD_77318 | JGI IMG/M metagenome (GOLD analysis project Ga0099791, IMG submission 77318) | Vadose zone soil and rhizosphere microbial communities from the Eel River Critical Zone Observatory, Northern California to study diel... | ecosystem: Environmental > Terrestrial > Soil... | reverse complement strand
GAATCCGCATATCCACACCGCCGGGGTCCCTCGACGGCTTCTCGGTCACGCTAAAACCGCGTACTCTGAGCGCTTTCAACCGGTCTCGCGGTTCGCCGCATCCGCCCGCGTTCTACTTGCAGAATACCGATGACCTTCCGCGCCTTTGCCACCGCCCTGCTGCTGACGGCCGCTTCGGCCGCCTTCGCGCAAGCGCCTTCGACGACCCATTGGCCTAGCCAGAAGGAAGGCGATTTCGTCATCAAGGATTTCCGCTTCAAAAGCGGCGAAACCCTGCCGGCCCTCAATATCCACTACACCACGCTGGGCACGCCGCAGCGCAACGCCGCAGGCGACATCACCAACGCCGTGATCCTGCTGCATGGCACGAGTTCCAGCGGCAAGGCATGGCTGATGCCGTCGCTCGCCGACGAGCTGTTCGCGCCCGGCCAGCCCCTCGATGCTGCCCGCTACTTCATCGTGCTGCCGGACGGCATCGGCCGCGGCGGCTCCAGCAAGCCGAGCGACGGCCTCAAGGGCAAGTTCCCGCACTACCGCTACGACGACATCGTCGCGTCGGAGTACCGGCTCGTCACCGAGGGCCTCGGCATCAAGCATCTGCGCCTGGTCATGGGCTCTTCCATGGGCGGCATGCACACCTGGATGTGGGGCTACACCTATCCGGACCTGATGGACGGTCTCATTGCGATCGCGAGCCAGCCGATCCAGATCAGCGGGCGCAACTGGATGCAGCGCCGCATCGCCGCCGAGGCGATCCGTCAGGACCCGGGCTGGAACAACGGCTTCTACGACAAGAACCCGACCCAGTGGACCGTGACGGCGCCCTACGGCTTCCTGCAGACCGAGAACGTGCTGCAGCTCCAGATGATGTTCCCGACCCGCGAGGCCGGCGATGAGATGTACAAGAAGCTGCAGGAAGAGGCGAAGCACCGCGACGCCAACGATACGCTGTGGGGCATCGAGGCCGTGATGGACTACAACCCGACGCCGCACCTCGACAAGATCAAGGCGCGGCTGATGGCCATCAATTCCGGCGACGACGAGGCCAACCCGCCGCAGATCGCCTCCACGGAGCGCGAGATCAAGCGCATCCCCAATGCCAGATACGTGCTGATCCCGGCGAGCGAAGAAACCCACGGCCATTTCACCCACCTGCGCGCCGCGTTCTGGAAGGCGTATGTGGCGGAGTTTTTGAAGGGGCTGCCGGCGCAGCAGATGTGAAGGCGGCGGCCGTCATGCCGGTTCGCGGGCTCTTGCCCGCAAACCCGGGATCTAGCCTCTGAGGCGGGGGCCACCGAACGATGGCCGCCACGCCTCCGAACAGTCTTTTGGGGAACGCATGAGTCCGTGATTGGCCCGATCGCTGCCGCGGTCGCCGTTGCAGAACCACGTCGGCTAGCTGGGGTGAAGCTGCCGTGCCAGATGGTCGGCAAACCCGACGCTCATGACCCGCAAGAGACATCGCCAGCGCTTTCGGAACCGGACATCATGGCGCTCATCACACCCGTCTTTCAGGGTTCCATTCGAAGTCATCAGCCTGTCGCTGTCTCGACATGCCGAGCCAACTTGTCCAGGGTCTGGTAGCCGTACTCGACGGCGCCGAAGCCGATCCCCCTGTCGCGCTGTGCTTTGGTCGGATGCAGTTGCCGCAGCGTGATCACGGTCTTGCCGTCGCTCTGCTCATCGAACGTAATCGTGGTGCGAAAACGGCCTGGATCGTCATCCATGTCCGAACCGTGATCAATCTCGATCAGGTGCGGCGGCTCGATGCGCCGAAAGCGCATTCGATTCGGAAATCGCTGGCCGTTTGGGGCGAGCATGTCGAAGCGCCACACGCCGCCGACGCGAATGTCGATTTCCTTGGTTTCGATCTTGAACCCCGCCGGCCCGAACCAGTTCGGCAAATGCTCCGGTTCTGTCCAGGCAGCAAAGACGACATCACGCTTTGCCTTGATGACACGCGAGAGAACGATCTCGCGCTCGATATCCCAGTGTGCGAGGGCGGCGTCCGGAGTTGAGGTCATGGAGATTTCCTGTGCTTTTGAGGATGTAGTGTGGTTGGGCGCATCAGTCACGACGCCTTCTCCTTGGCGGCTTCTTCTCAAGCGTCGCTACATAAGACTCGAGCCGGTCAAGGCGGGCTTCCCAGATGGCGCGCTGCTCGGCGAGCCAGTTCTCGGCCCCCTTCATGGCGCCTGGCATCAGGCGGCATGTGCGGACGCGGCCATGCTTCTCCGACTCGACGAGGCCACCGGTTTCCAACACACGTATGTGTTTCATCAGGCTCGGCAGAGCCATGTCGAATGGCTGAGCGAGTTCGCCCACGGAAGCCTCACTTTGCGAGAGCCGCGCAATGATTGCGCGCCGCGTTGGATCGGCGAGCGCCCTGAACACGTTGTCGAGATGAGGAGAATGGTTAGCCATACAGCTAACAATAGATGCGCGACGGGCATCTGTCAACAATAGTTTTCTAACTGGATAACTGTCTGTGTGCCGGTGCGCCGGCGGGAGGCGTCCGCTCATTAGAATGCGCTGGCAACACCAAATGTGTAGCGATAGGCAACCGCCGGCATTCGTTCCTGCTGATCATCGCCGGCTACTTCGTGCGCGCAGCCGCAATTTTTGTTCCCGGGCCGCGAAATGTCCGCTTCAGAATCGCGGATTTTCCTCGATTTTCGTCTCTTTGTGGCCCAAAGAAGCCGCGCGGGATGGCGGCCCCGAAGGCCGCTTACTGGGCAGAAGCCGCCGCGCCCGTCTATGGCCATTTCTTGAGCCGGTCCGGCTTAGCGATCTGCGTTAGGTGCCATAGCTCTATTCTCGACGGCAAAACTGTCAGTCGCCCATGGCCCGTTAAGCGGGCCCGGTTAGGGCTGGGGCGGCCGTCGGGTCGTCTCGCCTGTCATATGACTTGTAACTTGCTCAAGTCGGCCTGATCGTTGCGTATTCGGGGTGGGCATGCTGACGCCTTGTCCACCTCGCTGCTCGTGACATTCTTCGGGAACGCTCAACCTGGCGCCGCTCCCTGCGTGCCGACATAGACCGCGTAGAGCGACTGGCTCGCCGCCATGAACAGGCGGTTGCGCTTGGGGCCGCCAAAGCAAACATTGCCGCAGACCTCGGGCAGCCGGATGCGGCCGATGAGCTGGCCCGCCGGCGTCCACACCGTCACGCCGCTATAGCCCACGGCGCGACCGGCATTGCTCGAGACCCAGAGATTGCCGTTGACGTCGCAGCGCGCCCCGTCCGGCCCGCACTTCACGCCCTCGACCATGAAGTCGCTGAACAGCTTTTGATTGGACAGCTTGTTGTCAGTGCCGACGTCGAACACATGCATATCGCCCTTGCCGCCCGCCCCTGTATCGCCCGGCCCTTTGCCGGTGCTGATGACATAGAGCTTCTTGTAGTCGGGCGAGAACAAGAGCCCGTTGGGATCCGGAACCTGGTCCTCGCTCACGACGAGGTCGACGCGTCCGCTCGGGTCGACACGATAGCAGTTGGTGGGCAATTCGCGGCGGCCGGGCACGAAGCCGGCAGGCTGGCCGATGCGGGGATTGAGCCGGCCGGCCGCGTTGCTCGGTCCGCCCGCCACATCCGGCTCGCCCTCATAGAGCTGGCCGCCATAGGGCGGATCAGTGAACCAGTAGCTGCCGTCCGGATGTGGCACGACATCGTTCGGCGAGTTGAGCCGTTTGCCTTGGTAGGAATCGGCGATCACGCTCACGGTTCCGTCGTGCTCGTAGCGCACCACGCGGCGGGTGAGATGCTCGCAGGAGAGCTGCCGACCCTGGAAGTCGAACGTGTTGCCGTTGCTGTTGTTCGCCGGATAGCGGAACACGCTGACGCGACCGTCGTCCTCCGACCAGCGCATCTGGCGATTGTTGGGGATGTCGCTCCACACCAGATAGCGCCCTTGCGCGCTCCACGCCGGGCCCTCGGCCCACAAGAGACCGGTGTGCAGGCGCTTGATCGCCGTGTTGGGCTGCGCGATGGCGTTGAACTGCGGGTCGACTGCGATGATGTCAGGGTCCCAGAAATAGGTGGTCGGGGCGCCGCGCGGGCTGAAATCGCGCGGCGGATTGGTGATGGTGGTCGGCGGTGCCGCCGGTCCGGTCTGCGCTGCCGCGCCGCCTGCGCCGGCCACCATGGCGCCGGCCGCCAAAGCCTGCACCAGCTTCCGACGCGACATTGCGCCCCTGTCCTGATCCCAGTTCGCCAAGTGTGTCACGAGTACCTCCCCATGAAAGCAGAAGGCCGGTTGATCGGCCCCGCAACCCGAGGTTAGTCCATCTGGCACAAGCTTGGCGAGAGTCATAAAGATGTGGTGTCGTAAAGGTGTGGTCGAGGAGATTGCTGGTCTGGACGTTGACCACGCGGTGGAGCCCTACACGTCAATCGCTGCGGCGCAACACGTCGGCTGCATGTTGAGGTGAACCGGACGTGTCGGCTTCCTGCAAACGAGAACGTACTGCGGCTCCAGAAGATGTTCCCGACCCGCGAGGCCGGCGATGAAATGTACAAGAAGCTGCAGGAAGAGGCGAAAGCACCGCGACGCCAACGACACGCTGTGGGGCATCGAGGCCGTGATGGACTACAACCCGACGCCACACCTCGACAAGATCAAGGCACGGTTGATGGCCATCAATTCCGGCGACGACGAGGCCAACCCGCCGCAGATCGCCTCCACCGAGCGCGAGATCAAGCGCATTCCCAATGCCAGATACGTGCTGATCAATGCCAGATACGTGCTGATCACTGCCAGATACGTGCTGATCCCCGCGAGCGAGGAAACCCACGGCCATTTCACCCACCTGCGCGCCGCATTCTGGAAGGCGTATGTGGCTGAGTTTTTGAAGGAGCTGCCGGCGCAGATGTGAGGTGTCGGCCAGACCGAGTAGTCGGGCAACATTCGATCGGTCAACTCTCCGCCCGGCGCCTCTCCCCACAAGCGGGGAGAAGGCTTTTTAGATCCCGATAACGGATGTTCCCGCTATGAATCTGGCCCGATGTTGCACCGGCGTCGCCGTGATACCATCTGGTCAGCTTGGAACGCGCGGAGATGTACCGAAGGGATGAACCAACATGAACACGATAACTATAAGCCGGGTATCGAGCGCGGCATTGGGGGATGAAATCAAGCACAAGGCCGACGAGGGTGTGGGGATCGTCGAGGTGATAGATCACGACCGGCGTACGCACGTCGTCATCCGCGATGACGTTTACCGCCGGCTGATCGGACCTAGCTTGAGCGAATCCCTCGCCATGCCGGGCGGTGAAGACATAGACCTTCCGCTACTCGAGCGGAAATAGACAGGTGACCACCGGCTTTTTACTCGATGCGAATGTGCTTGGGGAATTGCGTCTCGCGAGAACAGGAAATGAGAACGTCATTGCTTTGGTCGACTCGATCCCCCGCAATCTTCAATTTATTTCTGTCATAACGCTGCTCGAAGTTGAACAAGGTGTTCTTCGCAAGGAACGCCAAGATCCCGCGCAGGGTGCGAAATTGCGAATTTGGCTCGATAATGCCGTCCGCCGCCCGATACTCGGGCCATGCCCGACCGCAAGCCGCCACCGCAAACGACAAGCTGGACACCGCTGGCAAAAAGGTTAAGCCCATCGGCGAGGTCGCGGCGATAGACGCGGACGCGGCGATAGCGAAGGCCGCCGAACAGTTCAACGTGCCAGCCGCGAAGCTAATCGCGGTGCGGCGCCGATAGCTCATCCCGCGCCGCTCTCGCGAGCAGCTCCCAAAAAAATGGCTCGCCGAAAATTTGCCCATGCAGGTAGAATGAGGCTCGGCCTAGGTGGGGGGAGTGCCATGTACCGCGTCGTCGTCGTGGCCGTTACATCCTTAACCCTAACTGGTTGCGCAACGCGAAGCGCCGAAACGGACGCGGCGGCTGCACGCGCCCGTGATTGTCTTGTACTCGAAACCCGAGCTATCGCGCCTCAACCGGTTGACCTTGAGACGGCAACGTTCGCTGTGCTGGCACGCTGCGACTATCCTGGCGTCCTTGAAAGGTCCATGGCAGCGAACTATCCCGGATATCGTGACTACGTGCATGAAATTGTGCAACGACGGTACGCTGATATCGTCGATTCCACGCGACGGCGTATCGCATTGGTACGAGCCCAAAATGGGCATCCCTTAGGCGCGCCGGAGTGATTCGCCATGAGACGTACAATCAAAGGCTTTTTGCTGTTAGCCGTTTTGCTGGTCGCACACCTACATGCGCGCGCAGCTGAGATTCGCGAGACGAACAATAAGCTTTGCGCCTTTGCGTTAGAAGGCGCCATTGTCGCCGGGGACTATGACCGTTTGTCCGGTTTGATTACCCGCAGCCGCCTCGACGACCTGGATGAGCGAACTGTCTCGCTCTGCCTGAAATCCGCAGGGGGATCCTATGTTGAGGGCCTGAAGATCGCCGAACTGATTTATAGCCAAGGGCTTTCAACCGTCGTGGCTGATGGGTCCGAATGCTTTTCAGCGTGCGCCATTATCTTCATGGCCGGAGTGCTGTCGGACAAGCCAGGCTCGGTTTCCGTCCGCCCTATAATGCCCTATCGCAAACTAAGCGCCGGAGGCATCCTCGGCTTCCACGCGCCATATCTTTCGATGCTTGGCGAAAAATATTCAAAAGAGCAGGTAGAAAGCGCCACGCAAAGCATGCGTAAAGCTATTCTTGGACTTGCGGAGTTCGCGTCCAAGGAAACCATGTTGGCGGCTGGCGACTTCATAAAAAAGAGCCTTATGGTCGGGATTCTTGGGAAAGGGCCACAAGATGTGTTATTTGTTAAAACAATCGGAGATGCAGCACGATGGAACATCGAAATCTATGATGCTGGGATGCAATTTCCCAAGCCTAGCAGGATTGATGAGGTAAAAAACATTTGTAACAACTTCCACTATTCACATATGGACAAGACTGTTCCCAGCAACACAAACTTTTCTCTTAAAGTCGAACAGTACGCGTCCAAGTTCCCGCCAGACTTTCGAATCTTAGTGCGCGATGGCAATACCGGCGATACTGTGTGCGAAATCTATCCGATGACGACGAAGGGCAGCTCGGAGGTCTCTTTCTTAGCATGCTCGTACGATTATTGGTCTTCGAGGAGTTTTGGTGATTGTCGCGAATACAAAACCGCGTTTCTCTTCGGCAGAGCCGAATTTGTACCCCATTTTTTTACTTTTAGTCCGCTTACGTTACTGAAGAAGTTCAAGAATTGACGCTATCCCGATGCTGGATTCCATGCTCGCGCCACACAGGCGCTTCGCCGGCAAGCCGGAACCGCAGTAGCTATCGGCTTTGTGGCCGTGACGCTCACCGCGCTCTCGCTCTCACACTTGCGCACGGTTGATCGCGTCGCCGGCTGCACCGAGCGCGTAGGAAAGCCGCCCATGCGGTCGGGGCGGCGGGTAGCCAAAAGAGGGGTACGCCCGGTTCCGAATGACGCATGGCGCGCCAAGGCTCGGTAGTGTCTCAGTTTGAATTTGGCGTGTCACTTTCAGGCGACCGCCGCCGCACGACGTGCCGCCATCCAAGTTCCTTAGCGGCTGCCGCAAGCTGTATTGCGGAGCGAATGGCAAGAGCCTCTGGCTGTCCTGCCTCGCAGAATTTCTCAAGAATCTTCTCTACGTCTTCCCAGTGCACAGTGACTTCAAAATCGGATCGGCGCTTTTTTCCGTTTCCGAAGCGGGGGAAGGTGACAGTTACGACCTTAAAAGTTGGTTCTCCGTCAAAGTGAGACGTATCCGCTCTAAAGTCCTCAGAGCGCTCGCCGATGCCACTCGAATCCCGGTAATCTTCGAGCGGGTCTGGAGTTGTGCGATTCAGCCACATGTGCCTCTCCCTTGCCTTGGCGGCCTTGACTCTGGCCTCGCCCCCGCCATCTGCCTGCTGTATGCTTAGCGTGAAGCAGGATTGAACGCACTATGCCCGAGGCCCAAAGGCGAGAAGCGCCGACGTGATCGGTGCCGCTATTCATGGTGGCGAAGATCGCGACGGGTGAGATAGAGGACACCAAAATCCAAGCCGATCCCAAGGCGGTCGCCCGTGGCCGTTTAGGTGGTGCGAAAGGTGGCCCTGCAAGGGCGAAAGCTCTTTCGCCAATGAAAAAACGCGCCATCGCGAAAAAGGCCGCAAAAGCGCGCTGGAAATAGCCGTCGTCAAAGCGTGGATGCAAGCGACTTTAGCTCTGGCTGATACCGCGTCAGAGACTCATTCACCTCCAATCGCTGCCCCTCAATGGTATGAGACTCACCCACGGTCATTCCATAATGAGAATGTCCGCGCGGTGATCGCAAAGCGCGTACGTTCGCATGTCGCCGGCAATGGCGGCCGGGCTGACCGACAAATTGATGGACATGGCGGATGGGCGGTTGCGGAAGTCCGAAATTAGAAACCCCGATCCCACTTGCGGCGGCGGAGGGCCTTGCCAGTGCTACCCCACCCGGCGCTTCGCGCCGCCCTCCCCGAAGACGGGGAGGGAATTAGCTTCTCGCCATCATCCCGATTCGCCGCCCGGCAGCTTCCGGAACCGGAAGGAGTGCGTGGGAGGCTTTCATCTCGGCGAGCCTCGTAGCGATCTCCTGCGGGAACGCCGCGGTCCTCTTCGATGTCATGTCGACATGGAGCGACAGGTTCTCCGAGGTCGCCGACACCCAGCCGTCGGCGGCATGAAACAACTGCTCGAAATAGTGGAGCCGCTTGGTGTCGTAGTCGATGAGCTGAAACGTCACCCGGACAGGATCGCCCGCGTGCAGTTCGCGCAGGTAGCGGACATGAACCTCGGCCGTGAAGATCGACTGCCGGCGGCTCGTCGCGTAGTCCGCCCCGACCCCGATCAGCTCGTAGGTTTCATCGACGGCGCGATCGAACAGCACATTGTAGTAGGCCATGTTAAGATGGCCATTGTAGTCGATCCACTCCGGCTCTACCCGCATGATCGATGACACGAACGGCGCAAAGAACAGTGGCGACATCACTCCAATCAAACACCCCGTTTCAGCCCCAGATCCTCATTATGCCAAGAAATTTGGACCTGTCTCGCCAAATCGAAGCGCGCCGCGGAACGTTATAGCGTTATGATGAATCTCATCGATCCGATCGTGCCTTCGGTTTTCAAAAGAGCAAAGGCAAATCGGTGGGAGAAGCGAATGAGATGACCACCGCAGTCCACACTGCGGCCGCGGGTGCGCGCTCGGCGGCGCTCGCGGCGCTGGCACAGCGGCTGGGCGAACGCGTATCGGTTGCGCCGGCCGTGCGCACGCAGCACGCCAACACCACGACCTGGGTGGCGAACCAGCCGCCTGACGCCGTCGCGTTTCCGTCCTCGGCGGAGGAGGTGCAGGCCATCGTACGTATCTGCGCCGCCCATGGGCTGCCGGTCATCCCGTTTGGCGTCGGCACGTCGCTCGAAGGCCAAGTCAATGCGCCGTTCGGGGGCGTTTCGATCGATTTTCGCGATATGAACCGGGTGCTGGCGGTTCATCCCGAGGATCTCGACTGCGTGGTCGAGCCCGGGGTGACGCGCAAGCAGCTCAACGCCTTCCTGCGCGACTATGGGGTGTTCTTCCCGATCGATCCCGGCGCCGACGCCTCGATCGGCGGCATGGCGGCGACCCGCGCCTCCGGCACCAATGCGGTCCGATACGGCACCATGAAGGACAACGTGCTGGCGTTCAAAGCGGTGCTCGCCAACGGGGAGACGATCACGACATCGCGCCGCGCCCGCAAGTCGGCCGCAGGCTACGATCTCACCCGGTTGCTGGTCGGCTCCGAAGGCACGCTCGCCGTCATTACGGAAATCACGCTTAGACTTCACGGCATTCCCGAAGCCATCGCTGGCGGTGTCTGCCCGTTTCCCTCGGTCCAGGCGGCGTGCGAGGCGGCGATCGCGACCATCCAATCCGGAATCCCGGTTGCCCGCATCGAGCTGCTCGACACCCTCCAGGTCAAGGCCGTCAATGCCTATTCGAAATTGACGCTGCCGGAACGCCCGATGTTATTTCTCGAGTTTCACGGCAGTCCTGCCGGCGTCAAAGAGCAATCGGCGCGTTTCGGCGAGATCGCGACAGACCTCGGCGGCGGCCCATTCGAG
>Ga0099791_10001201_pt1 | contig 10106 bp, 8 predicted proteins | sample Rivendell_Oct201_7_FD_77318 | JGI IMG/M metagenome (GOLD analysis project Ga0099791, IMG submission 77318) | Vadose zone soil and rhizosphere microbial communities from the Eel River Critical Zone Observatory, Northern California to study diel... | ecosystem: Environmental > Terrestrial > Soil >... | reverse complement strand
GGGCGCGTGACGCGCGAGGACGTCCTGAATCACATCGAGGGAAGCCGCGTCGCCGCCTCCGCGGGGACGCAGGCGCCCGCCGCCGTGCCGGGTATGCAGCCCGGGCGCGCCCCTTCCGGGCCGGCCGCAGCGCCCCAGCCCACGAAGCCCATCCCCGCTCCGTCCTTCACGGCTCCCGGGACGCGCGAGGAAGAGGTCGTCCAGGCCACGAACGTCCGGAAGAAGATCGCCGAGAACATGCTCCGCTCGCGGCACATGGCGGCGCACTGCTCGACCTGGGACGAAGTGGACATGACGAGGCTGGTGGAGCTTCGCTCCAGGATGAAGGAGCGGGTGAAATCGACCTACGGCGTGAACCTGACCTACATGCCCTTCATCCTGAAAGCGGTGGTCCGGGCGCTGAAAGAGTTCCCGGTCCTGAACGCCTCCATGACCGAGCAGGGCGAGATCCACTACAAGAAGTACTACAACATCGGCGTCGCCGTGCACCGGGACCAGGGGCTGATCGTGCCGGTCGTGCACGACGCCGACCGCAAGACGCTGCTCCAGCTCGGGCACGATATCGAGGATCTGGGCAACCGCGCCCGCCAGGACAAGCTTCAGCTGAACGACATCCAGGGCGGTACCTTCACCATCACGAACGCCGGCATGTTCGGAGCGACCGCCTCCACGCCCATCATCAACTATCCCGAGGTCGGGGTTCTGGGCGTCCACCTGATCCAGGAGCGTCCGGTCGTGCGCGACCATCGCATCATGATCCGCAACATGATGACGCTCGTCGTGAGCTTCGATCACCGGCTGGTGGACGGCACCCCCGCGGTCCAGTTCCTCCACCGCGTGAAGGAGCTCCTGGAAGACCCCGAGAGCTGGCTGCTCGATTCCATCTGAGGCATCCATGAACCCGCCGATCGCGGCGCAGGATCTGGGACGAATCTCCTACAGGGAGGCGCTCGAGCTCCAGCACCGCGCCGTCTCCTCGCGCGCCATGAACCGGACGGGCGACGTCATCTATTTCGCCGAGCACGAGCCGGTGCTCACGGTAGGAAGGGCCGGGCGCACGGAGAGTCTCCGCGCCTCGGAAGGGGTCCTGCGCGCGAGGGGCGTCGAAGTGGTCCCGGTGGAGCGCGGGGGCGACATCACCTATCACGGCCCCGGCCAGATCGTGGCCTATCCCATCGTGTCGCTGGCATCGCTTCCCCACGGGCGCGATCTCCATCGCTACCTGAGAGACCTCGAGGAGGTCCTGATCCGCGCGCTCTCGTCCTACGGGATCCGGGCTACCCGGCATCCGGAGTACACGGGCGTGTGGGTGGGTGACCGCAAGGTCGCCGCGATCGGGGTCGCGGTCCGGCGCTGGATCACCTTCCACGGATTCGCGCTCAACGTGGATCCGGATCTGGGACACTTCGACTGGATCCACCCCTGCGGCATCCGGCACCTGGGCGTCACGTCGATGCGGGTGCTCCTGGGCGAGGCGCCTCCGCGCGCCGAGGTGCTGGCGCGGATCCGGGACGCCTTCGCCGGGGTGTGGGACCGGCCCGTCGTGGAGGAGGCCCCGTGCCTGACGTGACCTCGCAGCCCAAGACCCGGATCGAGCGCGATTCCCTGGGGACCCTCGAGGTCCCGGCCGACGCCTACTACGGTGTCCAGACCGCGCGGGCCATCCTGAACTTTCCGATCTCGGGAGAGCGTCTTCACATCGAGATGGTGCGTGCCATGGCGCGCATCAAGATCGCCGCCGCCCGCGCCAATCGGGACGTGGGCGCCCTGGACGGGAAGAAGGGCGAGGCCATCGTGAAGGCCGCCGAGGAGGTCCTGGCGGGCAAGCACGACAAGGACTTCGTGGTGGACGCGTACCAGGCGGGCGCGGGGACCTCGTTCCACATGAACGTGAACGAGGTGATCGCGAACCGCGCCTGCGAGCTCCTGGGCGGCAAGCGCGGCGACCCGACGCTCGTGAGCCCCAACGATCACGTGAACATGGCGCAGTCCACGAACGACGTGATCCCGACCGCGATGCGCATGGCGAGCCACGTCCTGATCGGCCCCGTGCTGGAGGAGATGAAGGCCCTGGCGCGCTCCCTGGGCGGACGCGCGCAGGCGTTCTCGCACGTGCTCAAGTCCGGGCGGACGCATCTTCAAGACGCCGTGCCCATCACGCTGGGGCAGGAGTTCTCGGGCTACGAGGTCTCGGTCCAGGGATGGGTGGATTCGCTGGCGCGGAGCCGCGAGGGGCTCCTGGCGCTGGGACTGGGCGGAAACGCGGTGGGCACAGGAATCAACGCGCACCCGGAATACCGGACGCGGGCGGTGAAGCATCTGGCGCAGCTGACGGGGATCCCCTTCGTCCCCGCGAAGAACCTCTTCGAGGCGATGCAGAGCATGGCCCCCTTTGTCCGCGTCTCCTCGGACCTCCGCGGATTCGTGCTCGACCTCAATCGCATCGCCAACGACCTGAGGCTCCTCGCCAGCGGCCCGACGACCGGCCTCTACGAGATCCTGCTCCCGGCGGTGCAGCCGGGCTCCTCGATCATGCCCGGCAAGGTGAACCCGGTCATGCTCGAGATGACGAACATGGTCTGCTACCAGGTGATCGGCTACGACACGACCGTGGCCTTCGCCTCCCAGGCAGGCCAGCTGGAGCTGAACGTCATGATGCCGGTGATCGCCCACGACCTGACGAAGGCGCTCGCCCTCCTGGCGCCCGCGCTCCGCGCCTTGCGCGAGAAGTGCATCGACGGGATCACGGCCAACGAGGAGGTCTGCCGGCGGTATTTCGAGCGCTCCATGGCGCTCGCCACGGCGTTGAACCCCTATATCGGCTACCTGGCGGCCGCGGAGATCGCGAAGGAATCCGTGAAGACCGGAAAGACGGTGGTGGAGCTGGTCCGCGAGAAGAAGCTCCTCACCGAGGAGCAGATCAAGAAGGTGTTTTCCCCGGAGGGGATGACGAACCCAGGGGGGAAGGGATAACGGGAAGCCGTGTTTCCCTCGGAAATCCTACCGAAAAATTTCCCACGGGAAACACGGCTTCCCGCTGCCCCTACCGCCGCTGCGAGGAAAGAGAAACGGGGGGCGCCTTTCGGCACCCCCCGTCTTGCTTCTTATCCTACGGCTGATTACAGGCTGATGCCCAAACCAGCGCGGACGTTCATGTAGTTGGTGCTGGTCCCCGGGGTGGAAACCGAGTGGTAGGTGCCCATGAGGTTCAGCTTCGTCTTCGGGCCCACCGGGAATCCCACACCCGCGCCAACGTTGAAGCCGAACTTGCCATCGCTGGCGGTCGCGTTCGTCGAAGCCGTCGTGTCCTCATCCTTGACGGACACGCTGTAATAACCGCCACCGACCTGAGCACAGAAGCTCGGGCCGACCGGCGCACCGAAATTCATCCGGAGCTCGGGCGACACGCGCAGCATGTGGATCGAGGCCGTGTGGTTGTTCGAACCGCTGACATAGTCCAGATGGCCCAGGTTGTCGTAGGAGACTTCCATACCCCACGACGTCTTCGGAGCGATGCCACGGAAGTAGCCGGCACCGAACGTCAGCCCACCCTTGGGTGAATCGGTCGAGATGCCCGGAGCGATTTCGGTCGAGGACTTCGCATAACCGCCCGAGATCTCCAGCGTTCCCACACTCGGCGTTGCCGAGGCAGCCGCGGCGAACGCCGTGACCAGAGCAAACGTGAACAGCATTGTGGCAAACCGAGTCCGATTCATTGGTTCCCCCTTACTTGAACGATGCGATTCCTTCCGCCCATCCCCTGGACGGCGTAGCGACGAGACGCCACGCAGTCCTCCCTAAGTGCAGATGATTCGACGCAGATGAATAGAGGTATCGGCACCTGCGTGAAATTACTTGAGTAAGGGGGGAACGGGGTCAGGCGTCGGGGAGCTCCACCTCGGACCGGGGCACTTTGCCCTCTGGAACTCGATGGAAGAACGCACCATACAGGATGGAGGCGACTACGTAGAGGAGGGCCGCGAGGAGCAGGGGCTCCGCGTACCCGCGCCGCTCGATCAGGGCACCTCCGATGTCGGCGCTCACGCTCCAGGCCACGAACCAGGTGAGGGAGAGCAGGCTGTTGGTGATGGCGTGCTCGCGCTCGGGCACCACTTCCATCGCGAAGTGGGTCGTGAGCGGCTGATTCATGTTCATGAGGGCTGCACGGAAGAGAAACGCCACGACCACGACGGGAAAGGATGCCGAGATCGCGAGGAGGACCATGAAGGGGACCGAAAGAAGCTGCGTCAGGACGACGCCGCGCACCAGACCGACCCGGCGTGAGACCGAGGGCCCGAAGAGATTCCCCAGAACCATCGATGCCTGCATGAAGGCGTAGAGAACGCCGATCGCGCCCGCCGAGAGGCCGAAGCGGTCGCGGAAGTAGAGGTTCAGGAACGGAATGATGAGCCCCGCTCCCAGCCCGATCAGGGTGGCCGGGAGCGCGAGCTTGAACTGAAGCCCCCAGTCCACCTCGGTCAATTCTCGGATTTGCTCCCACAAGGAGGGCGTCCGCTCCTCCTCGGGCGACGGGCTCCATCCGCCCATGCGGTAGAAGGGAATCGCGGCGAGGAGCGTGATCGCGCAGGCCACCCAGAGCGACCAGCGGAGCGTGAGCCTTGCGGAGTCGCTCATCGAGCTGAAGAGGTGCGGCATCGCGCCGCCCAGCACCGAGCCGACGATGGAGGCCAGGAAGAGCGACGTGAACGCGGCGCTGAAGATGTAGGGGCGCAGGGGCGGGCTGACTTCGCGCATCACCACCGGCGCGATCGAGAGCCGGAAGGTCGTCACGACCATGCCCGATACGAACGCCGCGAGGAGCAGGAGCTCCGGAGCCACGAGGTTTCCGAGCAAGAGATACGTGGAGGCGGTGAGCGCCCCCGCCGCGACGAGGATCGCGCGCGAGGAGACCCGGCGAAACAGGAACGCGACCGGAAGGGCGGCCACCGCGGCCCCCAGGGAGATCTTCGAGAGGATCTGCCCGATCCCGGCGTCGCTCACCCCCAGCTCGCGGAGGTAGAGGTTGAAGAGGAGGGAGAAGATCGATTGGCCGAGGCCGCAGAGGAAGAGCCCATATAAGTAGAAGCGAGCGTTCCGGCCGGAGCCCCGGACGGCCCGGACGTACTCGCCGATCGCTCCCCTCAGAACTTCCCCCTCGCGCGCTCCTTAGCGGGCAGGATCTCGAGGCAGGTCGTCCACCAGCCGGTCCGGATGGTCTCGACGAACTCGCGCGGAAGCGATTCCTCCTCCATCTCACGGGCCAGGGATTCCTGGTCGTAGCCAACGTCGATGAACCGCGGCTCCTCCCGGCCCGCCTCGAAGAGGGCGTACCAGATCCGGGGCGAGCCGTCGTTGGCGGGCCTGCCCACGGCGCCCGCGTTCACCAGAAGCCCGCGGTCCGGTAGCCGTCGCGCCCAGTGGATTCCGGTGTGGGCGCAGAGAACCGTGTCCGCCTCCGCCTCGCTCAGGAGCCTCGTCAGGAACGCGTCCGAGCACGCCGACTCCCAGAGGAACTCGTTGATCCGCCGCGGCGAGCCATGGCAGAGGAGAAACCGCCGCCCCCCGCGGGTGAAGCGGATCGATCCCGGAAGCGCCCGGAGACGCGCACGCTCCCGGTCGGTCGTGCGGCGATGGGTGTAGTCGTAGGAAAGCTGCGCGAAGAAGTTGTCGGAAGGATGTGTGTAGCCGCATCCGCAGTCGGGAAGCTTCTCCGCGAGGGCCACGTCGTAGTTCCCCGCCACGGTGGTCACCTCGAATTCGTCGAGAAGCGGAAGGACCTTTCCCGGATTCGGACCGAAGCCGCCGAGGTCGCCGAGGCAGAAGAGGCGCCTGGCGCCGCGGGCGCGCGCGTCCTCTACCGCGGCGCGAAGCGCCAGGTGGTTGCTGTAGATCCCTCCGAGAATGGCGATCGTCCCTTCGAGATCGGGCTCTTGAAGCAGGAGCGTCACGCGCGAAGGCTAGCACGCCCGCTCGCCTGCGAGGAAGCCTCCCCCCTGTGGTATGCTCCCGTGCCCTCGGAAACGCGTGTGAACGGGAGAGACTGAAGCGATCGTGATCTGGGACACCCTCATCATCGGCGCTGGCCCGGCGGGCCTTTCCGCGGCGCTCTTCACCCGCATGCGCCGCATGTCGACGCTCCTTCTCGATACCGCGGTGGCCGGCGGGCAGCTCGCCTCCCTGTACCCCAAGAAACCGGTCCACGACTACCCCTCCTACACCTACGTCATGGGCGAGGACCTGGGAAAGAACTTCGTCGATCAGGCGAATCACATGGGCGCCGAGATCCATGAGCGCGAGCACGTGACGATGATCCAGCGCGACGAGGAGCAGAATCTGATCCGCGTCACCTCCACCAAGGGGGAATACGAGGCGCGGAGCGTGATCGTCGCGACGGGCGGAGGCGCCTTCGAGCCCCGGAAGATCAACAAGCCGGGCGAGGTGGAGCTCAAGGGCAAGGGCCTCTTCTACGGCATGCCCGACGTGGAGGAGAGCAAGGGAAAGCGGATCCTCATCATCGGGGGCGGAGACTCCGCGCTGGAATCGGCGCTCTCCGTGAAGGACGTGGCGGACGTGACCCTGATCCACATGCTCGACAAGTGGCAGGGCATGGACACCTACGTGGAGGAGATCAAGGAATCCAGGATCCGGCCCATGCTCGAGACCGAGACGATGGAGATCCGTGGGGACGGCAAGGTCCAGAGCGTGCTCGTGAAAAACAAGAAGACCGAGGAGACCCAGGAGCTCCCGATCGACCTGGTCTCGATCAACATCGGCTTCCTGATGGACACGAAGATCATCCGCTCGTGGGGGCTGGACCTCGAGGGGAACCAGATCAAGGTCGACAACATCATGAACACGAACATCAAGGGTGTCTTGAGCTGCGGGGACATCGCGACCTATCCGGGGAAGTACAAGCTCCTGATCACGGCCTGCAGCGAGGGAGCGGCGGCGGCGAACACGGCCTACATCTACGTGAAGGCGCCGAAGAAGTTCACGGTGGGTGAGCTGTACGCCGCGCCGAAGGAAGAAGGCGACACGCAGCCCAAAGCTTCGGAGACGCCGGCGTAGCCTACGCGCCGCCTCCCACCGTCAGCTCCTTGAAGCGGATGGTCGGGGACACGACGTTGTTCCGGAAGTCGAGATCCCTCCCCACCGCATCGATTCCCAATAGCATCTCGTCCAGCCTCCCCGCGACCGTCACTCCCTCGACCGGCTTCCCGAGCACGCCCTTGTCGATCCACCGGCCGTCGACCTGCTGGGAGTATTCGCCCGAGACGGTGTCCACGCCGAAGCCCGAGAGCCCCGTCACGTAGAGGCCCTGCACCACGTCCTCGATCAGGGGACGCGTCTTGGAAACGGCGTCGATGTAGAAATTCGTGGGGCCGATCGTGGGAAGCGAGTCGTAGGAGCGGATTCCGTTTCCGGTCGGCGTGGCGTTCAAGCGCCGCGCCGTGGCGGCGGAGTGGAGGTACTGGCGCAGCACGCCGCGGTCCACGAGCACGGTGCGATGGGTCTGCACCCCCTCGCCGTCGAAGTACCGGGTGCCCAGCCCGCGCCGCATCGTGCCGTCGTCGACGATCGTGACGTTGGGGCTCGCGACCACTTGCCCGAGCTTCCCCGCAAGGAAGGAGCGCTGCTCGATCACGTTCAGCGCGCTCAGCGCCGGGAACAATCCCTGGAGGAAGACCCCCGCGGCCTCCGCCGAGAAGACGACGGGCACGCGCGCCGAGGGAACGGGCGCCGCCCCCAGACGCGCGAGCGCACGCTCCACCGCCCGCTGTCCGATCTGCTCGGGCCTCGCGAGATCGCTCAGGAACCGTTTCCGGTCGATATAGCTGCCTTCGCGCCGCTGCGCTCCCTGGGTCGCGATGGGGGTCGCCGAGAGCCACACGGACGTGGCGCGATAGGTCTGCCGCGCGATGTAAGTGTTCGAGAAGAACACCTCGTACACCGCGGTGCCGCAGCGGACGTCCCGCGTCGTCTGGATCCGCTTGTCCTGCGCGAAGGCGCTCTCCTCCGCGGAGCGCGCGAGGCGGACGAGATCCTCCGGACGCTGCTGGGCCACCACGGGGTCGTAGATCTCGAGATCGGATTGCGAGGAGGAGAGGTACTCCGACAGCTTGTTCTCCTCTCTGGGCGTGGCCATGTTGGTGAGGTTCAGCGTCCGGTTGACGAGCTCGGTCAACACCGTGTCGCGCAGGTCCGTGGTGTAGAGGAACCCCATCCGTCGATCCCGGAACACGCGAAGCCCCAGACCCTGCACGGCCGACTGGCTCAGGAGCTCGATCTGCCCCTGGCGGATGCGCACCTCGGTCGTGGTGTTCGTCTCGAGATAGGTCTCGGCCTCCTGGGCGCCGGAGCGCTCGGCCTGGACCCGGATCTTGTCGGCGAGATCGTTTGCGAGCTGTCTCGGCATGCTAGATCGAGGATCCTCCGACGGTCATCGAGGAGAACCGGACCGTGGGCTGCCCCACGCCCACAGGTACTTGCTGTCCATCCTTCCCGCACGTGCCGCGGGTCGTCTCCACCTTGAGATCGTTTCCGATTCCTTCGATCCGCTGCATCGTTTCGAGCGAATTTCCCACGAGGACGGCGCCGCGCACCGGGCGCGTCACCCTGCCGTTCTCGATCCAGTAGCCCTCGCGCACCGCGAAGTTGAAATTGCCGCTGGTCGTCTCGACCGAGCCGCCCCCCAGCTCCGCCGCGTAGAAGCCCTTCGTGATGCCGTTCAGGAGCGAGGAGGGATCGCTCGTTCCGTTGTCGATGTAGGTGTTCGACATGCGCGGGAGGGGCCAGTTCCGGTAGGACTGGCGCCTTCCGTTCCCCGTGGATCGCTGCGCCAGGAGCCAGCCGTTCTGCTTGTCCAGGAGATAGGACTGGAGGACCCCGCCCTCCACCGCCACCGTGCGCTGCCCGGGCGTGCCCTCGTCGTCCATGGCGTAGGAGCCGCGGCCGTTGGGCCAGCGCGCGTCGTCCACCACGCGCACGAGCGGCGAGACGATCCGCGTGCCCTGGAGCCCCGAGAGGAGCGAGGTGCCGCGGCGGATTCCATCCGCCTCGAGCGCGTGCCCCAGCGATTCATGGATCAGGACACCTCCCCAGCCGGGGGCCACGACCACCGGCATGGGGCCCGCCGGCGCGGGGCCCGCGTCCAGGAGCCGGACCGCCTGGAGCGCCGCGGCCTTGGCCGCGTCCTCCGGGCTCACGCGCGCGAAGTACTCCGCGTCGACCCGTCCGCCCAGCGTCGCCAGCCCGCTTGCCCGCTTTCCGGAAGCCTGGGCGACCGGCGTGCAGGCGATGCTGGTCAGATACTGGCGGTCGATGATGTAGATGCCCTCGGAGGTTCCGATCAGGACTTCGCGCACCTCGTCCACGTACTCGATGCGGACCGACACGATCCTCGGATCCGCCGCCCGCGCCGCCGTGTCCATGCGTTGGAGCACGTCCAGCTTGGCGGTCTCGAGAAGGAGCGGCTCGGGATTCACGAGCGCGAAGGGGGAGGCGGGCGAGCGCCGCGTCACGTCGATCGGGTTCGCGCGGCCCGGGGTCTCCACGATGGAGGAGGCGATGCGCGCCGCGTCGAGGATCGAGTTGTACGTGAGCTCGTCGGAGAAGGCGTAGCCGGTCTGGTTCCGGAGCACGACGCGCACCCCGGCGCCGCGCGGATAGCCGTAGGTAACCGAATCGATCTTTCCTGAATCGAGCACGAACGAGGTGCGAAAGCGCTGCTCGGCGAAGAGATCCGCGGCATCGCCGCCGCGCGCGAGCGCCTCCTGGAGGATCCGGTTCACGGTCTCCTCGTTCAGGACGTCGCGGAGCTCCTGGCCGATGCCCATGATCGCGCCTTCGGCGGCCTTGGGGTGGAGGAGCGAGAGAGCTTCGGGAAGGCCGGCGGCCAGAGCACCGGTGAGAAGGGCTCCCTGACGCAGGAAATCGCGCCGGGACATCGAACGATCGGGGGGCATGTACCCGGGAGCGTTACAGATTCCCAGGCGGGTTGCAAGCGCTCGGGAGCCTCTGATAACGTGCCCCCGAGGCAGGCACCGGAATCGACAACCCTCGCGAGGGCCGTATGGAACGAATCCGGAACAAGATCTTCTCGGTGG
>Ga0099791_10001199_pt1 | contig 10125 bp, 7 predicted proteins | sample Rivendell_Oct201_7_FD_77318 | JGI IMG/M metagenome (GOLD analysis project Ga0099791, IMG submission 77318) | Vadose zone soil and rhizosphere microbial communities from the Eel River Critical Zone Observatory, Northern California to study diel... | ecosystem: Environmental > Terrestrial > Soil >... | reverse complement strand
CGCCGTCGCGATTCCAGAGCACACAATGCATAGCGACACGACGGTGGCGAGAAATCGTCGGATCATTCCCGCTCCTAGGAACTTACTGGAAGCGATCGGCGTTGCTGGTCGGGGAGACCGCCATCCTCGTCGGGATAGCGCGCGAAGTCAATTGCTCGGTCAGGGGGTGTCAGGGGGGCGAAAATGCGCAGAACGGCAACTTTCCCCACATTCGCCACGATCGCGGCTGGCGCATGCCGCTTGAAGGGATCGCCACGCGCAGGCCCGCGCCGCCGGGTTGGCTGGTCAGCGCTCGCTGAAGCGGTATCCGCGGAGCAAGTTCGACAACGCGTAGTTGCCTTCGTGGCAGGCGTATTCGTAGATGGGTCCGGACGACCGCGCCATGGTCAGTTCACCCTTCCAGGGTTGCGCGAACGCGGTGGGGTCGTCGATCTCGAACCGGTAGAGCAGCGTATCGGCGTCGAGCAGACTGAACCGCTCTACCAGGTGAAGACTACGGTCCCACCCGAAGTTGCCGCCCGCGTCCCCGTAGAAGCCGCCGCCGTCGTTGAAGTTCGTCGTGTCCACGACGAGCGTGGCGCCTGCCCAGTGACCGATCGAATCGCCCAGCCACAGCCTTATCTCGGGTGGAAGATGGGGGCGACCGTCCAGGCGAATGATTCTCGTGTCGTGAATCATCTCCGCATACACAACGAATGCGTCCTTGGTCTGCATGATCTGGTAGTTGCTGTTGTAGGAATACGGAAGCATGGGCGGCCCGGCGGTGACAAACGCCAGACACTGATCCTGAAGACCCGTATCCTGGGCACTGGCGGCATTCGTCATCGCTTCGACACGGCGGCGCTTAACGGCGGCAGCCTCGGGCGTGAGGGCGGGAATGCGGCCATCGGGAGGGTCGGTCACGATCGAGGTGCGGAGGGTCTTGACCGTACGTGAGCCGAACTCGCGGAAGAACGTATTGTAGGTGCCCGTGCCGACGCTCTTCGAGACGGCCTCGGCAGAAGGCTCCTGATTGCGTTCAGCAACCTGGCGTTCCCACTCCGCGGCTTCTTCTGGCGTGAAGAAAGCTTTCTCTTTCAACTGCAGGGGGCGTTCGAGTGGAGTGGCGGTGGCGGAGTTCCAGATGGCGTCGAAGCCGGGATGCGCGTCGGGAGCGGTGCCGGGACCCGCGGCGAACGCGGGCAACAGGCACAGCGCAGCCAGGAACAGGCACAGGAACAGTGTTCGTCGAGTCACATCCATCCTCGTGGAGTCACGCGCGGGAAACCGGGCTGTAGGCTGACAAGACGGTGTCGAGCCGACCGTCGGAACTCGACGAACTATGCTGATGGCTGACCGGTGACTTGGTGATTTTCACCACTTTGAATCTTCGGATTGCGATGGGCTCCACTGGAGCCTTGTTCTCGTCGGTTTTCAGCTTGGCGATTTGATCCAGCACCTCCATGCCTTCCACCACCTTGCCGAAGGCAGTGTATTTGCCGTCCAGATGCGCCGCGCGCGCCAAACTGATCAAGAATTGACAACTGGCGCTGTTCGAATCATTCGGTCGCATCAACGACATGCCCACGGTCCCCCGTTCGAAGGGGATGTTACTGACCTCCGCTGGCAGCCACTCGCCTGACCATCCCCGACCCCAATAGGAGCGATCAGGGTTCCGCGTCATGGGGTCTCCTCCCTGCAAGAGGTCATTGGGCCTGATGAAGTGAAACGTCGTCCCATCATAAAACCCACCTCCTGAAAGTTTGAGGAAGTGATTGACATGCCGGGACGCTTCCGGGAAGAACTCAATGGAAACGTTGCCCAAGCTTGTTTCCAAGACGACGCGATACTGTCTTACTTCTTCTCCAGCGAGGAGAACGGCCGGCCGAATGGTCACCGATTTCATGACCACTCGCTCTTTGGCCAGGTTGTTGGCATCGGCCGGGACCTGCGAGATTTTCTCTACAACCTCGATGCCTTCAACGACGCGGCCAAAGGCGGTGTAGCGTTTGGTGAGCTGCGCCTGGTCCGTCACGCAGATGAAAAATTGTGACCCGGCGCTGTTTGGTTCCTTGGGCCGCAGGATTGCGCCGACCGTGCCCCGGAAGAACGGGCGATCATTGGGTTCGAACTTCAACTTGTCTAATCCACCGGTGCCCAGCAGGGCGCGCGGCGTGCGGGGATTTCGACTGAGTGGATCCCCTCCTTGAATCAAGCCGTTGGCCAACACGCGGTGAAAGGTCGTTCCGTTGTAAAACCCTTCACGCATCAACTGAACGAAATACGCGACGTGCTGTGGGGCCGCCTCGGGAAAGAATTCCAACACGATGGTCCCATATTCTGTTTCGATCACCGCTTGCAGATCGCCCTTCGCTGGCTGACCCGTCTTCGCTTCAGGCTGGCCGGCTGGCTTCTCCTGAATGCCTTCGGCCGAGACGTGACTCGGCGTCATCCATGATGCTGCAAGCCACATCCACAAAACGACCAGCAGTTGGACAATCACCAGACGTTGGACAATCACTAGACGAATGATTACTCGCGCCATGATGTTCCCTCCTCCGGCCACATGGTTCAGAGGCTGGCTTGGGAATTGTTCTCGAGAGCCGCCGCCGGCTCTCAAGGCGGTGAGCCTTTCAGCCACCAATTTCCTGCAAGGCCGCCGCTGCTCCATGAGTCGGCCATCCACTTTTCCAACGTTCGTTGCGGCAGATCGGCAAAAGTTTTGACAGTGGAGTCGTTCTCAGCTTGCCACGTGCCGGAAACCGGTTTTGCGAAAGACGACCGGCGGGCAGACGACGGACCCGCGAGGATTCGAGCGGACCAGGTACGTGCCGGCTCGCAGCCGATTTCGATGCGGACCACGTGCTCCAGCGCGATTTGGTTGGCGTCGTTGAGAATTGCCCAACAACCGCGGGCCGCATTCGGCGTGTCGAGCAAGGCCTGAGCGGACCAACTGCCACGGAGAACCTGTTTCGGACGGGCGGTGGCAATCCAGGTTCCGCGGAGCACAGAAGGGTTTTGTTGCCGGTGCGCACCCTCAATGCAGCACCTTCTGCGTGCCGGACCGATGATCTTTCAACTGCCCGCTCGCGACTCGGCATTGGTGCGGGAACTCGAGGCTGCAATTCGAAACCGGTTTGCGCAACGCCGGATCCATCAACTCATGGATGTCGAGCTTCATCGCGTCTCGAGAGTAAGCGGCCACATCGAGAATTCCAGTGTCCATGCGGATTGCGTCTTCGGGGCACACCTCCACGCAGTATCCGCAGTACACGCAAACTCCCAGATCGATGTCGAAGCGAACCGGGTACTTCTCGACGTTGGGGTCGGGGTGCTCTCCAGCCACAATGGTGATGCACTTCGCCGGACAGACGGTCTCGCAGAGCATGCATCCGACGCAGCGAGGGGTTCCATCTTCCCGGACGGTGAGCCGATGGCGGCTCCGGAATCGCGTCGCGAGCAGCCGCGGCTCTTCCGGGTACTGTGAGGTGACAGCCGCTCGAAGATGCTTGAGCCGTCCGACGCGGTGCGCCGCGTGGAGAAACAGGTTCCGGAACAAGTGTGCGGACGTGACCTTCAGGCCGCCGACGATCTGCGGCACGTAGAGCTTTTCCCAGAACGTCAACTCGCGCCGGTGGAGCACCTTGACGGCCATGACAATCAATCTATGAAAAAGGCCAATACCGCCGCCGTCACCAGCGCGTTGACGACCGAGATCGGAAACAGTCCGAGCCAACCCAATCGCATGAGCTGATCGTAACGGAAGCGCGGCAGCGTCCATCGGATCTGCATGAACAACACACAAAAGGCTACGACCTTGATCGAAAAGCTGGCAACGCCGAGGAGAACATAGATCCACTGAGAGACGACGATCGTCGTTCCCCACGGGAAGCGGAAACCGTCCGGCGTGAGGTACGGCACCTGCCACCCACCGAAAAACAGCGTCGTCGCCAGACAGGCGACCAGGATGGTCTCCAGGAAATCTGCGAGAAAAAACATCCCGAATTTCATCCCGCTGTACTCGACGAAGTATCCGATGATTTCTGACTCCCCCTCCGGCAGGTCGAACGGAACCCTTTTGGTCTCAGCCAGGGCTGCCGTGAGGAACACAAAGAAGGCCACGGGTTGAACGACGATGCCCCAGAGCGGAATCCAGCCTCCGAGGTACTTCGCCTGGCCTCGCACGATCTCCTGCAGGTTCATCGTCCCGTAGACCATGACGAGACCGATGATCGCGATGCCGAGCGCAATCTCATAGGAGATCATCTGCGCGGTCGCCCGCAGTCCACCGAGCAACGCGTAGTTGTTGCGGGAGGCGAAGCCCGCGAGGATGACTCCGTAGACGCCCAACGAGAGCATCGCGAAGACGTAAAGCAGTGCGGCGTCAATGTTGGCGATCTGCAGCTCGATGACGCGGCCGCCCACGACAAGGCGATCCCCGAATGGAATTCCCGCAAAGGCGACGAGAGCGAAGAAGACTGAGAACGCAGGCGCGAGCGTATGGAGGATTCTGTCTGCGCCGGCCGGAACGATATCCTCCTTCATGAACATCTTGATCGAGTCGGCGAGCGGATGAAACAACCCCATCAACCGCCACCCCATGATGCTCGCGCGGTTGGCCCCGATTCTGTCCTGGATGATCGCCGACTGCTTGCGCTCCAACCAGGTATGCAGCGCTGCGAGGTTCAAGACCCCGAAGAACACGAAGGCCGCCAGAGTCAACTTCACGGCCAGGTCGATCATGACGCGGCTGCCTCCGTAGCAGGTGGCGTGTGCGCCAACGCGGCTCCCAGCGATCCGATCTTTTCGTAGGTCAAGCCCGCCAAGGGCGGCAGGACCTCCGTCAATCCCTGGAAGATCTGCTGAGGGTTCTGCCAGGCCAGCGGATGATTCAGTTGCCTGGCTATTTCAAGGAGAATGGTCCAGTCTTCCCGGCAATCCGGCACAGGCGGGAAGGCGCGGCCGATGCGCTGAACCCGGCCGTGGCAGTTGACGAAGGTCCCGTCCTTTTCCACGTAAGCTGCGGTGGGCAGTACCCAATGGGACCAGGAGGCCGTCGAATTCTCATTGGTCCCTGAAAACACGAAAAGACCAAGCTTCCGCGACAGTTCGCGGAGGCTCTCCTCATTGATGAGGCCTACATTATTAATAGGCGGTCCATCACCGAGCTTCGTCAGGTCGTGTCCGAAGACCCACAAGGCTTCGATGCGTCCCTGAAGCGCTTCATCGACGAGCGTGGCAGCGTCGTGTGTTGCGCCATCCAGGGCCAGCAAGGTTGTCCCGAGCGTGTTGGGGCTTTTATCGGCCTTGATGAGAAAGTCGTCGCTGGAGCCAGGACGTGTCGGGAACGCGGCAGTCACCCGAGCGCCTAGGGCGCCCTGGAAGATTTCCCGAATCAGGAAGAGCTCCTCGTTGGTGAGCTGAGACGAGGCGATCACACCGATTCGCGAGCCATTCCAACGAAGCTTCGTGAGCTCCGCGGCGATGGCCGCCATGGCCTGTTCCCACGTCGACTCAACGCCGCGATGGCGGACTTTCGTCAGGCGTCCTTTGTCGATCCACCCGAAACCGTAGCGCCCCTCGTCGCACATCCACCACTGGTTGACGTCCGCGTTGTAGCGAGGCTTCACGCGCAGCACGCGCGCGCCGTCGTTGAGATGGGGTCTGTCCAGCACGTAGTGGATGTCGACGTTGCATCCCTGCGCGCAGCCGTTGCACACCGTTGGGGCGGACGAGAGGTACCAGACCCTGGCCTTGAAACGAAAATCCTGATCGGTGAGCGCGCCTACGGGGCAGATGTCCACGACATTGCCCGAGTAGGGATTGTCGAGCCGTTGACCAGGATAGAGTCCCAATTCAGCCTTGTCGGCCCGGTTGAAGATGCCGAACTCACCCGTCTTCGTGATCTCGTCGGTGAAGCGCACGCAGCGTGAACACAGGATGCAGCGTTCCTGGTCCAGCATCACGTGAGGGCCGATCGAAACCGCCTTCTTCTTCTTGACCTTCTGCTCTCGGAACCGGGGATCGTACAGGCCGAAGTTCATGTAGAAGTTCTGCAAGTCGCATTCACCGGACTGGTCACAAACCGGGCAGTCGAGCGGATGATTGGCGAGGAGGAATTCCAGCACCGCGCGCCGGCCGTCCTCAGCCTTGGCGCTCTTCGTGTGGACCGTCATCCCTTCGGTCACCGGCGTGTTGCACGCGATCTGCAGCTTGGGATACTTCTCGATCTCCACGAGACAGATGCGGCAGTTTCCTGCGATGGACAGCCCGGGGTGATAGCAGTACCGCGGAATAAAAATTCCGGCCTGCTCCGCGGCCTGGATGACCGTGCTGCCGTCGGGACATTCGATCGCCGTGCTGTCGATCGTCAGAGCCGGCATGCAGCCGCCTCGGCGCCGTGGACGCATCGGCCCGTCACGATGTGTTCCTCGAACTCCGCGCGAAACTTCGTGATGTAGGACTGGACCGGCCAGGCCGCCGCGTCCGCGAACACGCAGATCGTCTTGCCCTCCATGTCGCGTGCAATGGCCAGCAGATCATCGAGGTCCTGGAGCCTTCCGCCTCCCGTGGACAGACGCTGCAGAATGCGGTGAACCCAGCCGGTGCCCTCGCGGCAGGGCGAGCATTGCCCGCATGACTCGTGAGCGAAGAACCGGGCCGCCGACTGCAACGCTTCGAGCATGCAGGTGGTCTCGTCCATCACGATGACGCCGCCGGAGCCCGCCATCGTGCCGGCCGCCATCAGAGAATCGAAGTCCATGTGAACATCGATCTCTTCTGCCGTGAGCACCTTCGCCGACAGCCCACCGGGGACAACAGCTTTCAGCTTTCGACCGCCGCGCACGCCCTCAGCATGGTTTTCGATCAGCTCGCGCAGCGTCACGCTCACCGGCGCCTCATAGAGACCGGGCCGGTTCACATGCCCGCAGACCGAGAAGAGCCGCGTGCCTCCCTGCCTCGGCGTGCCCAACTGAGCGAAACGTTCCGAGCCTTCACGCAGGATGAACGGAACGCAGGCCAGCGTCTCGACATTGTTCACGATCGTCGGGCACTGGAAGAGACCCGAGATTGCGGGAAACGGAGGTTTGATCCTTGGGAAACCCTTTCCGCCTTCCAACGACGTGAGAAGCGCCGTCTCCTCGCCGCAGATATAGGCGCCTGCCCCGCGATGAATCACCACATCGAGATCAAAGCCGCTCCCCTGAATATCCTTGCCCAGCCAACCATGCGCGTATGCTTCCTGCACGGCGCGAAGGAAACGTCGAGCCGACCGGAAGTACTCGCCGCGGATATACACATAGGCCTTGTGGCTTCCGATCGCGTGCGCCGCGATGATCATGCCTTCCAGAAGCGCATGTGGATCCCGCTCGAGGATGTAACGGTCCTTGAAGGTCCCCGGTTCGCCCTCATCGGCGTTGACCACCAGATACTTTGGCTTCGCGCTGCCTTTCGGGATGAAGGACCACTTCTTCGCGGTTGGAAACCCGGCGCCGCCCAGTCCGCGGAGGTTGGCGCGGGAGACTTCGTCGATGATCTGCGACGGCGTCATCGACAACGCCTTCTTCGCCGCGAGATAACCACCATCCGCGACGTACGTGTCCCACCACGCGCCCTGCGTGCGAATGAACCGACTGGAAATCACCGGTCCGTCCGTGGAAACAAACGCGTGGGGCTCGCGCAACGGCCGTGAATCATCGGGTTCGCCCAGCGCCGCGCGAATCACGGTCTCCAAGGTCTCTTCGTCCAGCGGTCCGACGAATTGCTCGTCGAGCTGCGCCATGGGTGCGACTTCACACGCACACAGGCACTCGACCTCGGTGAGCGTCAGCTCTCCGTTCGGGGTCGTCTCGCCTGGGCGAATCTTCAGACGATCCTGGAGCCGCGCCAGCACATGCTCTGCGCCTCGCAACATGCAGGGCAGGCTCGTGCAGACCCGAAGCTCGCGCCGGCCAGCCTCGTGCCTGCGGAACATCGAGTAAAAGGAGACGACTTCCCGGACATGTGCGACAGCGACGCCGAGGAGACGTCCAACCCAGAACTCGGCGTCCGAAGCGATGTGGCCGAAGTTCTCCTGTACCAGCCACAACAGCGGCAACATGGCCGCTCGTGGCTCGTCGTAGCGTTCGATGATTTCCCGCGCCTGCGGTTCGAGCGCTGCGAGGCTCACCGATCCAGCTCGCCTCCGATCATGTTGACCGACCCGAATGTCGGCGTGAGGTCGGCCATCATGTCCCCAATCAGGAGTTTGGGCAGCGCCGACATGATGGCAAAGCACGGTGGACGGACGCGAACGCGGTACGGGCTGTTGGCCCCATCGCTGACGACATAGAACCCGAGCTCGCCGTTCGCTCCCTCGACTGGAAAGTACACTTCTCCCTTCGGCGGACGGACGCCGTGGCCGTACATCACGAGCTTGAAGTGCTGCATCAGGCCCTCGATGTTGCCGTAGGTGTCTTCCTTCGCAGGGAGGAACACACGTTTCTCGTCAGCGGCGATGTGCATGTGCAGCGGCTTGGCCGCGCCATCGAGCGTCGGATCGGTGACGGCGCGCCTGTCTGCGATGGCTCCGATGTTTCCGACCTTGGCTTGGTCCACCATCTCCGCCGCAGGGATCGGGCGCCCTGTCTCGGGGTTGGCCTGGATCGGACCCGGAGGGATGTCGCGCAGGGCCTGCTCGATGATCCGCATGGATTGCTCCATCTCCTCCATCCGGACCAGGTAGCGATCGAAGTTGTCTCCTCGCGTGCCGACCGGAATGTCGAACTGAAGCCGGTCGTACACCGCGTACGGGCAATCCTTGCGCACGTCGTAGTCGGCGCCGGTCGCACGCAGGAACGGTCCGGTGATGCCATACGAGATCGCATCGTCGGACGAAATCTTGCCGGTCCCTGACATGCGATCGACGAAGATGCGGTTGCGCGTGAGGAGCGTGTTCGATTCCGCGAGAACCTTCCGGGTCTCCTCGATGGCCTTCCGGCACCCTTCAGCGAAACCCTCAGGCAGATCGCCCTTCACGCCGCCGACGCGGCAGTAGGACACCGTGAGACGCGCCCCCGTCACCATCTCGACGAGCTCCCACAGAAATTCCCGGGCCTTGATCATGTAGAGAAAGACGGTGAAGGCCCCCAACTCCATGGCGCTGGCGCCCACGCACGTCAGGTGATCGGTGATCCGCGAGATCTCCGACATGATGACGCGGATGTAATGGCAACGCTCCGGAACCGAAATTCCCAGGAGCTTCTCCACCGCCATGCAGTAGCCGACGTTGTTGATGAGCGGGGAGACGTAATTGAGTCGATCGGTGTAGGGGATCACGCCGTTGTAGTCGACGGTCTCCGACATCTTCTCGAAGCCTCGATGGAGGTAGCCGATCTCCACGTCGGTGCCCGTGATCTGCTCACCGTCGAGCGTGGCGACAATCCGGATGATCCCGTGCATCGCCGGATGCGCGGGACCGACATTGAGGAGCATGTCCCGGGTTCCGAGATCGGCCATCAGTTCACCGGTCCAATCAATGGCTGCCGCTTGTTGACCGGGTAATCCTTCCGGAGCGGATGGCCGACGAACTCCTCGTACAACAGAATGCGCTTCAGGTTCGGGTGGCCCCGGAACCGGATCCCGAACATGTCCCACACTTCCCGTTCGAGCCAATCAGCGCTGGCCCACAGCGAGACGGGGGAATCGACTTCGGCATCAGCCTCCCCAGCGTCTCCCAGAGGGACCTCTACGCGCAGCCGGTGTTTGAGCGGCAGCGAAAAAAAGTGATAGACGACGGCAAAGCGCTCCGGCCCCGGGGGCCCCGGCCAGCGCTCTCGATCCGGAATCTCCGGTGACGGCCGCACCGCGACTCCCGACGAAGAAAAGAAGGCGGGCGAGGGCTTCTTCCCGAATGACGAGAAGTCCACGGCCGTCACGTCCATCAGGAAGTTCATCTGAAACGCGGCGTCCTCCTTGAGCGTCCGCGCGACCTCGATCAGCGACTCACGGGAGACGATCACCGTCGCATCGCCGCGGTACGAGTGTGCGGCTCGCACTCCCTGCGGGAAGCGGTCTTGGATCGCCTGAATCAGATCGGCGGCGGTCATGGAAAGATCTCCGGCCTCCGTTCCGGCGCGGAACGCTGCCCGCTTGCGTGCTGCGCCT
>Ga0099791_10001196_pt1 | contig 10142 bp, 13 predicted proteins | sample Rivendell_Oct201_7_FD_77318 | JGI IMG/M metagenome (GOLD analysis project Ga0099791, IMG submission 77318) | Vadose zone soil and rhizosphere microbial communities from the Eel River Critical Zone Observatory, Northern California to study diel... | ecosystem: Environmental > Terrestrial > Soil... | reverse complement strand
GCTGCTACGCGCCGCTCCTGGCCGTTACCCTGTGCACCGGAGTTCGCACTCGGCTTACCGCTTCGAGTGTTCTTGCCGATGCTAACTTGAGAAGGAAACAGGACGAATGAAGTCAGAACGAGCGCAAAGCAAACACACAGACTTGTCCACCGAACCAACCGCTGCGGGAAACGGCGAGCACGCTTCATTGTGAGAAACTCCTATCGGGGATTCGGTTGAGTAACTTCAGGGGGGAAGAGCCGGTAATTATGGCTGAACTGGCGAGTTGCTCTGAGGCAACCCATAGAAAATCAGCCGTTTACCTGCGACCCTGCTTATATCACCGGCTGTTATCGATAGCAAGGGCTTTTACCACAGGGCTTTTACCGCAAAAGGACGCTCAGCGTCCACGGAAACCCGTATGAACGGATACGCTGAAAGATCCGATCAGCGGCTGAATATCGATATCTCGGAGTATTGTCAATTGCCTTACGTGCGGCCAGGCGCGCCCTAAGCCATTCCATACTTAATAATCTCCGTAAATTCTGATTTCCGGCATGCCCCAATTGTTGTGCTATAGTTAAATCCCCCCTCGAATGAACTCAGGTTTCCTCTTAGTGCTTTCACGGCTAACCACGTAAGCGCAGTGAGATCTTCGTCCGCGGTTCGCCCTGAACCTTGAACGGACCAATGGTTTTCAACGTGATCGACATCCTGCTGCTGCTGCTCGTGGCGTTGAGCCTGCTCAATGGCTATAGGCGCGGCTTCATTCTTGGTGTGCTTGATCTGGCCGGCTGGATATTGAGTCTGCTCGCAGGCTTGCGCTTTTATCAGCCCGTGGCGCGTTGGCTCACTGTCTATGTTTACTCATTGCCGCAAATCTGGGGTCGGCCGATCGCCTTCGTCTCAATCGCCGTCATCGTGGGATTCGCGGTCCATCTTCTCGGCTACGCAATCCTCAAACGTTTACCGAAAGACATTCATCAGCGACGAGTCAATCGATTGCTCGGTGTCATCCCGGGATTTGCAAATGGATTGATCACTGCGGCAATCGTCTCGGCGCTGCTCCTGGCAATTCCGCTGAACGAAGGCTTGCGCGAGCGCATCCGTGCGAGTGCGTCGGTGAATCGTCTCGCCGTCTACACCGAACGTCTCGAAGCCGCGCTTCATCCAGTCTTCGGCGAGGCCATAGCCGAGACTCTCAATCTGCTTACCGTTCGGCCTGAATCTAACGAGCGAGTCACGCTGCCCTACACAGTCGCAACGCCGCGCCCCAGACCGGAGTTGGAAGCCCGAATGCTCGAATTAGTTAACGGCGAGAGAGTGGCGGCGGGACTTCGGCCAGTCGTGGCCGACTCGGAGCTAACGCAAGTCGCGCGGCAGCACTCGGTGGATATGTTTGCGCGCGGTTATTTCGCTCACGTCACACCCGAGGGCCGTGATCCTTTCGAGCGCATGCGAGAAGCGAACGTACGATTCGTTACCGCCGGCGAGAATCTCGCGCTCGCGCCAACCCTGCAAATCGCGCACACCGGTCTAATGCGCTCACCCGGACATCGCGCCAACATCTTGCAGCGTGACTTCGGACGCGTCGGCATCGGCATCATGGATGGCGGCATTCATGGCCTGATGGTGACACAAGATTTCCGTAACTAGTATTAAGAGCGAGCGCCGAGCCATTACTTGAAATTCTATTCGCTAATGCTGGTGCTCGCTCTCGGTAGGTAATCCCGCGTCAATCCAGTCCTGCTTGCCGCCGGCGTAGTCTCTTACGTTCGTGTAGCCTAGCGCCGCCAGTTCCCGGGCGGCGTTCTCAGAAGCGTTTCAAGTAGGCTTAGCGCAGTAGACGACGATGTCAGCCGCCTTATCGGGCAGAAGGGTTGGCGCGAGTTGCGTCACTTGATCGGGAGGTAGATTGATTGCACCCGGCAAGTGCTCATGATGATAAGCAGCCGCAGGCAATGTTTCGACAAGCAAAAACGATTCACCTCGATCAATCTTCAGCTTCAGGTCATTCCGAGAAATTGTAGCTACCATAAAGTCACTCCGTTCTTTTTCCCCAACCTGTCATATCGCCCTCAGTTAAGGGCAAGTCCTTATTCGCCGGACCCATGCCCGGTATCGTACGATTTGATCGTAGCACGTTCGACGATTTCAAGGTCAGTCAAGCCGGCGCGATGCGCCGCTCCCAGCTCGCGATCAAGAATCTCTTTCGACTCTCCAGGCGGCACAAACAGATAGCCGTCTGATGCCGTTCGCTTACTTCATACCGTTTGCCGAGACGATCTCGGGAGCCTTGATACTGTTTGGATTGTTCACTCGAGTGGGGCTGACTCTGTCAGGGCTCCTTTTGATCGGTTTGACATTCGGAGTAGTCATGTTGGGGCAGGCTCCAACGGTAGCTCATAACCTGCAATACGTATTGCTGAATTTTGTCTTGCTCTGGTTCGTTGATTTGAATCGTTATTCCGTGGATGGCATAATCGCGCGTAAGCCATCGGCAGGTTTCACAGCTGCTTCTCAATCAAGGAGGTGAAGTTGAATGAGTTCCATCTACAAACCAAGGCAGTTCAATTTGAGCAACCTGAAGGGCATCTCAGATGAAACGCTGGAGATGCATTTCAAACTTTACGAAGGTTACGTAAAGGAAACAAACAAGCTGAACGAGAAGATTGCCGATTTCGTCAAAGGCGGCAAGGTCGACCAGGAAGAGTTTGCTGAATATTCAGAACTGAGCCGTCGTCTCGGGTTCGAATACAACGGCATGGTCCTCCACGAATATTATTTTGACAATCTCGCGACCGGCGGTGGTACTGGCGATCCAACCGGACAAACCGGATTTCGCAAGGCAGCCGAAGAGTCCCTTGGAAGTTACGATATTTGGAAAGCCGAGTTTGTCGGGATTGGCAAGATGCGCGGCGTGGGTTGGGCGATCTGTTACGAGAATCCTGCAAATGGCCGGTTGTCGAACCATTGGATCACACTGCATGAGACTGGCAACGTCGCCGGATTTAATCCCGTGCTGGTCATGGACGTTTGGGAGCACGCGTTCATTCTCGACTACAAACCGGCAGACCGGCCGAAATACATCGAAGCTTTCTTCTCTAATATTGATTGGGGTACGGTCGAAAGGCGACTGCATCGGCTGGCGGCCCGACCAGTTGGGGCGTAAAAAGAGTTCAAGTTCGCTGACGCGGAAAAACTTTAATCGGAAGGAAACTTATGTTGCTAAGACGGCTCAGAATTGTCTTATGTCTTTGCGTCGTGCTCGCGGCAGCGGGCTATCCGCTGGCTAATGGTAATAGCACTTCCTGGTCAAAAGCTGTCAATGATTCCTCTCTCGCCGCGCAGCGATACACGCTCGACGCAGCGCAGAGCAAGTTCATTGCTCACGCCCTGCGCGGTGGCCTGTTTTGGTTCAAAGGCCATGACCACGCGGTTGCGGTTCGCGAATTCACTGGAGAAGCTCAACTGAGTCCCGATGCGATAACAGCGTCGTCACTCCAGATCACCGCGAAAACAGAGTCAATGGTTGAAACGAGCAGCGTATTCACCGATCAGCAAAAGCAAATCATCAATAAAGAGTTGCGTGAGATTGTACTCCTGCCTGCGCATTACCCTGAGATTGTATTTCGCAGCACCAACGTTTCGGGAAAACAAAATGGCAGCCAGTACGATCTCAAAATCACTGGCGATCTAACCCTGCATGGCGTTACCCGGCAAATCACAATTCCGACGAAGGTCACAGTAACGGGTAATGACCTTCGAGCGCAGGGAGAATTCAGCATAAGCCGTGACGACTTCAAAGTGAAAGCCACTTCGGCGTTTCACGGTTTGGTGAGAGTGCGGAACAAGCTGAAATTTACCTTCGATATTGTTGGACATCAGAATTAGCGCCGGGAGACGCCTACTCCGTCACCGAGTCGATCTCCGAGCGCTACGCCGACACCAGTGCCAGAGCCGGAACCGGTCCCCAGCCCGACACCAACTCCATTCAACTACCCACGATCAAACGTCAATGACGACAAACGGAGGAATTGAGTCATGGCTAAATACGGTAAGATGGCGCAAAAGAAAGTTAAGAAAGCGATGCACGAGCGCAAAGAAGGAACACTGAAGATCGGCAAGTCGGGCAAGAAAGTGACCAGTCAGAAGCAGGCGATCGCGATTGGATTGTCAGAGGCTCGCAAAGAAGGAGGAAAGGTGCCTAAGAAGAAAAGATCTTCCTCGAAGAAGAAATGAAGCTACCACCTGAATCATCACGAAACTGCGTACGGGTTGTTACCAGTTCCCGTGATCCCTTAGTTTGCACGAAGTTGGCTCATTAAAAACCGAACGAAGGCCAACAAAATGGCGCAGGCGATCCAAAGAGCCATAGATTCGCCGCCTGCCGGCATTTCAAAAAAGCTGAGTCTCGCGGTAACCTATTGCCGACTTACTGACAAATTCAGCCGCAAGAGGTTGTATGAAAACCGTTGCAGAGATATTGAAATCCAAAGGTCGTGAAGTCTGGACGATCACTCCAGAGACGATTGTGTTTGACGCGCTCAAGACGATGGCTGACAAGAATGTTGGCGCATTGGTAGTGCTCGATAGAACGACAGTAATCGGCATCCTATCGGAACGAGACTACGCTAGAAAAGTTATCTTGCACGGAAAATCGTCAAAGGAACTCAAGACGCGAGAGATCATGAGTGCAAATGTGTATTTCGTAGGTCCCGATCAAAACATTGAAGACTGCATGGCGTTGTTTACGAACAAACGTGTGCGACACCTTCCGGTGTTACGAAAAGACGAACTGATTGGAATAATTTCGATTGGTGACGTGGTCAAGGCCGTTATTGCTGAACAAGAGTCCACCATAAAACATCTGGAGAATTACATCACAGGTGGTCGATAAGGCTTATTCCTCTTCACTTGCCCTGTCTTTCATTTGAGGTTTGATTGTCCGTTGAAGCCAGTCTCGGCAGTGCGCTCCCCGGCTTGATGCTCTTCAAGTCATAATTGCCCAACACCAACAGCCTGATAATCACCGAGATCAGGAAAATCCATAAGAACTCCTGGATGATACCCGTTGTCCATCGTATGGCTATTTGCAGTGTCCATAGGATTCGGCTCTCCTCAATACCGTTTATTCAGTCTGCGTTTTTTCACTCGGTGTTTAGCCGAAGGCGCTCGCTTACTTGGCGCCATGTTGTTCGTTGTCGTTACGGTGTTTGGGGCGGGACCTGCGCTTTGCTGATAGCTTTCCGCGTCCGCACGTGCGATGGCTGCTTCTAATCGACTACGGCTGGCAGCGAGCACATCAAGCTGAGATTGAACGCCGCGTTTTTCGATTTCGAGCTGGCGACGACGAGTTTCACGCAATTCTTCGGGGTGCACACTGCCGACACCTGCAAAACTATGTTCGATGTTTTCCGGCTTGAGATCCTCGTCGAGTTGTTGTAAGCGGTTCTGTAGCTCCGCCTGTCTGGCCTGTGCTTCGACTAATTGAGCACGGAGATTTGCGGCGCGTTCCTGAGCATTGGTTTGCCCGGGCGTTCGAATAGCGAGGAAACCAACAGCGATCAAAACCCCAAGAAAGACGGTTAGCTTTATGCAATGTTTCGTGATCATTCTTTGCATCGATATGCCCTCTCTCAAAAGAGGAGCAAGTTCTACGCCGCGCCTGATAATGGGGGTCGTCCACCACTAAAGAGGCGGTACTCTAGTTGCTCTCTTCGTTTGTGAACATAGCTATCGCTGGGGCTTAGTGGCCCCGGTGAATTAGAACCGAACAGTTCGACGTGAAAGTGTATGCCAAGGGGACCGGGCATCATGAAGCTCTTCCGTCAAATTAATACCTTAGCTCTTCTGGGAGGTCGGAGATGAAAGCACAAATCAAACTCTTCCGAATCTTCGGAATTCAAATCGGGCTTAACTACAGTTGGCTCCTGATTGCAGTACTGGTTGTATTCTCACTAGCCGGTCGGTTTGCCGCCACTGATCGTGAGTGGGGCGCAAACGTCATTTGGGGTCTCGCGATTCTGACCACGGTACTTTTCTTCGCAGCGATCATCATTCACGAGTTATCGCACGCCGCAGTCGCCAAAGCGCGCGGGCTCCCGGTTAGATCGATAACGCTATTTGCCCTTGGCGGAGTCGCCCAAATCGAGAAAGAAGCCTCCGATGCCAAGACCGAATTCTGGATGGGCATAGCTGGCCCTATTACCAGCGCGTTAATTGGCGTTGTCTGTCTGGGCATTGCCGCCGGATTTGGTTGGACTCCCACAGGCATACGCCAATCACCGCCGGCAGCGATGTTAGGTTGGCTCGGCGTTATCAATATCGCGCTGGCAGTCTTCAATATGATTCCCGGATTTCCGCTCGACGGTGGTCGAGTGCTGCGGGCAATCGTTTGGTGGATCACTGGCAGCGCCTCGCGCGCCACGCGCGTCGCGACGACGATCGGCCAACTCATCGCGTTTGCATTTATCATCATTGGACTCTTTCGCTTCTTCAACGGCGCAGGCTTCGCCGGTCTGTGGCTGACCTTCATTGGCTGGTTTCTTTTGGATGCCGCCCGTTCGACTTATGCTCAGTTCGAAACAATCGAGCGTCTACGCGGCGTTCGCGTCCGCGACATAATGGCCGGCGACTGGCCGGTTATTGATGCAAAGACTAACTTGGAAACGTTCGTTCACGATCATTTGCTGAAGTCAGGAAAGCGGTGCTTTGTCGTAGAAGAAAACGGTCACGTCGCGGGAATAGTAACGCCACACGAAGTGAAAGATGTGGATCGAGAGAAATGGTCCCAACTGAGCGTTCGTGAGGTAATGCTTCCGCTGGAGAAATTGCACGCAGTAAAACCTGCTACGAGTTTAACCGAGGCGTTGGAAACAATGGGCCGCGAAGATATTAATCAACTGCCGGTCATGAGCAACGGACATCTCGATGGAATTGTTTCGCGCGGTCACATACTACGGCTGCTGCAAACGCGGGCCGAACTCCAAATATGATATGAGGAGCAATCAGCAGTCATTGACCAGAAGTGTACCGTCGGTGCGACAGAAGGCGAGCGCATCGTGCGGTTCAACTCGCTTACATGCAGGGCAGCGTTTCATCTTTGCAGCGCCGCGACTCTTTCGCCGAGTCCAGCATAGATCATTGCAAAGCTGTAAAGCGGAACGTAGCGCCGGCTGGCAATATCCTTCAGTTGGTTGAGAGTTTTCAGCGCCTCGGCTAGTCGCATTACGCTATGCGTGCTAGATCAAGGGCGGTGTCTGAGATTCCAATCTCGAATTCGACCAAGCGACTGTCAAGGATACGGGCGGAGATGGTGGGATGAATTAAGGCCGACGGCGGGCTGTGTACTGCCCGCTCCTGATCTCACCAAACGAGCCGAACCAATACGTACCGGACTTGCAGCCGTCAAAGTCATGCTTCGTCCGGTTAGGTCTCACGACATGATGTCGTCATCTTAGCGTCATCCTGGAAAGTCTGCGAAAACAAATACCAGAACTAAAGCATAAGAACTGCTCCGCAGGTCGAGCCTTTTCCCGGCGTTTCCTCTTCTATTCATTGATGTCGGCCAACAGACAGCATATGCTCTACGCTGCTAGAGTGAAATCCCAACTCGTCAAGATAATGAGTGACTCACCCGTGCAAAGGCTGTCGCCAAAGAAAGAATGGACACTCGCCCCCGCTGCTTTTCGCCGTCTGCTTCAGTGGCTCGATGGAGGCGCAGATTCTGACGGACAAAAGTATTTGGAGATGCGCCAGCGCCTGTTGGCGTATTTCGACCGCAAGAATTGTTCGGCGCCCGATGAACTTGCAGACGAGACCTTGAACCGGGTCGCCCGGCGGCTTGAAGAAGAAGGCGCGATTGAGAGCGAGACTCCCGCGAGATACTGTTACATAGTTGCGCGTTTTGTTTTCTTGGAACATCTGCGCGAAGCGCAGAAGGCTACGGCCGTGCTGGATGAAATTCGGCGACAAAGACATGGCAATGACTCGACAGCGGCTGTAGTTGATGACGACAAAGAGAAAATGCTGGATTGTCTTGAGCGGTGCGCGAGCAAGTTAGAACCCGTGAACCGCGAGCTAATCACGCGATACTACGTGGGGAAAGAGCGCGTGAAGATCGAGAATCGGCGCAGGCTGGCGGAGAGCTTGGGCATCACGATCAACGCGTTAGCGATTCGTGCGTGCCGCGTCCGCGACACACTCGAGGCCTGTGTTCGTCAGTGTGCTAACGAGGCAAAATGAAATATTCTTGCCATATTGTCTTATCGGGTTGGAGGCAGTTTTCTATTGATTCTGCCTTTGCGGGAGTCTGCCGATGACGAGTGACCCGAAGTACAAACACGAAACGATTACTCAGTATCTGCTCGGCGCTCTGCCTGAGGCCGAGACCGAACGCCTTGACGAGTTGAGCTTTACCGATGATGAATTCACGGATTCGTTAACGGCTGTAGAAAAGGATCTGGTCGACTCTTTCGTTCACGGCGAGCTTACGGGCGGTGAGCTTGAGCGATTCAAGGCACACTATCTCGCCTCTCCCGTCAGACGCGAGAGAGTTGCCTTCGCGCAAGCCTTTCAGGTTCTTGGCGAACGGGAGTCGGCCGGGCTTCGCGCTGAGGGCCCGGCCAACGTCGCCACCAAACGTGGATGGTTCGCGGCGTTGAGCACGTTCCTCGCGCCGCGGCCCGCGTTTCAATGGGGCCTGGCCGCCGCTGCGTTGGCAGTGCTTCTCGGCGGCGGTTGGTTGGCAGTTGACAACTTACGTCTGCGCCAACAAATGTCTCAGACCGCGGCGCGCAGAGATGCGCTCATCCAACGCGAGCAGGATCTGCAAAAGGAAATCGAATCGCAGCGCGTGACCAATTCACAAGCTGAACAGGAACTCGCGCGCGTCCGCGATGAACGCGAGCGGCTGGAACAGGAACTGAAAAAAGCGCAGCAAGGCGGCGCTAAGCCGGCATCGGGTGAAGGCAGTATTGTCTCTCTCATCCTCGCGCCTCCTCTGCGTGGCGCGGGACAGGTTCCCACTCTCTCTATCAGGCCGGGGACGAGTCAAGTAGCGGCGCAGTTACAACTCGAAGCCGCCGACTACGCTGCTTATCGCGTGGCCCTGATCGAGCCTGCCGGCAATCAAAGCCTGTGGCGCAGCGGAAATCTCAAACCCGGAAGAAACCGCAAAATAGTCAGCGTCAGTTTTCCCGCCCGTCTGTTGAAGTCGCAGAACTACAGTTTGCGCGTCTCAGGCGTCGCTGCTGGCGGCGCGTCTGAGATCGTCGGTGACTATCCCTTCAAAGTTGTGAAATAATGCTGGCTCCCCTGACCAGCATCATTCTTCGTTACGCACAGCCAGTAGGTGGCGGCTGATGTGGGCACAAATGATCGACTATCCAATTCCGAGTTGTTCGGTTCGAAAGAGTTTGCGTCTTGCTGCTCTTTTGTTGCTTCTGTTCTGGATCCAGTCTGCTCAGATTCCGACCGCACAAGCGGCAAGCTATTGCTCATCGCTCCCAGCTCCAGAGGAGCGCGATGTTTATAGTTACAGCCAACTAACCCACCACGTAGCTCCGGAGGAGCGACATATCTCCGGCGGTGGACCAATCAAGCGAGCGATGACATTTCGCTCCTACAGAGCTTTCGGGAACATATTAGAACCGATAGTCTATAAACATTCCGTCCCTCCGGGACTGGTTGCGTGGCGGCAAAGTCCCGCTCGAAAAAAAGGAAGTGACTATCTTGTTTCGCAGAACCCCCAGGAAGTCATCACGCTTGAATTAGGCAAACCCATTGAGCGCGAAATCGCCGGCGGTCAAACGCAGCAGTTTCAAGTTACCGTGTCCACCGCACAATTCGTCAGCGTGACCGTGCAACAGCACGGGATTGATGTCGGCGAGAAAGTGTTCGCGCCTGATAGGAAGTTAGTTGCGGAGTTCGATGAGGAGCTCCGGCCACAGGAAGAAGAGCGCGCGGAGTTCGTGGCGGAAACCGACGGCCCATATCGTCTGGATGTCGTGGCAAAATTCAAAGGCGCTTCGGGACGTTATGAGATTCGGCTCGCGGAAGTCCGCGTGGCGACCGAGCATGATCGTCTGCTGCATGAGGCTCACAAACTTATCACGCAATTCTGTCGGTTCGAACGCGCCGGAAAGTATGACGACGCGCTG
>Ga0099791_10001195_pt1 | contig 10146 bp, 13 predicted proteins | sample Rivendell_Oct201_7_FD_77318 | JGI IMG/M metagenome (GOLD analysis project Ga0099791, IMG submission 77318) | Vadose zone soil and rhizosphere microbial communities from the Eel River Critical Zone Observatory, Northern California to study diel... | ecosystem: Environmental > Terrestrial > Soil... | reverse complement strand
GGGCGGCGGCGCGGCCTCCCCGTTCGGCATCAGAACCCCGAGCTGTACACGCGCCGAACCGGCATGCGATAGGTGATCCGGTGCTGCTTCGCCAACGTGGCGTCCACGCTGCGCTGAACCCGCTCTTCGCTCTGGTAGTAACGGAACGCGAGCTTCCGGATGTCCGCCTGCGCGACCGCGGGGTCGTCGTTCGCGCGGACCGTTCCTTCCACGCGCACGAAGCGGTAACCGTCAGGAACGATGAGCGATGCACGCGGATCGCGCGCGAGGTTCTCGTGCTTCCTGCGCTCGGCCGCGGTGTTCAACATGATCTCGTCGCCCTCGAGGACGTACCACATGACGGTGAGGTGCGCGGACCCGTTCTCGTTGGTGGTCCCGAGCACCGCAAAGCGCACCTCGTGGAGGAAATCGCGCTCGGCCTGTGTCAGCTCGCTTCGCATCGCCACACCTTCACCATTTCTAGCGGAACATATCGCGATCCGCGGGACGCACGTACTCCTGCGCGGTCTCGGCGGGCTCGTCGAGGGTGAAGCCTCGGACGATCGCCACGGGGCAGCGGTCGAGCTTTCCCATGACGAGCTCGGCCGCGCCGGCGATCTCGTCGGCCACCGCTATCTCGGTCACGCGCAGCTCGTACCCTTCGGGATCGCGCTGACCCATGTAGCGCTTGAGCGCGGGCAGACCCGCGATCCCGATCGCGATGTTGGTGTGGCCCTCGCGCCAGGCCCGCCCGAAGGTGTCGGTCACGACGACCGCCACCGTCGCGCCGGCCGCCTTGGCGAACGCGACTCGCAGCCGTGTCGCGGACGCGTCGGGATCGATTGGGAGCAGCACGACGGTGTCCGGCGCGCCGGCGTTCGAGCGATCGACGCCGGCGTTCGCGCAGATGAACCCGTGACGCGTCTCGCAGATCAGGATGCCGCGCTCCCAGCGAACGATCTTCGCGCACTCCGACAGCACGACCTCGAGCTGGCGGGCGTCCTTCCCCGACTCCGCCGCCATCGCGCGCGCGCGTTCGCCCGGCACGACGTTCGCCAGGTGCACGATGCGCCCCTCGCTCTTCGACACGATCTTCTGCGCGATGACGACGATGTCGCCGTCGCGGATCTGCTCACGCTCGGCGCCCGCGGCATCGCGGATGAGCGTCGCGAGATCGTCGCCCGGCCGGATCTCCGGCAGGCCGTGGAGGGCGGTGACGGTGAGCTGCGTCAACGTCTTGTCCGCGCCGGCTTGGGTTTGGCTGCGACCAGCTTCCCGAGGAGCCCTCGAAGCCGGGGCGTCGCCGCGAGCGATCGACTGAGTCCTGCGATCGTGTCGCTCGAGATCATCAGCGGACTGCGCTGGAATCGTCCGCGGTGGTCGTAATGCGAAAAGCGGATCGATAGCGACCCGTCCACGTATCGCAGCAGCTGGATCGCGGGCTCGTGATATTCGCCCACGGCGGTGGCCTCTTCGATGATCTCTCCTTTTCCCCAAGGCATCGTGAACGGCCGTGGAACGTCTCGGGGCTTCGACATGGCTCGCCTCCTAGGATGTCCGAACCATGTTGACACTCGGCTGTAAAGCGTCCGCGGAGCAGTTCGCGCCCAACGATCTGCTCCGCTATGGGGTCCTCGCCGAGGAGCTTGGGTTCGACAGCGTCGTGGTGAGCGATCACTTCCACCCCTGGCGCGACGCCGGCGGCCACGCCCCGTTCTCGTGGGCCTGGCTCGGCGCGCTCGGCGCGAAGACCACACGCGTGCGGATGGGCACGAGCGTCGTGACGCCGACCTTCCGCTATCACCCCGCCATCGTCGCGCAGGCCGCGGCCACGCTCGCGCTGATGTTCCCGGGACGCTTCTTCCTCGGCGTGGGATCCGGCGAGTCGATGAACGAGACGCCCGTGCTCGCCGCCGAGTGGCCGGAGCCCGCGGAGCGTTTCCGCCGCCTGCGTGAGGCGGTGAAGCTCATGAAGCTGCTGTGGTCCGACGACTACGTCACCTTCGACGGCAAGTACTTCAAGACGCGTGGTGCGAAGATCTTCGACAAGCCGGCTCGCGGCGTGCCGCTGAACATCGCGGCCGCGGGCCCGCAGACCGCGACGTACGCCGGCAAAGAAGCCGACGGCTTCATCTGCACCAGCGGAAAGGGCGACGAGCTCTACCGCGAAACGCTGCTGCCGGCGGTCGAGACCGGCGCGCGCGAGGCGGGACGCGACGGGTCGAAGATCGAGCGGACCATCGAGATGAAGGTCTCCTTCGACACCGATCGCGCTCGCGCGATGTCGGACACGCGCGAGTGGGCTGCGCTTGCGCTCCCGGCCGAGGACAAGGCCGGCGTCGACGATCCGCGTGAGATGGAGCGCCGCGCCGAGGCCGCCGCAGATAAAGCGCACACACGCTTCATCGTCTCCACCGAGCCCGACGAGCACGTCGCGAAGATCCGACGCTACGTGGAGTGGGGCTTCACGCACCTGATCTTCCACTTCCCTGGTAAGGATCAGGAGCGGGCGATGCGCCTCTACGCGCGCGAGATCCTCCCCCGCCTGCGTGCCTGAGCTCTCGGCCGCGGCGCGCGAGCTCCTCGCGACCGCGCGGGTCGCGCACCTCGCGACCTCGGACCAGTACGCGCGGCCGCACGTCGTGCCCGTCGTCTTCGTTTGGCGGGATGCGGTGGTGTACACGCCGCTCGACCGGAAGCCGAAGCGCGACGACGACTGGCACGCGCTGCGCCGGGTACGGAACATCGAGACGAACGGCCGCGTCGCGATCGTCGTCGATCGCTACGACGAGGACTGGTCGCAGCTCGCATGGGTCCTGCTCGAGGGCGTGGCGGCGATCCTCGAGAGCGGCGAGGAGCGTGACGCGGCGGCCGGGCTGCTCGGTGAGAAATACGCGCAGTACGAGACGTTGTCCCTCGAGGGGCGGCCTATCGTGCGCGTGGACATCGAGCGCGCGACCGAGTGGTCCAGCGAGACGCTGAAGGACGGCCAGCCGGGCTTCTAGACTCCCGACTCTCATGGAGTTTGGGTTCACCCTCAAGCCGGACGTCACGTTCGAGCGCGCGGTCAGCCTCGCGCGGCTCGCGGAGCGGAGCGGGTTCACCTACGGCTGGATCTTCGACAGCCACGTGCTCTGGAAGGAGCCCTACGTGCTCCTCACGCTGATGGCGCAGAACACCGAGCGCATGCGCCTGGGGACGTGCGTCACGAATCCCGCGACGCGCGAGCCGTCCGTGACGGCGAGCACGCTCGCGGTCCTGCAGCTCCTGAGCAAGGGCCGGATGGATCTCGGCATCGGCCGCGGCGACTCCGCGCGACGCGTGCTCGGGAAGCCGCCGACGACGCTCGCGATCCTCGAGGAGGCCACGCAGGTCATCCGCGATCTCTGCGAAGGACGCGACGTGATCTACGAGGGTGCGAAGCTGCGTCTCGATTGGGCCGAGAAGTACCGCCTCCCGGTGTGGATCGCCGGGTACGGACCGAAGGCGCTCGAGCTCACGGGCCGCGTCGCGGACGGCGCGATCATCCAGCTCGCGGACCCGAGCCTCGTGGGCTGGTGCGTCGGCCTCTTGCGTCAGGGCGCGCGCGCCGCCGGACGAGATCCGAGCGCGGTCGCGGTCATGGCCGCGGCACCGGCGCACCTCGGCGACCGAAGGCGCGCGCTCGACGCGGTCCGCTGGTTCCCCGCGCTCGTCAGCAATCACGTCGTCGATCTCGTGAAGCGGTATGGCGAGCAGGGTCTTCCGTCCGACCTCACCGCCTACGTCCGCGACCGACCCGGATACGACTACCAGCACCACGCTGAATCGGGCTCGTCCAACGCCGCGTTCGTCGACGATGAGTCGGTGGATCGCTTCTGTGTCATCGGCGACACGAAGGAGCACATCGCCAAGCTGCGGAAGCTGGCCGCCGTCGGTGTGAGGCAGTTCAACATCTACCTGATGAGCGGCGATGAGGAAGAGATCCTCGAGGCGTATGGGCGCGAAATTATCCCCGTATTGAGGGACGTCACGCCGGCCCGCATCGCCTAGCGTCATCTCACGCGGGGCCAGCTTGCTCCGTTCTACATGTGCGAACGGAGGTATGAGATGGAGCTCTTCTTCGCGGCCGGCGCGGTCTTCGCCCTCGATCTACTGGCCCGCTTCTTCGGCTTCGACAGCCGCGACAACCACGATCGCGCGATCGACGCCGCCCACCGTCGCGACCTCAAGGCATTCCGGCACTACATGAACGCGATCGAGCGCGACATCGCGCGCATGCGCTGGGTCGGCTAGCCACCTAGGAGCAGCCGCGCGACGCGGCGCCAACGGGTGACGTTCGGATCTCGAAGCTGTCCACCAGCGCTCTGAGCTCCGCAAGGTCGTTGGGTCGTTCCCCGACGACATGGCTGTCGGTCCAGAAGAACACGTAGAAGTAACGGCCCTGCGGGAAGTCATCGGGGAAGAACAGCAGCACCGTGTCGTCCTGCTGGGTATCGAGCGGCGGGAGCGGACCGCGCACCAGCCTGCGCCCGAAGATGACCGGATAGGCGCGTGCCGGCGACTGGAACTTCGACTCGCTCACGTCGGTCCAGTCGGTCATGCCCGCGCGCAGCGAACGGAAGTACTGATCCGCCTGGGCCGTGGATGTGGCTTCGACCGTGGCGCGCATCTCGCGTGGGATGATCGACACCAGAACGTGATGCGCACCGACACTGCCGTCCAGGCTCACCCGGCTGAGCGGTTCGCCAGCCTCGCGATGCTCCTCGACCTTCCAGCCAGGCCGCGGCACAAAAGCCGTGCCGAAGAACTCGCAAACTTGCGCCGCCGCCGCGGTCGGCGCAGCGCTGGGTGAGGGTGTCGCAGGCGAGGGGCATGCGGTGCAGAAGAGGGCGGCGAGGAGAAGACCGAGGCTAAAGCTCGCCGGTCTCCGCATATCGGTCCGCGACCTCGAGCGCCTCGTCGATCGCCTTCACACCGACGCTCAGCTCCGCCTCGCTGATCGTGAGCGGCGGCGCGATGAACAGCATGTTCCAGCGGTTGAGGACGTAGACGTCGCGCTGCATGAGCGCGTTCTTTATCGCGTTCTGCAGCTTCGCCGACGGACCGTTCCAGCGCTCCAGCATCTCCTTCGTCTTGCGATCCTTGACGAGCTCGATGCCGATGAACAGACCCTTGCCGCGCACATCGCCGACCGACGGATGGCGCTCCGCGACCGTGCGTAGCTCGCGCATCAGCCGCTCACCCAGGATGGCGCCGCGCGCGATGAGGTCTTCCTCGCGGTACGCCTCGATCGTCGCGACGCCTGCCGCGCACGCGAGCGGATGTCCCGCATACGTCAGGCCGGCCCAGAGCACGTTCGTATCGAAGTGCTTCGCGATCGGCTCGTCGACGATGACACCACCGAGCGGGACGTAGCCCGAGTTCACGCCCTTCGCGAAGGTCAGCATGTCCGGCACGACGCCGTCGTGCTCCGCCGCGAACCACTTGCCGGTCCGCCCGAAGCCGGTCATGACCTCGTCGAGGATGAGCAGGATCCCGTACTTGTCGCACAGCGTCCGAAGACCGCGGATGAAGCCGTCGGGCGGGACGATGAGACCCGAGCTGCCGACGATCGGCTCGAGGAAGATCGCCGCGACGTACTCCGGGCCCTCGTACCAGAGCACTTCCTCAACGTGCGCGAGCGCCTTCTGAGCGTCGTTGCCGAACATCGAGCGGTACGGGTCGGGGTTGAGGAAGCGGACCACGCCGGTGATGCCCGGCTCGTTCGCCCAACGACGGTTGTCCCCGCCGAGCGTCGCCGCGCCCTGGGTCTGACCGTGGAAGGAGCGCCACTGCGTCAGGACCTTGTGTCGCTTCGTGTACATGCGCGCGATGCGGAGGGCGTGCTCGTTCGCTTCGCTGCCCCCCGTGGTGAAGAGCGTCTTGGTCAGATCGCCAGGCGTGACCTCGGCCATGAGGCGGGCGAGCTCGGCGCGGCTCTCTTCACCGAAGGACGGCGTGACGTAGCAGAGGCGCTCGGCCTGCTCCTGGATCGCGCGGACCACCTTGGGATGGCCGTGGCCCAGGTTGACGTTGATGAGGCCGGACGAGAAGTCGAGGATGCGGCGCTCGCCGGCGTGAAGCCAGGAACCCTTCGCGCCGGTGATGACGAGCGGCGCGAGAGCGCCCTGCGCCGACCAGGAGACGAGGACGTGATCCTTGGTGTCCTTGGCGATCGCGGAGGTGTCGACCGGACGCTTGGTGTCGAGCGCCATGAGAAAAAGGAGCATACGCTTCGCCCTCGTTCATGAAACTCGGCTTCCAGCTGTGGCCACAGAACACCACCTGGCCCGCGATGCGCGACGCCGCTCAGCTCGCGGATCGCATCGGGATCGACTCCGTTTGGACCTGGGACCACTTCTACGCGCTCTCGGGGGAGGAGGAGCGTCCCAACTTCGAGGCCTGGACGATCCTGTCCGCGCTCGCCGCGGTGACGCAGCGCGTGCGTGTGGGCGCGATGGTGTCGGGCGTCACCTACCGCCATCCCGCGGTGATCGCGAACATGGCCGCGACGCTCGATCAGGTCTCGAACGGCCGCGCGATCTGCGGCATCGGCGCCGCGTGGAACCGGACGGAGCACCGCGCGTACGGGATCGACCTCGGAACGCCGGGCGAGCGCTCGCGCCGCTTCGCCGAGGCCACGAAGATCATCCGCGCGCTCCTCGACGGCGAGCGCGTCACGTACAAAGGCAAGTACTACACGCTGAAGGACGCGGTGCTGAACACGCGGCCGGTGCAGAAGCGGCTGCCGATCATGATCGGGGGCGGCGGCGAGCAGAAGACGCTGCGCACCACCTCGCGATACGCGGACATGTGGCACGGCTTCGGTCCGCCGGAAACGATGGCGCGCAAGATCGAGATCCTTCGGCAGCACTGTGTCGACGCCGGGCGCGATCCCACACAGATCGAGCCGTACGGTGGCAGCTGGCTGGTGGTGCGCGACACGAAGGCCGAGGCCGAGAGCGTGCTGGCCGAGATCGCCAAGCATCATTACGGCATGAACCGACCGAACGCGTTCGTCGGAAATGTCGAGGCGGTCGCGGCGCATCTCAAGCGGTACTGGGACGTCGGCATCCGCGGTTACATCGTGGGGTTCGCCTATCCCTACGACATGGAGACGATGACGCGACTCGCGGAGGACGTGCGGCCGCGCCTCGAGCGGCTCGTGGGGGTCGCCGCCTAAGGCCTTGGACGCGAGCCAGATCGCCGACGTCCTCGCGCACTCACCGGTCTTTGCCCCACTCGGACAGCGCGAGCGACTCGAGCTCGCGGCGCGCATGCGCGCGAAGCACTTCCAGCGCAACGAGGTGATCTTCCATCGCGACGATCCCGCGGGCCACGTCTTCCTCATCGCCTCCGGCACGGTGAAGGTGTCGGTGCCCGAAGAGGGCGGGCAGGAAGTCGTGATCGCGCTGCACCGCGGCGGCGACGTGTTCGGTGAGATCTCCCTCTTCGACGAGGGCCCGCGGTCGGCAACAGTCACGGCGATGACGGAGACGCTCACTTTCGCCCTCGCGAACCGCGACTTCATGGACGTGCTGCGCGGCAGCCCCGACGCGATGCGGCAGCTGCTCGCGCTGCTGGCGCGGCGCATCCGACTCAGCACCGGGCATATCGAGGACCTGGTCTTCCTCGACCTCCACGGTCGCGTCGCGAAGCTGCTGCTCGATCAGAACGAGCTGCTCGGCACCCCGAACGTCATCGAGCTGACGCAGGAGGATCTCGCCTCCTTCGTCGGGGCGACGCGTGTGGCGGTCAACCGCGTGCTCGTCGATCTCGAGCGGCAAGGCGCGGTGAAGCTCGGCCGCGGGCAGGTCGACCTCGTCGATCTGGCCCTCTTGAAGAAGGCGATCCGGTACTAGAACGAACGAGCGGCTCTTTCGAGCCGCTCGTCCTTCGCCGTCAGATCTCGTGGAACGCTTACGGAGTCAGCTGTCCGTCGTCGGTGGCCGTGTGCGGGTTGTCGTCGCTGCCCGCGTCCGGGATGTTCGACACGCCGGTGATGTCCTCGCCGCTGTACGTGGTGTCAGGTGTCGAGGAGGCCGAGGAGTCGTAGCCGACCTTCGTCAGGTAGCTCTCGGACTCGTCGATGAAGGCGGTCGTCGGGGTCGATCCGCCGCTCGCGTCGACAGCGGCGTTGCCGCCGGTGAACGTCTCGTCGAGCTTGGCGAGCCTTGCCGCGCCTTCGGATCCGGCAGCGCTCGCGTCAGCGTTGCCGCCACTGAACATGGCATCGAGCTTTCCGAGCTTTGAGTCGGCTCCCGCAGCGCTCGCGTCGTCGAGGCGTGCGTTGCCGATGCGCGCTGAGTCCGCAGCGGATGCGCTGCTGCGAGCCCAGTCGTCGCCGGCGCGGACCGACCCTGCGGCTGATGGCCCAGCCAGTCCGTCGTGCGCCGGGTAGCTCGCCATGCCGTCAGCGGTCTTGTTGCCGCCGCTGAAGCTCTCATCGAGCTTCCCGAGCCTTGACTGCGAGGCCTGGTCGACGCTTGCGTTACCTGTGCGAGCCCAGTCGTCGCCGGCGCGGACGGACCCTGCGGCTGACGATCCGGCGATCTTGTTCTCGAGCGCTGTGGCCTCGGGTGAACCCTCTACGGGTGCGACCGAACCGGACTGCCCGTCCGCGCGAGCCGCGAACTTCCAGTCGTCGCCAACGCGAGCCTGACTCGCGGCCTGCTGTCCGCCGCTGAACTTCCAGTCGTCGCCGGTGCGTACGGTGCCGGTGCCTTCCGGGGCCACTCGCCCCGCGAACTTCCAGTCGTCGCCCGCGCGGACGGTGCCCGTGCCACTCGTGCCGGCGTCGACATCGGCCGACCGCATGGCTTCGCTGCCACTCGCGTCGGCGGAGCCACCCGACCTCATCGGGTCTCCGGGGAGGGCGGTGCGGCTGCCCGAGCCCGAGAGGTCGTCGACCGCTGAGGGGCCGCCGCCCGGGGTCAGGTCACTCGACGACATGCGGGTCGAAGCGATGGCGCCGCCAAGCGCGAATGACTTGCTCATCCGCTGGTCGACGCCGAGCGTGGAGAGACGGCCCGCATCTCCGGTGCGGAGTGCCGACGCTTCGTCGGCGCTGAGGTCGAAACCGCGAAGCGCGCCGGTGGGGTCCGAGTTCAGCTGACGCCGGAACGCGGCGTCGCTGATTGCGCGCTGGACGACTTTTGCGAGAGCTTCCTTCGACATGTCACTCCTCCTACGTTTTGGTGTTGCGGGCAGACTGAGCTTGACGTCCGGCCGCTTCGTCCACCCCTACGACGCGTCCTCTGTAATGCCGATAACGTTCGTCGATGTCGTGTCCTCCCCCCGCGCGCTTACTCGAGCTCCGGTAGATCGACCGGCTCGCCGCGCGGCCGACAGACGCCACAGTGCAGCGCGTCTTCGATGACGAGGGCCCGTAGCGTCTGATGTTTGTTGCCGCGGAAGACATCGAAGACAAACGGCTGGGTCTTGGCGTGCTCACGGCACGTGCCGCGGCCACAGAAGCGGCACGCTCCTAACGCCGTTCGCTCGCAGACCCAGCAGTCCACTTCCTCATACTCCCCGCGTCGCCGAGCCCAGCCCGGCGCCCACATAATGCGCCGTCCGGGCGCGAAATTCGCCTGCTTTTTCACCGGAGGAGCGCACCAGCCGCAGGAAGTCCTCTCGGCCCAATCCGGCCAGCACCAGGTCGGTCAGGGCCGTCACCGTGGCGCTCCGGGGCTGATCGAGCAGGAGGGCCAGGTCCCCGAAACCGTCCCCCCGGGCCAGCTCCCGGATGACCTGGCCGGCGATCCCCACCTCCGCCCGGCCCTCGCGGATGACGTAGTAGCGGTCGCCCGCGTCTCCCTCCGAAAACACCACCTGGCCGGCCGGAACCCGGCGGGTGACCAGCCGCGCCGCGATCCGGTCGAGCTCGAGGGCGTCGAGGCCTCGGAAGAACGGCAGGGCGGCCAGCTCGGCACGCTCCTCCGCCGAAGCGCGGATCCGGGCCGCGATCTCGTAACGGTCGCGGACCCAGCGTTCGAAATGACCACGGTCCAGCGACCAGAGCACGCACGGCTCGAGGGCCTGGACCGTGGCCCCGCGCGGCTTCCGGTCCAGGAGCGCCATCTCGCCGAAGCCCTCGCCGGCGAGGATCGCTCCGAGGATCCGTCCGTCGCGATCGAGCGCCTG
>Ga0099791_10001193_pt1 | contig 10154 bp, 7 predicted proteins | sample Rivendell_Oct201_7_FD_77318 | JGI IMG/M metagenome (GOLD analysis project Ga0099791, IMG submission 77318) | Vadose zone soil and rhizosphere microbial communities from the Eel River Critical Zone Observatory, Northern California to study diel... | ecosystem: Environmental > Terrestrial > Soil >... | reverse complement strand
CGTAAATCGCGCGGAGCTGATCGTCGCTGACCGGCGTCGGGAGCCAGCTGTTCTGTGTTCATGCTTTGAGCAGCAGGACGTCCAGCGCCTTGTCGCCGACGAACTCTCTCCTCGAAGTCAGCGTCTGGGTGCGGGGATCAACGTTCGCCGCGAAGCTCAGCGCCTGCCCGCGGCGTGGATCGCGTGCCAGACACGCTCGGCGCTCGCCGGCATGTCCAGCTCGCGCACGCCCACGACCGCGAGCGCGTCCATCACCGCGTTCATCACCGCCGGCAGCGCGCCGACCGTGCCCGCCTCGCCGGCGCCCTTGGCGCCGAGGGGGTTCAGGTTGGTCGGTACCGGGTTGCTCTCGATGTGCATGTCGGGCAGCGTGTCGGCGCGCGGCATCGCGTAGTCCATGAACGAGGCCGTGAGCAACTGGCCGGACTCGTCGTCGTAGACGACCTGCTCCATCAGCGCCTGTCCCACCCCTTGCGCCACGCCGCCGTGGATCTGGCCCTTGAGCGTGACCGGGTTGATCACCGTGCCGACGTCGTCGACGATGACGTAGGAGACGAGCGTGACCGCGCCCGTGTCCGGATCGATCTCGGCCTCGCAGACGTGGCACCCGTTCGGCCACGTGTCCTGCTTCGGCACGAACGTGCCGGTCTCGTAGAGCCCGGGCTCGAGGCCGGGCGGGAGCTGGGCGGGCTGGAACGCGGCGCGCGCGACGTCCTTCAAGACGACGGCGCGATCGGTGCCCACGACCGAGAACTTCCCGTCGGCAAACGTGATGTCGGCTTCCGCCGCCTCCAGCAGGCGCGCGGCGATCTTCTTGCCCTTCGCGATGACCTTGTCGGCCGCGGTCCACAGCGCCGTGCCACCGATGACGGTCGAGCGCGAGCCCATCGTGCCCATGCCGAAGCCGACGCGATCGGTGTCGCCGTCGATGTAGCGCACGTCGGCCGGGTCGAGCCCGAGGCGCTCGTGCAGGATCTGCTTGAACGTCGTCTCGTGGCCCTGGCCCTGGTTCTTCGATCCCATCAGGAGCGTGGCGCTGCCGCTCGGCGCGAAGCGGATCTCGGCGAACTCCGGCTGCGGGCCGGCCGCCTTCTCGATCGCGTTCACGACGGCCAGCCCGCGGAGCACGCCCCGTTTCCGTGCCGCCTCGCGGCGGGCCGGAAAACCGGCGACGTCGGCGAGCTTCAGCGCCTCTTCCATGTTCTTGTCGAACGCGCCGCAGTCGTAGTTGCCCCCGAGCGGCGTGCGGTACGGCATCGCGCCCGACGGGATGATGTTCCGGCGGCGCAGCTCGACGCGGTCCACGCCGAGCTCGCGCGCGGCGTCGTCGATGAGGCGCTCGATGACGTAGGTCGACTCCGGCCGCCCGGCGCCCCGGTACGGCGCGGTGGAGTTGGTGTTGGTCATCACGCTGAGCACCTGCACGTACGCGGCCGGAAACGTGTAGACGCCGACGAGCGTCGTCACGTTGCTGAACGTCGCCAGGAGATTGCGATCGGACGACACGTAGGCGCCGACGTTGGCGAGCGTGCGCACGCGGAGCCCGATGAACCGGCCGTCGGCGTCGAGCGCCAGCTCGGCATCGGTGACGTTGTCGCGCGCGTGCTCGTCGGCGGGAATCGCCTCGCGCCGTTCGCACATCCACTTGACCGGGCGGCCGAGCTTGCGCGCGGCCCACAGCACCAGGCGGTGCTCGGCGTACTGCCAGCCCTTGGTCCCGAACGCGCCGCCGATGTCGCCGGCGATGACGCGGATCCGGTGCTCGGCGACCTTCAGGATGTTCGTCGCGAGCGCGGTGCGGACGCGGTGCGGGTACTGCACGTCGGCGTAGAGCGTGTAGCGATCCTCGCCGCGATCGTAGACGCCGAGCGCGCCCCGCGCCTCCATGTACTGGGCGTGGACGCGCGTGATGACGTAGCGGCGCCGGACGATGCGCGCCGCCTTCGCGAACGCCGCGTCGGTCGCCGCCTTGTCGCCGGCTTCGAAGAGATTCGAGATGTTGTCCGGGCACTCGTCCCACACCTTGGCGCTGCCCGCCTCGGCCGCCGCGGCGGTCGACGTCACGGACGGCAACGGCTCATAGTCGACGCGCACGAGATCGGCGGCGTCCTCGGCTTGAGCGCGCGTCTCGGCGATCACCATCGCGATGGGGTCACCGACGTAGCGCGCGCGGTCCGGCGTCAGGCCTCGCTGCGCCGAGGCGAACATGGGCGAGCCGTCCGGGCGCTTCCGCTTCAACGTCATCGTCATCGTGCCGAGGCCGTCGCGGGCCACGTCCGCTCCGGTGAAGACGGCGAGCACGCCGGGCGCGCTCAGCGCCGCCGCGGCGTCGATCCCGCGGATGCGCGCGTGAGCGTGCATCGAGCGGACGATCACCGTGTGGGCCTGGCCCGGCAGATCGACGTCGGCGTGGAAGCGGCCTTCGCCGCGGACGAGGCGGACGTCCTCGAAGCGCTTGATGCCTTGCCCGATCCCGAACTGGCCCATGTCGTCCTGGTCAGGGTGCCGGCGCGAACATGGGAACCGGTGGCCCACCCTCGCTCGGCTTGAAGACCACGCGCACGGCCTGACCGATCCGCACCGAGTCGAGATCGCAGTCGACGATGTTCGTCATCATCGTCGGGCCTTCCTCGAGCGTGACGTAGGCGATGACGTAGGGCTCGGGCACCCGCCGCATGACGCTGTACGTGTAGACCTTGCCGCGCCCCGACGCCGGCCGCCACTCGGTCGCGTCGCTGCCGCAGAACGGACAGATCGTGCGTGGATAGTGGTGCGATTGACCGCACGCCGTGCACTGCTTGATCACGAGGCGGCCGTCGGCCGCCGCGTCCCAGAACGGCTTCGTCTCCGGCGTGACCGCCGGCGCGGGGATCTTGCGCTGCGCCTGAGCCATGGCCGTCACTCCCTGTCCATGATGATGGTCGCGCTGGCGTGCCGCGTGCCCAGTGATCCGCCGGTGCCGTGGGCGAGCGCGACGTCGCAGTTCTTCACCTGCACCTTGGGATGGGCCTCGCCGCGGAGCTGGCGCACGGCCTCGATGATCTTGGTCATGCCGCCGCGGTTGGCCGGATGGTTGTTGCAGAGCCCGCCGCCGTCGGTGTTGAACGGCAGCCGGCCGACGCCGGAGATGAGATTGCCGTCAGCGACGAACTTGCCGCCCTGGCCCTTCTCGCAGAAGCCGAGGTCCTCCAGCGTCATCAGCACGGTGATGGTGAAGCTGTCGTAGATCGACGCGTACTTGATGTCGGCGGGCTTGACGCCGGCCTCGGCGAAGGCCCTGGGGCCGGACCACACGGCGCCGGTGTACGTGAGGTCGACCTTGCCACCCATCTGGAGCTTGAGCGCCTCGCCGGCGCCGAGCAGCCGCACGCGCGGCCGCTTCAGGCTGCGCGCGATCTCCGGCGCGACCACGACGACGGCGCCGCCGCCGTCGCTGATCACGCAGCAGTCGAGACGATGGAGCGGGTCGGTGATGATCGGCGAGTTGACCACGTCCTCGACGGTCACGACCTCGCGCAGCATCGCGTGCGGGTTGTGCTGGGCGTGCTGCGACGCGGCGACCTTCACCCAGGCGAGCTGAGCGCTCGTCGTCCCGAACTCGTGCATGTGGCGCATGGCCGCCATCGCGTACATGTTCGCGGTGGCCGGCGCGAACGGGAACTCGAACGGCGCGTCGGGCATGGCCGCGGCCGGCACGCGCGGCGCCGTCCCCGTCGCCTGGCCCTCGGAGCGTGGCCGCCCCGCCAGCGTGATCAGTGCGATCTTGCACTTGCCGAGCGCAATGGCCTCGGCAGCGTGGGCGACGTGGACGACGTAGGACGACCCGCCGGTGTCGGTCGTGTCCACGTGGCGGAGCTTCAGGCCCAGGTAGTCGGCCATCGAGAGCGGCCCGAGCCCGGGCGCGTCGCCCGCGCAGAAGTAGCCGTCCACGTCGTTCTTGCTGAGCCCCGCGTCCTCGAGCGCGCCCCTGGCGACTTCGGCGTGGAGCTGCGGCACCGACTTGTCGTCGGCCTTGCGCGTCGGATGCTCGAAGGCGCCCGCGATGTAGGCCTTGCCCTTGATCGTCATCGACGGGCCGCTCCCTTCTCGAGCACGTCAGGGTTCAACACGTTGATCGGCTTGCCCGCGGCATAGGCCAGCACCTCGTCGAAGATGTTGCTGAACATGTGCTCGAGCCCGTCGCGCTCCACGTAGCCGAGATGCGGCGCGCTGACGACGTTGTCCATGGCCAGCAGCGGGTGCCACCCTCCCACCACGGGCTCGTCCTCGTACACGTCGACCGCGGCCATTCCCGGACGGCCGGCGCGCAGCGCCGCCTCCAGCGCGCCCGGCGCGATCAGCCCGGCGCGGCTGGTGTTCACGATGAGGGCCGTGGGCTTCATGCGGGCGAGGTCGGCGGCGGTGACGATTCCGCGAGTCTCCGGAATCAGCCGCAGGTGCAACGAGACGACGTCGGACTGCGCCAAGAACTCGTCCTTGCTTGGAGCGACCTGATACCCGTCGGCGTGCGCCTTGTCGAGCGTCGTCTGCCGCCCCCAGGCGATCACGTTCATGCCGAACGCTTTGCCGTAGCCGGCGACCACCGCGCCGATCTTGCCGTAGCCGAAGATGCCGAGCGTCTTGCCGCGGAGGCCGATGCCGATGGGATAGGCTTGCCAGCGGCCGGCCTTGAGCGCGGCCATCTCCTGGGGGATGCGCCGGAACGCGGCGATGATGAGCCCCCAGGTCAGCTCGGCGGTGGCGTACGACGGCCGGCCGCCGGCGGTGTTCGACGACACGATCACGCCGTGCCGCGTGCACGCCTCGAGATCGATGTGGGGCACGACGCCGGCCTGGCAGATGAGACGGAGCGCGGGGAGGCGGTCGAGGAGCGGCGCCGTGATCGGCGTCCGCTCGCGGATGAGAGCCAGCACTTCCGCGTCCTTCAATCGCCCGGCCAGGGCGTCGACGTCCTTGGTGTGATCCTTCCAGATCGTGACGTTGTGGCCGGCGACCTTCGAGAAGCACGCCAGCGAGCGGATCGTGTCCTGATAGTCGTCGAGAACGGCGATGTTCATCCAGGCCTCCCGGCGGCCGACACCGGGTTCGGCGCGCCGGGGCAGCCTACCACGCGATGCCACCTTGTGGGCTAGAAGGCCCGCCGGTGCGAAAACTCGATCTCCTGGCTCGTGATGAACTCCAGCAGGACGGCTCGCCCGCCCTCGTTCATCTTCCGGGCACGCTCGAGGGCCGGGATGATCTCCGCCGGCTTCTCCACCCGCTCGGTGTAGCCGCCCATCGCCTGGCCCATGTCGGCGTAGTTGCCCCCGATGTCCCGCGTGCGGTAGCGATCGTGCGAGACGACGAGGGCGTGACGCTCGATGGCCATGGCGGAGTTGTTGAGCACGATCGTGGTGATCGGGATGCCGCAGCGCACGGCCGTCTCGAAGTCCAGGCCCGTCATGCCGAAGGCGGCGTCGCCCATGAAGTTCACGCAGAACTTGTCGGGCGCGGCGAGCTTGGCGCCCATGATCAGGCCGAGTCCGGTTCCCAGCGCGTGGGACTTGCCCCAGCCCATGTAGCCGCGGGGCGTGGTCGCCCGATAGAACGGCACCATCTGATTGCGCGGGCTGCCCGAGTCGTGGGTCACGATGGCGTCGCGCGGATCAATCGCCCGCGTGAAGTCCCAGATCACCCGGTAGGGTGTGATGGGCACTTCCTCCGACGTCAGCTTCGGCATCCACTCCTTCAGCCACGCCTCGCGTACCGTGTGCACCTCGCTCGCGACCGTCCCCTTCCCCGCCGCGCCCTTGCCCGGGAGATCCTTGACGGCGTCGATGAACTGGCGCAGCACGAGCTTCGCATCGCCGAGGATCGGATGATCGGCCGGGTAGTTCTTGTTGAGGTCGCGCTCGTCGTTGGTGGCGTGGATGATCGTCTTCCCGGCCGGGATGTTGGTGGCCATGCCGTGGCGGGTGAAGCTACAGCCGACGCCGAATACGAGGTCGGCCTTGGGCAGGAAGTGATACACCGGCCCCGACATCACGCCGCCGCCACCGGTCCCCAGCGAGAGCGGATGGTCCTCGGGAAACGCGCCCTTGCCCTCGAGCGTCGTCATCACCGGCGCCTGGACCAGCTCGGCCAGCTCCTGGAGCTCAGCGCACGCCTCGGCGTACAGCACACCCTGGCCCGCGTGGATCACCGGTCGCTCGGCGGCCAGGAGCGCGCGCGCCGCCGCCTCCACGTCGCGGGCGTTACCCGCCGGTGCCGTGGCCTTCACGGGCTTGTACGACAGCGCGCCATCGCCGATGTCCGCCACCGCGACGTCGGCGGGGATCTCGATCATCACCGGCCCCGGACGGCCCATCTTCAGCAGATTGAACGCGCGGCGCATGACCTCACCGACCTGGTCGGGCAGGTTCAAGGTCTCCACGTGCTTCGTCACCGAGGCGTAGGCCCGCGCCGAGCTGAAGAGCGGAAAGACCTCGGCGCGATCGCGCTGGTGCCCGAGCGGCAGCACCAGCATCGGCACGGAGTCGGAGAACGCCGTCGCCACGCCCGCGAAGGCGTTCTCCGCCCCCGGGCCGTACTGCATCGCGAACACGCCGATGCGCCGGCCGTTCGTGGTCCGCGTGAACCCGTCCGCGATCCCCACGCCCACCCGCTCTTGCCGGCACAGGACGGGCCGGATGCCCGCGGCCGCGGCCGAATCGATGATAGGGGTCGTGGGATAGGCGCTCAGGAACTCGATCCGCTCCCGCTTCAAGATCTCCGCGATCGCGTCGACGACCTTCATCGTGTCTCCTCTCGTCACAGGCTCAGCAGACGGGCCGGCCCAGGGCCATGTCATACGGCGAGTCGGTCCCGAACACAACCCGAGGCGCGCGCACGGCGGTACACTTGCGCCGGAGATCGCCACCATGGACTTCACGTACACGGCCGAGCAGGAAGCGTTTCGCAAAGAGTTCCGAGGCTGGCTGGCCGCCAACCTGCCGCACGACCTTCGCGTCGACGATCCGGCCGACGACCGCGTCGCGTCCACCCGCGAGGTCTTCGAGCGCCGCTGCGCCTGGCAGAAGGCCATGCGCAAGGCGGGTTGGATCAGCATCGCGTGGCCGACGGAGCACGGCGGGCGCGCGGCGTCGATCATTGAGCGCGTCGTCTGGGACGAGGAGTACGCGGCGGCGCGGGCGCCCGTGCTGCCGGGCATGGGCCTCAACCTCGTGGGCCCGACGATCATCCACTGGGGCACCGACGAGCAGAAGCACCGGTACCTGCCGCGCATCCTCGAGGCCGACGAGATCTGGGCGCAGGGATTCTCCGAGCCCGGCGCCGGCTCCGACCTCGCGAGCCTCGCCACGCGGGCCGAAGACCGTGGCGATCACTTCCTGGTCAACGGCCAGAAGGTGTGGACGTCGGGCGCGCAGTACGCGCACGCCATCATCCTGCTCGTGCGCACCGATCCGAGCGCGCCGAAGCACGACGGCATCTCGTGCCTGCTCGTCGACATGAGCACGCCGGGCATCGCCGTGCGGCCGCTCGTCCTCGCCACCGGCCACCATCATTTCAACGAGGTGTTCTTCACCGACGTCGTGGTGCCGAAGCGGCAGCTCCTCGGCCCGCTCAACGGCGGCTGGAAGGTCTCGACGACCACGCTGATGTACGAGCGCCACTCGTCGGGCGCGCGCAACCCGATCGGCCAGGTTCGCGATCTCGTCGCGGCCGCGCGCCGGTTGCCGGTCGATGGCGGCACGGCGTGGGACGATCCGCGTATCCGCCAGCGGCTCGCGCAGCTCTACATCGACTGCGAGGCGATGAAGTACACGCGCTTCCGCGCGCTCACGCGCCAGAACCGCGGGGAGCCGCCGGGGCCGGAGGGCTCGATCCTCAAGCTCTCGGGCTCGGAGCTCGGCGTGCGCATCGCCGACGCCGCCGGCGAGGTGCTCGGCATGCACGCGCTGGTCAATCGCGGCTCGGAGCTCGTTCCCGACGCGCCGCGCTGGCTGAACCGGCTGGTCGCCGCGCGCCAGTACACGATCTCGGCCGGGACGAGCGAGATCCAGCGCAACATCCTCGGCGAGCGCGTGCTCGGCTTGCCGAAGGGTTAGTCCGCCGAGGAGGATGACGATGCCGCCCAGGCCTCGAATCGCCCATCTGGCTTCGTCCAACGCCACCATCCAGAACAGCCCGCCGCTCGTGACCAGCAACAAGGCCCGCGAGAAGTACGGCTTGCCGCTCCTGACGAGCCCGGACGGCAGCGCGCTGCGCTTCGACGCGCTCCGCCCGCAGCGCCTGGCCGCGCCGGTGACCGTCTACGTCGAGCAATTCAGCGCGCATCCTCTCGAGCGCGACGCCGCCGAGCTCTATGGCCCCCCCGACGGCTATCTGGATTCGAGGGGCACGTTCCACAAAGAACGTCGCGGCGCCGACGATCGGCCGGTGTACGAGATCACGCTGCAGCCGGACGACGGCGTCTACCCGCTGCCGTACATGGCGCGGCAGGCCGACGGGCGCGCGTGGGAGGAGGACTGCGCTCGGCCGATGGCGCCGGAGCAGCAGGCGCGGCAGCCCTTCTATCCCGACGGCTCGCGGCTCTTCGAGGAGATCGATCGGCTCGGCGTCGGCGACAAGGGGATCGGCAACCTCATCTCGGCGCGCGCCGAGATCGACTTCTACCGCGTGGTCCCGTCGTCCGGCTACACGAAGGGCCTCGCCGCGAAGCTTCGCACCGACGTCGGGGAGGGCGACATCGCGGTCGAGGTGCGCGGGCGCGATTTCTTTCCGTATCGCCCCTATCACCTCGGGCCCTCGCCGGCGCGGACAGCGCTGGCGCGGATCGCCAATGCCGTGCAGCGCATCCTCGCCACGGGGAAGTACACGGGCGCGGTCTGGACCCAGGGCAGTCCGCGCATCGAGGAGGCGATGTACTGGCTCAACCTCCTCGTCGACACCACGCTGCCGATCTGCGGCAACGCCGCCCAGCGTCCGCACGGACAGGTGAGCAACGACGGCGACAAGAACATCGTCGACTCGATCGAGTACATCGTCTCGCGCGTGTGGGCCGACGAGGCCGGGCGCAACCGCGCGGGCGTCGTGCTCGTGCAGGATCAGCAGGTGTTCGCGGCGCGGGACGTCCAGAAGGCCGACGCGCGTCCGGGTGGCTACGTCACCACCGGCGGTCACGGCGGGATCCTCGGCGCGGCGGGCTGGGAAGGCCCGGCCGCCCTCACCTACGTGCCCGCGACGCGGCACACGTATCTCTCCGCCGTCAACATCACACGGCTTCCCGCCGACGTCGGCGGTCATCTGAAGAGCGGCGAGCCGCGGGTGCCCATCAAGGACCGGCGCGGCGACCTGCTCGAGTCGGCGATTCCCAAGGTCACCATCGTGAAGGACGGCAACTACACGACCGACGATGACGACGACGATCCGTCACGCGAGGTCGATCTGCTCGCCCAGATCGAGCGCAATCTCACCGCACACCCGCTCGCCGGGTTCGTGGTCGAAGGCCTGTCGCCCTACGGCCGACTGACCTCGGCGGTGCGCACCCGCCTCATGCGTCGCGCGGCGTTTTCCGGAATGCCGGTGGTGCTCACGGGCCGCGGCAACGCCGAGGGCTTCGTGCCTCCGCCGCCGGCGCCGTTCATCGGCGGGCGGAATCTGACGTCGACGAAGGCACGGCTGCTCCTCATGGCCTGCCTGATGAAGCTCGGAAGCCTGCCCGCAGCGACCGATCCCGATCGACCGACGGCCGGCGAGGTCGAAGCCGTGCAGAAGATGATCCGCGAGTATCAGGACGTCTTCGACACGCACTGACCCGGGATGTCGATCTTCCTGATCCGTCACGGCGAGACCGAGGGCAATGCCGCGCGCATCGTCCAGCGCCCCGAGAGCCCGCTCTCGGAGCGCGGCGCCGTCCAGGCCGAGCGGCTGGCCCGTCGCCTCGCGCGCGAGGGCATCGCACAGATCGTGTCGAGCGACCTCGCGCGTGCCGTGACCACCGCCGCACGCCTTCACGACGTCACCGGGGCTCCGCTCGCCTTCGATCCGCTGCTCCAGGAGCGGAACTTCGGCGACGTCCGCGGGACGCCCTACGCCGACCTCGGCATCGACCTCTTCGCACCGGACTACGCGCCGCCGAACGGCGAGACGTGGCCGGCGTTTCACGCGCGCGT
>Ga0099791_10001192_pt1 | contig 10159 bp, 11 predicted proteins | sample Rivendell_Oct201_7_FD_77318 | JGI IMG/M metagenome (GOLD analysis project Ga0099791, IMG submission 77318) | Vadose zone soil and rhizosphere microbial communities from the Eel River Critical Zone Observatory, Northern California to study diel... | ecosystem: Environmental > Terrestrial > Soil... | reverse complement strand
GTGGAGACTTCATCTCCAGCACCATGATGGTGATGATGACGGCGAATACCCCGTCACTAAAAGCCTCCATGCGGCCCTTGGTCATCCTTCCTACTCCTTCTGTTGATTTGAGGGTTAAGCGGGAGCAGCCAGTTACGGGCCGCTTCCCCCCAACGCCCATCGCTTTGGCTTCGACGCCGAGTTTTCGCAAAAGACCCGCGGGTGGCTTTCACGCGTAGATTCTTCGGCTTTATGTACGAAATTCCTCAATGCTAGTGCAGGAGAGCTTCCCAATCCGGTGGGACTCTTCCCGCTGGGCCTGGTGCCGGCTGAGTCGCTGGGTGCGAATGAGGCGACAGCAACTCCACGCCCTTGATCATCCGCTGCTTTTCGTAGTCGAAGAACCAATCCTCATCCGGTTCGAAGCTGGCAACCACAGTATGTCCCGTTGATGCGTAGTGTTTTGTCGCATCTTGGCTTGGAGAACTGTCGCAGCATCCGATGTGCCCACACTGCGCGCATCGACGCAGGTGTAGCCACCAGGTTCCCGCTGCCAGACATTCCACGCAGCCATCCCCACTTGGCCTTGAAGCAGTATCAATTCCTGGATGATCTTTCTTCATCACACTCTCTCCAATCCATTGGCCCAACAGTGTTTACGCTTGCTGGAACTGCAACAAGGCAGCGGAGTTTATCCCCCGCCCTGCGATTGCGCTGAAAAAAAGCCAGTATGCCGCGTCATGCCTAACTTTCCCTCCGCTTATTCCTTATCGTCCCAGCGTACATAAATTATGGCGGTGCGCACATGGCTCTCAAGCCAAACATCCACACCAGCAAGGCGATTGATCCAGCGAGGTTTAAGCTCCTTCACCGAATCGTCCGCGACCTTGTCCAAAAACACCTTGAACAGTAGGAACTCGTTGTCCGGCCCAACGGTTTTGACCGCTTCCGATATAGCAGCAGTTGCGTCCATGTTGTTATGAATGCGTTTGACGGTGTTGTAGACGTCCAGGGTAAATTCCTTGGTGATCTCCACGTCTTGCCTCGTGCCTATATCCGTGAGGTGCCCGCCTACGAATGTGTCGAACTTGTACGCGAGGATCTCATCGAACACTTTCAGGTACTCATGGAAATTTGTCGAGAGATCAAATCCCTGGAACGGTGCATAGCCGGACGTTACCGAGTCAATCACCATCAGAAATTTGGCTTCGGGAACGTAGATGAAAAGGTCGCCTTCTGGCGAATGATGGTGATGGCCCGTGAGCTCCACTGTTTTGCCACCAAGTTTGATCGTCTTCTCGGACTTGAATGTTACGTTCAGCACCAGCCGATTCGGGTCGTTCATTTCCTTCAAGAAGTCGCTGACGCCTTCGAGCGCGACGATCTTGAGATCTTTGATGTTCTTGAATGCGGCGGAGCCGCCGATATGATCTTTGTGCGAGTGTGAGTAGACCAGCATCTTGATCGGCTTGTCGGTTACCTTCGAAACTTCCAGCGGAATGCTCTTTCCGAAGCTTGCCGGCGCATCAAAAACGATGACGCCTTCATCGGTGACCAGGAATGCGGATTGCCACCCGTTGTCCGATATGACGTAAACGCCGCCACCAACGTTTTTGACCGCGTAGCCGACCTTCGGATCAATCTTCCAAGACTTCGCCTTCACTGCGGGTAGAACAGGAACGTATTCTTTCAAAGACTCTGGCGTAGACTGAGCCGAGACTTGCCCGCCCCAGACAGCAGCGAACAACAAAACATATAGAAGTTTTCTCATCTAATTCTCCTTGTGACTGAACGTCATTTAAATACACCAATGGATTTACTGGTTTGGGCACACGAAGACAGTGCCCAAAATTCGTCGTCAAAGATGGACGGGAATCTTAGTTTGCCGCTAAGTGCTCACTCTTTATCTACGACCAACAAGAGCTCCAAAAAATGTTGTTATAGATGACACTCTCGCAATAGAGCCCGATGCCCGCGCGAAGAACGGTATTGCCCTTTCCCTTGGGATCCCAGGCAATGCCTAATTGGGGAGCGAAATTCAAATTAACTTTTCGTATCGAAAAGGAACCCGTGTGGCGTGCCGTTTAACACGCCTCACGGGTTCGTGTTCCTAATCGTGGGTCCCGTCGCGTCTGGGGAAGCAAACCGAGCCAGAGACCAGGCACATACCCCGGGTGACGAACACCCCTATTGGTCGATCCGGCCGAGTCCGAATCTCTTCAAAAGCTGTTTCTTAACATTCGCGGGCAAATCGGATTTCGGCTGCGTAGGTGCGAGATCTGCAACTGACCTGTCGATCCTTTCATTTACAGGGGTTGCCAGAAAGGCGTGGATGTCGCCTGTATGCGGCCCGCTGAGCACCGTGGCCATGCCCGTGATTTGTCCGCGCTCATTGATCTTGTTAGCCATTCTTGCGTAGAGGTTGGAACTCGCAGGAAACAGCGTGTTCAGGTCGGTCATCTTGCCGTCCTGATAGATGAAGCCGTGGACCCAGTTGAAGCCGGAGTCCAGCGTGCTTCCCACCACTTGGCCGCGGTTGTTGATGCCGGTGGCTATGGCGGCAAAATCTCCCGGCAGAGTGCGGAGGTTTGTGAGTGCGCCGTTCTCCCAAAGCGCGGCAAATATGGTGCCAGGACTATTAACGATCCCAACGATTTGGCCCTGGTGGTTAATGCCCTGGGCGGTAGCGCCAAATCCGAGGTCTTGAAGCTTAACGGCAGTGTCGTTTTCCCAAGATACGGCGTGAATCGCACCGGCGCAGTTTCCCGTGCCGCCTACGGCGTGGCCTTGATCGTTGATCGCGAATGCGATCCCGTCTGGATCGCCATCCACCGTCGGAAGAGCTCGGACTCTGCCCTTTTCCCATAATACCGGCAATATAGTCTGGAGAGGCTTGGATGGTGAGCATGTGGTGTCACTGACAGTCGTTTGCGCAGTGCCTGCGATTTCCCCGCGGTTATTGATATCGCTGGCCGAGCCGTTATTTCCGCCCAGCGTCGGGAGAGCGCTCATGTGGCCGAATTGCCAAAAAAACGGGCGACAGGTAAGGTGTGTGCCGAAGCCGCAAATGTCTTCGCCGTCCGGGTCAAGAACCGCCGTTTCGGCCTCACCCACGGCTTGCGCGAAGTCGTTGATACCGCCCCAGTTCATCCAACTGTTCGGTCCGCCAAGCGTGCCGAGGTCGATCTTGAATTCGCCGATGTTTATCACCGATTGGCCTGGTAAGACTATCGCGCCGGCATTAAGCGAGACCGGATCCATGACACCCTCTTGGGACAACGTCCAGCCGAAATTATTGAGGTCCATGGCACAACTGAAATTGTCCTTGTCGTTTACAACGCCCAAATCGACAACTTTGTAGCTCGTTTGAGCGACCGCATCACTGAAGCAACCCAGAACAATCATCGCAACCCACGGCATCCAGAAATTCCGCAACCGTCTTAGCGTGTTCATGTGTCCTCTTTTCCTTCGATGAAAGTCGCCGTGCCAACATGACTAGCGATTTACGTCACGTGCCACTCGGCGCTCTAGCAGTTGAGAGCAGAATTGGCTCACAACTCGACAAATCCCTGCTGAGTGCCAACTGAGGAAGCAGGTGGTGTTCCACCTTCGCGACGATTACGTGACACAACAGACCCAATATTTGAGAGTTCGAAGACGAGTTGCGGATTGACAATTTCCTGGGGCGACCCACAAACAACCAGAGCGACTGGTTCTCCAACTTTTCATACACAAACTGCGAGAGGTTACGAAATTCGAGAACACGGACCAGCAAAGAGTCAGACAGATCATTTCGGTTGATTTTCAAATGGTCTAACATACATACTAGTTTGTATGTTAATTGCTCACGAGAAGAAACGAAAGGCCCGTGATCCGGGGCGTACACGGGAACGCTTGCTGCAAGCCGCCTTTCGAGAGATTCACAGATCAGGCTTCCAGAGTGCCGGCATCGATACAATTCTCGCCGCCACCAACGTCACCAAGGGAGCACTCTATTACCACTTCGAGAGCAAGGAAGCCCTGGGCTATGCCGTTGTCGAAGAGAAAATCGCAAAACTTACGCGCGACAGGTGGTTGCGTCCTATGTGTAGCGAGGGGGAACCCATCGACATTTTGATCGGCGTTGTCCGGCGGATACCAGATGGGCGCCAAGACGTCCGCGCCGGTTGTCCGCTGCTCCTTTTGGCACAGGAGATGTCTCCGCTGGACGAGCAATTCCGCAAGCGACTAGAAAGGATATTTCTGGCCTGGCAGGAAGGTATTGCAACGCTTTTGCGGAAGGGGAAGTCCCAAGGAACGGTTCGCCGCGACGTGAATCCAGACGAGGCTGCCAGCTTTTTGATCGCGACGGTCGAGGGCTACGCGACGTTAGCAAAGAATGCTCAAGATCCGAAGGTGTGGAAAGCGGGAATCAGAAATATCGTGGGATGGCTGAGGTCTCTTCGGCCTCCGGACAACTACAAGCGGGGCTGATCGGGCTAAGCGTACATCATGAAAAGGAGAACGAACCATGACAAGGATCACAATGCCGCGCAGAAATCTGCTGGCAACGGGAGCCTGCGCGCTGGTCGGTGCGGTGACCCTACCCGGACTGGCAAGGGCCAGCGCATTGGGAGGGGATGACTTAACGAACGAGGAGATCATCCGTAAGTGGTACGCGGCGTGGGAAAAGAAGGATTTGGGCACGTTCAATATGCTGCTCGCCGACAACTTCACCTTTTCGAGCGCAGCCGGCGACGACCACATCAGCAAGAGCACTTTCAAAACGCAATGCTGGGACACACAGGTTGATTTCATTGGACACTTTGACCTCGAGCGAATCACCACTGGCGCGGGGGATGCTTTTGTGAAGTATCTTTGCCACACCAAGAACGGTAAATCGTTCCGGAACGTGGAGTATCTCCGCATCAAGAACGAACGGTTGGAATCTATTGAGTGTTATTTCGGCGCACAGTCCACCTTTCCGTCAGCAGTAAGCACTGGGCAGAAGTAACCTATCGGCCGGCTGCTCCGGTCATGTAGGACCATTTCAGGTAGAAGCAGCGCACTCGTCAATCGCTTCGAGTAGCGTGAAGTCGGAACAAAACGGCATTGCGAGGTTCCATCATGAGCGGCCCCAAGATTCAGGACCAGAAGGCCATTGCACGTGAGATGTTTGTTCAACAAGCTGCTCAGGCTAATGGGGACGTTTCGGCTAGCCCACTGCCAGGGGATACGATTTGCTCCATCAAGAGCAGACGAGACTACACTCTTGAATCGAAGGCAGAAGATAGGTTCTATGAACCTGCAGACACATCATTGCTTCCCGTAACCCGGGTTGATGCTGCAAACCTCATCCGAGCCTTACAGCAGTTGGAGGTTATAGCAAAACGACAGGCGCCACGAATCGCGTTCAAGGCAAAGGGTAGAATCTTATTCGTGGATTTAGCTGAGATCGTGGCAGTGCAAGCCGAAGGTAATTACGTTTCGCTGCGACACCGGCCCAATCCCTATTTGCTGCACGAATCCCTCTCGTCCATGGCGGAGAAGCTCAAGCCCTACGGTTTTATTCGCATCCACCGCTCGGTCGTCGTGAATATTTCGGCCGTGGAGGAGATCCAACCTTTACCTACGGGAGAGTACAGGCTACGTGTAAAAGGTGGGAAAGAATATTTGGTAACGCGCACATACAAAGACAACCTCAGAGATCTGGCTCAACTATGGGTGGGCTCAGAGCGCCTTTGCGGCTAACAGCCATGCTACTATGCATATAGCACAATAAAAGCCCCTGATAAGGGCGAGGTTGGTGGTTCAAGTCCACCCAGGCCCACCATTCAAATCCCGACCGAAAATCTTAAGGCGCGAACGCCTTTGCCTGAAATCAACGACATTCAAGAACAGGAAACTGAGACCTGTTTGCGGCTCAAGACAATAAACTGTAAATGAGGTTGAGAAAGGTTGAGATATGGTTGCAATCTATGTGCAGCGGACCTGGCTCAAAACCATCGGAGACGTCGCCGATCTTCTATTGGTCACTGAGCACGAAGGAGAATATGTGTCATTTCTTGCCGGGAAGATAGAGATCAACTTCCCATTCGTAGAGGCTAAAGTCGCCCGGAAAGAGTCTGACGAAAATGAGGCCGTTGTCGCCACGTCCTCCAGTGCCCTTCGACCCAGGCGGTGACCGATCTCGGCCAGCATCGCCTTTTCTCCTTCGGAAAGGAGCAGCCGACCCTATCGTTTGAACCTACGTACACCACCAAAACAGTACCACGGCTGGCACACTTTTCCTCCATGAGCCTGAAGATTGGCGGGCGTGTTAGAATAAAGGGCAAGAGCGAACTATGTCGAACATATTGATAAACAAGGCCAGTGAGCTGCGTCCTGCGACTCGTGCCGCCCTCGAAGCGGAGCTCGGCCGCTCACTCGGCGACGATGAAGATGTAAGCATTATGGCGTTCGCCGCCCATGATCCGCCGGTAGACCGGGCTCGTATGGAAGCCGGTCGAAAACTGGAGGGTTATTTCGCGAGGATAGATAGCCGCAGGCCGGACGCGCCTGACGAGGAAGCCGACGCAGCGTTGGACGACGCTCTAAAAAAGGCCCGCCCGGGATATCACGAACGCAAGTGAAGATCGTTTTTGATACGAATATTCTGGCGAGAGCTCACCAAAGGGCCACGGGTAGTGCCCGGCGCGCTTTGCTCAGCGCCGCAACCGGGCCTCACGTTCTGATTACCTCTTCTTATATCCTCGCAGAGCTCGAACGGGTTCTCACCTATCCAAGGCTGCTGAAACGCTCTGGTCTCGGCCCACGGGACATCGCCGAGTATCTGGAACATCTGTCCACGATTTCGCACCTAGTCGAGCCACTCCCCGTCCCGCCCGATTTGCTGCGCGATCCGGCTGACGAACCAATTCTCGGCACGGCACTCGCGGGAAGAGCGGAATTCTTGTGCACGCTGGATGCAGACCTGCGCGAGGATGGAGTCCGAGTGTTTGCCGGCATCAGTGGGACTCGGATCGTGACGGATCTCGAACTTCTCAATCTGCTCTGAACCCGTGTGGTCAGAAAACTAGCTTTTCTCGTCCCAGCGAATTCATTCCGGTATCCAGCTAAAGGTCTGCCACATTCGCGCTCTGAGCACACGCAAGAAACATGGGACATTTTGTATCGCAAATCGTAGCGCACTTAGTGAGAGGGTTGCACAGGGGAACTTGAGCCAATTCAACAGGTTAGATTTGGCACTGCCATGGTTCGTAGCCAGATGCTCTATCCAACTGAGCTACGGGCGCGTTCCGTAAGTCTCTCTACTATACCGAGATGCGACGCTAATCTACAGCTATGCTCTCCTGATTTTGTAGCGCACGTAGCGCAATTAAGCCCGGCTCTGAAACGTCAGCCATGGGAATCTCGACCTGCTCCGGCATCGAATCGCTGCAAACGACGCCCTGGCGTTACTTCATCTTCGGTACTTTGCCGACGAGAGACTCGTCGATGTTCTTTCCATTACGAGTTAAGAAATCCCGAAGTGCCAGTTCGATTGTTGCGGTTGGTGCCGTTGCACACTCTTCCAAAACGTTGCACAACCTGTTGCACATTTGCCTTCAAATTCTGGCCTTTTGATGCCTAAGATGGGTACTGGAACGTAGCGTAAATCATTGAAAAGATTAGAATGGTAGTACTACCGAGTGGTTTTCAAGACCGTCGCATTCAGCCACTCTGCCACTCCTCCACATTGATTCTACTACACTTATTGGCAACCTGTTGCACATTTGCACGGCAGTGCGAGCGTCTTCCGCCGATTTTGAAACAAGATTGGTTGGAGTGTAGCGTGTCGCCAAAAAGCTAGTCCCAAGGCCAGAGTGAGTCCAAACGGTTTAGCAAACCGACCCATTAAACCACTCTGGGACCTCTCCTCCAATGTTTCCAAGACTTTAGCACAGTTCCCGAGTTGGCTTGGTGCACTTTTGGTGCACTATAACTCCGAGAACGTGGCTGCCACGAAAAGGCAGAGGGAATAAGTCGTGCGAAATCAATGCGAGCTTTCCTTGTAATTGGCCGGGGCGGTCGGGAAAACCGCCTCACGCAGTTTCTGGTTTAGAGATGTCAGGAATTCTCCAATTCCGATTACTTCCTGTTTGCCCGTGACTCGCCCACAACCAGTAAAACGTGCAACAACGCCCTTCAGAAGATGGTTTCTGGCTGATCGCCCTCGTATTAGCTTATTCCATTCGCAACGCCTGCATTGGATCGATCCGCGACGCCTTCCATGCGGGAACAAGGCAGGCCAGGGCCGCCACAACTAGTATGGACGCTGCCACAGACGCGAAGACCGCCGGATCGAGCGGCTGGGTTCCATAGAGCATCGACTGGATTACGCGTACAGCCCAGATGCTGGCGACCAGGCCAATCGTCAGTCCATAGAGCGCTGGACGCAGGCCGTCGCCCAGCATCAGGCGCAGAATCTCCTCGCGTTGCGCACCGAGCGCCATGCGAACGCCCATCTCTCCAGTACGCTGGGTCGCCAGGTAAGAAAGGACTCCGTACAACCCTACTGACGCCAATATCAAGGACAGCACTGCGAAGCCGAGCACGAGGCTGGCACTCAGGCTGGCGTTACCCAATGACCGTTCAATGATTTGCTGTATGGTGAGTACATCGGAGACCGGCAACTCCGGATCGAGTTCCGCAATCTTTTTCTGGATCGGAACGGAAAATGAGAGGGGATCGGCGGCGGCGCGCACTGCCAGAGTCAAACCCATACCGGTGTCCCCGTTAAGAACAGGGAAATACATGGTCGCCTTGGCCGGCTGACCCACCTGATATACCGTGTCGGCAACAACTCCGACGATTTCGTAATCGGCGTTTCCGTACGGAACGACGTGGAGATGCGTGCCCACCGGATTTTCGCCCGGGAAATACTGCTGCGCCAGCAGGCGGTTGATGATGACCGTCTTTGGGCGGCCGGCGCGATCCCCACTGGTAAAAAACCGCCCTTTCAGGAGCGGTATTTGCAATGCACTGAAGTATCCGGGATCGGCCGTCCGGTAGAGCGCGTCGGGTAGCGCCGTGCCGGGCGCAATCGGTGGATGTTCGGGAATCGTGAAGATATCATCCTCTCCGGCTCCCGCTCCAGGCACCATCGACCCAAGCGCCGCGGCGCTTACACCCGGCATAGCGCGTACCTGCTGCAGCAGGGTTTCGTTGAATGCGTTCATCTTCTCGGGACTGTCGTATTTCTTGGCGGGCAGGCTGTAATCCATCGTGAGCACATTGTCGGTCGCGCAACCCACATCTGTTGTCCGGAGCCGCCAGAAGCTCTTGAGCAGAAGGCCGGCAGCGATTAACAGGACCACAGTCGTCGCTATCTCTACCGTAAGCAGCGTCTTGCGCAACGCCGTTCGCGATTGGCTGCCCACCGTGCTCCGCGATGAAGCCTGCAGCGCCGGGATCGTCCCCCGTCCTGTGGACGAGATCGCCGGCAGCAGACCTGCCAGCAAGGCCGTTGCGAAGACAAGCACGCAGGCAAACGCCAACACAGTACCGTCCGCGTGAATACTCCGGGCGCTGGGAAGATTAGTCGGCTTCTCGTCGGCAATTGGTTGGGTCATTGCTAGCGCGTTTGTCGGTACTAATTCGCACAACCTGTTAGAACGCCGCCGTGACAGCGCTGCGTGAAATGGTCTTAGGACGCGGGGACTGCCAAACGCCGCGCAAGTCATACAAGACCACACGAATTGTGGGTTGGGTTGTGGGTTGAAGATTTCGACGTGCGGCTCCGGAATCGGCTATCGTCGATTAGCCAGAATCCGCAAAATTCAACTCGACTGTTAAGGTTAAAGAACGCTAATGTGGCGACCACAAAAGTCATAAAATTAGCCAAGGTCGGGTGGCTCGCGGCCTACGATCTGAAACGGAGAACACGATGTCCAACAGCATATCGACCTTGCTGCTTCGTAATCTGAGCGACGTATTTGGCGAAAATGACCCCGTGCGTCGTCGCGCTGCAATCGACGAGATCTTTCATGAAGATGCAGTATTCTATGACCCCAAAGGCGGTATATTTCGTGGCCGAGACGAGATTGATCGCATTGCTGGTGTGATAAAAGCAACACATCCAGATTTCGAATATCAGCCCCTCTTCCCTCCCGAGGAATTAGGTGATGCCGGACGGGTTCGATGGGTATCTGGCACTCCC
>Ga0099791_10001191_pt1 | contig 10164 bp, 8 predicted proteins | sample Rivendell_Oct201_7_FD_77318 | JGI IMG/M metagenome (GOLD analysis project Ga0099791, IMG submission 77318) | Vadose zone soil and rhizosphere microbial communities from the Eel River Critical Zone Observatory, Northern California to study diel... | ecosystem: Environmental > Terrestrial > Soil >... | reverse complement strand
TGAGCCGTCGCCGCGCGCGAAGCGCTTTCTGGACGCCTGCCTTGCGGGCGGCATCAAGGCCGAGCTCGCTCAAGATATCCAACGCGAGATCTGGGAGAAATTCGTGTTTCTAGTGGCTCTTTCGGGGACGACCACCACCATGCGAACCACCATCGGGCCGATCCGCAGCAATCCGCAAACCCGCGACTTCCTGCTCGACGTCATGCGCGAGGTGGTGGCGGTCGGCCGCGCCTATGGCATCGACCTGCCTGAGGATTACGCCGAACAGCGGCTGCGACTGGCCGACGATCTCGCCCCCGACATGACTTCGTCGATGCATCACGATCTCGATCGCGGCAACCGGCTGGAGGTGCGCTGGCTATCGGGCGGCGTTGCCCAGCTCGGTCGCGCCGTCAGAGTGCCGACCCCGCTCAACCGCGCGATCGCCGACATTCTGGCGTTACGCGCCGACGGCGGGGACAAGCCGCAGTGACTGCGGCGCTCGATCGCGCGCTGCCGACCCTGACGGTGCGGGCGGTGCAGAGCACCGCGGTGATGGTCCCGATGCGTTTTGCGCTCGGCACCAGCGCCGCGACCGTACGCGAAGCGCCGTTGCTGCTGATCGATCTTCTGACCGAGGAAGGCGTCACCGGGCGGAGCTATCTGTTCTGCTACCGTGCCAGCGGCAGCGTCGCCATCGCCGCGGTGTTGCACGAGGCGGCTGGCCTGATCGCCGGCGACCGGCTTGCTCCGGTGACGATCGCCGCCAAGCTTAAGCGCGCCTTCACGCTGATCGGCGTTACCGGCGTCGTCCGGATGGCGCTCTCCGCGCTTGATATGGCGTTGTGGGATGCGCTCGCCGTCGCCGCGGGACTTCCGCTCGCCACCATGTTGGGCGCCGCGCCACGGCCGTTGCCGGCGGATGAGGATCGAGGAGCCGATACCACACGACAACATCGCCGGCTACACCAAGCTCGCCTGCAAACTCACATTGCCGATCCAGATCGGCGAGAATTTCGACGGCGCCAAGGCCGTGATGGCGGCGCTCGATGCCGCGGCTTGCGACTTCGTGATGCCGGATGCCGGCCGCATCGGCGGGGTCACCGGGTGGCTGCAGGCGGCGGGCGTGGCGGCGACGCGCGGTGTCGAAATGTCGTCGCATCTCTTGCCGGAGGCGAGCGCCCATCTGCTCGCAGCGACCCCGACCGCCCATTGGCTCGAATACGTGGATTGGGCGAACGCGATCCTGGCCGAACCGCTGGCGATCGTCGATGACGGCGCGGTTGCCTCGTCATCGCCCGGCACCGGCATTGCGTGGAACCACGATGCGGTCGCACGCTATCGCACAAAGTAGCATCGTGCGGCCCGCAACCGCGACACAATGGAGGCCATTTTGCCCAATTTCCGGCACCTTATCCGAGGCGACGAGCTGATCGTCGCGCCGTGCGCGCTCAATCCGATCATGGCGCGGATTGCCGAGGATGCGGGCTTCAAGGCGGTCTACATGAGCGGCGGCTCGCTCGGTTGGCTCAAGTGCGTGACCGAAGCCAACATCACCCTGCCGGAGATGGCCGAAATCGCGGTCGATATCCGGGCCGTGTGCCGGCTGCCGATCATTCTCGACGCCGGTGGCGGCTGGGGAAATCCGATGCACCTCCACCGCACCATCGCGCTCACGGAAGCGGCCGGCTTCTCGGCTATCGAGATCGAGGATCAGCTGCTACCGCGCCGCGTTGAGCATCACATCGGCATCGACAATCTGGTCGACACCGGCCTGATGGTGGACAAAATCAAGGAGGCGATCGCGGCGCGCACCGACCCCGACCTCGTCGTCATTGCCCGCACCAATACGCGCCGCGTGCACGGCCTCGACGACGCGCTGCGCCGTGGCGAGGCGTTTCATCGCGCCGGCGCCGACATGCTGTTCATCTACACGCGGGACGCCGAAGAGATGCGCTTCGTGGGCGAACGGCTGCCCGCGCCGCTGATGACCTTCGCGCCGCCGGACGGATTTGCGACGTTCGCGCTGTCACAGTCCGATCTGTTCCGGCTCGGCTATCGGGTGGCGGCCTCATCGGGCACCTCGTTCGCCGCCATGTACAAGGCGGTGCGCCAGTCGATGGAATGTCTCGCGGAGAACCGGCTCGACCCCTTCCTCGGGCCAGGTGGCGCCGAGATGGAGATGAAGCGGTCGCACCAGACCTCACGGCTCGACCGGCTACTCGAAGTCGAGCGGCGCACCATGAAGGGGAGGTGAACGGGGACCCGTAGGGCGGGTTCGCTTTAACCCGCCATAGACGGTCGTCCCGTGGGCGGATGGCGGATTACGCTTTCGCTAATCCAGCCTACGGTGCAACAACCTGCGACGGCTGAGTTGTCGCAGCCTACACGCCGTTACTGAAACAATTTCAGATCGACGGCCTCGCCCATCGCCTTGTAGCCGGCATCGTTTGGATGAAGGTGGTCGCCGCTGTCATAGGCGGCGGCGATGGCGCCGGGATGGGCCGGATCTGCCACAACGCGATCGAAGTCGATGAGGCCGTCGAAGGCGCCGCTGGTCCGTATCCAGGTATTGACGGCGAGGCGTTTTGCTTCTTTTTCGGACGTGAAATATCCCTGATTGGGGCCTCCTGAGAGGGCATTTTCGAACGGCGTCAGCGGGCTGCCGATGACCTTGATGGAGCGCAGATGGGCCCGTTCGATCAATTGCTTGTAGCCCGCAATGATCTCGTCTGCCGTACGAACGATGCCGCCGGGCTCGATTGCGGTGCCCGGCCAGCCGATGTCGTTGATCCCAACGAAGATCACGACGTGCGAAACCCCCGGCTGGCTCAGCACGTCGCGCTCGAATCGTGCCAGCGCACTGATGCCGGCACCGTCGCTCAGGACACGATTGCCGGCGATGCCCTGATTGAGAACCGCCGCGGCAGCGCCGGCTTCTTTCAAGCGGCGGGCGAGGACATCCGGCCAGCGCGCATTGGCATTGACGGTCGAGGCCGTCCCGTCGGTGATCGAGTCGCCGAAGGTCACAATCGCACGCACAGGAGAACTGGGCTCCACCATGACGCCGGTCAGGAAGAAACGATTTGCGAACCTGTCCACGACCGGGAATTCGGAGCTTGCCGTGAAGTCGCCCGTGGTCGAAACAAAGGCGGTTTGCAGCCCGGTCGCGTGAACCGTCCCAAGCTCCGTCGCCGCAGGCAAATAAAGGCTCACGGCGACATCGGAAAGCGGAGCGACATTGAACTCCACCGGATCGCTCACGGCCGGCGCGCCCGGCTGAATGATGACCGACTTCGCCCCGCCAAACGTCAGCGCACGCAGGCTTGCCGAGACAATATCCGAGCTTCCCCCAGCCATCGCGACGCTAGCGGCACCTATCAGGACCGGCTTGGTGCCGAACTCGTTCGACAACCGGAGCCTGACCTTGTCGCCCCCGATGCTGAGATGCACAATTTGGCGAATCGTCCGGTTCGAGATACTCGCCGGCATCACCCCGCGGGGCGCCATGGGACTGGCGGTCCAGCTGCTGATCCACGAGTTTTTCTGGACCTGAGCGCTGGCCGGCGAGAGCACGAACGAACCCACCGACAGCGTGGCGGCAGCGAAAATGTCTAGAAGACGACGGTTGTTGAAAATCATCCGGGTTCTTCGCGGACTGGCCGAACAGGAGCCCCGCAAGAAGACGTTGCTGTCCATTTCCATCCCCTATGAGATATAGAACGCAGCGTTGAGCCTACTACGGACTCTACGCCATTTTGCGGTTTTCCTGGAGATGGGGCGTCACCTTCCGTGGCGGCGCCGAACTGGAGCGCGCCGGTGCTCGCTCTGGCGCATCCGAAATTGCGGGACACCGGTCGGTGCCGCTGCGGACGCACTGATCACCGGGGCGCCGCTACGAAAAGCCGATCCAGCGTCCGCCCCACGCCACACCGAACCATAGAGCTAATGATATCAGCGCGGTAACGCGGCCTGGCAGCGGCCGGTCGGAGGTCGGGTCCATTTGCGTCACGCGGCGGAGGACTGTGAACGTAAACAGGAGCACCAGGAAGAGCGACGTCATCTTCACCCAGAAGGCAAAGCTGTACAAACACTTGATCGATTCGGAAAGGAACAGCGGAATGCCCGACGCGAACATCAAGGTCACGCTGCCGAGCAGCCATGGTTGAGTATTGGCCCACAGCTGCGCGGCGCTCTGTTTGCGCAGGCCCACGCCTAAGAGGCGAAAATCCACCACCAACACGGCTCCCGCGGTCAGTCCAAGGCCAAGGAGGTGGAAGGCTTCGATCACCGGGAACAGCCAGGTCGAATTGCGTATCGCCTCGCCGATCGGCGTCGAGTAGCACCACTGAAAGAATGGCAGCAAATCCATCGGCGCGCCTATTCGGAGGGTACGCAACTGGTCAGGAAATTGATGATCGCCGGTTGCGGCTGTCGATCGCAGTCGAACCAGTTATAGGCGATCATTCTTCCCGAAAAGATGATGCAGACCCAAAGGACCAGCGAGAGCGCTCCGGCAACCCGGGCTACCTTTGGCGGTATCGCATCAGTATCCCACTTGGCAACGCCTGGAAAAACGCGCGAGTGAAAGATCAATATGTTCACGCCGGCGAGCAGCAGCAGAAGCATTTTGGTTCTGAAGAAAATATTCTGATAGGAACGCAGAGGTATGGCGTAAAACAACAGCGTGCCGGTGATGACCATCAAGACGAACCCCACGATGGTCCACGGCTGCAGGCGGCGAATAACCTCCGACACCGGCACCTTGCGCATGGTCCAGCCAAGGAGGCGCAGGTCGAACATCACCGTCATGCCGAAGAACAGACACAGCGACCACACGTGAAACGATTCGATGAGGGAATAAGCAATCTCCGATTCGTGGAGCGCGACGCTCCATGGCGATTCGGACAACTGCTCGAAGAAACTCAGAAAAGACATTCCCGTCCCGTGGAACTACGATCATGGGTGCGACGAACGAGGGTCGCAGAGCACGTGGCGGCCCCACTGGTTCATCGCGGACTTACTCCCTGTCTCCCAACCTTACCGCAAGCGGGGAGGGCGGGGGGGGCAGCGCGCAGACCGCACTCCTGGGATGGCCGGGACAAGCCCGGCCATGACCAAGCGGGAACCATACGCGTTTTCACCCCTGTACGTGCGGCGCTTCAGGCGAAACGCGATCTCTTATGAAGGTCTATTGGGTCTTCGGCGCGGCCCCAGGGGTCAGCTCGTAGGGAGCACCGGTTCCGGACGAGCCGAGAAACAACTTGCGTCCGTCAGGGAATGTAAGATCCCGGCCGTTGGCGCGATTCGTCCCGTCTTTCGACTGGTACCCATCGATTACGATATCGGTGCCGGGCAACAAGGAGTCCTTGGTGAATCCGCGCCGGAACAGGACATGCGGCGTACCCGCTTCGATCGCCCATTTTACAACGGTGCCGTCGGCGTTCTTGACGTCGACGTGCAACCACGTGTGGGGATTGACCCATTCCATTTTCGTGATCGTCCCCTTGAAATTCACCGGCCTGTTGGCGTCGAACTCCGCGGCAAACGCGTGGTGTGCCGAGGCCGAAGACGCCCATCCGGACATCGCGAAACCCATGCAGACTGCTAAGGCAAGCTTCGTTCGCATCGATTTTCTCCTCCACTATAGAACCAAGAAAGGGCGCCCTTGCCCGCTTGCCCCCTCCCTACCCTCCCCCGCGCGCGGGCGAGGGTAGGGAGGGGGAGCCAAACCAGGATATGGCGCCCCCCGTCCATCTTACCTGCCATACCATTGATAGAAGAGATCGCCTGGCGGCACCTTGCGCGTGATATCGACCGTCATCGTGTCGCCTTCCCAATGCCTGACCAGCGGCTGCTTGCGAAGATTTCCGTACATGAACTCCTCGACGAATTCGTTGCAGCGAAACTCGAGAAGCTGCATGTTCGGTTCGGCGCGCCGGTAGATCGGCATGGCGATGCGCCACGGCCGCGTGAAGACCTTGGGATCCTCGATCGTCACTTCGTACCAAATGACGTCAGGCGATCTGAACGTGAAGCGCTCGACGAGGTGCAGTGCGTCGCTGTGATAATTGCCCGCACGGTCGAACCAAGTCCGATCATTGAAATTCGTCACGTCGACGACGAGCGTATCGCCGTCCCACCGTCCGACCGAGTGGCCCATCCAGGTGTCGTCGGGCGGCCCGTCGACCTTGTCCAGATGAATCGTGCGCGCCGTGTTCGAGAATGCGTAGGCAATGTGAATCTTGTTGGTGCTCTGCGTGATCTGGAACGGATGGGGCAGGTACATCGCCCGCGGAATGCCCGGCAAGTAACACTTCAGCTCGGGATCGCGGTCAATCCAATGTTCCGCGTTCTCCTTCCTCATCGCCAAGGCTTCCGGCTTATAGGGGATCTCGCCGTCGCCCTGCACGACGCCGAGCGAGCCGGGCACGGCGCCAGCGGCGCCAAGTGCGAGAACCGGCGCCGCCGGCACCCGCGCGAAATCATAAGGGTAAACGCCCTGCTGCGTGACGGCGGCCGGACGCGCCGCATGCGCCTGCAAGTCCCAGTTGGCCTCGTTGTTGGCTTGCCAGATGCCGCTGAAGTTAGGCTTGCCGCCGACGGCGGCGGGGCGTGCGCTCTGCGCCTGACCCGATGTCTGCGTGATGGACGCCGAAATGACGGCGCCGACAGCGGCCGCCGCAATGGCGACCGTTATCGTTGAACCTAAATATCGGCCGCGCATAGTGGACTCCTCCCTGGCTTTACTTGACGCTACTGTAACGACGCTACTGCAACGGATCATCTTCGACGCCCACAAAGTCTGTGGCGTTGTCCTTTGTCGCCGGATGCGGACCTCGTCCCTCCGCAAAGGCGAGCTCTTCCGTACGCGCTCCCCGCATCAGTCCGGGCAGACCATAGTTTCCTTCGATGCAGCGGGGCTCGTAATAAAGTCTGTTCTCCTGATCGCTCTGCTTGCCGAACTCCTGGCGGACAGTCCAGGCCTTAGTCCACACCGCCGGATCTTCGATCGTGACAACGTACTCAAGCGAGGTCGGCCTGGTGCGCGTCCAGCGCTCGACCAAATGCAAGTTATCGCGCGAGCCCTGAAAGTCCGTCTTCGAGCTGAAGTTCGTCACGTCGATGACGAGTGTATTCCCTTCCCAGTGACCACGGGAGTCACCGTACCACTGGCGGACATTGGCCGGCAAGTGCGGACGTCCGTCCATCACGATGTTGCGCTGCCACCCTTGCCCCTGACCCACGTCGTAGAAGATCGAGATGCCGCCCGGCGTCTGCACGATCCGGCGGAAGCTGCCGGTCGCGGCCCCAAACTCCGGCAGGCCGCCGGTCAGGCAGCGGTCCGGCAACGAACCGTCCTCCGGACCGTCATGGCGATTCATGCGCGCCGTGTTGTAGCGAGGAGGAAGTTCCGCTATTCGCGGCGACGGAGTCGGATCGTATTTGCCGCCGCTACAAGCCACCGACTTGCTCCGGCACGTCTCGGTCGCCTGCAACAACGCAAGACGGAATTCCCGGTCGGCGCCGGCCATCTTCTGAGCCTCCGGCGTCAGCGGCGGAATCCGGCCGTTGGCCGGATCGACAATCATCGACGTGCGCGCGCCGGTGCGCTTCTGGGTCATGAACAGCGCGTTATAGGCGCCGGCGACGTCGAGTTCGGTCCCCCGCTCGACACGCCTGTCGCGGCGCAGCAGCGCCGATCGCTCATTGTCCAACTCGGCGCGCTGAACCTCGGTGAAAAATTCTTGGGTCGCATACCTTGGGGAGCGTTGCAGGGGCGTGTCGGTTTCGTCGGTCCAGATGCCCTGCAGATCGGGTTCGCCCCATGGCGTTGTCAGCGCTGGGGCCGGCGGCGTGACGGAAGCCGCCGGAGCCTGGGCCGATGCCCGTGTCACGGGCACCGAAACGAGGGCGCCGGCAGCGGCAGCGGCAATCGCGACCGTTAGCATTGAGCTTGACAGCCGGTCACGCATGATGGTCTCCTTTTACCTTCAATCGACTTATTGCAACGGGTCGGCCTCAAACTCAACACCCTTTATGCTGTCCCTGGTTCTCGGATCAGGACCCCGTCCCTCCGCAAAGGCGAACTCTTCGGTGCGCCGTCCACGCAGCAGACCCGGGAGGCCGAAGTTTCCTTCGATGCAGCGAGGCTCGTAATAAATTCTGTTCGCCTCATCGTTCTGCCTGGTGAACTCTTGCTTGGCCGTCCACGGCCGAGTCCACACGGTCGGATCCTCGACGGTGACCTCGTATGCAAGCGATGTTGGCCCGGTCCGCGTCCAGCGCTCGATGAGGTGCAGGTTCTCCCGGGCGCCCTGAAAATCGGTTTTCGGACTGAAGTTCGTCACGTCGATCACGAGCGTACTGCCCTCCCAGTGGCCACGCGAGTCGCCGTACCACTGGCGGATGCTGGCCGGCAAATGGGCACTTCCGTCCATGACGATGTTGCGTTGCCACCCCTGGCCTTGCCCCACATCGTAGAAGATCGAGATGCCGCCCGGCGTCTGCACGATCCGGCGGAAGCTGCCGATCCCGCCTGCAAACTCCGGCAGCCCGCCGGTCAGGCAGCGGTCCGGCGGCGTGCCGTCCTCCGGACCATCGTGGCGATTCATGCGTGCGAGGTTGTAACGGGGAGGAAGTTCCGCAAATCGCGGGGATGGCGCTGGATCATATTTGCCACCGTTACACGCGGCCTCCTTATTTTTACACGTCTCGGTCGATTGCAACAGGGCAACGCGAAATTCCCCTTCCACAGCGGCAATCTTCTGAGCCGCCGGCGTCAGCGACGGAAGCCGGCCATTGGGCGGATCGACAATCCTCGACGTGCGCGTGCCGGTGCGCCTCATGGGCGTGAACGTCGCGTTGTAAGCGCCGGCCACGTCGGCCTCGGTTCCGCGCTGCGAGCGCCTGTCCCGGCCCAGAAAGGCGGATCGCGTCTTATCCAATTCGGCGCGTTGCGCCTCGGTGAAAAATTCCTGGGTCGCGTAGCGGGGGGAACGCTGCAGGGCCGTGTCCGACTCATCGGTCCAGATGCCCTGCAGATCAGGTTCGCCCCACGGCGTCGTCAACCCTGGAGGAGGCTTGCCGGAGCCCGCCGGAACCTGAGCCGACGCCGGCGTGGCGGACATCGAAATGCCGGCGACAGCGGCCGCCGCAAAGGCGACGGGTATCATCGAGCTTGAGAAGCGGTCACGCATGACGGTCTCCTCCCTGTAGCGCTATGTTATTGCAACGGATCCCCTTCAATACCCACAAAATCTGTAGCGGTGTCCTTCGTGGCCGGATGAGGACCTCGTCCCTCCGTAAAGGCGAACGGATGCTCCAATCGCCTTCAGAAGTCGGCACAGCATCTCGTACCTCCTGCTGCCCACCGCCAAGCAGAGGAACTTAAGCTCGACACCCCGGAAGAGCACATCCGCCAAGTGCCGTCATTCAAGTGCCGTCATTATCATCAGGCACGAGGCAACTGTCCAGCAGATTGGGGTGCAGGTCGCGCCTCTTCGGCGACGCCCTTAACTAGTTACCCGCAAACCGTCGGCGCCGGTGCTAGGAAGAATCGGGTTAGCGTCCAATGGGAGTAGAGCGACAGCGATGCCAAGCCTTGTCAACCGACATACGATCGTTGAAACCGAGCGCCGTATCCGGCCATATATCCGGCACACGCTCCGTCGTCGAGGTCTGTGGCGCAGACTTCGGTCTCGGCTGCGGAAAAATTCATCTCAAGCTCGAGTTTACGCAGCACTCCGGTTCGTTCAAGGCGCGTGGAGCCTTCGCCAATCTGCTGATGCGCGATGTGCCTGGCGCCGGCGTGGTCGCGGCATCGGGTGGCAACCATGGCGCCGCGGTGGCCTATGCGGCGCACAAGCTCAAGGTTAGAGCCAAGATTTTCGTACCGGAGGTTTCCTCGCCGGCGAAGATTGCACGCATTCGCAGCTACGGTGCCGATTTGGTGGTCGGCGGCGAACGCTACGCCGACGCGCTGATCGCCAGTGAAGCCTGGCGGATGCAAAGTGGCGCGATGGCCGTGCATGCTTTCGACCAGACCGAGACGCTGATTGGCCAGGGAACGATCGGGATGGAGTTGAGCGATCAGGTTCCCGATCTCGATACGCTCTTGGTAGCGGTGGGCGGGGGCGGGCTGATCGGCGGCATCGCGGCGTGGTTTTCCGGAAAAGTTCGCAT
>Ga0099791_10001190_pt1 | contig 10173 bp, 8 predicted proteins | sample Rivendell_Oct201_7_FD_77318 | JGI IMG/M metagenome (GOLD analysis project Ga0099791, IMG submission 77318) | Vadose zone soil and rhizosphere microbial communities from the Eel River Critical Zone Observatory, Northern California to study diel... | ecosystem: Environmental > Terrestrial > Soil >... | reverse complement strand
CCGGAAAACACCACCTTGAGGTTGGGATCCCGCTTCAGCTCCATCGCCGCCGGCGTGTCCAGGAGGTAGGCGATATCCACTTCACCCCTCTTCAGCATCGCCGCCCGCGTGGTCGGCTCCGGCACGCTCTTGAAGACGAGACGCTTCACCGAGGGCATCTTGCGCCAGTAGCTCTCGTTGGCTTCCATGACTATTTCGATGCCGGGGGTGTTGCTCACGAACTTGTACGGCCCGAGGCCGACGGGTTGCTTCTTGAACCCGTCGTCGCCGACCTTCTCGACGTACTGCTTGGGCACGATCCAGCTCGACGCGGTCGCCAGGGTCCCGTAGAACGCCATGAAGTCGGGGAAAGGCTCGTGGAGATGGAACCGCACGCGGTAGGGATCCACGATCTCCACGTCGCGGACCTTCTCCTTGAGGACCCGGGAGCTCTTGGCGCGATAGAAGCTGAACTTCACGTCCTCGGCGGTGAAGGGGTCGCCGTTGTGGAACTTGAGACCCTGGCGCAGCTTGAACTCGTAGGTCCGCTGATCGGGGCTGAGCGTCCACGACTCGGCCAGGCTCGGCGTCATGATGTTGCCGGGCATGGGCTTCACGAGCGCATCGTGGAGCGCATACTGGATCCAGAACGGGGTGATGAACCCCTGCACCTCTCCCGGATCGAGCCAGGCCGGGGCGACCGTCACGTAGAGCGCCCAGCGCATCTCGCCCTCGGGCTTCGCCTGGGCGTCGGCTCGCCCGACGAGGCCGCCGGCGAGCAGAAGGCACAGCGCTACGATCGTGAATGCCCGCATGAGCGCGCGGGCGAGGATTCGTTGGCTGTTCATGCTCTCTCCTCTGTCGGCCGTCCGTCGCACGTGCTCACGGTTAGACCGCGCCGTCTTTGCGGAGAGCGGCGATCTCCTCGGCGGTGTACCCCAGCTCGCGCAGGATCTCGTCGGTGTGCTCGCCGTGGGTGGGCGCGGCGCGGCGAATCGCGCCGGGCGTGCGCGAGAGCGTGGCCGGGAGCCCCTGGACCAGCATCTCGCCGCGCTCGGGATGACGCACGGGCTGGGCCATGCCCAGGTGCCGGATCTGCTCGTTCTCGAAGACCTCTTTCACGTTGAGGATCGGGCCCGAGGGCACCCCCGCACGGTTGAGCGCCTCGATCCACTCGGCGCTCGACTTCTTCACGAGCACCTGGTCCAGCTCGGCGTTCATCGCCTTACGGTTCTTCGACCGGCCGGCCAGCGTCTTGAAGCGCGGGTCGTCGATCAGCTCGGGGGCGCCGATCGCCGTGCAGAGCCGGCGGTACATCGTCTGTCCGGACGCGGCGATGTTGATGTGGCCGTCGGCGGTGGTGAACACACCCGTCGGGATGCCGGTCGGGTGATCGTTGCCCGCCTGGGGCGGGATCTCGCGGTCGATGAGCCAGCGCGCCGCCTGGAAGTCGAGCATCGTCACCATCGCCTGCAGGAGCGATGTGTGCACCCACTGGCCCTTCCCGGAGCGCTCGCGCTCGAGCAGCGCGACCAGAATGCCTTGCGCGAGATAGAGCCCGGAGGTGAGATCCGCCACCGGGATGCCCACGCGCACGGGCCCCTGACCGGGCAGCCCGGTGATGGACATGAGCCCGCCCATACCCTGGGCGATCTGGTCATAGCCCGGCCGGTCGGCGTACGGTCCTGTCTGGCCGAAGCCCGAGATCGAGCCGTAGACGAGGCGCGGATTGATCTTCGACAGCGCCTCGTAGTCGATGCCGAGCCGCTTCTTGACGTCCGGCCGGAAGTTCTCGACGACGACGTCGGCGCGCGCGGCGATCTTCTTGATGATCTCGACCCCGCGCGGGTGCTTGAGGTCGAGCGTCATCGCGCGCTTGTTCCGGTGGAGGTTCAGGAAGTCGAAGCCGAGCGCGGTGGAGTCGCCCTCCATCTCCTCGCGCGCCTCCACCTTGATGACGTTCGCCCCCATGTCGGCGAGCTGGCGCACCGCGGTCGGGCCGGAGCGCGCGCGGGTGAGATCCAGGACCGTGTAGCCTTCGAGAGGCAGTGACATCAGCGTGTCTCCGCGGGCAGGATGGCCGAGCCCGTCTGGGAGGCGGGATTGCGTCGCGTCCACTTGCCCGCGTCCACCGCCGTGAGGAAATCGAGCACGGCCCGGTTGAACACCTCGGGCTCCTCCAGGTTGATCGTGTGGCCCGACTTGGGGAGGACGACGAGCCCCGCCGTCGGGATCTTGCGCTTCATGAAGATCGCCGGCTCGAGACACGGGTCGTCCTCGTCGCCGGTCATGATCAGCGTCGGCACCTCGAGCCGCTCGAGCTCGCGCCCGAGGTCGAGGATCGATGGCCGCATCATCTGCACGCCCCGCTGCGTGAGGGCGTGACCGCGGGCCGATCCGTCCGCGAGCTGCGCGTGGAACTCGCGCCAGCCGAACGGGTCCTTCTCCATGAACTGGACGCGCGTCGGGCCCTTCGCGTACATCTCGGCCGTCCGCACCATCCCGTCCTCCTCGAAGCGCCGGGCGACCACCTCGGTATCCCGGCGGAACTTCTCGCGATCGCCCGGCACGCTGCCGTAGCCGGCGCCGGCGACGACCAGTGAGAGGGCGCGGTCCGGGTGCCGGAGACCGAAGTGCAGCGTCGCGTAACCGCCCATCGAGAGGCCGCAGACGTGCGCCTTCGGAATCTTCAGACCGTCGAGCACGCTCCGGATGTCCTCGGCGGCGCGATCCTGCGAGTACGCTTTCGCGTCGTCGGGAACGTCGGACGGCGGATAGCCGCGGGCGTTGAACGCGATCGCCCGGTAGCGGCGTGAGAAGAAGCGCATCTGCAGATGCCAGCTCCGGTGATCGCCCGCGAACTCGTGGACGAAGACCAGCGGGAGTCCCTGACCCGACTCTTCGTAGTGGAGGTTGACCCCGTCGTCGACGCGCACGGTCGGCATGCTACCGCCTCAGTCCGCCCAGGGGAAATTCGCCTTGACGATGTCGAACGTCTTCGTGCCGCCGGGCAGCTGCGCCGTCACCCGGTCGCCCACGCTCTTGCCGATGAGCGTGCGCGCCAGCGGCGACAGGATCGAGATGCGGCCCCGGGCGGGCTCGGTCTCGTCGGAACCCACGATCTGATAGCGGATCTCCTTCCCGCTCGCGTCCTCGAGCAGCACCGTTGAGGCGAACGTAATGCGATCACCCGAGGTCGGCGGATCGATGACCTCGGCGCTTCCAACCTTCGTCTCGAGCTCCGCGATCCGTCCCTCGATGAAGCTTTGCTTCTCGCGCGCGGCGTGGTACTCGGCGTTCTCGGAGAGGTCCCCGTGCGCCCGCGCTTCGGCGATCGCCTTGGTGATGGCGTGGCGGTCGACGCGCTTGAGCCGGTCGAGCTCGTCGCGGAGCCGGTCGTAGCCGGGACGGGTCATCGGCGTGCGCTGGACGGCCATGGCCCCTTAACTTAACACGAGCCCCGGTATGGTTTGCTGAAGGGGAGGGTGCCGGACGTTCGAGCGCCGGCTGCGCCGGCGCCACGATGATTCACTCGTCGGCGAGTGATCCCGGTGGGGGAAATCGGCGGGAGCGGCGCTCGCTCCCCCCGATCTTCAACTAATCTTCGTCCTCGACTCGCGACCGCTTGAGGGCTCGCCGCCGCTTCTTGCGAGCTTGCGCCTGCTTCCGCTTGCGCTTGACCGACGGCTTCTCGTAGTACGCTCGCCGCTTCATCTCCTGGAAGAGTCCCCCCTTGAGCATCACCTTCTTGAGGGTCTTCAGGGCGGCTTCGATCTGGTTGTCCGAAACCTCGACCTTCGCCCGGGTCAGACTCGCCATCGGCCACGCAAGTGCGAGGTGGAGCGGTACGGCCGCGGGGGCTCGGACCGATCCACCGTGTTCATTTGCTCGAGCCGTCGTGTCCCTTCGGCGACGGCGATTGCGATCGTGCCAAACACATCGCGCGACTCCTCGACGAGCTCGCCCGCGTAATTGACGATACGCCACCGCCAGCCGGGCCGGCTCGGCGTCGAGAGCGCCATTACATGCACGACGGTCTCACCGGTCGCGCCACCCGCCGCCGCCGCCGCGCCCACCGCCGAAGCCGCCGCCGCCGCGGCGCTGGCCACCGCCGCCGCCCGAGCCGGCCGGCTTCGCGATCTCGACCTTGATCTGACGACCATCGAGCTCGGTGCCGTTGAGGCGGGAGACGGCGGTGTTCGCGTCTTCGCCGGTCGCCATCTCGACGAACCCGAAGCCGCGCGACCGCCCGGTGTCGCGATCCATCACGACGGTCGCCGATTGGACCTCGCCGAAGCCGGCGAAGGCTTCGCGCAGGCGCTCACTGGAGGTCGAGAACGAGAGGCCACCGACGAAGAGCTTGACAGTCATGGGGATTGTCCTTTACCGACTTCCGCCCCGTGCACGACCAGAACTCGGAAGAAGCTCGGGTCGCGGCCTACCAGTGAAGGCCGGGTTCAGTTGAACCGACGATTCACCAGGCGGCACATAGTGTACACGGCTCCGGGGCGACACACCCAAAGGATCTGAAGGACTCACCCCCGGCGCGACGCGGGCAGGTGTGTCTCGATCTTTGCGTTCGCGCGAGCTCCGTTGAGCCAGGATTCCCACGCGAGGCTCTGCTTCTGCGCGAGCACCTCTTTCAGGATCTTGTCGCGCTCCGCCGCGAGCCCGCCCATGTCGGGCGGCACGCGCTCGAGCACTTTCACCAGGTAGTAGCCCTGCTGGGCCTTGACCGGTGCGCTCAGCTGGCCGGCGGGGGTCTGCAGCGCCGCCACCATCGCGTCACCCGGCAGTCGCTCGGCCGGCTTGGCGCGCGAGAAGCGCGCCGTCTCGCCCGTGACCGCGCCCAGCTTCTTTCCGGCGCCGACCAAGTCGCCCGTCTGGGCGTCGGCGGCGAGCCGTTTCGCCCGCTCCAGGGCGGCCGTCTCCGCCTTCTGGCGCTTGACCGAGGTGGCCACCTTGTCTTTGATCTCGGTGAGCGGGGGGACACCAGCGCCGATGGCCTCCACGGACTTGAGGACGACGAGCCCCGCCGGCGTCTGCACCGGAGTCGAGACGCCGCCCAGGGCGAGCGCGAACGCCGCCTCCTCGAGCGAATCGGGAGCGGTGAGCCCCGCCACTCGGTCGAGGCGGGCCATGGTCGTCTCGATCGGCTGGAGTCCGAGCTTCTTCGCCTCGGCCATGAAGTCCTTGGCGCCCTGCAGCTCCGGCCGGATCTGGTCGGCCCTCGCTTTCGCCGCCCGGTCCGCAGCTTCGCCCGAGAGCCGGCTCCGGATCTGGGGCGCGACGTCCTTCAGGGGCTTGCGCCCGCTCTCCTGAATCTCGAACACCTTGATCGCATGGAAGCCGAACGGCGTTCGGATCGGCTCGGGCGACACTTCACCCTTCTTCAACGCGAACAGCGCCTGCTCGAACTGCGGCACCATCTCGCCACGGCTCACGAGCCCGAGATCGCCGCCGCGCGGCGCCGTCCCGGGATCCTCCGAGACCTCCTGCGCGAGCTTGCCGAAGTCCCCGCCCGCCTTCGTCCGGCGGATGACGTCGGCGACCTTGGCCCGCGCCCTATCCTCCGCCTCGCTCCCCCCCGTTTCGGGGACGCGGACGAGCACGTGCGCGGCGCGGACCTGACGCGGGCTCTCGAACTCCTTGATGTGCTCGTGGTAGAACTTCTCGACCTCCGCGTCCGTCGCCGCCGTCTCGAAATCCTTCCGGCTCAGCGTCACGTACTGCACGCGCCGTCGGTCGGGCTGGCGGAACTCGTCGGGGTGCTGAGCGAGATACGCGGCAAGCTCCTCGTCGGTGGCGCTGGTGGCGGCGACGATCGGCGCCAGCTCGACCAAGGCCCACGCTGCACGCACCTCTTCGCGCCGGAGACGGAATTGCTGCTCGAGCTCGGCCTCTGACACCTTGACGCCGCTCCGGACCGTGGATTCCACCTTCGCGCGCGTAAGCTCGCGGCGGATCTCGCCCTCGAACCCGGCGGCGGTGAACCCACGCCGTTTGAGGGCCTCCTGGTAGCGGTTGAGCACGAAGCGCCCGTTCTCCTGGAACGCCGGGATTGCATGGATCCGAGCGTTCAACTCCTCGTCCGTGACGGCCAGTCCCTCGGCGCGGGCGCGCTGCACGATCAGGGCCTCCTGGACGAGGTCGCCGACGACCTGCTGCGGCAGCCCGAGACGCTCGGCCATCTCCGTCGAGAAGCGGTCGCGGTACGTCTGCGCGTACGCCTCCAGGTACAACTGGTAGCGCCGCTGAAAGCGCTCGAGCGGGATGGTCTCGCCGTTGACCGTCGCGACCCGGTCGCGGGGCTCGGCGCCATCGCGCGACCCGGTCGTACCCAACACGAACAGCGAGGCCACGAACGCCGCGATCACGACCAGAAGACCGAGTTGAAGCGATTTCCGGTACCGCCGCATCAGCGTGATCATCGCTCTCAGTCCTCGGGCGCGAGGCGGCGCAGACGCGCATCCGGCGCGCCGCTCTCCTCCGGCACGACCCGTCGCGCGACGGTGATGAATCCCGTGTGTGCGACCATGCGGTGGAAGGGCCGCACCGACTGGCCTTCGATGTTCCACGGCCGGTAGAGCGTTTCGAATGTCTCGACGAGCGCCCAGTGGGGCTCGCGCTGGAGCGCCTCGGCGATCTGGTGCGACTGCACGATGGTCGGCACGTAGCACAGAAAGATCCCGCCCGGTCGCAACGCCGCCGCAACGAGGCTCGTGAGCTTCCAGGGCTCGGGCAGGTCGAGCAGCACCCGGTCGACCGGCTGCTCCTCCCCGAGGCCGTCTTCGACGGGCCGGAGCCGGACCGCCAGGTTCGCCACCTCCCCGAGCCGCATGTGAATGTTGGCCAGCGCACGGCGCGCGAACTCGTCCCGCTGCTCGTAGGTGATGACCCGGCCCTCGGGGCCCACCGCCCGCAGGAGGGCGAGCGTCAAGGCACCGGAGCCGGTGCCAGCTTCCAGGACTCGGCACCCCGGGTAGATGTCGGCCCAGAAGAGGATCATGGCCAGGTCTTTCGGGTAGATGACCTGGGCGCCGCGCGGCATCTCCAGCACGTACTCCGCCAGCGTCGGGCGCAGCGCCAGATAGCGAAGCCCCATCGAGCTCCGCACCCAGGTGCCCTCGGGCTGACCGATCACCGCGTCGTGCGGCACCCAGCCGCGGTCGGAGTGGAAGGTCTCCGACTTGCGGAGAAAGATCAGATGGCGCTTGCCGCGCTGATCCGTGAGCAGGACCTGCTCACCGTCCTGGAAGGGAAGCCCGTCGTTCACCTGGCGTCGTGGACGCTCGGGGCCGGCAGGAAACGGGTCGCCACGAACGCCGCGAGCGGCATCAGGGCGCTGATCCAGAGCGCCGCGGGCAATCCGTGCCGGTCCGCGACCCAGCCGAGCGCCGCCACGCCGAGGCCGCCGGCGCCGATTGCGAAGCCGACGATCAGGCCCGAGGCCGTGCCCGAGTTGCGCGGCAGGTACGCCTGCCCGAGGACGATGGACACGGAGAAGCTCGACGTCAGGATCGCGCCGAACAGGCCGAGCATGACGAACGCGAGAACGCCTCTCGCCGTCAGGAAGAGCATGCCGAACGGCAGCGCTGCGAGGAGCACCCACTTCATGAAGACGCGATGGCCCCAGCGGTCGGCGAGCGGCCCGGCCACGACGGTGCCGACCGCGCCGGCACCGAGGAAGACGAAGAGCAACGGGCCGACCAGCCGCGGATCGGCGCCGAGCTCATCGATGTAGTAGAACGGCACGAACGTCGTGAAGCCGAGGCTCGCCCACGAGCGGATCGTGACGACGAGGATCAGCAGCGCCATCGCGCCGGGCATGTTGACGCCGCGCATCGCGGCCCCGGCGGTGGCCCGGGGCGCGGTGGTCGGCGAGAGCGCGGGCAGCGCGGCGAGCAGTAGCGCGGTGACCACGAGGGTCGGCGCCAGCATGCCGAGGCTGCCCGCGAGGCCGAGAGCGGCGACGAGCGCGGTGATCACGGGCGGGCCCAGCGCCACGCCGACGTTGCCTCCGAGCGAGAACCACGAGAGCGCTGTCGCCTTGCGCTCGCCGGCGACGCTCGTCGCCGTCTTGTAGGCCTCCGGATGGTACGCGGCGACGCCGAGTCCCATCACGATCACGAGCGCGAGCAGGGCCGCGTACCCGGGCGCCAACCCCATCAGCGCGAACCCGACGCCGGTCAAGAACACCGAGGCCGGCAGCATCCAGCGCCGGGCCGTCTGGTCGGCGAAGTAGCCGAAGAGGGGCTGCACGAGCGACGAGGCGACGTTCGCCGCGAGCACGATCGTCGCCGCTGAGGCGTACGACAGCTGATGCGCCGATTTTAGAAACGGCAGCACCGCCGGCAGCGATCCCTGGTTGAGATCGACGACGAAATGTCCGAGCGACAAGAGCGCGATCAGCTTCGCGTTGGGTCGGACGCGATCCGTGGTCGACGCGACGAGAGCCTGCGCGGCGGGCGCGATGTAGGCCGCCGGCTTGGAATCAGCCATGACCTCCCAATGTTACACTACTCCGCGATGGACGCACGATCGGAGCGAGTGACGATCCGCGAGCTGGGTCACGTCGCGCTCTTCGTGCGCGACCTCGACGCGACCCGTCGCTTCTACCGCGACACCCTCGGGCTCGCGGAGACCGGGACCGGCAAGGGCGGGCGCATCGTCTTCTTCTCCGCCGGCGTTCATCACCACGATCTGTCGTGCGAGCTGGCGCGCGCCGAGGGGCCGGGGCCGCAACCCAAGGGCGTCCCGGGGCTCTACCACATCGCGTTCGACGTCGGCGCCGCCCTCGACGACCTCGTGGCGGCGCGCCACTGGGCGGAGACGCACGGCCTCGAGCCGTTCGGCGAGACGCCGACCTCGTTCTCCGTGCGCGATCCCGACGGCCACGAGGTCGAGCTATACGTCGCCTCGGCCGCCCGATCAGCGAACGCGGGCTGATCCGGGATCCCGCGGCGCCGGGCGCACGCGCCACATCGAGACGACGCCCGCCGCCAGCGTCAGCCAGACGAAGCCGAACGCCGGGAAATAGCTTCCCCACACGTCGAAGACTTTCCCGCCGAGCCGCCCTCCGAGCGCCTCCCCCGGCCTCACGGCGAGCGTGAGCCAACCCCAGATCGCGCCGAACGACGCCCCCGCGAAGAGGTCCGCGGCGCGATCGCACGCCCTCGCGCCGACGGATACTAGAACGCCGCGACGGGCATATTCGTCTGGCTGCCGAGCGGGGCGAGCGCGAGCCCGCCCCACAGCCCATAGGTCAGGACCAGCAGCGGCAGCGACGTGACACGGCTCGCCACGACGAGCGCGGCCGCAGGCGCTCCCCTGGAAGAGTCGCCGCGGCCCGAACCGGTCGAACGCCGCCCCGACGAGCGGACCCGTGAAGCCGCCGAGCAGAAGCGACACCGACTGCGCGGCCGCGACCTCACCGCGCGAGCCGCCGAACTCGGCGACCGGCGGGAGGTAGAGAACGGCGAAGGACATGAGGACACCGTTATGGGCCGCGAGCGTCACCGCCGCAATGGCCAGGCTGAGCCTGGCGTGGTGTGAGCCGGCCGGGTTCAGCGGATCAGGGGGCGCGTTCCGAGCCCGTCTCGAGCCGCCGCATCGCCAGGGCTGTCTCGATGGCCCGCGAGAGGTTCGAGATCTCGAACGGCTTGGTGACGTAGTCGTGAGCGCCGAAGGCGAGCGCTCGCTTCAGGACGTCCTCGTTCGCGACTCCGCTGATCATGATGACCTTGGCGTGCGGGGCGAGCGCCACGATCGTCGGCAGCGCGCCGACCCCGCTGAGCCCGGGCATGTAGACATCGAGCAGCACGACGTCAGGTGCCTCGGCGAGGACCGCGCGCACCGCCGCGGCGCCGTCGGCCGCCGTGCTCGTCCCGTAACCCAGCGAGGTCAGCACGTCCTCGAGCATCGCGCGCACCTCGGGGTTGTCGTCGACCACGAGGACCCGTCCCGTCGGCGCGCCGACGGCCGGGACGGGCGCCTTGGAGGTCGGCGCCGGCGGGGGAGCCGGCGGCGGTGGGCCGGTCAGCGCCGCCACCAGCGTCGCCGCCGGCACAGGCTTGGTGAACACGCCGGCCGCGCCGGCCGCGGTCGCTTGTCGGTGGAGCTCGGGATCGATGGCGCCGGTGACCACGAGCACCCTGATGCCCGGGTTGAAGGCGTGGATCCGCTTGAGCGCCT
>Ga0099791_10001189_pt1 | contig 10173 bp, 8 predicted proteins | sample Rivendell_Oct201_7_FD_77318 | JGI IMG/M metagenome (GOLD analysis project Ga0099791, IMG submission 77318) | Vadose zone soil and rhizosphere microbial communities from the Eel River Critical Zone Observatory, Northern California to study diel... | ecosystem: Environmental > Terrestrial > Soil >... | reverse complement strand
CAGAAGGACTTCAGCGAAGCCTTCGGCTGGGCAACGTAACGCGGGGAAGCAAACGTTGAAGCACGACGGGACGTCTTGAGGCTTTTCGAGGCCAGTCTCGGTTTGGACCAACTCCCGCCACTACCATCGGAGGCCCGGGAACGCTATCAGAAGCGGGTTCGGGAAGTCATGCGGCGCGCAAGCCGTGATCTCGCAAAGTACAGGAAGGCCCTGCTGACTGAGTCTCGAACGAAGGAGGGGCGCGGCCGAAGCAGTCGGTAATGTAAGTCGTGTGCAGCGGCTAGTGTCCGCTACGCTCGGAGGTGCAACGGTCGACCCGGCGCACCCCAGTCTCCTGGACGCTGCGGAGCTATTGTAAGGGTCGAGCGCACCTTCAGCACACCTGGAGCGGCTTTCTGGCGACCGTACGGGCCAGCACAGTATCCGAGTGATGATCAGTCACGGATATGCTTTCGCTGGAGGGACGGCGACGCCAAAGCGGTTGAAACCGCTGATCGGCTCGACGCCAAATCCGCCGCACAGATTCCAAAGCCCCGGCTGATGGGTCTCCTTAGATGGGCCTTCCATAGATGACCACCCTGATTCGGCGCAGTTCTCTACGCGACACGCACCGGCGGAGGAGCAGAGGGACACCAGGATTCTCCGTCCTGTGCTCCGCCCGGACCCCGGTTGCTGACCCGCCAGCAAGCGGCCGACTACCTGAATCTGTCATCCGACATGCTCGACCGGCTGACCCAGCAGGGAGAGCTACCTCGCGTTCAGCTCCTGCTGGGGAACCGCAACGTTAGGAAGGTGCTGTACGACCAAGCAGACCTCGACCGGCTTGTCGAGCTGAGTCGGATCGTCTGAAGACCGACACTGCGAGGTTCATTTTGGAAGTCACCCACCCCCACACCCCCAAAAAATCGCCTCGATCGCGACGCTTGGGAAGCGCTTCAGCCACAAGACCCAATTTTCATACCCCCTTGGACTGAGAAGCCCAGCGAAGGTCTCGGCCGTTCCTGACCATCCTTGACCCCTCCCGCCCCCCAGACTAAGCTCGCGCCACCTATCTGACCGTTCCCGGCCCGGCTCGTTGGGAGGCGTCGCGATGCAGTGTCCTCGGTGCCAGCAGGAGAATCGCCAAGGCCGGCGCTTCTGCTCTGAGTGCGGCGGATCACTGGCGCTCGGGTGCCCGTCCTGCGGGTTCTCGAACGAGCCCGGCGCGAAGTTCTGCGGGGGCTGTGGGCAATCGCTCAGTGCGGGACAGTCTCCCGCGACCAAAGTCATGTCGCCCGAGTCCTATACCCCTAAGCACTTGGCCGAGAAGATCCTCACGTCGAAGGCCGCCCTAGAAGGCGAGCGCAAGCAGGTGACCGTGCTCTTCGCCGACCTCAAAAGCTCGATGGAGCTGCTCGCGGACCGCGATCCCGAGGAAGCGCGCAAGCTCCTTGATCCCGTTCTGGAGCACATGATGGAAGCCGTCCACCGCTATGAGGGCACGGTGAACCAGGTGATGGGCGACGGGATCATGGCTCTCTTCGGCGCCCCGCTGGCGCACGAAGATCACGCGGTGCGGGCTTGCTATGCCGCTCTGCGGATGCAGGACGGCGTGCGGCGCTACTCAGATGAGCTGCGCCGCGCGCAGGGCCTGGAGCTGCAGATCCGCGTTGGCCTCAACTCCGGAGACGTCGTGGTGCGCTCGATCGGCAGCGATCTCCGCATGGACTACACCGCCGTGGGCCAGACCACGCACTTGGCGGGGCGCATGGAGCAACTCGCGGCGCCTGGGACGGTGCGGCTGACCGGCGAGACCCTGCGGCTCGCCGAGGGCTACGTCGAGGTCAGGTCGCTCGGGCCCATCCCAGTGAAGGGTCTCGCCGACCCGGTCGAGATCTTCGAGCTGACGGGAGCCGGTCAGGCCCGCACGCGCCTGCAGGCCGCGGCGCTCCGGGGTCTGACACGCTTCGTTGGCCGCGACGCCGAGGTCGAGCATCTGCGCCGGGTGCTCGGTCAGGCCGCTACGGGCCACGGTCAGGTGACCGCCATCGTGGGCGAGGCCGGGGTGGGCAAGTCGCGACTTGTTTACGAGTTCACCCACTCGCATCGCGTGCGCGACTGGCTGATCCTGGAGGCCTCGTCCGTGTCCTACGGCAAGGCCGCCAGCTACATGCCCGTGATCGACCTGCTGAAGGGCTACTTCAAGATCGGTGACCGGGACGATCACCGGGAGATACGAGCCAAGATCCTGGGGCGGGTGCTGGCGCTGGACCGGGCGCTCGAGCCGTTGCTGCCACCGCTCCTCGCGCTCCTCGACGTGCCGGTCGAAGACGTGGCCTGGCAGACCCTGGACCCGCCCCAGCGCCGCCAGCGCACGCTCGACGCCGTCAAGCGCCTGCTGCTGCGCGAGAGCCAGGTGCAACCACTCCTTGTTGTGTTCGAAGACCTGCACTGGGTCGATGGTGAGACGCAGGCGCTGCTTGACAGCTTGGTAGACAGCCTGGGCTCCGCGCGCCTGCTGCTGCTCGTGAACTATCGGCCCGAATATCAGCATGGCTGGGGGAGCAAGACGGCGTACAGCCAGATGCGGCTCGACACGCTTGCGGTCGAAATCGCCGGGGAGTTGCTGGAGGCCTTGCTCGGCGACGATCCGGGCCTCGCCCCGCTCAAGCAGCTCCTCGTCAAGCGCGGCAACCCGTTCTTCCTGGAAGAGACCGTCCGGACGCTGGTGGAGACGCACGCGCTGGCGGGAGACCGCGGACGGTATAGGCTGACGCAGCCGGTCCAGGCGATCCAGGTCCCGGCCACGGTCCAGGCGATGCTGGCGGCGCGCATCGACCGTCTTCCCCCGGAGGACAAACGCCTTCTGCAGGTGGCCTCCGTCGTCGGCAAGGACGTGCCGTTCGCACTGCTCCAGGCGATCGCCGAGTTGCCGGACGAGGCGCTCCGTCGCGGGCTCGACCACCTGCAGACCGCCGAGTTCCTCTACGAGACCGGGCTATATCCGGATCTCGCGTACTCCTTCAAGCACGCGCTCACGCACGAGGTCACGTACGGCGGACTGCTGCTGGCGCGCCGGCGCGAGCTCCATGCGCGGGTTGTCGACGCAATCGAGACGCTGCACCGCGACCGCCTCGGCGAGCAGGTCGAGCGACTCGCCCATCACGCCGACCGAGGTGAGATGCGAGAGAAGGCGGTGCACTACCACCGCCAGGCCGGACTCAAGGCGGCCGAGCGGTCAGCACCCCAGGACGCTCGGGGCTGGTTCGAGCAGGCGCTGGACGTCCTCGAGGCCCTGCCGGCGAGCCAGTCCACGCTTGAGCAAGGCTTCGAGATCCGCCTCGAGCTGCGACCGATGCTGAACCAGGTCGGTGAAGTCCGGCGGTCATTCGATCGCCTGCGCGAGGCTCAGGCCCTCGCCGAGCAGTTGAATGACGACCGCCGCCGATGCCGGGTCGGCATTTTCATGACGAACATCCATGCGACGCTCGGCGAGTTGGACGAGGCACTCTTGGCCGGCACCCGGGCGCTGGAGATCGCGGGGCGTCTCGGGGACTTGAGCCTCCGCATCCCCGCCTCGAACCAGCTCGAGCAGGCGCACTACTACCGGGGCGACTATGAGCGCGTGGTCCAGCTAGCCACCGACAACCTCGCGGCGTTGCCCGTCGACCTGGTGTACGAGTATTTCGGGATGAGCACACCAGCGTCGGTCTACGATCGCTACTGGCTGGTCATGAGTCTCGCCGAGCTCGGCAGATTCGCCGAAGCGACCGAGTATGAAGCCGAGGCGATCCGAGTCGCCGAGTCGACGCATCATGCGTACACCGTGGGTATGGCCCACCTCACCGCGGGCCGGCTTCATCTCCTCAAGGGTGACTGGGTGAAGGCGCGCTCACTGATCGAGTACGGGATTGCGGCGTACCGAACGGGGAACATCGTCCTCGCCCTTCCCCAGGCGGTCGCCGCCTCCGCCTGGGTACTCGCGCAGCTCGACGAGGCGAGCGAGGCACCGAGCCGGCTCCGGGAAGGCGATCACCTGCTCGAGCGTCACGCGGCGAGGGGAATCGTCGGAGTTGGCGGCTGGGCCTACCACGCGCTGGGTAGCGCCGCTCTGCTGCTCGGCCGACTCGACGAGGCGCGGAGGCTGGGCGACAGCGCGGTCGATTCGTCTCCGTCGCACCCGGGGTTCAAGGCCCATGCGCTGCATCTCCTCGGGGACATCGCAACCCATCCCGACCGGTTCAATGCAGAGAGCGGCGAGGCCCACTACCGGAAGGCGCTGGCGCTGGCCGAGCCACGCGGCATGCGCCCGCTCGTCGCCCACTGCCACCTCGGCCTCGGTAAGCTCTACCGGCTCACCGCCCAACGCGAGCAGGCCACCGAACACCTCACCACCGCAACCACCATGTATCGCGAAATGGGCATGACGTACTGGCTGGAACAAGTGGAGGCGGAGATGGGGCCGCCAACGCACGAGCGAAAGGACGGATGATGACGACGAGCGCACGATCACAGATCATCGCGGTGAGCGATCTTGGATGGCAGGAGTATCGGCCCGGAATCAGCTTCAAGCTCCTATGGCAGGACCCGGCAACGAAGCGGCGGGCCCAAATGACGCACTTCGTGCCCGGCGCGCAGCTCCCCCTCCATCGGCATGTCGGCGACGAGTTGATCTTCGTCATCGAAGGCGCCGTCTCGGACGAGGCCGGGACGGTGACCGCCGGGAATGTGGGTTACCGTCCCGACGGCTGCGTCCATACCGTCACGAGCACGAACGGCGCGACGGTGCTGGCCGTTCTCACCGGTGACATCGAGCCCGCCACCGACCGGAGGAGCGCGCCGCCCTCGCAGATCTTCACGCTGAGCGACCTGCCGTGGATCGAGGCGCGCCCGGGGGTCCATCAGAAGCGGATCTGGGAGGATAAGGCCACCGAGCGGCGCGCGCTGCTGGCGCGCTTTGAGCCGGGGGCGACGCTCCCGCCGCATCGTCACGTCGGCGACGAGCTGATCTTTCTTGTCGAGGGCGCGAATGCGGACGAATCAGGTGTCGTGGCGACCGGCCACATGAACTACCGCCCGAACGGTTGCGTGCACACCGTCACGACCCAGAACGGCGCGACGGTGCTCGCCGTCGTCTGGGGCCGCACGGAACCCGTCTGATACCTCAAGGCGGCCAACGCCCTCGGGCTGACAATCCCGCCGTCACCCCTGCAGCGGGCGGATCAGGTGATCGAGTAATGGACCGGCGTGCGTTCACCTGTACGGTGGCTGGTGCCCTCCTCGCCGCGCCGCTCGCCGCCGGGGCGCAGCATGCGGGGAAGGTGTGGCGGATCGGCGTCATCGCTTATGCTTCGAAGACCGCTGACATGGTAGGACCTGATCCCAAAGTCTCGGCCGTCAACGCGCTTCTGCGCGGACTGCGCGAACTTGGCTATGTGTATGGACAGCATTTCGTGACCGAGCCCCGCGGGGCCGAAGGCAAGCCCGAACGCTTCGCCAGTCTGGCAGCGGACCTGGTCCGCCTGCAGGTGGACGTGATCGTTGGCGTGTCGGCCGCGCTACGCGCGCTCAAGCAGGCAACCTCGACGATCCCTGTGGTCTTCCCGGGCGCCGCGGACCCTGTGGGCCAAGGTTTCGTTCAGTCTCTCAGCCACCCAGGCGGGAACTTCACGGGACTAAGCTTCCAGACTGCCGAACTCGTAGTGAAGCGACTCGAGCTACTCAAGGAACTCGTGCCGACTGCCGCACCAGTGGCCGTCCTCTGGGATCAGGCCGTCCCCTACCAATGGGACGCAGTTAGAACCGCTGCGCGAGAGCAACGCTGGAAACTACTGTCGCTCCCGATTCGTGAGGTCGGCGAAATCGAGAAGGCCGTTAAGTCGGCGACGAACGCTCAAGCCGGATCGCTACTCGTGACTGCGGGCTTATCCCTCGATGCGCATCGGCAGCGAGTCGTAGACCTGGCTGCCAAGCACCGACTCCCAGCAATGTATTCCCAGCATTTCTACGTTGAGGTCGGCGGACTAGTCAGCTATGCGCCGAACCTCCTCGACATCTGGCGCGCGGCGGCAGTCTTCGTGGACAAGATCCTCAAGGGGGCGAAGCCCGGCGATCTCCCCGTCGAGCAAGCGACCAAGATCGAACTGGTGATCAACCTGAAGACCGCCAAGGCGCTCGGCCTGACGATACCGCCGTCGCTCCTGCAGCGGGCGGATCAGGTGATCGAGTAGTGGACCGGCGAGCGTTTATTGCAGTGATCGGGGGCGGCCTCCTCGCCGCGCCGCTCGTCGCCGAGGGGCAGCAGCCGGGGAAGGTCTATCGCATTGGCATGCTGGAGACGAGAGCCACCGTACTCAACGCGGCCAACATCGATGCGTTCCGACAGGGCTTGCGGGAACTCGGGTACAAGGAGGGTCGGAACCTCGAGATCGTGTACCGATCGTCGGACGGGCGCGATCAACGGTTCCCGGGCCTGGCGAGCGAGCTGGTTCGCTTGCAGCTGGATCTGATCCTGACGAGAGGGACGCCAGCGGCTCTGGCGGCTAAGAGTGTGACACGATCCATTCCGGTGGTCATGGCGGCCAGTGGCGATCCTGTCGGATCCGGCCTCGTCGCCAGCCTCGGGCGCCCGGGCGGGAATGTCACGGGGCTCAGCCTCTATAACGTCGAAATATATGCGAAACGGGTCGAGCTACTCAAAGAACTTGTTCCGAGACTCACACGAATCGCGGGCCTCTTCAATATGAGTAACCCTATTCTCCCACTTCATTGGAAAGAGGTAGAGCGGGCGACGCGATCTCTCGGTATCCAGTCTCAGCTTCTCGACGTGCGACGCCCCGAGGATTTGCCGCGAGCCTTCGATGCGGCAGCGAAGCAGCGTGCCCAGGCGCTCATCGTGGGCCTCGACGGCATCACGCAGGGGAATCTACGACCCATCGCTGAACTTGCGGCAAAGCAGCGACTGCCCTCGATCTATGGGTCCAAAGAGTATGTGGACGTCGGAGGGCTGATCACCTACGGAGGGAGCGACCATGACATGTATCACCGAGCGGCCACCTTTGTTGACAAGATCTTCAAAGGCGCCAAACCCGCCGATCTTCCCATCGAGCAGCCCACAAAGTTCGAATTGGCCATCAACCTCAAGACTGCCAAGGTGCTCGGTCTGACGATCCCTCAGTCGCTGCTGCAGCAGGCGGATCAGGTAATCGAGTAATGGACCGACGAGCGTTCCTCGGGACCTTAGCTGGCGCCCTCCTCGCCACGCCGCTCGCCGCGGAGGCGCAGCCGGCGGCGGGGAAAGTCTACCGCATCGGCGTGCTCTATCCCGGCGCGGACAACAGCATCTTCCGGAACAACTTTAATGGATTTCGCCAAGCGCTCGGACCTGCGGGGTACGTCGAGGGCCGCAACCTCACACTGGACGTACGAGTCGGCGACGGGCGCGCGCTAGCGCCCCTCGCGGCCGAGCTGACGAAACCCCATCCCGATCTGATCGTTGCCGTGGCCCGCCCGGGAGTACTAGCGATGCACACCCTAGGACCCACGCTTCCGGTGGTAGCGCTCGATCTCGAGAGTGATCCGGTCGCGTCACGATTCGTGAAGACGCTGCCCCGCCCCGGCGGCAACATCACGGGCGTATTTATGGACTTCCCCGAGCTCGCGGGGAAATGGTTTGAGATCTTGAAGACGACGGTCCAGCGTCTGGCGCGTGTGGCCGTGCTGTGGGATCCCTCCACGGGTCCCGCCCAGCTCGAGGCCGCCCGCCAAGCCGCGCAGAGCCTCAAGCTAGCGGTGTACCCCATCGAAGCCCGCTCCTCCGCCGAAATCGAGCCCGCATTTCGCGCAGCGATGCGCCAGCGACCGAATGGCATGGTTGTGTTAACGTCTCCGATTTTCAACTCAGGCCGGCGGGAGATCGGCGAACTCGCCGCGCGCCACCGTCTGCCGACGCTCGTTCCGTTTCCCCGGTTACGCGCAGGACGGCGGTTTGGTTTCGTACGGCCCCGATGTGATAACCATGTACGCTCAGGCCGGGGCGATTGCGCTCAAGATCCTCGCGGGTACGCCGGCGGCGGAGATTCCTGTCGAACGGCCGACGCGCTTCACCTTGTCGTTCAACGTCAAGACCGCGAAGGCCCTCGGGCTGACGATCCCCCAGTCGCTCCTGCTGCGGGCGGATGAGGTGATCGAATAATGGAGCGCCGGGCCTTTATCGCGATTGTTACTGGCGGCCTCCTCGCCGCGCCGCTCGCGGCCGAGGGGCAGTCGGTCAAAGTGTCCCGGATTGGAATATTGTCGACAGGCAACCCCCGCCCGGCATACATATTCCAGGCTTTTGAGCAAAAAATGCGTGAGTTGGGCTACGTCGAGGGCCGGAATCTTACTATCGAGTTTAGGAACGCCGAGGGAAGAACTGACAGGCTCCCCGGCCTCGCTGCCGAACTGGTCCGCCTGGACGTCGATGTCGTCGTAGTGGCCACCGATCCGGCGACTCGCGCCGTCAAGGAAGCAAGCGTCACAATCCCTACCGTCATCGTGAGCGTCAACTATGATCCGGTCAAGCTTGGTTACATCGACAGTCTCGCGCGGCCGGGTACGAACGTCACGGGCGTATTGTTCCTTCACCGCGAGTTAACGGGTAAACGGATAGAGCTATTCAAGGAGATGTTGCCCGGCGTGAAGCGCGTCGCCGTCCTCTCCGATCCTCAGGGAGCCGAACAAGTCACGGAATTGGAAGCGGCAACCCGATTGATGGGTCTCAGGCTCCAGACGCTCGAGCTAGGAAACCCTTCGTACGACTTCGAGAGCGCGTTCCGCGTTGCGATACTCTCTCGGGCCGAGGCGCTCTTCGTGGTGACGACCGCGGTCATCTTCCGCGAGCGCTCGAAAATCGCGCAGCTCGCCTTGAAGAACCGGCTTCCGACGAGCTTCGCGCACGTCGAGCACGTCGAGGCTGGCGGGCTCATGTCATATGGCCCGAACTTCCCCGACATGTGGCGGCTCGCTGCCGTCTTCGTGGATAAAATCCTGAAGGGTGCCAAGCCGGCTGATCTTCCCGTCCAACAGCCCACGAAGTTCGAGCTGATCATCAACCTCAAGACCGCCAGGGCGCTCGGCCTGACGATCCCGCCGTCGCTCCTGCTGCGGGCGGATCAGGTGATCGAGTGATGGACCGACGAGCGTTTATCGCAGTGATCGGAGGTGGCCTCCTCGCCGCACCGCTCGCCGCCGAGGCGCAGAAGTCAGAGAAGATGGCTCGCGTGGGCATTCTTGGCATCGGTCCAGCTCCGAGCCCACAGGAGCTGGCGGAGTCAATTTCGACTAACCCGTTCTGGCTGTCGATGAGAGAGTTCGGCTGGGTCGATGGCCAAAACATGGTCGTCGAGCGACGGTTCGGCGAATCAGCCGATCAGCTTCGCACAGGCGCTGCCGACCTCGTGCGCCTCAAGGTCGACGTACTGTTCGTTTCGAGCGCGGGCCTGGCAAAGATCCTTCAGCTGGAAACGAAAACGATCGCCATCGTGGTCGGTCGCGCCGACGAGAATCTTGTTGCCGCAGGACTCGTCGACAGCCTCGCAACGCCTGGGGGCAATATCACAGGGTCACAACTCCTGAACGATGATCTCATCCCAAAGCGTCTCGAGCTTCTCAAAGCTTTTGTACCGAATCTTTCAAAGGCCGCGCTCCTTCGAGAGGATGTCACAACCTCGGCACTCCCCCAGATACGCGCTCCGGACGGTGAAGAGGTAGCTATCGCGGCTCGGAGCCTCGGCATAGAGGTCCATACGTTCATCGTGCGCCGAGCGGGGGACTTGGCTGCCGCTTTCCTCGGCATGAAAAAGAATCACGACCAGGGAGTAGTGGTGATGTCGCCAGCCTTTATGTTCGTGCATAGAAAGACCGTCATCGATCTTGCGGCCACGCATCGGATCGCCGCAATCTATGAGCTCCGGGTGTTTGTTGAGCCAGGTGGCCTCATGTCATATGGAGTAAATGTTCCCGAGATGCAGCGACGTGCTGCAGTCTACGTGGACAAGATTCTCAAGGGCGCGAAGCCCGCTGACCTGCCCGTGCAGCAGCCCACCAAGTTCGAGCTGGTGATCAACCTCAAGACCGCCAAGGCCCTTGGCCTGAAGATCCCGCCGTCGCTCCTGCAGCGGGCGGATCAGGTGATTGATCCATGAGAACGGCGGT
>Ga0099791_10001188_pt1 | contig 10179 bp, 11 predicted proteins | sample Rivendell_Oct201_7_FD_77318 | JGI IMG/M metagenome (GOLD analysis project Ga0099791, IMG submission 77318) | Vadose zone soil and rhizosphere microbial communities from the Eel River Critical Zone Observatory, Northern California to study diel... | ecosystem: Environmental > Terrestrial > Soil... | reverse complement strand
GCGTCGGGCCGAGGACCGGGCGCCGGCGGCCTCCACGGTGCCGACGCCGACCAGGAGCAGCCAGGCCCCGGTCACCATGAAGATGAAGGACGACATCATGCCCAGTCCGACGATGTATAGGCCCCACGCACTTCCGAAGAACAGGACGATGGCGCCTGCCTCTTCGAGCAGCAGGCACGCAAAGCTGCCGATGGCCCGGAGCAGCACTCCCCGATCGGCGCTTTGCATGGCTTGCCGGATGCTCGAGTAGAGGAGGAACTCGACGACCGTGAGCACGCCGATGATCTCGAGCGCCACGGCGCGGAAGCTCTGACCGCCCATGAGCACCAGGCCGCAGCGAATGAAGACGGCCGTCAGGCCCATCAAGATGGTGCGCGCGCGATGTCGATGCACCGGGTTGGTGGTGATCTCATCGAGGTGCAGCGTCATCGCCACGAAGATCAGCCCGGTGAGGGCTGCCGAGCCGCCGCCGACCATGACGAAGTAGTCGTGCCACGAATTGATGTCCGGCATCTAGTTCTTGGCCTCAGCCGCCACGGCCGGAAAGGTACTCCTAGCTTCGGGATCTCGCTAGACGGGAGAGGCCAGGCGCTCGTGAACCAATCTCACGACCATCGCGCCTTCGCCGACCGCGGTCGCAACCCTCTTGATCGAGCCGTGGCGAACGTCGCCGACCGCGAAGATGCCGGGCTGGCTCGTCTCCAGCAGCAGGGGCGTCCAGCCGTCCGTCGCGGTCAGGTCGGACCCCGTGAGGATGAATCCGTCCTCGTCGAGCTGCAGGCACTCCTTCAGCCAGTCGGTGTTCGGCTCGGCGCCGATGAACGAGAACAGCGCGCACGCCGCCAGCTGTGACCGCACACCATCGGCCCTCTCGATGACCACCGCTTCGAGCACGGTGGCGCCTATCAACGCTTTGACCTGGGTTCGGGTGTAAAGAGTGATGCGAGGATGGCGCTGGATCTGATCGATCAGATAGCGCGACATGGTGGCGTCGAGCGAATCGCTACGGATCAGGTGATGCACGTCGAGTCGCCGGCTGAGAAAAATGGATGCCTGGCCGGCAGAGTTCCCGCCTCCGACCACGACGACAGCTCCGGTGCACTTCTGCGCCTCGACCTCGGTCGCGGCGTAAAACACACCCGAACCTTCCAGCTCGGCCAGCCTGTCGACCGGAAGGCGCCGGTACCTGGCGCCGGTCGCCACGACGACCGCCCGAGCTTTCAATGTGCGGCCGTCTGTCAGCTCGACGGTGTGAATGCCGCCGACCGAGCTGAGGGACCTGGCGTTCGACCCGACCAGGATCGCGGCCGAGAACTTCTCGGCCTGGAGCGCCGCGCGAGCAGCCAGCTCGGCGCCAGAGAGCCCGGCCGGGAACCCGAGGTAGTTCTCGATCCGTGACGAGGTCCCCGCCTGGCCTCCGACCGCAACAGATTCGACCACAGTTGTCGACAGGCCTTCAGATCCGCCGTAGACAGAAGCCGCGAGACCGGCCGGCCCGCCGCCGACGACCAGCAGGTCGGACACCTCTTCGAGATGAGACGCATCAGCCTGGATGCCGAAGACGGAAGCGACCTCTGCCAGGGACGGATTGCGCAGGATTGGCTGTCCCGCGACCAGCACCAGCGGAATGTCCGCAACTGTGAATCCGAAATTGCGCAGCAGCGCTTCGGCGCGAGGAGCGGCATCGACGTCGATAAACGTGATGGCGCACCGGTTGCGTGCAAGCAGGTCGAGGATCTCTCGCGTGGCCTCGTTGAATCGAGAGCCGATCAACTTCGGCCCCGTGCCCAGACGCAACAGCAGCGAATGCCGCAGCAGGAACGCGCGGACCACTATCTCGCTCAGGGCGACGTCTTCGCCGATGACGGCTCGGAGCTGAGCGAGCGGCACCTTCAGGACTCGGCTGGCAACGGTCGCGGTCGCTGTGACGTAGGCGCCCTCGTTGCTGAGGATGTTCATGACGCCGACGAACTGGCCAGGATTGAAGACGGTGCTGGTGGTCTCTCCGGAGTCTCCGAAGTGCGCAACCGCCTCCACCATGCCGGTCAGCACCAGAACGAAATCGGAGCCCCGTTCCCCCTCCCGGAAAAACACATGGCCCGCCGGAACGCTCTCCTCGACCCCGTACCGGCCGAGCTTGGCGGTCTGGGCCTCGTCCAGGATCGGGAACGCGCCGGCGAAGTCCTCTTCCTCTGCCTGTGCCCCCACGCGCCCCAGCGCCACGGTGATCGGAACGTGGGGCGACTCAGTCGTTTTCGATCGAGCTTGGCTGGGGTCGTCAGTTGAAGCCACCAATCCAGCCTACGTCCGTTTAAGAGTCAAAAGGCGGCGCGCCCACATGCGCGCCGCCCCTCACTGCGTGATCAGGTCCGGTTCAGGCGACGTCGCCGGTCGAGGGATCGATCATGGTGGCCAGGCGGGTGACCTTGTTGGCCGGGAAGCCGCCGCAGCGGGCGTGCTCCAGGATGATGTCCGCATCAGGGGCGACGTAGACGCAGTAGAGCTTGTCGTCGGTGACGTAGCTGTGGAGCCAGTGGATCTCGGGCCCCAGGTCGGCGATGACCTTGTTGGACTTCTGCGAGATCGTCCTCAGCTGCTCGGGGGAAAGGCTGCCGGCCCCCGGCAGGTCGCGCTCGATCACAAACTTCGGCATCTGCCTATCTCCTATTTGGTAACATACTCATGGTATGGAGCTTTCCGTACCGTTGGTACGGAAGTATGCATACCCTTAGTATGGAAGTCAAGACCTTGATTGGAAAGGACAAGCGGGAGGCCCAGGGCGAAGCCACGCGGCTCGCGCTGGTGGCCGCGGCCCGCGGGCTGTTCGGCGAGCGTGGGTATGCCGCCACCTCGATCGAGGAGGTGGCAGCACGCGCGGGAATGACCAAGGGCGCCGTCTACCACCACTTCGGCGGCAAGGCCAACTTGTTCCAGGAGGTCTATGAAGAGGTGATGCGCGAGGTGTCGGACCAGGTGGTGAGCGTGTTCCTCGAGCCAGACCACTGGACCGCGCTGGCCGGCGGCTGCCAGCTGATGATCGACGCTCAGCTCGATCCCGCCGTGCGCAGGATCGCGCTGCATGACGCGCGATCGGTCCTGAGCTATGACGTCGTGCACATGATCGAGTCGCGTTACGGTGCGGTCGGCATCAGGGGAGCCCTGCGCAAGGCGATGCATGGCGGAGTCATCGAGCCGCAGCCGTTGCGCCCGCTGGCGCTGCTGCTGTCCGGCGCGCTCAGCGAAGCCTGCTTTTACGTGGCCGATGCCGAAGACCCTGTCCAGGCCCGCGAGGAGGTCGGCCGCCTCGTGGTGCGGATCCTGGAAGGGCTCAAGGCGCGGCCGGAAGGTCGAGTCGGCGCCGGCATCGACGCGATTGCCGAGAGACTGATCTAAGCCGCTGTTCCAGAAGGCAGGATCGGGCAGCTCTCGAGCTGCGCCTTCATCCGTTGGATCGTGCGGCCGAGCAGGTCGCCGACGATGAAGTCGACGAGCTCTCGGCTCAGAAGCGTGTTCTCGATGGTCATTCGAAACGACATGTACAGCACAGCGCCGGCGTCGAGGGCTGAGACCACCATGGCCATTCGCACGCGGCTCATGGGCATGCCGATCCCGCCGCCTGCAATGGTGAGTGAGGCGGTCCGGGAGCCTGTATCCGAGTCCTTGATATGTCCCGTGCCGGCATAGGCGATCTTGAATGGACCTACGCCGGCCACCACTCGCGCCTCGAACCTCCGGGCGTCGAGGACCTTGGTGATGCGGCCACCGGGCACGCAGCTCATCAGCGCCCTGGGATCGTGCAGCTCGCGAAACACCCAGTCGGCATCGCGGTCGACTCGCAGCACGGCGTTGCGGGTCAAGACGTTAGTAGCCACCAGCGCTCGGCGATGAATCGGTGTCGATCTTGGCGCCGCCCGGCGAAACCACATACCACGCCGCGCCGAAGCTGCTGAGGCCCTGGCCGGTCACGTCGCCGGACTTCTTGTCGCCACTGAAGTAGTAGAGCGGGTGACCGTTGTAGACCGCTTCGAGCGTGCCGTCTTTGCGCTTGGTCGTACTCAGCAGAGAAGCATTGACGCCCGGGCCTGCCACAGGCTGCCCGGTGGTGACCACCGCCGGCCACACCCCTATGCAGGCGTCATAGCACGACGAGGCTGCCGCCCTGTCGGCCTCGAACAGGTACAGGGTCCTGCCGCTGCTGTCGACGAGAATCTGCCCACGGCTCGAATTCGCGACTGCGATGGTCGCCATTCCGGACGCCGGCGGCGTTCCACCGGCGGGATTCGACGTGCCATAGCTTCCGTAGGCTCCTGTGCCACCACAGGCGGCGGTGACGAACGCCACGCCGACGGACGCGGCCACAAGCAGAAGTAGGCGATTCATTTTGGTCTCCAATCTCCTTTTGACTGAGTTCAGCTGGGTGGGGTCGAGCCCTCGATTTCGATCTCGTTGCCGGCCGCCCCGGGTTGCCACGTGAGATGCGACAACGGCGCAGTAGCCGGCCCGTGCACGACGCTCCCGTCGAGCGCGAACTGCGAGCCATGGCATGGACACAGGAAGTGCCGCAAGCCGTCGTCGTAGTTGTAGGAACAGCCCAGGTGCGGACAGGTGATGGCGAACGCCCGCAGCGTTCCTTGGTCTCGAGCCAGGTAACCGCCATAGGTCGGGTCGCCGGCTGTGTTGCCCTCGCCACCGTCGGCCATGGTGAAAGACACGCCCGCGGGCGAGTCGAAACGCACTGCGGATCCTTCTGCGATGTCGGCCAAAGGCGTGTTCAGCGCCACGCGGATCTTTCCGGCGCCCAGGTTCGAGCGCCGCGGCGGGAAGACGTACACGGCCAGCGGAGCGACCACAGAAGCGACGGTCGCGCCGAGCAGGCCGGCGAGCCACCAACCCAGAAAGGTCCGCCGGGTCGGCGACTTGGAGCTGACGCGGTTTGTGCTCACGACGTCAACAACTACGAGGGCGCATTACAGCCCGGCACGATCTGACGCGCGCGGATGCTACGTCGAGGCGCTCACACGACGAAGAGCTCGATCTGTCCGTCCCTCACCCGCGACTCGATGCTGGGGAGATCCGGAGGAGCGGCTTTCAGTCGATAGTAGAGAACCTTGCCCGACCAAGAAAAGGCGGTCTGATGGCAGGGACAGCTCAATCTCTTGTCGGCATCATCGGGCTGGAGACGGCAGCCAAGGTGGGTGCAAATGCCAGACACCGCGCTGATCTGGCCACCGTCGTTGACCAAGACGGCGTCGACCGAGCCCGTGGAAACGAGAATGGCGTGCCCTTCCGGGAGCTGCGTGACCGCGGCCACGGGTCGCCACTGGCCACCATCCGGCGTCAGGACCGCCGGCCCCGTCGCCACGGGACCAGTCGGCCCCTGACGGGTCAGGACTTCGTCGAGCGCAACACCAACGAACGCTGCTGCTGCTGCCGTGCTGAATGTCCTGAGCCAGACGCGTCTTGTGAAGCGAGCCTCTATCCGGGGACTCTCGTCGAGCCGCGCGCTGAGCCTCTGATGAATCCTGTCCAGGGCAGCCTTGTCGGGCAGATCGGCACCGGCTCGAGCGGCGACCAGGCCGGCGGCCGCGGCCATCGCCTCGGCTTCATCTCGTGACGCCGTGAAGCGGCGAGGCCTCCGGCCTCGCAACAGATCGTCAACAAACCTGGCCACGCGCTCAGCAGCTGAAGACGTCATCCCAACACCTCCCGTTCGAGCTCGGCTGCCTTCCGCAGGGCACGGAACTGCAGCACACGCGCGTTGGACTCTGTTACTCCCATTTCGTTGGCCGCCTCGCGCACGCTGTATCCAAGCAGGAAGCGAAGCTCCAGCACGCGTCGAAACTGGTCTGGCAGCAAGCCCAGCAAGCGCTGAGCACGTTCGGATGCGACCGTGCTCGATGCGCCGGCCAGTTCTTGTGGCGGCAGTTGCTCCAGCTCGAGCGCAACGTTTTGGGCGGCGTAGTGGCTCCGCCAGTGATCGGCGAGCACCGTTTTCGCGGTCTTGACCAGATAGGAGCGCACGTTGTGGACGGGGGCAGGAAAGCGAAGCGTCTTGAGCGTGCGGATCATGACGTCCTCGGCCACGTCTTCAGCATCGGCTGCGTTCCCGACCCTTCGGAACGCGAGCTGATAAATGCCCACGACGTTGTCTTGATAGACGGATTCCCAATCCGTGTAGATCGCTGCCGCAGGTTCGTTTTCGATCTTGGGTCCGGGGTCGCCGGCGGCCCGGAACTCGATCAGTCCCACCGCGCTCGGCATGCATCCACGGACAACAACTACGAGGGCCTGTTACGCATACCCCACGAAAAAGCCCCCCGAACTCGGAGGCTAAAGCCGTGAGTTCGCGGGGGCCCCGAAGACGGCGGGCAATCCACCCACATTGAACACCTCCTCCAACGACCTCACGAATCGGGCCCTGGGCAGGTCGTTGCCCGCGATGGCGGCATGCACGCAGGCCGCGGCCAAGAGCGCTTGAAACGAAGTTGGCGTCGCCTCAAACCTGAGCGGTCGCCGCCTCGTGACGAGGTCATCGACGAAAGTCGCTACCTCGGCCGCCTGTGAGAAGTCATCACGAGCCGGACCGAAACCCATCTCCGCGCCGATCTCGGCCAGCGCTTTGAAAATCAAGATGGCCGCAGCCGGCGGACTCACGTCCAGCTGGGCTGCGATTTGATTCACCGTCCGCCGGCGGAGAAACCGGAGCACGGTCACGAGCCGCAGCTCTCCAGGCAGCGGATCGAGAAGGGCTCTGAGGCTCAACGTCGACCGCCACGGGGCGGCTACTTCGCCGGCATGTAGGGCCGACCACCGCAGCGAGGAGATTCCATATCTCTCCGTCCAGTGCCTGCCGATGGCGCGGACTGTGGCCTCGATGAGCTGATCGTCGACCGCCGGCACCGGTCGGGGCAGGTCGAGACGCGTGAATTCGTTGACGAAGACCCAGGTGGTGACGTCCTCGGCATCCAGCCGGTTGCCGGTCCACCGGTAGGACGTCTGATAAACCGGCATCAGGCAGCGGTTGAATACCTGTACCGGGTCGCGGTATGTGTGACCGGCGAGGACCCTCAAAGCGGCGGCTTGTCCCATCGACTGCATCTCGATCACAACTACGTGGACCGTTACGAAGTCGCGGCGGGCTGCATGTAACGCGGGCGCCTATCTCCTCCTGTCCCACAAACAAAGTCGAGGAGAAATCACGAAGCATGAAGAATCCATTGATCGCATTGGCAGGCGTCGCACTGACGCTTGCCGCCACATTCGCGGTCGTCGCGTACCAGCACGCCACCGCAGCGGCACAGCGGCTGCGGCCGCGCCCGCCGGCTCTGGATCTGGCGCGGTCGTCGTCGATTGGAACAAGGAGCTCGTCAAGATCGTCAATACGCCGGGAGCGCAGCCGGCGACCATCCACCCCACCCGCAGCTTCGCCATCCTGCACATCGCGATATACGACGCGGTCGTTTCCATCGAACCGCGAAGCGAGCCTTATCTCTTTGCCATCAACGCACCGGCCGGAGCACGGCCCGACGTCGCCGCGGCTGAAGCCGGGCACGACGTGCTGCTGGCCCTCTATCCCTCGTGGAAGGCGGGCCTCGACCAGCAGCTCGCCAATGAGCTGGCGACGATCCCGGACGGCACCGCCAAGCTGAAAGGAATCGCGGTCGGCCGCCTCGCGGCAACTCTGGCCCTCGCCTCTCGAGCCGGCGACGGATCGAGCGCGACGCCGCCGGCGATTCCGGCCGGTACACAGCCCGGCCAGTACCGCCCGGCACCCCCCGCATTCACCCCGCCGGTCTTCACCCAGTGGCCGAACGTGACCCCATTCGTGCTCCAGTCGGCCGACCAGTTCCGGCCCGCAGCGCCGGCACCTGTCAGCTCGGCCGCCTACGCACAGGCCCTCGATGAGGTCAGGAACCTCGGTTCGAAGACCAGCACCACCCGCACCGCCGACCAGACCGTCATCGCCAAGTTCTGGCCCGGTCCGATCTGGGTGACGTGGAACGAGATCGCCGAGACGTCCGCCATGACCCACCACGCCGACCTCGCCCGCACAGCGCAGCTTTTTGCGCTCCTCAACCTGTCGTTTGCCGACACCACGATCGCCTTCTACGACGCCAAGTACCACTACCTGGTCTGGCGGCCGATCACGGCGATTCGCGAGGGCGGGGCCGGCACTCCGGCCGTGGCCGGCGACCCGACCTGGACCCCACTTCTCGGCACCGCGCCTGACCCGTCATATCCCGGAGCCCACAGCGCAATCAGCGCGGCCGGCGCGTCGGTGCTCGCCCGATTCTTCGGTGATCAGGACCGCCTGAGCGTCACCTCGGACGTCCTACCCGGGGTGGTGAGGAACTTCGACAGCTACAGCGCCGCCGCGACCGAGGCCGGCCTGAGCCGCATCTACGGCGGCGTGCACACGCGACTCGACCACGTGGCCGGAGTCGAGCTGGGCAATGACGTGGCCGGCTTTGTGCTCGCCGAGTCCCGGTCCTCGGGGTTCGGATTCATGGGCACCTGACCTCAGGGTCTGAGGGGATAAGCCGCCGGTGAAGATGCTCGAGGCCCTGGCCAATGCGATTCGCCTGCCCGAGCTCCGGAACAAGATCCTCTTCACCGGCGCCATCCTTCTCATGGTCCGCGTCTTCGCCAACGTGGCGGTTCCCGGAGCGAGCCAGGTCGCACTCAGCCAGCTCTTCAACTCGCAGGCTCTGCTCGGGCTCTTCTGCCTCTTCTCTGGCGGCGCGCTTTCTCGCTTCAGCGTCGTGGCCATGGGCCTGAATCCCTACATCAACGCCACCATCATCATGCAGCTGATGACGGTGATCTCCGAGCGCATCAAGGAGATCTCGAAAGAAGGCGAGGCGGGCCGCCGCCGCATCCAGCGCTGGAGCCGCTACCTGACGGTTGCGCTCGGCGCGGGGCAAGCGTACGGGTTCACCGTCCTGTTTCAGAGCACGAGCCCCGCCATCCTCGGCCCCCTCGACTGGTTCCAGCGGCTGCAGATCGTGCTGGTCCTCACCGCCGGGAGCGTGATGTTGATGTGGTTGGGTGAGCTCATCACCGAGCACGGCATCGGCAACGGTGTCTCGCTCGTCATCTTCGCCGGCATCATCGCCCAGGGGCCGCGAGCGGTCTCAGCGGTGTTCTCGCAACACTCCACCGGCGGCCTCGCCGACTATCTGCCCTTCATCATCTTCGGCGCCATCGCGTTGGTGACGACAGCAGTGATCATCGAAGTCCAGCAGGCGGTCAGGAAGATTCCCATCCAATCCGCGCAGCGCACGGTCGGCCTGAAGCAGGGGCAGAGTCGAGCGAGCTTCCTACCCCTGCGTGTGAACCACGCGGGCGTCATCCCGATCATCTTCGCGATCTCGGTGATGTTCCTACCCACAATCGTCTCCAACTACTTCCAGGGTGCGCCGCCCGACACCTGGATTCACCGGGCATCGGCGTGGATCGGTGGCAACTTCACTCCGAACACCGCCAACGTCCCGATGGCTATCACTTACAACGCGCTCTATTTCGCGTTCACGTTCGGCTTCACCTACTTCTACACCGCGATCACCTTCGAGGTCACCGACGTCGCCAACAATTTGAAACGCTATTCCAGCTTCATCCCCGGCATCCGCCCTGGCGCTCCCACCGCGAACTACCTGGCCGCAGTCATGAATCGCGTCACGTTCGCGGGCGCTTGCTTCCTGGGCTTCATCACCGTCGTCCTGCCCATTGCCGCTGAGAAGATTTCCGGCATCCCGCAGCAGCAGCTGTACCTGGGGGGCACGGCGATCCTGATCGTGATCGGCGTGGCCCTGGACACCATGAAGCAGCTGCAGACCCAGCTTGCGATGCGGTCGTACCGCGGGTTCATCACCTGAGCGCGATCGATTTGTAACTCGTCTCGTAACTGTCACCAGGCGGAGATCACATCCGCGGATGACGATTCAAGGAGTAAACAATGAACCAGGATGACCTCGCATCAACGGCTGAAGCGCACTGGCGCAACGTCATTCGGCGGCGCTCGTTTCTCAAGGGCGTCGGCATAGCGACGGCGATGTTGCCGGCAGGTGCCCTGCTGGCCACGGGCGTCAAGGCCGGCGTACGGGCCGCCGGCCGCGATGCCGGGAGCCGGCTCACCAGCGGCGATGTTGCGATCCTGCAGTTTCTCGCGGCCGCGGAGAT
>Ga0099791_10001186_pt1 | contig 10180 bp, 11 predicted proteins | sample Rivendell_Oct201_7_FD_77318 | JGI IMG/M metagenome (GOLD analysis project Ga0099791, IMG submission 77318) | Vadose zone soil and rhizosphere microbial communities from the Eel River Critical Zone Observatory, Northern California to study diel... | ecosystem: Environmental > Terrestrial > Soil... | reverse complement strand
TAGAGGCCGCGCCCACCGGCCAGTTCGGCGCGGTCCGCGACCGGGACAACGTGCGCTTTCAGGCCGAGTACGTCTTCTAGCCGTTGACCTGGAAAACTCGCGCGGCTATCGCCGCGAGTGAATGATCGTTCACTCCAAGCGGCCGGACATCGAGCGCGCGGCGCTCCGGCTGTTCGTGACGCGCGGCGTCCGCGGCACGACGGTACGGGACATCGCGGCCGACGCCGGGGTGGCCGAGGGCACGCTCTACCGCCACTGGCGGAGCAAGCGCGATCTGGCGCGCACGCTCTTCCGCGCCTCGGCGGCGGCGCTGGCGGACGACGTGCGGCGCGCCGCCGAGGCGGAGACGACGGCGAGCGCCAAGCTGGTCGCGGCCATCGGCGCGCTCTTCCGCGCCGCGCGCGACGAGACCCTGCTCTACGAGCTCCTGGTCCTCCCACCCAGCCGCGACACGCAGGACTTCATCGCGCACGCCGAGAGCCCGGCCGAGGTCCTGGCCGCGATCGTCGCCGAGGGCCAGCGCCGGCGCGAGCTCGGGGGGATTGACCCGCGCCTGGCTGCCGAGTGCATCATGGGTGCGGTGAACCGGGTCGCCATCTATCGCCGCCTCGGCGCGCTGCCCCGCCGGCTCGCGCAGTACGAGCAGGAGCTGGTGGGCGCTCTCCTCGCGGGCCTCGTCCCGCTCCGCCGCCGGAGGGCCACGGCGTGAGCGGACGGGCGCTCGCCCGCGCCGCGCTCCTCATCCTCGTGCCGCTCGCCGCCTCGGCGCGCGCCACGCCCGTCAGCCTGCGCGAGATCCGCCAGGGCCTCTTCGGCACCTGCTTCGCAACCGACCGCGACGGCTGGATGGTGGGCGAGCTGGGCCGCATCTTCCACACCGCGGACGGGGGCGAGACCTGGGAGCGGCAGGACGCCGGGACGAAGCGGCCGTTCCTTGCGATCGCCTGCCTCGACGCGCGGCGCGCGTGGATCGCCGGCAAGGAGGGCATCGTCTACGGCACGACCGACGGCGGCGCCACCTGGCGCGAGGCCAAGACGGGCTCGTCGCGCCACCTCTTCAGCCTCCAGTTCATCACCCCCGCGCGTGGCCACGGCGCGGGCGACTTCGGCACCATGATCCACACCGAGGACGGCGGCCGGACCTGGACCGTGGCGCGCGTCGGGCCCGAGGTGGAGCTGCCCGCGAGCGCGCTCGACACCGGGGTCGACCCGGGCGACGTGAACCTCTACGCGATCTCGTACGCCGACCCCGACCACGTCTGGGTGGTCGGCGAGTTCGGCACCATCATGGCGAGCGACGACGGCGGGCAAACCTTTCACCAGCAGCACGCACCGGTCGAGTCGACGCTCTTCGGGGTGCACTTCGTCGACGCGCGGCGGGGCTGGGCGGTCGGCATCGACGGGGTGATCCTGCGTACCGAGGACGGCGGCGCCACCTGGACGAGCCAGCCGGCGCCGGTGGCGCAGCGGTCGTTCTACGACGTCGTCGTGCGGGGGCAGCAGGGCTGGATCGTCGGCAACTCGGGCACCGTGCTTGCGTCCACGGATGGGGGCGCGAGCTGGACGCTCGAGCCGGTGCCCATCCAGCTCGCCGCCAACTGGATCCGCGCGCTCGCCCTCGGTCCAGGCGGCCGCGGCCTCGCCGTCGGTGCCGAGGGGCTCGTCCTCCGGCTCGAGGGCGCGGCGCTCCGCCGCCTGGGTGAGCACGAGAGGGGCCTGTGATCCCCAAGCGCTGGATCGAGGCCTACCTCTGGTTCCTCCTGCGCAACCGGCTCGCGGTGACGATCGCGGTCGCCGTCATGACCGTCTTCTTCGCCTACGAGGCGACGCACTTGAAGGTCGTGCCCCAGTTCCTCGACTTCTACCCGGGCCCGAGCACGGTGCGCATCTTCGGGCACGAGTACACGTGGCGCAAGGGCCACCCCTACATCAACATCTACAACACCTTCCGCCGGATGTTCGGGAGCGCGAACGTCCTGACCGTCATCCTCGAGGCGAAGCATGGCGACATCTACAACCCGACCACCCTCGAGAAGATCGACGTCATCACCAAGCGGCTCACCGAGACGAAGGGGGTGGTGCCCTACCAGATCCTCTCCATCGCGCATCCGAAGATGAAGAGCATCACGACCTACGGCGGCGCCATCCAGGTGCGCGAGGTCTACTTCCCGGGCCTGCCGAAGACGCAGGAGGACGCCGAGCGGGTCAAGTTCGCGGTCTACTCGACCAAGGGCATCCGCGGCCTCTACGTCGCGCTCGACGACAGCGCGGCCCTGGTCACGGCGGGCTTCTGGGAGGAGGAGCTCGACTTCAACTACCTCTACGACCGGATGATCCAGCTCAAGAGCGAGATCGAGGACGACAATCACGTGATGCTCATCACTGGCTTCCCGTGGCTCTACACCTCGATCCAGCGCTACGTCCCGCAGGTGTCCGAGGTGTTCGTGCTGACCGTCGCGGCGCTCGGCTTCCTCCTCTGGAACTACTTCCGCACCTGGACCGGTATCTGGGTCCCGATGTTCTCCGGCCTCCTCTCGGGTATCTGGGCGCTCGCGTTCGGACCGCTGCTCGGGCTGAACCTCGACCCGCTCGTCCTCGTGATCCCGATCTTCCTCACCGCCCGTGCGCTCTCCCACTCGGTGCAGTCGATGGACCGCTATCACGAGGAGTACCATCGCACCCACGACAAGCACACCGCGATCGTCGAATCGTACTCGCACCTCTTTCCGCCGGCGATCGCGTCCATCCTCGCCGACGGCTTCGCCATCCTGATCGTCGCGATCGCCCCGATCCCGCTCATCCAGAAGGTCGCCGTCTTCTCGAGCTTCTGGGTCATCTCCATCTTCGTGAGCGTCGTCACGCTCCACCCGATCATCCTGTCGGTGATCAACCCGCCCGGCGTGCACGAGCGGCGGTACCCGGCGTGGGCGCGCTGGGTCGGACGCGTCGTGCTCGTGCTCATCGGCGTGGCGTTCGTCGCCCGCGCGCTCGTGATAGCGTGGCACCTGCTCGGCCCGACGAAGACGGGCGCGATGCTCGCGATCTGCATCGTCCTCTATCTCTTCCACGCACCGATCTACGACGGCATCACGCGGGCAGTCATCGCGGCCAGCGCGGGATGGCGGCGCTGGGCGGTGGCTGGGCTCTCCGTCGCGCTGTTCCTCCTCTGCCCGCAGTGGGGCTGGCGCCTCAAGGTCGGCGACATGACGCCGGGGGCCGCCCTCCTCTTCCCGGACCATCCCTACAACGTCGCCTACGCCAAGCTGAACGAGAAGTTCCTGGGCGCGAGCCAGCTCGTGGTCATCGCCGACACGGGCCGGGCAGACGGCATGAAGGACGTGGCGCCGCTCACCACCATGGAGGAGTTCGCCGACGACATGGAGGCGGCACCCGGGGCGGGGGCGTCGGTCACCGTGATCGACATCGTGAAGCAGCTCGCGCGCCTATACCACGAGGGCGAGCCCAAGTGGGGCTTCGTCCCCGACAAGCAGAAGTACATCGCAGAGCTCTTCTACACCTTCACGCAGACCGGGCAGGCGGGCGACCTGGACCGCTTCCTCTCCACCGACATGCGCTACGGGACCATCATCACGCTCTTCCACGGCTACTCGCACGACATCATCATGAACGCGATCGACACCGGGAAGCGCTGGGCGGCGGAGCACACCGGCGAGCACGTGCAGTTCCTGTTCGCGGGCGGCCTCTTCGGGGTGCTCGCCGCCGTGAACGAGGCGGTGGAGAATTCGTACTGGCTGAACCTGGCGCTGATCATGAGCGTCGTCGCGGCCTGCCTCTACTTCACCTACGGCTCGCTGGTCGCGACACTGATCCTCATGGTCCCCGTCGTCCTCTCGCAGCTCGCCTGCGAGGCGTTCATGTACCTCTGGCGGATCGACCTGAACGTCAACTCGCTGCCCATCGCAGCGGCCGGCGCCGGGGTCGGCGTCGACTACGGCATCTACCACTTCAGCCGCATGATCGACGCCTTCGACGAGGGCCGCACGCTCGACGAGGCGGTCGACTACGCCACCGCGACCACCGGCAAGGCGATCATCTTCACCGCCACCACCATGGTGGCGAGCACGATCTTCTGGTGGTTCTCCGATCTGAAGTTCCAGGCGGAGATGGGGCTCCTCCTGGCGCTCCTCATGCTGTTCAACACCTTCGGCGGGCTGGTCATCGTGCCGGCCTGGATGAAGATCATCCGCCCCCGCTTCCTCCTTCGCCGCCGCACCGGGGCCCCCGAGCGCGAGCCCGTGCGGCGGGCGGTCGGGTGATCGAGGCCCGGCAGCTCGCGAAGCGCTTCGGCGGCCGCGCCGCCATCGAGGACGTCTCGCTCGGCGTCGCGCGCGGCGAGGTGGTGGGATTCCTCGGCCCGAACGGCGCGGGGAAGACGACCACGCTCCGCATCCTGGCCGGCGTCTTCCCGCCCACCCGCGGGCAGGCGCTGATCGACGGGCACGACGTGGTGCGCGCCCCGCTCGCCGCGCGCCGCCGTCTCGGCTACGCGCCCGAGCGGCCGGCGCTCCACCTCGAGATGACCGTCGCAGGCCTGCTCGACTTCGCGGCCGGGATGAAGGACGTGGGCGGCGCGCGCGCGCGGCGGGCGGCGGTGGAGGACGCGCTCGCGCGCGCCGCGCTGGGGGAGGTGGCCGCGCGGCGCATCGGGGCGCTCTCCAAGGGCGTCCGCCAGCGCCTCGGCCTCGCCCTCGCGCTGGTCGGCGATCCGCCCGCGCTCCTGCTCGATGAGCCGACGGCCGGGCTCGACCCCGAGCAGAGCGCCGACATGCGCCGGCTGATCCGCCGGCTCGGCACCGAGCGCGCCGTCCTGGTCTCGAGCCACGCCCTGGCCGAGGTCGAGGCCCTGTGCGACCGCGTCGTCATCCTGCACCGCGGCCGGGTGCTCTCCGCCGACACGCCCGCGCGCCTCGCGGCGCGTCTTCGGCCCGCCTCGCGCGTCGACGTGGAGGCCGCGGCGCCGGCCGACGCCCTTGCCGCCGCGCTCGCCGCCGTCCCTGGGGTGCGCCGCGTCGACCTGCTCACGCAGGCGAACGGCCACGCGCGCTGCCGCGTCGAGCTCGAGCCCGGGCGCGACGCCCGCGCCCAGCTGGCGGCGCGCGTCACCGGGAACGGCTGGGGCCTCCTCGCGCTCGCCCCGGTCGAGGCTTCGCTCGAGGAGGCGTTCTTGGCCCTGGTCGCGGCGGAGGGCGAACGTCCGTGACCAAGATATTGCTCGTCTGCCGGCGCGAGCTGGCTGCCATGTGCGGCGGGCCGCTCGCCTGGGTCCTCGCCGCCGTCTTCCTCCTCCTGACCGGCTACTTCTTCTACAGCGACCTCGCCCTCTTCGTGCTGGTCGGGGGCGCGAACCAGACGCGCGGGCTCTGGCGCTTCATGTTCCTCGACTTCCGCCTGGTGGCGCTGCTCGTCGTGCCGCTCGTCACCATGCGGCTCTTCGCCGAGGAGCGGAAGCAGGGCACGCTCGAGCTCCTCTGGACCTTCCCGGTGCGCGACGGCGAGGTGCTGGCCGGGAAGGTCCTGGCCGCGCTGGCGCTCTACCTCGGCATGCTCGCCGCGACGGCCGTCGGCCCCGCGCTCCTCTACGCTCTCCACCCCTTCGCGGTAGCGCCCGTGCTCGCGGGCTACGCCGGCCTGGTCCTCCTCGGCGTCGCCTTCGTCGCCTGCGGCGCGGCCGCCTCCACCGTGAGCGAGAACCAGGTGGTGAGCGCCATGCTCGCCTACGGCGTCCTCGTCTTCGCATGGTTCGCCACCTGGAACGAGGCGGCGATCGGCGAGCGTATCGCGCCCGCCCTCCTCCAGCTCTCGCTCTTCGACCACTTCTACGGCTTCGCGCAGGGCGTGATCGACAGCCGCGACGTCGTCTACCTGCTCGCCTTCGCGGCGTTCTTCCTCTTCCTGGCGCATCGCTCCCTCGGCGCGCGCGCCTGGCGAGGCCTGTGATGCGCCGCCCGGCCCTTCTCCTGGGCGTGCAGGTCGCGGCCGTGACGGCGATCCTGGGCTGCGTCCTGGCGCTCGCGGCGCTCCATCCGCACCGGCTCGATCTGACGCCCGAGCGCCGCTTCACGCTCTCGCCCTACACGCGCGAGGTCCTCGGCCGGCTCGCGGGCGACGTGCGCATCACGCTCTTCTACTCGAGCCAGGCGGGCGCGCTGCGGCGCGAGATGACGGACCTGCTCACGCTCTACCAGGAAGCCCAGCCGCACGTCACGGTGCGCGCCTTCGACCTCGACCGGAGCCCGGGGATGGCGAAGCGGCTCGGCGTCAGCAACTACAACACGGCCGTGGTCGAGGCCGGCGAGCGGCGCGAGGCGGTGGAGGTGGTGAGCGAGGAGGCGGTGACCGCGGCGCTCCTCGCGGTGGCGGGCACCCCGCCCGTCGCCACCTATTTCGTGGTGGGGCACGGCGAGCGCGATCCGCGCGACACCGACGAGCGGCGCGGCGCCTCCGAAGCCGCGCGCGCGCTCGCCGCGGAGGGTTTTCGCACGGGCGTGCTCGAGGGTGCTGCCGCAGTGCCGGGCGACGCCGGGCTCGTCATGGTGGCCGGGCCGACGCGCGATCTCCGCCCCGCCGAGGTGGAGGCGCTCGCCGCCTACGTGGCGGGCGGCGGCAACGCCCTCTTCCTCTGCGACCCGGGGACGCCGCCGAGCGTCGCGGCGCTCGTCCGCCGCTTCGGGGTCGAGCTGGCGGGCGATCTCGTGGTGGACGAGCGCGCGCGGCTCTTCGGCACCGACGGTCTCTCGGCGCGCGTCGCCTACCTGAACCAGGGCCTCGTCCCCGACGCGCCCGAGGTGCAGGCCCTCCTCCCCGAGGCGCAGTCGCTGCGCGTGGTCGATGCGCCGGGCGTGCGCGCCGACTACCTCGCCACCACCGCCGAAGGCGCGTGGGCGGACGTCGACCGCCGGGCGGGTGACGGCGCCACTTTCCGGCCCGGCCGCGATCGCCGCGGCCCGCTGCCGATCGCGACCTTCACGCGCGTCCCGGTGGCCGGGGGACGGGAGGGCCGCGTCGTCGTCATCGGTGACGCCGACTTCGCGACCAACCTGCACCTGGGCGTGCTCGGCAACCGCGACCTGCTGCTCACCGCGGCCGAGCTGGTGGCGCGCGCCGACGCGCTCGCCGCGGCGCGCCCGGCGGCGGCGCCCGGCGGCACGTTCTCGCCGCTCACCCTGACCGCGCGCGAGGCGCGCCTCGTCTTCTGGGGCGTGGTGGTCGCGCCGAGCGCGTTCATGGGCGCGGTGGCGCTGGCCATGGCCCGGCGAAGGCGCTTCGCATGACGGCCCGCGGCACCGCGCTCCTGGTCGCGCTCCTGGCGACGCTCGCCGGCTACCTGTGGGTGGTCGAGCGTCGCCCGGCCCCGGCCTTCCCCGCGGAGCCGGCGCCGCTCCTCGCGGTTCCGACCGCCGCCGTCGCCCGCGTCGAGCTGGTGGAGGGAGAGCGCCGGCTCACCGCGGTGCGCGGCGAGCGCGGCTGGACCGACGCGGCCGGCCGGCCGTGGTCGCAGGATCCGGTCTCGGATCTCCTCGCCGCGCTCGGCGCGCTCCGTCCGCTGGCGACCGTCGATCCCGATCCCGCCACGCCTGGCGACTACGGCCTCGGCCCGGGCGGGCGGCGCCTCGAGCTGGCCGCCGCCGATGGCCGCCCCCTCCTCGCGCTCGAGCTCGGTGAGCGAAACCCGGCGTGGACGGGGCTCTACGCACGTCGTGCCGGAGAGCCGGCGGTGCTCCTGGTCGGCGGCGTGCTCGCCTGGGAGCTCGAGAAGGTCCGCCAGGCCGCGCCTGGTGGCAACCCTTGACAACCCGGAGATAAACGGCCGAAACGGAGACGGGCGCACGAGGCGCCGTCCAGCCGAGGAGGCTTCCAATGAGGCTCTACCTGCGTCTCTGCGCCGCCATTCTCGCCGCCGGCGCGCTCACCGCCGCCGCCGACGAGCAGCCCTGGACGCTCGACGCGAGCAACTGGGAGAAGGGGAAGGACCTGCTGCCCGAGCCGGTCGTGAAGCGCCTGCAGAAGGGCGAGTACTGGTTCAAGGTCGTGTCCGCCGATCCGGGCAAGTTCCATCACAACTACAGCCAGGCGTTTTGGGACGCGACCGAGAAGAACGCCGGCAAGTACGACCTCGACGAGAAGACCTGCGGGCTGAAGGACAAGGCGACCGACAAGATCCCCGACTTCGTCTTCGGCCTGCCCTTCCCGCAGGTCGACAAGGCCGACCCCAAGGGCGGCTGCAAGATCGCGTGGAACTTCACCATGGCGGGCGCGATGGGCGGCGGGGGCGGCGCGACCTTCACGCTGAACGGCGTCGACACCGGCGGGCAGTTCCGCCGCATCAAGGCGTTCATCCACACGCGCGGCTATCAGGGCCGCCACTTCGGCCCGCTCAAGGACAACCCCGAGGGGCTGGCGGGCGAGGGTATCGGCGGCGCGCTCGAGCCGGTCGACGTGGAGGGCGTCTCGACGCTCACCAAGCGTTACTGGAACTGGGAGGGGCAGGACGCGGTGTGGGCCTACGTGCCCTCCACCCGCCGCGCGCGGCGGGTGAACTCGGCCTCGCGCTCCGACCCCGTGGCCGGCCTCGACATCTTCGCCGACGACCTCAACTGCTACGGCGGCAAGGTCGAGTACTACCAGTGGAAGCTGGTGGGCGAGCAGACGATCCTCGCCCCCCTCCTCCAGCCTTACCCCTTCGCCTCGAAGTCCGTCAGCCCGACGCGCCAGCTGATCGACACGCCCTACATGCCCGCCGGCTACGAGGTGCCGAACGCCAAGGGCGCGCCCTGGTGGATCCAGCAGAACCTCGTCTTCGTGCCGCGCCCGGTGTGGGTCGTGGAGGGGCAGTCGAGCGACCCGTACTACAACTTCGGCAAGGTCATCATGTACTTCGACAAGGAGATGTACCGCATCTACTGGAAGCAGGTGCACAACCGCGCCGGCGAGTACTTCTACACCGCCATGTGCGGCTACCACTTCGTCAAGAACGACGAGACCTTCTCGGCCGTCTTCCCGAACCTGGTGGTGGGCGTGAACGACAAGACGAACCGCGCCGCGCTCGGCGGCCGCTTCCAGAGCTCGTTCCTCGAGCAGAGCTGGGACCCGTCGTACTTCTCGCTGCGCACCCTCACCCACATGACCGACTGATGCGGTGGCTCGCGCTCGTCCTCGGAGCGCTCCTCCTGGCCGCGCCCGCGCGCGCCGCGGACGCCGCCGGCGCCCAGGTGCTCGAGCACAAGGGCCGCTGGGAGTCGGGCTACGGGGCCCAGTTCTACAACGTGGTCGGCCGGCTCAAGAACACGAGCGGGCACGAGCTGCGCTACGTGAAGCTCCGCATCGAGGCGCTCGACGAGCACGGCAACGTGGTCGCCAGGACGGACACCTACAACGAGAGCGCCGAGGCGCTCGCCGTCCCCGATCTGAACCCCCGGGAGCTGCTCGAGTCGGGCAAGGTGAAGCCCCTCCCCGTCGACGCCGAGGAGCGCTTCCGGGGGAGCTTCCTGAAGGAGGAGACGCCGGCCTTCACGGACTACCGCGTGAAGGTGATCGAGACGCCGGAGGTGACGCCGATGAAGGTGATCGAGACGCCGGAGGCTCCGCCGAAGAGCCCGTCCGAGTAGCATGGCCGCGCCCGACCCACAGGCCCTCGCCACCGCCATGCCCTTCGCCGTCGCCGTGGGAGCCGAGGTGACCGCGGCCAGTGCCGAGGAGGTGCGCGGCCGCCTCGCCTGGGCGCCCGAGCGCTGCACGAGCGGCGGCACGCTGCACGGCGGCGCGATCATGGCGCTCGCCGACACGCTGGGCGCGATCTGCGCCTTCCTGAACCTGCCGCCCGGCGCCGGCACCTCGACCATCGAGTCGAAGACGAACTTCTTCGCCCCGGTGCGTAGCGGCCACATCGAGGCCGTGACGCACGCGCTGCACGTCGGGCGGCGGACGATCGTGCTGCAGACCGACGTGCGCGACGCGACCGGGCGGCGGGTGGCGCTGGTCGTACAGACGCAGGCGGTGCTCGTCGACTGATGACGGGGCAGGTCCTCGTCGACGTCCGGACGGTCCTCGCCCGGCCGCCCATCGCCCTCGCCCGATTCGCCCGGGACAACGCCGCCTGCTGGAGGTGACGACGGCCCTCGGGGGGGCGTCGGAGAGCATCGCGAGGCGGACCCCGCGCCGC
>Ga0099791_10001185_pt1 | contig 10182 bp, 8 predicted proteins | sample Rivendell_Oct201_7_FD_77318 | JGI IMG/M metagenome (GOLD analysis project Ga0099791, IMG submission 77318) | Vadose zone soil and rhizosphere microbial communities from the Eel River Critical Zone Observatory, Northern California to study diel... | ecosystem: Environmental > Terrestrial > Soil >... | reverse complement strand
GCCGCCCCCGCCCCCTCCGCCATGGTCTTCTGCAGCGTCAGGTAGGCGTTCACGGCGCGCTCCAGATGCGCCTCGTCGACCACGACGATGTCGCTCACGAGCGCGCGCACCACCGGCAGCGTGAGCTTGCCGACATTCTTGACCGCAATGCCTTCCGCCAGCGTCGATCCGCCGATCGGATCGTTCGCTCCGGTGACGGCATTGCGCATGGAAGGATAAAGCGCAGCCTCGACGCCGACGATCTCGATGGTCTCGCGCACGGCGCGCGCCGCGATGGCATTGCCGGCAATAAGCCCGCCGCCGCCGATCGGAACGACCAGCATGTCGAGATCCGGAACCTCGTCGAGCATTTCGAGCGCAATGGTGCCTTGCCCGGCGATGATGGCGGGATCGTCATAGGGATGCACCAGGACGAGTTGCCGTTCGGCGATGATCGCGGCGACACGGTCCTGGCATTCGCTCAAGGTCTCGCCATGGAGGACCACTTTGGCGCCGTAGGCTTCGGTCGCCTTTACCTTCACGAACGGCGTCGTTATCGGCATCACGATGGTGGCCGGAATGTTGAGGCGCCGCGCATGGTAGGCGACCGCCTGGGCATGATTGCCGGCCGACATGGAGATCACCCCGCGCCGGCGCTCGTCCTCGCCGAGAGCGGCGAGCTTGACGAAGGCGCCGCGATCCTTGAACGAATTGGTGACCTGCAGGTTCTCGTATTTGACATAGACCTCGGCGCCGGTGAGGCCGGAAAGCTTCGGCGCCGGCAGCATCGGGGTGCGCAGGATCGCGCCTGCAAGCTGGCGGCGCGCCGTCTCGATATCGGCAAGGGTTACGGTCATGGCGAAATCGTCACGCTTTGAGATATGTTGATTTGGAACCATACCATTGAGGAGCCGCACCGTGGCCGAGTATGCCGCCAAACGTGATCCAAATCGGTGTCCGACGCATCCTGGCGAATTGCTGCGCGACGAAGTTATCCCGGCGACCGGCAAGACCAAGACGGAGATTGCCGCTCTCCTGGGGATCTCTCGCCAACACCTCTATGACATTCTTGAGGAGCGCAAGCCTGTATCCCCCGCCGTGGCGGTCCGGCTTGGCAAGCTCTTTGGTGATGGGGCCGGCGTCTGGAGCCGGATGCAGTGCGCCCATGATACTTGGCGCGCCGAACGCAAGCTTGTTCACGAGATCAAGAAAATCCCGACGCTGAAGCCGGCGGCGGCTTGATTTGTTGCTTCAATCCGCGGAGCCGCCGCTAGAGCTGTGACTCTGACAGTCGATTCCGTTTTGGTGTCAAGTCCCGCGAAAGCGGGGCATCCAGTAACCCCGAGACTCGCATTTCAATCGAGGTGCTGCGGGTTACTGGATCGCCCGCTTTCGCGGGCGATGACATTATTGAAAGAATCAAGCGTCGGAAACGAAACGCTAGCGTTACGGCACTACCGCCTGCCGCGCTTTATTTCGTCAGCGTGATCGCCGTGTAAGGCCCGTGCGGCACCATGTCGATGTTGTGGACCTTGGCGATGAGCTTGGTGGCCGGGTTCCCCTCGGCCTTTCTCACCACCTCGGTGAATTCAGGGTCATCGGCCCTGGCCTGCAGCCGCTTGTCCCGCTCTTCCTTCGACGGATAGCCGCGAATGTAAATGAACGTGTTCTCCGCGCTGATGCCGAGTTCGGGGTTGCTTTCCTGCGGAATCCAGTAACCCACGTTGGTGATTCCATGCCGCGCGAAGATCGCCGCCGTCCGGCTGGCGAAACGCTCCGCCAGCGCATCCCGCTTGCCTGGCAGCGCCGTGTAGACGCGCAACTCGTAGAACCCGGGCGCCCGGCTCTGCTGCGCGTAGCCCCAAGTGACTCCGGCCGCCCCGAAGGCTACGCCGAGAACCGCCGCGATTTTCCATTTCAACATACAATCCTCCCTGTTGAGTTAGCGTTGCAAAACAAGTCTTGTTGTCGTTTGTATGCGTCGCATCGGCCACGCGATCATCGTCTTTGGCTATTGTCCCGTCAACGGCGCGCCTTACCAAGGCCCAGTGTCTGCGATACCCCTTGCGCCGTCTGGCGCAAAGCGCCATTTCGTTTGCGAGGAGGCGTACATGGCTGACGGAGGACCAAGGCAGACCGGCTACGGCATTGACATCAAACCGCACGCCTATGATCCGTTTTCAAACCCGGAATATTTCGAGGGGGTGCTGGCGCGGCGCGTGATCGCCTTCCTGATCGACCTCGTCATCATCACGGTTCCGATCATCCTTGCCTGCATCTTTATCTTTCTTTTCGGCTTGATCACCTTCGGTCTTGGCTGGGGGCTGTTCTTCCTCGTCGTCCCAGGATCGGTGATCTGGGCGCTCCTCTACTGCGGCGCCACCATGGGGGGGCCGGCATCCGCCACCGTCGGCATGCGCACGGTCGATATCGAAGTGCGCACATGGTACGGGGCGCCATGCTATTTCCTGCTCGGCGCGGTCCATGCGATCGCGTTCTGGGTGACGACCTCGGCGCTGACCCCGCTGGTGCTGCTGGTCGGCCTTCTCAACGAAAGGCGACGGCTTCTGCACGACTTTCTGCTCGGCACCGTGGTCGTCAACAACGAACGCCGCGCCGCGTTGCTTCGTCACGCCTCCGCCCTGCTCTCCCCTGCGAGCAGGAGAGAGTAGGGTGGAAGAAATAGCTTTGACGAGAAGCCGTAACCGCGCAAACTATGCGTGGGGAGGCCGCCTCGTGCGGCCCAACCCGCACCCTCCCTACCCTCCCCGCAAGCGTGGGAGGGTAGGGAGGGGGCCCTCATCGAACGCGCATTGATGAAACCTTGACCCAGCATTCCCGCGATACGCCGCAGTTCTACCTGACCGCACCCTCACCATGCCCATATCTGGCGGGGCAGGAAGAGCGGAAGGTCTTCACCCATCTGGTCGGGGAGCGGGCCGGCGATCTCAACAATCTGCTCACCCACGGGGGCTTCCGGCGCAGCCAGTCGATCGCCTACCGGCCGGCGTGCGAGCGCTGCCGGGCCTGCGTGTCGGTGCGGGTCATCGCCGGGGAGTTTCGCCCGACCCGCAACATGCGCCGCGTGCTTGACCGCAATCGCGACCTGGCGAGCGAAATGCGGCTCGCGGTGCCGACGTCCGAGCAATATTCCGTATTCCGCGCCTATCTCGACGCCCGCCACTGCGATGGCGGGATGGCCGACATGACGGTGCTGGACTACGCCATGATGGTCGAGGACAGCCATGTTCAGACTAGGCTGATCGAATACCGCCGGCGCAACACCGACGGCAGGACCTCCGTTTCCGGCCCCCGCAAGGGCGAACGCGGGGGCGAACTTTTGGCCGTCGCGTTGACGGATGTGCTCAAGGACGGGCTGTCCATGGTCTATTCGTTTTACGAGCCGGACCCCGAGTATCGCTCGCTCGGCACTTTTATGATTCTCGATCACATCGCACGGGCGCGGTCCATGGGTCTCGCCTACGTGTACCTCGGCTACTGGGTGCGGGGTTCCCGCAAGATGGATTACAAGGGGCGCTTTCTGCCACAGGAGCGACTTGCCCCGGAAGGTTGGTTGCGGGTCGAAAGGTGAGGCAACTATTTCTCGGCATTTGTTTGCACGGGCGAAGGGGCAGGGCAGCGGTCAGAGGCAAGAACGCCCGTCCCAGAATTATGACAAGGCACTGAAACACCAAGAGAAATGGACATTGTCTTGCGGCTGTTGTGAGGCTGCGAAGGGAGGGTCGCGGCGACTAGCTCGCTCATAAACGGGGATCAGCGCGCTCATAAAGATTTGATCGCTAGGTATATAAAATCGCAGAAAAATTCGCGCATACTGGCAGGCAATCAAAAGTGCGATGCCCGATTGAACCAATTTCGTCGAGATGCATTGCCGAGGGGAAGAAACGATAGGTGTGGCCATGCGCGCGTTCGTCAGACGACTTCTCATGCATTACGGGATCTATCGCCGCTATCCGCTACCGCCTCTGTCGGCGTTCCGAAATGCCTGGCGCAATGCCCGGGCGTGATGTGGTCCGCGTTAGCACGTCATCACCCGAATTTATTCGACCGCGGAAATCCCTTCGGCGCAATGCGCCCGGCATCGGCGCGGTTGCCGCGCCAATCGGCAAGCTCCCTCATGCCGAGCGTGAACAGACGCCCGGCCGAGTCCGTCCATGACAATCCGTCCGCGGCCTTGAATGTCTTGATGTCGGACAAGCCGCCGTCCTTGTAGCGCTGCAGCCGCACGCCGCGCCCGCGCGTCATTTCCGGGATCTGTTCGAGCCCGAACAGCACCAGCTTGCGGTTCTCGCCGATCGCCGCAACGATTTCGCCGTCGACGACGCACATGACGCGCGCCTCGTCGGGAGGCTCGACGTTGAGGACCTGCTTGCCCTTGCGGGTAATGGCGATGCACTCGTCCTCCGCAACCACGAAGCCCCTGCCCTCCCGGCTCGCCACCAGGAACTTGCGGCCGCCGACGGCCGTGAACACCGACACGAGATCGGATTCCTGCTCCAGGTCAATGAACAGCCGCACCGGCTCGCCGTGGCCGCGTCCACCCGGAAGCTTGCCGGCCTCGATCGTATAGAAGCGGCCGTTGGTCGCGAATATCATGCACTTCGACGTAGTCTCTGCCGCAAATGCGAAGCGCAGGCCGTCGTCGCCCTTGAAGGCCACCCCGGAGAGGTCGGTCACGGTCCCCTTCAGGGCGCGTATCCAGCCCTTTTGCGACACCACCACGGTGATCGGCTCGCGAATCACCATCGCCTCCTCGATTGCCGCCTCGTCGTGCTCGGGCGCCTGCGAGAAGGAGGCGCGGCGCTTGCCGAGCGGCGTCTTCGGGCCGAAGGTGGTGCGCACCGCCTTGATCTCGTCGGCCACCGTCTTCCACTGATCCTTTTCGGACTTGACCAGGTCCTGCAGCTTTTTGCGTTCGGTGCGCAAACTCCTGTCCTCGGCCTTGATTTCCATTTCCTCGAGCTTGCGCAGATTGCGCAGGCGCATGTTGAGGATGGCGTCGGCCTGAACCTCGCTGAGCGTGAAGGTACTCATGAGGACGGGCTTGGGCTCGTCCTCGTTGCGGACGATCTTGATGACGCGATCAAGATTGAGATAGGCGACCAGATAGCCGCCGAGCACTTCAAGGCGGTTCTCGATTTGCCGCAGCCGATGATTGGTGCGGCGCAGCAGCACCTCGCGACGATGATCGAGCCATTCGCGCAAGGCTTCGGCGAGGCCGACCACCTTGGGGATCTTGCCCTTCACCAGCACGTTCATGTTGAGCGGAATGCGGCTTTCGAGCTCGGTGAGCTTGAACAGCGATTCCATCATAAGCTCGGCGTCGACGGTGCGGGCGCGCGGCTCGATGACGAGGCGCAAATCCTCCGCAGACTCGTCATGTACATCGCCGACCAGCGGCAGCTTTCTGTCGTTGACGAGCTCCGCGATTTTCTCGACCAGGCGCGACTTCTGCACCAGCCACGGGATCTCGGTGACGACGATCTGCCAGCCGCCGCGGCTGGTGTCCTCCTTGGTCCAGCGCGCCCGCACCCGAAACGAGCCGCGTCCCGTGACATAGGCTTCGGCGATTGCGGCGGGGTCATCGACGATCACGCCTCCGGTGGGGAAATCCGGCCCCGGCACATACTTCAAGAGATTGCGGCTCTTGGTATTCGGATGGTCGATCAGGTGGAGTGCCGCATCGCACAGCTCGGCCGCGTTATGAGGCGGTATGGCGGTCGCCATGCCGACCGCAATGCCCTGCGAGCCGTTGGCGAGCAGATTGGGAAAGGCGCCCGGCAACACCACCGGCTCTTCCTCGGAGCCGTCATAGGTCGGGCGGAAATCGACCGCGTCCTCGTCGATCCCCTCGATCAGAAGGCGGGCCACCTCGGTCAGGCGCGCTTCGGTGTAGCGCATCGCCGCCGGATTATCCCCGTCGATATTGCCGAAATTGCCCTGGCCGTCGATCAGCGGGTAGCGCTGGGCGAAATCCTGCGCCAATCGCACCAGCGCGTCGTAGACCGCCTGGTCGCCATGGGGATGGAATTTGCCGATGACGTCGCCCACCACGCGGGCACATTTCTTGAACGAGGCGCCGGGATCGAGGCGCAGCAGGCGCATCGCATAAAGCAGACGCCGGTGCACCGGCTTGAGGCCGTCGCGCGCATCGGGCAGCGCGCGGTGCATGATGGTGGAGAGCGCATAAGCAAGATAGCGCTCCTCCAGCGCGTCGCGCAGGGCGATTTCTTGCACGTCGGGCGGATCGGGAATCAGTGTGGTAGCCATGGGGATTCGATAGCTAATGCGGAGGGACGGGACAACCGGTCTTAGACGGCGGTTCAGGCGACACAAACGTCCTAGCGGTCATGACGCGGTATCCCGCTTTTCTGCAGGCGTTCTACTTCGGCCCGCACGCGGTTCTGGCGACGCTCAACTTCGGCCCGCACGCGGTCGGGCGCGAGGCCGGTCACGCCGAAGCGTTCGTAGAGCGATGTCATGAGTGGAAACAAGACGGAGGCCAAGTCCTTTTCGATCGTGGATGCAGGAACAGTGGTTTCAAGCATCGCTTCATCGCCGCGCGCCGCAGCGCCTTCAACAAGAAGGTCAGCGAGGGGATTGGCCCACGCCTTCAAGATACGGCCGAGGAGACCGCTGTAGAGAGTACGAAAGCGGACGGTGATCGCACTCCCTTCTTCTTTTTTGAGCAACTCCGACAACCGCGCGGCATGCAACAGCGCCTCCCCCAGCCGCCAGATCGGTAGACCACTGTCGAAGATCGTGGCCGGCGGAAACGTTTCTTGCGAATCCTCCTGATAACCACGAATAAGGAACATTCGCCCTGTTGGGGCGGCGCGCCAGAAATCGCAGTGCGCGGCATCGAAGTGTGCCCGATCCGTTGATGGGGACAGCCAGCATTCGATGACACCGTCAACCTCCTGTGGAATGAGGTCTTGTCGGGTGGGAACCCAGAAGGTTGGCCAGCCCGTAAGGCGAAGTTCCGCCTCGGCCAGCATGTCATGGAGCTTATGGAGTTCGATCTGCTTGAGGTCGCCCTCCAACGCATAGTCGATGCGGTACCAGCCATGGGGGAAGCGCGCCGGCGAGTCCTCTGGCAGCTTGGACGTGAGCTCGCGCCAGCGTGCGAAAGCTTCTTGGACAAAGGCTTCCTGCGCTCCATCCTCGGCGGGTTCATCCACGAGACCCACCACGCGCAAGATGTCAAAGGCCTTGGCGAGCGAAAGCGTTCGCTCACCGCGATCGAAGGCAACGATCGTGGGGACACTGACGCTGGCCAGCGCCGCGTGCTGACGCTGTGTCAGTTTCTCGGCCTTGCGGCGCCGCAGGGCTTCGTCGACCAGTGCGCGCCAGTTGAGTGGCGCTATTCGCCCAATATTCTGAGACATGCTCCATCCACGATCTCTGCGTAGCGATGAACAAATCCATTTGGTGGTTCGCCAGCCGGCGGCTTCAGGTGTACTGCGGCCCGGCGTACTCCCGCGTGCACGTCGGAGAAGGCCTGATCGATGGCGCGTTTGGGCAGACCGATGCGTTGGCCAAATTGTTCCAGGAACGGGCGGGTCACCGCTTCGAGCTGCACCCGCTTGCCGTCAAATAGAAGCGCCAGGTTGCTGTCATTGTCGGGATAGATGGCCGTATTAACGACGTCATAGAGCGGCGCGAGACGAAGGCCGGCCGGCGTTTCGAGTAGCGAGAAGTTTTTCAAGTGGCCGTCGCAATTGCCGACCAGCGCAAATACCATCAGGCGCCGGAAGAGCTTGTCGAGGTCGATTCCGGACCGCACGGAATGGGTCTTGATCACCTCGGCCACTTCTTCGTAGCTCGCATTGTATTTTCCCGCATAGTCGAGCCCGCGAGGTTTACAGAGTATCTGCGCGAAGTCCTCAAGCCTTAGCTTTTGTCCGTCGGCCGCCCGGTCAAACCGCACGACAATCAGAGCGACCTCGTTCACGACCGCCACATGTCCAAGCTCCGCCTCGCAGACCTCGCTCTTGCCGAGCACAGCGGCCACCCAGCGCAACGTCAGAACCTCATTGCGAACCAGCGTCAGGAAATTCTGCGAATTGAACTTCGCGATGTAAGGGGCTGCTCCGGTAAGTTCGGCGGGGTGGAAGGCATCGGCTTTCTTGATAACCAGCAGCTTCCGCTGGACCCCGGAGATGGTGCGTCCCGGATTGGCTGGCGCCTCGGCTACTGACTGGAGGTTGGCGAGTGGAACGGGACTCTTGATGCTGACGGCTCCGACGCAGTCGGCGCCGTAGCGCAGAAGCAAGCCAAGATCATCCTCCTCGGCGATATGTGCGATGCGGGCCTGGCGCTCACGCAACCACCCCTCGGGGCCGAGGTGCTGGAAGAATGGGTGCACGCCCTGCGCCCACTCATGCTCGCGCTGCCTGATCGGCAGGCAGCACGCAACTGGTGTCTTCCAACCTGCCGCGTAGGTGAAGCGGGTGCCCCCGGCCGCGGTCTCCTCAAGGGTGCCCGCGGGAGTGTCCTTGTAGAGGATATCTGCTTTCCTTAAACTCATAGTCAGCTCTGATTGATCCTGACCAATAGATGACGCCCGTGCGCCCCTTCTTAGATAAGATATATCTCACTTATTTTGTGCACAAGCCAAAAGAAAGTAAATATCTCTTACACTACATAAATTTTTGATAGAAATATAAAATATAACTCTCCAAAAGAGAAAAAGTAGGTCATTTTGCGACATGAAGAAGTCATAATTGACCATTCAACCGGCGTCCAGGGAGAGTGTCTCCGCCGGGAGCAGACCTCGCAGAGGCTTCAGCGGACGCAGCGCACAAGCATTTTGACGACGCGGGATGAAGTTCGACGCAACCTCATCTGTCCGTTCCGTCAATTTGCCCAGCCACCGTTATCCTCCCCTCACCGCGGCGGCGATGAAGTGGTAGCGCGATTCGGGCAACGGCTCGCCCCGCGGCTCGTAGACATGGCGGGCGAGAAAGAAGCCCGTCAGGGCAAATCCGTCCCGCAACTCGGCAGCCGACGGCATCCCTGATTGCGCCCCTGATTGCGCTCCTGATTGCGCTCCTGATTGCGCCGCCGATTGCGCTCCTGATTGCGCTCCTTGGCTGTCGGCGCCTAAGAAGGCCGGCAGCGCCAACAGCTTGTCATGCCACGGCTCGCCGGCTTCCCGCGATACCGCCCGGCCGCTCTTTGGCGATACATAGACGAGTTCCGCTGTTGCGCCGGTGGCGGCGCACGAATCGAGGTCGAGGCCAAAACCAAGCTCTGCCAAGAGCTCAAGTTCAAACCGGGCCACCAGCGCGGCAGCGAGCCACGGATCGCGCAGATGCGCAATCGTGTGCTCAAGCAGATCGAACACCGACTGGTGCGGATCGCGCTCCGGCAGCAGCCGGCACAGCGCCGCAAGATGATTGAGGCCATAAAGGGCGTGCGCCATCGACAAGTAAGATGCTGCACGCAGATCGAGCCCCTCGATGACATAATAGCCGAGATGTTCGTCGAGCCGCGCCCGCCACCTGGCGCTCACCAGGTTCCCGGTCTGCAGCACGGGCTTGAGGCGGGTGCCGGAGCCGCCGCGCACGAGACCGAGATGACGCCCATGTTCCCGCGTCATCAACTCGACGACGGCACTCGTCTCGCCATGGCGGCGGGCGCCGAGCACGATGCCGATATCGGTCCATTGCACGAGTCGTGTCCTCGCAACAACTCACCATAAGATAAATGGGGTTGAGCATAAAGGCCGGACAAGATGGCGTCGCGCAGCGACTTTGTCAGCCCAGGGCGACAATGTCCGCGCCTTCGACAGCGTAGCGCGCGAACAGGAAATCGCGAATCGCGGCAACGCGCCCGTCTGTCCATTCAAGAAGAATGAAATATGTCGGCGGTCCTTCGGGATCGTTGGGATCGAACATGAGGATCGCCGCTCGACCATCCACCAGGCCGGGAACGCAGCGCCCGTGGCTTGCCTCCGCATAGCCGCGAAAGTATCGGCCCACCTCGCTGCGGCCCTTGAGGCGAAGCCGGTTGACGAGGTCGAGGCGAACATCCTCGGCCAGCATGTCGCGGACGGAGTCGAAATCGCGGGCATTGAACCTGTCGATGTAGGCCATCAGGCGGGCCCGTTCGGGCTCGGCCAAGACGGGCGGCGCACGATCGTCGCCTTCCAGTGCCAGCTCGCGCAAGCGCAGGCGG
>Ga0099791_10001184_pt1 | contig 10183 bp, 8 predicted proteins | sample Rivendell_Oct201_7_FD_77318 | JGI IMG/M metagenome (GOLD analysis project Ga0099791, IMG submission 77318) | Vadose zone soil and rhizosphere microbial communities from the Eel River Critical Zone Observatory, Northern California to study diel... | ecosystem: Environmental > Terrestrial > Soil >... | reverse complement strand
TGACGGTTCGTTAGGCCATCCGCGGCGAGCGACAACACCTCGACCTCGCGTTCGCTGAGGGAGATGTGTGGTCCCGCGCGCGACGACAGCTTCGCCGCGGAGCGGCCCACGTCATCGTTGCGCTTCGCGAGTCGCGCGAGGATGTCTCGGGCCTGCATCGTGCCGACCAGCCCCAGCACGTCGACGGCGGCGGTGCGCGCGGCGCTCGTCACGTTCGGGTCGTCCAAGTGGCGCATGACCACTTCAGTCGTGACCGCGGGCCTGCCGGCGGTGAGCGCGAGCTCGAGGATCGACCGGCCACGCTCGCCGGTCACAGTCATCGCGAGCGCGGCATCGGCCGCGACCTCCGGTGGCGCGAGTATCGGCTGCCGCCACGCGGTGATGTCGAGAAGCTGATGGAGGCGGCGCGCCGTCGAGGCCTGCGGCTCGATCGCCAGCATCCACACCAGCGCGCTGATCTGCAACCACACGTTGCCAGCGCGTCGCGCGAGGTGCTCCGCCTCCCGGAACGCCTCGTAGTTCCGCTCGGCGTAGCCCGACAAGAACACCGGGAGTCCTCGGAGTCCGGGGGTGGCGCGCCGCGCCTTCGCGAGAAGTCCAGCCAGCTCAGTGTCGCGGCTGCGTCGTCCCGTCCGCAGCTCGCTGGCCACTATCCACGAGATGGCCTGTAGCTCGGCCCGCGGCGCCGCCAGTCGCACCGCGATGCGCTCCGCGAGGCGCGCCGCCCATCCGAGGGTTTCGTCCTCCCGCAGCGCGAGGAACGGCATGACAAATAGGAGGAACTCCCACACGCACTGCGGCGATGGCCCCGTCGGACGGCACACGTGCGCGGGAAGCGCGAGCTCGAATTCGTGCTTCTCGCCCATGCCGAGCCTAACGAGCTCAGCCAGATCCCGCGCGACGATGCGCATGGGCTCGCCTTCGTCGCCGAGGCGCTGCGCCTCGCGCGCCAGCGCGTGGGCGACCTCGAGCCGCCCGGCGTGCGCCTCGCCGATAGCCAGAGAAATCGTGTCGTGCAAGCGGCGAAAGCGGAGATGCCTGCCGATCGGTATGTCGTCGCGCTTCCAAAGCAGATCCGGGTAGTAGTTCGAGATGCGCTGCGCCCAGTGACGGTACGGGCCCATCGAGCGACGAGCCTGGAACTCGTACGGCTCGAACAGCATCCGCTGATGAGGCTCCGTTACCGCGGGGAAGCTCGAGCGATCGACCGGAGCGGTGATGATGTCGCGCAAGCCGAGGAGCTCCGTCGGCGCCAGCGGTCGCGCGGCGAGCGAGTTCCGGAGCGCGTCCCACTCACCGTGATCGACCATCGCCGACGCGCGATAGCGTTCGAAGACCGGATCGAAGCCGATCGGGAGCTGGAGTACGAGCTGGAACAGCTCGCGACCGTACGGCCCGTCGGTGATCATCGCGTCCATCACGGTCTGCAGCCGTACTCGCACTTGCGGCCAGTCGCCGCCGCGGAATGCGGACACGAGGTCGCGCGGCAGATGCTCGAATCCGACGGGCGCCCAGAGATCAGGCTCCGCGGGCAGCTCCTGGATTCTGGTCGGCATCCAGCACCCTCCCCGAAGCGTCTGGCCAAGCCGGTGCGGTCAGGACTCTAAGCCCCGTCGCCCGGCTTAGCTCTAAGGGCCTGCGTCGCTGAAAAGTTGGATTTCGGCCAGATTACGGATAGTTTTTCGCGTCTCTGAGGGGTATCGGACCTAAGTAGGCCCTTAAGTCGCCGACCAAGCCGCCCGATGAACAGACGTAAACCCGCGCGAAGGGAGGCTCAGATGCGTCGGATTCTTGCAACATTGGCGATGCTGGCCGCGCTCGTTCTGGGCGGCGGCGCCGGGACGACTGGCTTCTAAAGTCATTCCCGTCCTCTAGAGGCGTGTAAAAGCGCGCAAAGGAAGGGCCGAAAGGCCCTTCTTTTGTTTTCTATGTATCCGGTTCGATGCGGGTCGCACTAGTGCCTCGCATATCCTCGCGCACGTGACCTCCCGGCTTCCACCCATGCCAGCTTCGGTGCGATGGCTGTTCATTCCCATCGTCGCGCTCGCGGCGCTAATCCTCATTCGCGTCTCTGTTCCACTCCCCGACAACTTCGATCTGGGACGCATCTTCTTTTGGATCGTCGTGACGTTGGTCGCGGCTGCGTTGCCCGTGCGACTCCCTGGTGGTGTCCATGCGACGATCACGACCGCACCTTTGCTTGCTGCGATGTTTGATTCAAATCTCTCGAACCCGTTCGGTGTCTGCTGGGTTGCCTTCATCGGGACGTTCGAGTTGCGCGACCTGCGCGGCGAGCCCAAATGGTATGGCACGCTGTTCAACAAGGCGGACTTCGTACTCTCGGCGTTCGCCGGGTGGGCAGTGCTCATGGTCACTAACGGGGTGGTTCGGACAACCGATCCGTTTAGCGTGATCGCTCAAATTGTTGCGGCGGGTGGCGCGTTCGCCATCGTTAACAACGGACTGTCGATGTTGGCCAACAGCTTGAACACAGGTACGCCTATCTCGCGCGTGTGGGCACTTTCGGTCAGTAACATCGCCATCGGCCTCGTATCACAAGTGCCATTGGGTTGGCTGATGTCGGAAGTCGCCGACAAGGTCGGTCAATGGGCAGCGGTGCTCTTCATGGTCCCGCTGTTGCTTGCGCGATATTCGTTCAGTCGTTACACGGAGACGCGAGATCTTTTCTACGGAACGGTGCAGGCGCTGTCGCAGGCGATCGACGCGAAGGACGGATTCACACGCGGCCACGCCGACCGCGTGTCTCGTATCGCGGGCGCGATCGCGCGTGAGCTCGGGATTGCGGAGCGGGAGATCGAGCAGATCGAGCTTGCCGGACTCCTGCACGACATCGGCAAGATCGGCATCGAGGACCGCATCCTCATGAAGCCCGCTCGGCTGGACCCCGATGAGCAAGAGCTCATGCGACGCCATCCCATCTACGGTGCTTCCATCCTCGAGCCGTCGGCGGCGCTACGTCCGTTGGTCCCGATCGTGTTGGCGCATCACGAGAATTTCGACGGCTCCGGCTATCCGCAAGGTTTGAAAGGCGAGGAAATCCCGATCGGCTCACGGATCCTCATCGTGGCCGATACGTACGAAGCCATGACGTCGGACCGCATTTATCGCAAGGCGCCGGGCCACGACCGAGCGATGGAGCAATTGAATCGGTACAAAGGGACGCAGTTCGATCCAGTCTGTGTCCGAGCACTGCAAACCTGCATCCAGCGGCGCGGGCCTGACTCCTTCGAAGCAAACGACCTGCCGCCGATCAACTACGAGACGCTGGCGGAGCTCCGACGGCGGCTCGCGCGCGAGCCGCTCGTGCGCGACGCCCATGCTAGCTAGTGGTGTAGCCGCAGGGATCGCTGCTGGCATCGCGTTCGGCGGCGAATGGCGCCGCCTGAGCACATTCACGCTCCATCTCTGGCCGCTGCTGATAATCGGTTCGAGTTTGCGCCTGGTCGGTTATCTCGTTCCGGCGCCGCCCCTCGCGGTCTTCTTTACCGGACTCTTCTGCATCGCGGTCGTAGCCGCCAGGAACTGGCGGCTGCCCGGCGCGGCGCTGATCTCGCTGGGGACGTTTTCGAACGCCCTCGTGGTGTTGCTCAACAGCGGCATGCCGTACGACGCGCCGATCGCGACCGCGATCAGCGCACTGCCCCAGGAGAACGGGCTCTATGTCGCGATCGGCACCACCACAGTCTTTCCGTTCCTCGCCGACATCATCCCGGTCGGGATCGTGCACGGCATGTACAGCATCGGCGACGTCCTCATCGCCTTCGGTGGCTTCCTCATCCCTTTCCTCTGGCTCCAGGCCGCGCCCGAGGATGTCGCGGTCAGGCACGAGCTCCGGTCAACGAACTTCGCACTCTTCTGGCTCGCGCAGGTCATCAGCCGATTTGGGGACCCGATCACGCTCATCGCGCTGACGTTCGTGACCTACCGTGCGACCAGTTCGGCGCTCTGGACTGCGCTGGCTGTGGTGATCATGACGCTCCCGAACGCCCTGTTCTCCTTGTTCGGCGGCGCCATCGCGGATGCGGTCGGCTCCAGGCGCGCGATGCTCTGGTGCGACATCCTGCGCGTCCTCTTCATCGGCGTGGTGCCGGCGCTGCTGGAGTCGGGCGTGCCGCTCGCCGTCGTCTTCTTCCTCGTCTTCTTATCTGGAATCTGCGGCGCCATCTTCAACCCGGCACGCGTTGCCATCGTGCCGGCGCTGCTTACTCCCGACCGACTCGCCGCCGGGAATTCGCTCGTGTATGGGTCGGATCGCGCGGTCGAGATCGGAGGCGCGCTCGCGGCGGGTGTCCTCGTCGCGACCTTCGGCGATGGTGCCTTCTACGCCGACGCGCTGACGTTCGCGCTGTCGGCGCTGCTGCTGTCCCGTGTCGTCGTCACCGAGACGAGTCGCCCAGTGACACTGCGACAGGTGTGGCTCGACGGTTTGGAGGGCCTGCGCTTTATCCGACGGACGGCCGTAGTTTGGGCGAACACTGTCTTTTCGCTCGCGGCGCAAGTGGCGCTGCCGGTCGTCAACGGGCTGACGCCGGTGCTCATCGTTCGTCGTTTCGCCGACGGCGATCCGACCGCGGGAGCGGTCCTGTTCGGGGGCGCCGAAGGCGCTCTGGCTTTCGGCGCGGTGCTCGGCAGCGCCTTCTTTCCCCGGTACATCGCTCGCTATCCGAAAGGTCAGCTCCTCATCGCCGGTTTCGCGACGTGGGGCACCGTTGCCGGACTCCTTGCGGTCGCGCCGAACTACACCGTCGCACTGGTGCTGTTCTTCCTGATGGGTGGGGCGAACGTTCTGTTCTTCGTCCCAACCGTCACGATCATGCAGCAAGGGACGCCGCCCGAGATCCGCGCTCGTGTCTTTGGCGCGCGGATCGCACTCACGAATCTCAGCTGGCTACCTCTCGTGTTCATCAGCGGCGCGCTCGGCGATGCGATCGGAGTGAACGTCCTCATCGCGGTCGCCGGGCTCGTCACCGTTGCCACGGCCGTGATCGCCTCGTATGTCCCAGCGATTCGCGACGTGCGTTAGCGGGCGGTTCCCGAACGCCGCCCAAGCGGGCGGCGATTTGACATGTACGGTTGGCGGAACACAAACTGTCGCCTCACACTGGGGAGCGTCGCCAAAGAGCCTTAGGCAGACGCCCGTTGGGAAGGAACCGTACAAAGCATGGCCCAGAAGTCGATTTTGGTCGCTGACGATGACGCCTCGATCCGTTCGCTTTTGAGGCAACTTCTGACCGACGAGGGGTATTCGATCACCGAAGCGGCCACCGGGACCGAGGTGGTAGCCCAGGTCAGCGAGAGCTCACCGGACCTGGTGATCATGGATGTGCGTATGCCGGAGCTCGACGGCATCGAGGCGCTTCCAAAGGTCAAGAGCGCATCGCCGAAGACTTCCGTCCTGATCATGACCGCCTTCGGGTCATCGAATGCCGCGATCAAAGCGATGGAGCTCGGGGCGTTCGACTACATCACCAAGCCGTTCGAGCTCGACAAGATCTCTCACACCGTCAAGCGCGCCTTCGATTACCAGGATCTCGCGCAAGAGGTCGAGGTGCTGCGCGACGAGATTAGCTCGCTGGTGCAGACCGAGCGCATCGTCGGGAACTCACCGCCGATGCAGGAGGTCTACAAGACGGTCGGCAAGGTCGCGAAGGCGGACGCGACCGTCCTCATCACCGGTGAGAGCGGCACCGGCAAGGAGCTCGTCGCCGAGGCGCTTCACTACAACTCGAATCGGCGCAGCGGTCCCATGGTGAAGGTGTCCTGCGCGGCACTGCCCGAGACGCTTCTCGAGGCCGAGCTGTTCGGACATGAGAAGGGGTCGTTCACCGGCGCGATGACGATGCGCAAGGGTCGCTTTGAGCTCGCGGACAAAGGAACGGTCTTCCTCGACGAGATCGGCGAGATGAGTCTCGCGACGCAGACCAAGCTGCTCCGGGTGCTGCAAGAGCGCAAGATCGAGCGCCTCGGATCCTCTTTGCCCATCAAGGTGGACATTCGCGTGATCTGCGCGACGAACAAGGATCTGCAAAAGCAGGTCGAGCAGAACAAGTTCCGCGATGATCTCTTCTACCGCCTCAACGTCATCAACATCCACATGCCGCCGCTGCGCGAGCGCAAGGAAGATATCCCCGCGCTCGTGGAGCACTTCCTGGCGAAGCACCGCTACAGCGCGACGGCACAGCCCGCGGCGATCAGCGAAGAGGCGTTGAAGCGTCTGACCGAATACGACTGGCCGGGCAATGTGCGCGAGCTCGAGAACGTCGTTGAGCGCGCCGTCGTCCTTTCCCGTGGCCAGGTCATCACGAGCCGCGAACTGCCGTTCGGTGACCACGATGCGGGCGAGCATGAGGACGAGAACGAGGATGTCTCCGCGGAGCGATCATTCTTCAAGAAGTCGGTCTCGCAGTTCGAGAAGGACCTCATCATGAAGGCGCTCAAAGACGCCGGCGGTAATCGTTCGAAGGCAGCGGAGATGCTCGGGATCTACCGTCGGCTGCTCTACGCGAAGATCAAGGAATACGGACTCGAAGGCTTCCCGCCCAAGAGCCGTTAGCGAGGAGGCCATCGTGTTCGGAGTCATCAACGCCGCTCTTCGAGCGTTTGTCATCGGCGTGGTCGTCGGCATGCTCTTCGCGCCGCGCCCCGGAACCGAGACGCGCCGCATGTTGAACGAACGGATCTCCGCGATGATCAACCAGCTGCTCGAGATCGCCGCATTGCCCCCGATCCAGCCCTCGCAGGCCGCCACGAACGGTCACCCCGAAAGCTCGACACCCAAGCGCAGCCGTCCCGCTGAAGGACGCGGTGCCCGCACAGCGAGCTAAGACGACCGCCGGCGTCATCCGACTGAGCGAGGCGACAGGATCGTCGTCGCGCGGCTGGGAGGATGCAGTCGCAGCGGCGGTGAAGGCGAGCGACGTGAAGACTCCCGTCGGCGTCGAGGTCGCGCGCCTCTGGGCGGATTGGGAGCGCGGCAAACTCAGCCGCTTTCATGCGACCGTGAAGGTCGCGTACCGCCAGGCGCTCAAAGCACCAATACGCTCCAGGGCCTGAGCTGGGCGCCCGTGGGGCGCTGCGTGCCATCTGTCGCGGTTCTTGACACACCTGACGACACGCCGAAGAATCTGCGTTCCGTGGCAGACACCGAGATCCGCGACGTCCTCGCCCGCGTGCTCATCGCCAACGACGGCGAGGTGCTCTCGCGCCTGCGGCTGTCAGCGGCCGAAGCCGCACGCGTCTGCAACGTGACTCCGCGGCAGCTCATCTACTGGACCAAGAAGGGCTTGGTCAAGCCGTCAGCCGATGGCGAGCACGACTATGACGTCTATGCGATGGAGAAGGTCATCCGCATTCGGCAGGCGCTGTCGAAGGGGTACTCGCTCGAGAAGGCCTCGCAGCTGGTGCAGCGCGACCTGACTTCGCTTCAAGCCGACGCGAAGCGCCTCGATGACCTCGCGCCCGAGGATCTCGAAGGAGAGCTCCGTCGGAGGCTCGAGCGTCTCGAGGAGCGGATCGCTCTGCTCCGCCGCAACCTCCCGACATCGCTGTCGGTCGCGCGGCTGCGGCGAGCCGTGGCCGAGCTCGCGCGGCTCGAGACGATGGGGGAGCTGCGCGAGAGCGCGAACGGCGAGGGCGCGAAGTCACTCGTCATGCGGCTCGGCCGTGCGGTGGACGAGATCGAGATCCTGCTACGCGAGGTCCAAGCGCCCGCCTAACCGTGGCCCCGTAGGCTTCGCACGGTGCCCGATCCGCTTGCCCTCCTCGCCAACGCAGCGGGAAATCTGACGCGTCTCGGTCTCCAACTCGGCGGTCGCGGCGGGACCGCGCTGCCCGGGCTCGTCGCGCTCACCATCGATCCGGACTTCATCGCCGCGGTCGCGAGCGAGCTCCCGCACGGAGTGGTGCTCGTGTCCGGCACGAATGGGAAGACGACCACGGCTCGGATGCTGTCCGACATCGTGCGCGCGACAGGCTGGGGTCCGATACACAACCGCGCGGGCTCGAACCTGGAGCGAGGCATCGCCGGTGCGCTTCTCAGCGAGAGCAGCTGGCGCGGCGAGCTGCGCGGTGACATCGGCATGTTCGAAGTCGACGAGGCGTCGTTGGCGCGCGTGCTCGGGCGTATCAGTCCGCGTGTCGTGCTGGTCACGAACCTATTCCGCGATCAGCTCGACCGCTACTTCGAGATCGATCAGCTCGCGCGCCGCATCGGCGATGCCGTCGCGAAGCTCGATCCGCGCGTCACGCTCGTGCTGAACGCGGACGACCCGATCGTCGCGTGGCTGGGCCAGCGCCACGGCGGCCCGGTGCTCTACTTCGGCGTCGACGATCCAGCGGTCGGTGGCCTCGTGCCACAGGCGATCAGCGACGCGACGCGCTGTCCGCGGTGTCGCGAGCCGCTGCATTACGAACGGGTCGTTCTCGCGCATGAGGGCGACTGGTCATGTCCATCGTGTGGACTGATGCGACCCGAACGGGACGTCTCCGCAACACACGTGGCGCTCACTCCGGTGTCCAGCGAGATCCAGCTGCGGACGGCGGTCGCGAGTGCCTTCGACCCGGTTCGGGTGCCGATCGCTGGCCTGTACAACGCGTACAACGCGCTCGCCGCGCTCGCGGTGGCGCGCGCGCTCGACATCGCGCTGCCGACCGCGGCACTCGCCATCGCCAACTTCCGACCGGCGTTCGGCCGTCTGGAGCAGGTGCCCGTCGATGGGCGCGAATTGCGCCTCATCCTGGTGAAGAACCCCGCGGGCTTCAACGCCGCGATCGGCGCGCTGCTCGAGACGGGCCGGCGGCCGCGCCTGCTCGCCGCGCTGAACGATCGCGATGCCGATGGCCGCGACGTCTCGTGGATCTGGGACGCCGACTTCGAGACGCTCGCGCCCGCGGTGGAGCACGCCGTGGTAACGGGGGTCCGCTCGCGCGATCTCGCGAACCGGCTGAAATACGCGGGGGTCCCGCGCGACCGGGTCGAGGTCGTGGAACAGTGGGGGAGCGCGATCGACCGCGCGCTCGGCGGGGCGCCGTCGGGCGGCGAGGTCGTGGTGCTCGCGACCTATACCGCGATGCTCGCGCTGCGCGCAGAGCTGGCGCGGCGCGGCCATGTCGCGAATTTCTGGGAAGATTGAAGCGTGGACCTGCGCATCGCGCACCTGTATCCAGACCTCATGAACATCTACGGCGACCGTGGGAACGTGCTCGCGCTCGCGCAGCGCGCACGCTGGCGCGACATCGCGGTCGAGGTGCGCGCGTTCACCGCCGGGATGGCTTTTGACGCGGACTGGCCGGACGTCTGGTTCTTCGGCGGCGGCCAGGACCAGGGTCAGGACATCGTCGGCGCCGACCTCGCGGGCGCGAACGGAGCTGCCCTAAAGGCGTCGCTCGCGGACGGCGCAGCCGCACTCGCGATCTGCGGCGGCTACCAGCTGCTCGGACACGAGTACGTCCCGGAGAGTGCGCCGGCCATCCCGGGGCTGGGCGTCCTCGACGTGCGCACACGCGCCGGCGCGCTGCGTTTCGTTGGCAACCTCGTTGCCGAGACGCCCGACGGGGTCCTGGTCGGGTTCGAGAACCACAGCGGCCGCACCTACCTCGGACCGAACGCGAAACCACTGGGAGCGGTCATCGTCGGGAATGGCAATAACGGCGAGGACAAGACCGAGGGCGCGGTACAGGGAAAGATCGTCGGAACCTACAGCCACGGCTCGTGCCTTCCGAAGAATCCCTGGCTCGCGGATCGTCTGCTGGCGTGGGCGCTCGAACGGCGCCATGGGCCGCAGTCGCTCCTCCCGCTCGACGACCGTGAGGAGAGGGCCGCGAGCGAGCAGGCCGCGGAGGTCGCGAGGGCGCGCGCCTAGTGTCGCGCGCGGTAGCGGCGCACCTTCATCCGGTTACCGCAGGCCTTTGCGTCGCACCAACGCCGCCGACCGTTCGCGGATCGATCGACGAAGAGCCAGCCGCAGCGACGATTGCCGCACGCGCGGAGGCGTCGCTTCTCATGTCCAAGCGCGACGAGCGGCGGCACGAGCAGATCGCAGAACTCGGTCCATCCGTCGTGTTCGCTGGCGAGCGCCCCGTCCGGCGCGAGTCGGTAGCGCGCGCCACGGAGCAGCGCGTCGCGGCGACGCGCGTACGACCGGACATCGCCGCGGGCCAGCGC
>Ga0099791_10001183_pt1 | contig 10183 bp, 6 predicted proteins | sample Rivendell_Oct201_7_FD_77318 | JGI IMG/M metagenome (GOLD analysis project Ga0099791, IMG submission 77318) | Vadose zone soil and rhizosphere microbial communities from the Eel River Critical Zone Observatory, Northern California to study diel... | ecosystem: Environmental > Terrestrial > Soil >... | reverse complement strand
CTTCGATGATCTGCGCGTCGGACACGGCAGCGCCGCTGCCGCCGGTCGACTTGATGGTCTGCACCACCTGATAGCCGTCAGCAGGATTGCCAATCGCGATCGACTTCGCAATCGTGTCCGGCCTCACCGGCTCCGGATAGTCGAGTCCCGCTTCCAACGCTCGAACGACCGGCGCGCAGCCCGCGGCCTGCGCGGCATACACGCGTGGCAGATCGCCGTCGACGAGACCGATTTCGCGCAGCTCGCGCAATCCGCGAACGATGCGCGGGAGCAGCGTGCCGCCCGCCACGGGTGCGACGAGATGGCGCGGATATTTCCACCCGAGCTGCTCGGCGATTTCGAATCCGTACGTCTTCGCGCCTTCCGCGTAATACGACCGCAGGTTGATGTTGACGAACCCCCAGCCGTACCGGTCCGCCACCTGCGTGCACAACCGGTTCACATCGTCGTAATTGCCGGCGATCGCGAGAATCGTCGGATTGAAGATCGCAGACCCGAGCAGCTTGCCGGCCTCGAGGTTGTCTGGAATGAACACGCAGCAGTCGACGCCCAGGCGCGCGGCGTGGGCGGCGACGCTGTTGGCGAGGTTGCCGGTCGACGCGCACGCGAGCACCTGGAAGCCGAGCTCAATCGCCCGCGTCGCCGCGACCGAGACGACGCGGTCCTTGTAGGACAGCGTCGGATGATTCACCGAGTCATCCTTTATATACAGCTCGCTCACGCCGAGGTGCACGGCCAGCCGATCGCAGCGCACGAGCGGCGTGAATCCAGAGTTGAAGCCGGTGCGCGGCCGACCGACGATCGGCAGCAGCTCGCGATAGCGCCACAGGTTCTTCGGACGCCGCTCGATCTCCTCGCGCGTGAGACGAATCGCGCGGTAGTCGTACACGGGCTCGAGCGGCCCGAGACACTTGTCGCAGACGTACAACGCCTCGGCCGGAAACATGGTCTTGCACAGATGACACTGCAATCCAAGGAGCGCGCTCACACGGCCTCCGCTAAGACGAAGTCTGAAGTTTGAAGTCTGAAGTGTGAAGTCAACACTGGCGCCGGCACTATTGCCGCGCGGTCGCGTGCGATCGCGATGACGTCGCTGAGGACTGCGACGGCCGTCGCGTCGCCGCCGGCGCCTGCGCCCGCGATGGTGATCTCACCGCAATGTGCGCCCGAGATGATCGCCGCGTTCTGCGGACCCGCGGTGCGCGAAAAGATCGAGCCGCGTGCGACGACGGTCGGCGCCACCCACACGGTGAGCGTCGAAGCGGTGCGATCGTATTCGGCGTGCGCGATCTGGCGGATGGTGCCGCCGGCCCGGCGCGCGTGATCGAAATCCGCCGGCGTGATTGACGCCGCCGTCCGTGTCGGAATCGCGTCGGGATCCACTCGCAGGCCGAACGCCAGCGCACAGAGAATCGACAGCTTCGCGGCGGCATCGACGCCGTCGAGATCGACGCGCGGATCCGCTTCCGCCCACCCGCGTGCGCGCGCGTCGACCACCGCATCGTCCAGCGAGCAACCGGTCGCTTCCATCCGCGAGAGGACCGCGTTCGTCGTCCCGTTCAGGATGGCCACGATCCGCGTGATGCGATCGCCGGCGAGTCCTTCGCCGACAGCGCGAACGATCGGCATCGCGCCGCCGACCGCGGCTTCAAACCGCAGCTGCCGGCCCTGACGCTCGGCGAGCGTGAGCAGCGCCGCACCCCGACGCGCCACCACCTGCTTGTTCGCCGTGACGACCGACTTACCGGCCGCGAGCGCCGCGCGGATCCAGTCGGCCGCCGGCTCGACGCCGCCAACGGTTTCGACGACGACGTCGGCGTCGCTGGCGAGCACCTCGTCGATGCGCGTCGTCCACGTGATGCGCGAGGCTGGTAATGCCTCAGATTTTTCGTGCGCACGGCGGTCGAAGATGTGGGTGAGCTCGAGGCCGAGAGGCGCGTGAGGGCCGGTCAGACGACGGGCGACGGCGGAACCGACGGTACCCAAACCAAGGATTGCGATACGACAGCGTGTAGGGCTCACTAAGATTTCCTCATCTGTCCTTCTTCGAAGGCCGGCATTGAGCCGGCGCTTGAACGCCGGCATTGAGCCGGCGCTGAAGGTCGGAATTGGCACCTAAACCGCGACCTGGCGGTCGCGTGGTTGCCGTGGCGTCACAGGGCCTGTCCCTCAGCCACTCTGGATGAAGTGCGTATTCAGTTGTCCCGCGGACTATATCGGACGCTCACGCTCCAAGTCAAATCGACAAATGGAGATACATGGATTTGATAGTTGGAGAATCTGGTAAATCGGGTAACCGGGTAATTCAATTCCTCGATCACCCGATTACCCGATTACCCAATTCTCAGGCGGAGCATTCCCCTTCCATGATTTCGGGCGCGAAGTCATTCGCTTCGGCCAGATCGATGAAATCGGCCGGCACCGCGTCGCCCGGCTGGAGCCGCTCGAGGTCGGCGAGCCGCGCCTTGACCACCTCGAGATCGACGCGCGCGAAGAACGCCGTCGCCGATTCGCCGTCGCTGCGATCGCGGTCGTAGAGATCGATGAGGCGCTCGAGCGCCTCTGGAACCCGCCGAACCGGAATCTTCGCCGCGAGCCGGCCGAACGTGGCGCCCGTGTCGGTGGCGCCGCCGCCGACCATGACGAAGTACTGCGGCACGGCACGCGATCCGAGGCGGCGCACGCTGCCCTGGAAGCCGATCGTCGCAATGTGATGCTGACCGCAGCCGTTCGGGCAGCCGCTGATCTTGATGCGCGCGCCATCGGCGGCCGCGATGAGATCGGGCCGCGCGCGCAGATGATCCTCGAGCAGCCGGCCGAGACCGCGCGATTGCGTGACCGCGAGCCGGCAGGATTCCGCGCCCGGGCAGCTCGCGACGTCGGCGATACTGCCCGCCTCGGCGAGTCCGAGTCCGGCGGCCGCGAGGCGTCGATAGAATTGCCGCGCGTCGCACGCATTCACCCACCGGAACACGAGATCCTGATCGATCGTGACGCGGACCGTGCCGTCGCCGTACGCGCGCGACAGCTCGCCGACGATGCGCATCTGCTCGCTCGTGAGATCGCCGAGCGGAACAGTGGCGACCACCACGATGTAGCCGAACTGCTTTTGCGGCCGGGCGTTGGTCGATCGCCACCGCGCGTACGCCTCGTCGCCCGCGTGGAAGATCGGCACGACGGTCGGCGTCAGTCCCGGACCAGTCACCCGACCGGCAGACACGCGTGACGCGATGTGGCCGACCGACGGCGACGAATCCTTGACCCAATCCGGTCTCGATTCGCTCGCGGGCGGATCGACGTCGAGCGTCGGCACCTGGCCGCGCAGGCGGCACGCCGTCAGCTCGCGGTCGTACTCCTCACGCCAGCGCGTCCAACCGAGCGTCTTGATCAGGAACTTCATCCGGTTGCGCTGCTTGTGCTGGTAGTCGCCGAGGCGATGGAAGACGCGAAGCACCGCTTCGGCGACGCGCAGGATTTCCGACGCAGGCAGGAACTCGTGCAGCAGGCCGGCCGACTTCACCATGATCGCGGTCCCGCCGCCAGCCGTCACGCGGAAGCCGCGCGCGCCGTCGGCGCCCAGCACCGCACGGAACCCGAGGTCGTTGATGCCGGTGTAGACGTGATCCGTGGCGCAGCCTTCGAACGCGATCTTGAACTTGCGCGGCAGCGTCGAGCTGAGCGGATGCCGCAGGAGATACCGCGTGAGCGCCTCGGCGTACGGCGTGACGTCGAACCGTTCATCCGATGCGACGCCGGCATAGTGACAGGCGGTGATGTTGCGAACCGAGTTGCCGCACGCTTCGCGGGTCGTCAGACCTGCGTCGGCGAGCCGGTGCATCGCGTGCTCCACGTCGTGCAGCTTGACGAAGTGGAACTGCACGTTCTGGCGGGTGGTGATGTGGCCGAAGCCGCGCGAATAGCGCTCGCCGACCTCGGCGAGCGCCTCGAGCTGCTCCGCCGTCAGGATGCCCTGCGGGATTTTCACGCGCAGCATCTGAGCATCGTCGGTCTGGCGCTGGCCGTACGTCCCGCGCACGAGACGGAACGCGCGCCACTGATTCGGCGTCAGCTCGCCGCGCTCGAACCGATCGAGCGTCGTGACGAACTCGTCGATGTCGGCGACGCTGGCGAACGAGAGCCGGGTCCGGCCGAACGTTTTGGGATCGTCTACAACTGACATTGTCTTATCCTCGTGGGGCCCCACCCCCACTCGCTGACGCGCTCGCGCCGCTGCGCTCGCGCGTATCCAGAACAGAACGTCACTGCCGAGCCGCAGCCACGCTCGCCGACGCGCTCGCGCCGTAGCGCTCGCGCGTATCCTGAACAGAACGTGGCACCGCGCCAGACGCCTCCTCGAGACCCAGCGCCACGACATTTCCGATGACGATCGTTCCAGCGCCGTTCGATTCGATGTCCACGCGATCCGCGGCGAGATCGTCGAGCGTGCCGCGCCACACCTGCTGTTCGGGCCGCGTGCCGTCGACGATGACCGCCGACGGTGTGCCGCGCGACCAGCCGCGATCGATGAGCAGGCCGGCGATGTCCGCTGAGCGGCCGAGCCCCATCAGCACGACCACGGTGATGCCGTTCGGTTGGAGTTGACCGATGGCCGTCGCGAACGCTTGCATTTCGTGCGCGGAGACGACGAGAAACGCCGACGAGAGACCGCGGTGCGTGACCGGAATGCCGGCCGCCCCGGGCGCCGCGACAGCGCTCGTCACACCCGGCACGACGTCGTACGGCACGCCGGCGTGACGCAGGGCGAGCGCTTCCTCGCCTCCGCGCCCGAACACAAACGGATCGCCGCCCTTCAGCCGCACGACGCGGCGTCCCTTGCGCGCGGCTCGAATCATCAGCGCGTGAATCGCCTCTTGCGTCATCGCGTGGGCTTCCTTCACTGCTCGCGGGGCCCCACCCCCGCTCGCTCGCGCTGCGGCGCTCGAAGACTCGCTCTCCTCGCGCGGGCCGCGGGCGCCGCGCTTGCCGACGAAGAATTTCTGTGCGCGGCGCGCGTAGCGCAGCGCGCCCTCGTCGACGAGCGCGTCGTACAGCACGAGGTCGGCCGCACGCAGCCGCGCGATCGCTTTACGCGTCAGCAGACCGGGGTCGCCGGGTCCGGCGCCGACGAGCGAGACATGTCCTGTCATAACCACGAATCCTCCGGTCCACTCAGCCAAGGCACGCTCGGATCACGATCACTCGCCGGGCGCGCGGAAAGCGCAGAGAGAGGCTCTTCGGCGTGCTCAGCGTTCTCCGCAGTTGCTTTATAGAGGTGGTTGAGCGCGCGTAACAGCAGCGGCTTGCGCGCCTCCATCGGTACAGCCTCGCGACGCCACGCGATCCGCTGATCGCGCGCGGTGTTCATCCACACGGCGAGGTCGCGCGGCAGGACGGCGTCGAGACTCTCACGGAGCAGCGCCGTGAGCGCTGGCGCGTCTCCGCTCGTCGAGATCGCCAGCGTCACGCCGTCGCGCCGGACCACGCCGCTCAAGAACGCGGTCGCGTTCGCGGGATCGTCGACCGCGTTCACGAACACGCGTCGTGTCTCTGCGGCATCGGCGACCGCCCGATTCACCTCCGGCGTCGCGGCCGCGACCACGAGCCACGCGCCGTCGAGATCCGCCGCCTCGAAGCCGCGCTCGAGGATGTCGACTTGTGGCGCGGCCCTTTCAGGGCCGCGATCGCGGGGCTGAAAGCCCCGCGCTACATCCTGAATCGTCGACGCGATCGCCGGCGCGACGAGCCGGACGCGCGCGCCGGCCGCGAGCAATTGACGCAGCTTCGCTTCGGCGACACGACCGCCGCCGACGAGCAGGACGTCTCGTCCGGTCAGATTCAGGAACAGCGGCAGCAGTTCAGGCATTGATCGCTCGGCTCAGAGCTTGTGAAGGAATCACGTTGAACGCAACGATCGCAAAGCGCGCAAAGCTTCTTTTCGAAAGATTCTTCTTTGCGGTCTTAGCGGCCTTTGCGTTGACATGATTTCTTCACATCCTCTAAACGCTCCGCGCGACAAAGCGCCTTCGCGCGCGGGGTACAAACAAAAAGGCCCGGGAAGCTGATGAGCCTCCCGGGCCTTGGGTCTCCGTCGACTGCTGGTTAGATCAGGTGGTGATCATTGACATGCAAGCGGCTGGACCATTGGCGCAGGGGCTCGTGGGGAGCCCGCAACAACAACAGCAGCTACACATGCAGGTCGACTGACCAATCACAAGACCCCCTTTTTACCGCTCAAGGGTGCCCCACGTCAAGGTTTACTGCTCGCCGGCCGCCCGTGCCGAGCTTGGACCCGACTTGACGACGGCGCCGCATGCGCCACAGCGTCCGCGGCCCACAGATGATCGCCGCCAACGCGAGAACGATGATGATCTCCATGTTGTGGGATTGAGGATACCGTGGCTTCGCGCCCCGCGCGGGCTGTTGGCGCTTTTTCTCGTTAGACTGAGGCTATGGGAACCCGTGTCGCCTCTCTCGTGGCCGCTCTACTGCTATCGGCCGTACCCGCATCCGCGCAACGACTTCCGACCATCGTCACCCCCGAGCACTACGACCTCGCGTTCGTCGTTGACTTGACGCGCGAGAGGTTCGAGGGGACCGAGAGCGTCGGCGTGCGGATTGCCGAGCCGACCACGCGCATCGTGTTGAACGCCATCGACCTGCAGATCCGCGACGTGACGATCGGCGCGGGGAGCGCGGCCCAGAAGGCGACCGTGACGCGCGACGAAGCGAACCAGACCGCCACGTTCACCGTGCCGCGGCCGCTCGCCAAAGGGCCGTCCGAGATTCACGTCCGCTTTTCCGGCGTTCTGAACCACCAGCTTCGTGGGTTCTATGCGAGCGAAGCGAACGGCCGGAAGTACGCGGTGACGCAGTTCGAGTCGACCGACGCCCGCCGCGCGTTCCCCTGCTTCGACGAACCGGCGTTCAAGGCGACGTTTGCGCTGACGACGACGATCGATCGCGGCGATACGGCGATCTCGAACGGGAAGGTGCTGTCCGATGTCGCCGGACCGAGCATCACGCAGCACACGATCAAATTCGCCACGTCGCCGAAGATGTCGTCGTATCTGGTGGCGATCGCGGTCGGTGACTTCAAGTGCCTCGAGGGAGGCGCCGAAAGTGTGCCGATTCGCATCTGCGCGACGCCCGACAAGAGGGACCTCGGGCACATCGCACTCGGCGCAGCGCAGGAGATCCTCACCTTCTACAACCGCTATTACGCCATCAAGTATCCGTTCGGAAAGCTCGACGTCGTCGCGGTGCCCGACTTCGCGGCCGGCGCGATGGAGAACACGGCCGCGATCTTTTATCGCGAAACCGATCTGCTCGCCGATTCGAAGTCGGCGTCGGTCGCGACACGCAAGAACATCGCGTCGATTCTGGCGCATGAGATGGCGCACCAGTGGTTCGGCGATCTCGTCACGATGCAGTGGTGGGACGACCTGTGGCTGAACGAAGGCTTCGCGACGTGGATGGCGAACAAGCCGCTCGCGGCCGCGCATCCCGAGTGGAACATCCCGGTCGACGAGGCGCTCGAGAACCAGAAAGCGTTGAACATCGACTCGCTGATGGCGACGCGGCCGATTCACGTCGACGTGCGCACGCCGGAGCAAATCGAGGAGCTGTTCGACGCGATCACGTACGAGAAGGGCGCGTCGGTCATGCGCATGGTCGAGAGCTACGTGGGCGCAGAGACATTCCGCAAAGGCGTCAACGCGTACGTGCAGGCGCACGCGTACGGGAACGCGACGTCGGAAGATTTCTCGAAGGCGCTGTCGGCGACATCGGGCAAACCGGTCGAACGCATCCTGCCGACCTACGTCAATCAACCGGGATTCCCGCTCATCGACGTCTCCGTCACGTGCGCCAACAATCGCACCACGGTGACGCTCACGCAGCAGAGATTCCTGCTTGGGTCTGGTGGGTCGGGTGAGTCAGGTGGGTCGGGTGGAGACAAAGCCCGGTGGCAGGTCCCCGTCTGCGTGAAGACCGCCGGTCAGAGCCCGACGTGCGAAGTCCTGAGCAACGCGACGCAGACGATGATGCTGCCCGGCAGCGGCTGCGCGCCGTGGGTCTTCGCGAATGCGGGCGCACAGGGTTACTACCGCACCGCGTACTCGTCGGAGATGCTTGGCGCGATCGCGCCGCGCGTCACGACCGATCTGACCGCGCCCGAGCGGCTGGCGCTCATCGACGACGAATGGGCGCTGGTGCGCGCGGGCCGTCACAGCGCCGCGGACTATCTGACGCTGGCCGCCGCGTACGGCCACGAGCATGCGAGCGGCGTCCTCGCCGACGTCACCAATCGCCTCGAGTTCGTCGACGAGTACCTCACGACCGACACGACGCGCGCGCGGTTCGACGGGTTCGTGCGATCGCTGCTGCGCCGGCTGTTCGACGAGCTCGGATTCGAGGCCGGCGCGGCCGACACCGACGACCGGCGCGTGCTGCGCGCGACCGTCGTCGAGGCGCTGGGCGTCATCGCCGAGGACGCCGACGTGATCGCCAGGGCGCGCGCGGCGCTCGATCGATCGCTCTCAGGCGGCGCCTCGCTCGATCCGACGCTGGCCGGCGCAGTGATTCGGACCGCCGCCGCGCACGGCGACGCGGCGCTGTTCGACGCGCTCGCTGCGGCCTCGGAGCGCGCTTCGTCGCCGGAGGCGCAGTACCGCTATCTGAACGCGCTGCCTGAGTTCCGCGATCCGGCACTCATCGACCGCGCCCTCCAGCGAACGCTCTCACCCAGCATTCGCAGCCAGGACACGTCATCCTACCTCTCGGTGTTCTTCCACAATCCGGCGGCCCGCGATCGCGCGTGGTCGTTCGTGACCGAGCACTGGCCGGCGCTCGAGCCGAAAATCATGATCGCGGGCGGCGACACGCGCCTCGTCGCCGCGCTCGGCGAGTTCTGCGACGCGCGATCCTGCGACGCGATCGCGGCCTTCTTCGCCGCACACAAGCTGCCGGGCGCCGTCCGCACGCTCGACCAGACGATCGAGCGCATCAACAACTGCATCGAGCTGAAGGCGAAACAGACCGCGGCGGTGACCGGCTGGCTGGCGGCGCGGTAGCGCGACTCAGCCTGGCAGGTGCGCCCGGCTCGCTCAGAGTCCTTTACATTGAAAAGGACTATTTGTATGATGAGCCACTGGAGGGTCGTCATGCACCGGTTCATGCTGCTTGTCGGAATGGGGTACGCGCTGCTCGCCGCGCCCGGCTGCGCCGACGCGCCCATGGTGCCGCTGGCGCTCGTCGCCGCCCGCAACGCCGTTGACACCGTGCGCCAGCTGCTCGCCGAAGGACACCAACCGGACCAGCGAGATGCTGACGGACTGACGCCGCTCATGTGGGCCGCGCGACACGGCGCCGTCGAGGCGATGACGGTGCTCCTCGACGCCGGCGCCGATCCCAACGCGCGCGATACGCGCAACGGGTGGACGCCCCTTCTCCACGCCATTCACACGCAGCGCGTCGGCGCCGTGCGCCTGCTGCTCGAGCGCGGCGCCGATCCCAACGCGCGCCTCGACTCCACGACGCCTCTGATGATGGCCGCCGTCGAGATCGATCCGTCGTTCGTCAAGCTGCTTCTCGAGTACGGCGCCGACCCGCACGCGCGCGGCTACGGAGGCGCGACGGCGTTGTCGCAGGCGGTGTCAGGCGGTGCGCTGTCGGACATCGATCGGCCGCTTCTCGGCGGCTGCCGGACCGAAACGGTGCGCGTGCTCAAAACGCACGATCCGAAGATGGGCATGCCCGACACCATCGCCGGCTGGCACGCGCTCTGGTGGGCGAGGTTCCACGGGTGTCACGACGTGCTGAACATGGTGGGACCGAGCGGGCTTCGAACGAACAAGGGCTAGCAGCCCGTGGTGAAAGTCTGGCGTCGCACCGAGACGGGCGAGGCGCCCCGCCGGCAAGGCGCGACGACCGAGAATACCGGGAGTATTTGAGCGAGAAGCAACGCAGCCGGCGGGGATGCATCGCCCGTCGAATGCAGCCAGACTTTCACCACGGGCTGCTAAGGGCCGAGGGCTATCAAGCCTTCAGCCCCGAGACGGCAGCGTGTCCTTTGACCCACGCACGCCACGGATGCTCGGTGACGACTTTGATGCCGGTGCGCGATCCCCACGCGATGTCGCCGACGCGACGACCGCGATCTTCCACGAAGAGTCGATCCCCAAGG